>Ga0209123_1000233_pt1 | contig 82973 bp, 71 predicted proteins | sample BarGraIncu00431A_FD_184500 | JGI IMG/M metagenome (GOLD analysis project Ga0209123, IMG submission 184500) | Arctic peat soil microbial communities from Barrow, Alaska, USA - Barrow Graham LP Incubations 004-31A (SPAdes) (version 2) | ecosystem: Environmental > Terrestrial > Soil > Wetlands >... | reverse complement strand
TTTAAATAGTGTATAAAAAAGCCTTTTTGTCATGCCTACTATTAATCCAGGTATAGTATTCCATCCAAATAAATACTTTTGTTCCTCAAATATGGAGATTGTTAATTATTGTTTTCCGAGTACACTCCATAACCATTCGGAGGTGCTTCCTACTTTATTTACTCGTGATGGCCTTCAATATCAACTATATCAGCGTTATCTACATTAACTTTTTCTTCGCTAACAGGGATTTTAATAGTTTGTTCTTCAGTGATTGGTGAATCACTTGCTTCATTGTTTAAGCTTTTTCTTTCAATTATTACTTCTTCGTGCATTACAGGAACATCTACTGACTTTTTTTCTTCAATAATTTCCTTACCAAATTCTACGTCGCCTTTATGAACGCTGCTTTTTGCAATATCAAGCTCTTCTTTGCGGAGACGAATGTTTGCGACATCATCACTAGTCTCTTTTTTACTATCGTCACCATTAAAAAATCCTTCAAGTATTTTCATATTTACACACCTCCGTAAGATAATATATTATTTTTCATTAATATATTTCCCTTCATAGAAATATATTATCCTGTTAAAAAAATGGTAGAAAAAAAATAGATCCCTAAAGGAATTTTATATAAATTATTACTTAGGGCTGATTAATGACCTTGAGTCACCCTTTTGTGTAAATTCCATATGCTATATTGTGTGGATAATTTATTGGGAGGTAAACTATGTATTGTTATACTTATATTAATCAATTTTCTTGTATTTTCAACGAACTTCAATTATGGACTCATATATCAAGTGATCATCCAAGTTTTCTTAAGACTGTAGCCAACCTTTCTAACGTTAACCTACCTAAAGTTACAGAGGATAAGCTTGATGAGATTCATAAAATGTTTATGGGATTATATAATAAAGTAATATACTTAAAAAAAACTGTAAATACCAACCCTAATTTATACGCGCAACATATTACAGGAATTAAAAGCTTAATTGATGAATTTTTACTTCATGATACTCATGCTGTAAACTTTTATCCGCAATTGTTGATGTTTGGAACAGAAAACAAGGCTTGGCTAGAATTGGTTAAGCATATTATCAGTGAACAAACTTTTATGCTTGAATTGTTTAATGATTTAAGGCAACAATTAAGATAAGGTTTTTTATTAATTATATTTATTTTTTCATATTTTTTTAAAATGTCAGGAGAAGCAGCCTTAAATGGAGGCTTCTTTTGGGTTTATATGTACAATGTAAAGCCCAATCCTTACAGTTCCTTGCATATTTTCTTTCATACGATATAAAAGGTAAAAATAAAGCATTACATAATTTCATATTTCATTGTATTTTTTTGTGCAGTATTGTAAATACTCTTACTATACTATAACCATAACAAAATACATAAAATTTAGGAGGAATAATTAAATGCAAACAAAAAATGCTAAACAACATGTTCAGGATGTAACAAATCATCTTCAAGATGCTAAAAATTGTTTAAACAATGCACTTAGTTCAGTAGAAAAACCTGAAAATAAACAACAAATTCAAAATACTCTTAATTCAGTAGATAGTGCTTTACAAAATGCCAATACAACACTTACAAATTATAAGGACTAAATAATTATTTAAGGAGGAGCTATCCTATGCTCCTCCTTTTTATTTCCATTACATTAACATAATTACACAGTTCTTTGTTGCATTGACATCAGAATATTTTAATATGAATCAAAGCATTCATGATCCAGTTTTTCTTTTAATATATTATATAAATATTGATTATTAACTAATTCAGAACAAATTGATAACATGTTCTTTACAATGAACTGTTACAATAATTGAAACTGATACAATTTTATATACATTTTATATAGAAAAAGCTTTAAAAATTTTAGTTTATTAATCTAATAATTTATTAGAAAGGTGTGGATTAAAATGAAAGAAGAAGAATTGTTGTATAATATAATTTTCCCGAAAGATGATGATCCTAATTACATTAATTATGGTTATTTTATAGGGAGGAACAAAAGAAGTATATATAAATTGAAAGCTATTATTAATGAAAGTCAACTAAATCCAATATTAATTTGCGATGGTAATAAGGAAAATGCTTTTTTTGCTAAAGTTTTTCAAAACGAAGTAGATAGATTTTTGAAAATTATCAATGAGTTTAGTTTCAAACAAATTAAGATAGATACTCAGTATATGAATGAAATAAAGTCCCTTTTTGGGGAAGAGGTAATAATTCATCGAAAAAAAGTGTATAATGCAGCACATTGTCATTATCCTCTGAAAACTAACAACGGAATGATAAATTGGAAATTAGGAGATAAAGTAGCATCAAATTTAAAATGTGAAAATCAACCAAACTTAAAAAGAGCAATATAACCTATGAAAATAAAGTCTAGATCTGGAAGGGAATTAAAAGAGACGATAAAAGAAAGACACAATAAAAAGGGGGGATTAGTATGATTACTTGTTTACCAGAAGAAATTTTACTTGAGGTACTTGAAAGGACATGTAAATACACAATTGATGATGAAGTTTTAAATGAAGCAAAAAAGTTATATGAAAAAGAGATTGCTGAGAGATCTAAAAAGAATACATTACTCACCTACCTAAAAGGTTCCACTTAGTTTATATTTTATGTTTAACCATAAGATAACCATATCTTAACCCAATCTAAATTATAATTGCAGTAATTTGGTATAAACTATAAACATAGGGAGGTGTAATACTATGATAGTTGATACCCACTTACTCATATCTCAAGTCTTATATAAGTACATTTCAAAGCAGACGAATTTCAAACTAAACAGGCTAGCCTTTGCATATGGGAATATAAAACCAGATTTTACAAACAAGGACATTAAGAATTCGCACACACTAGATGAAAGCTTAAACAGTGTTAATAAATATTCAGAAAAATTGATGAGTGAAAATATTTCAAATAGGGAGTTTTCATTATCCTTAGGGGTAGCCTGCCACTTTGTTTGCGATTATTTTTGCATATATCACAGAGAAGGTAATGAAAAAAAAGGCACATGTGAGCATTTTTTTTATGAATTAACCCTTCATGTAAAATTAATAACGCTTCTTTTAAGAGGTAAAATAAATCTTAACAATTATGATATACTTGAAACCAGCTTAGAAGCCATAGTACTGAATCTACAAAATAAATACAATTCAGAGTCAAAGAGCTTAACGAGAGATATTACAAATGCATTATTAGCTGCTTTGCAAATCTCAAAATTAATAGTATGTTCAAGTCAATTGCATTTTCAGCAAAAGGAAATTAAAATTTCAGAAGAATATCTTGTATATCACAAAAATAGCTGAAGATTTTAAAAATCTTCAGCTATAATTATTTATAGTACTTTTGGATAAATTAGAATCTGTTATAATATAATTAATTTTGCTGATTGGAGCAATATTGATTGTTACATCTCTGCCAAATTTGCTAGTGTCAGCTGATATATGAATTATATAAACAGTTTAACAATTACTGATTACAAGATTATTATATTTATCTTCTTCAATAAAAATACGATATAAAATCTTATCATTAATTAAAGTTTGTACACAAACACCATCAGAGCAAACCATATATTTATCTCCCTCAAATTGAAACTCATCTTCTTTAGCCTTAATAGTATCAATCATAAGTTTATTAAATATATTACTTTTTTCAAGACTAAGTATCATAATACCACTCCTTATATTAATCAATAAAATTTAATTTATGTTAACTAATATTTTGAACTAATTTGATTAATAACATGTTATGATTGTGTTAAGTTCATGTAAATATTAGAAAGTTTATAATTGATAAATTTTTATTAGTGAAAAGGCCTTGAATTTTCAGAATGGTGTTAAGGATAATATATAGATAGTATGTCATAAAACTTTTAAATTCACATGTTCAAAATATAGACAGTATTTAGCATATTAAATATCGTCATTTGACATTAATGTTAATTGGATGTAATCTTTTATTAGTATATGCTGCCAATAAGGAGCATTAAAGAATTTATAAATATATGAAGAGTGAGGATAATATTAATGGCAAGACCGGTAAAAAATAGGAGAATAGAAAATTTACCTGAATATACATACTTTGTACCAGCAGGTAGAAGAAAATGTGAAATAGAAGAAATACTAATAAAGGTTGAAGAATTTGAAGCCATGAGGCTTAAAGATGTGGAAGATCTGAACCAAGAAGAATGTGCTGAAAGAATGCAAATTTCAAGACAAACTTTTCAAAACATTATAGATAGTGCAAGAAAAAAAATTGCTATAGCATTAATAGAAGGTAAAGCTATAAATATAAGTGGTGGAAACTATTCAAGAAATATATGCCAATATAAATGTATATCATGTGAAAATACCTATGAAATAAAATATGAAGAAGATCGAAATATTTGTCCATCATGTGGTTCGGAGGAAGTGATTTGTAAAAAAAGAAGTAGTTTTTGTCATGGACAATGTAATAAAAACTCAACAGATAATAAGTAGTTTTATAAATTTTTGATTGAGATATATTTTTTTTAATGGTTTGACAATAATAAATAATAGTATTAGAATGTAAATGGCATATGACAAATAAAAATATGAGGTGATAGTGTATGGCTGATTGTGAAAGTTGTCCATCACATGGCGAGTGTGATAATAAAGACACATGTAGCATAGAAAATAATCCGTTAAATAAAGTTAAAAATATTATCGGAGTCATGAGTGGAAAAGGTGGTGTAGGTAAATCAACGATATCTGCTCTTATTGCACATGAACTTAATAAAAAAGGCTATAAGGTTGGTCTTATGGATTCAGATATTACTGGCCCAAGTATACCAAGGTTGTTAGGCATTAAAGACGTGAAACCTGTAATGAGTGAATTGGGTATTATACCAGTTAGAACCACTGAGGGTATTGATGTCATTTCAATGAATTTTCTTGTGGAAAATGAAGAGGATCCAGTTATTTGGAGAGGACCAGCGGTTTCTGGGGTTGTTAAACAGTTTTGGACTGACGTTATATGGGGAGAACTTGATTATTTAATTATAGATATGCCTCCTGGTACAGGGGATGTTGCCTTAACAGTAATGCAATCAATACCAATTACAGGCATAGTAATGGTTTCAACACCACAGGACATGGTATCTATGATTGTTGGAAAAGCAATAAATATGGCTAACAAGCTACACATTAATATAATAGGATTAGTAGAGAATATGAGTTATATGGTTTGTCCAGGATGTAGTGAGAAAATTAGAATTTTTGAATCAGCTAACATAGACGAATTCTTAAATAAAAACGACCTGGATTTGCTTGGTGAAATTCCAATGTGCAAGGAAATCGTTAATATTACTAACAAAGGCGAATATAAACTAAATGCTGAATTATCAGAAATAGCTGAAAATATTATTAATAAAATTATTGATAAAATGAAAAAATAAAAAATGGAGGATAATAGATATGAAAATAGCAATACCTAATAAAGGAAATATGGTAAATCAACATTTTGGAATGAGTGAAAGTTTTATAATTGCGACTATAGAAGACAAAAAAATTATAAAGATTGAAGAAATATCTGCGTCTGGGTTTGCACATCAGCATCAAGGATTGGCAGACTTACTTGCATCGCACGGAGCAGCAGTAGTTATTACTGGAGGAATTGGTGGAGGCGCAATTAGCGGTTTACAGCAGAATGGCCTGGAAGTAATAAAAGGAGCATCTGGAGAATATAAAGTGGTTATTGAAGAATATATTAACGGAACTTTGGAAGATAAAAATGTAATTTGCAATCATCATGGTGAACATCATCACCAATAAAGAGAAAGGAGCACAATCGTGCTCCTTTATTTTTGGCTATATTAGAAAATAATAGAGGATTAATGCATGAAAATTGGCTTACCGTAAATAGAAAAGCCTACAAAACTTCTCTTTCTTCGTTTTAAGAATCTTTCTTTATAGTAATATCGCTGGGATGTGTAAGGACAGAAAGAACATAAAGTTTTACAAAAGGGTACATTGTTTTACCAGTTTATTTCTAACCCAACTCCAACTTCTTTCACAGGCAAAGTTTTGTGTATTTCTGCTCTAACAGCAAATGAAGTACAATGGCAAGGATATAATTCTTTTAAGTTGTTCTGTTTTAGATAATCAATAGTTTTATTAACCTGTTCAGTTACTTCAAATAAATGAAATCCTCCTATTATTCCTAATACTCTAGTATCTTTACATATTTCTTTTGCATATTCTATTATATTGCATATTCCACTATGAGAACATCCTGTAATAATATAAATCCCATTTTCATTTTTATATGCAAGTGCGGTATCATCTATTACATAATCATCAACTGAAATTTCACCAACAATTTGTTTACCAATAGGTTTTCTATTTTCGAAGTTGTTCGTTTGGGGTATTTGCCCTAAAAAAGTTAAATGTTTGCTAACTTTAATAGGCTCTTTCGAAAGAATTAGATTACACTTTTCTTTAAGTTCTGCTTGCAAAATAGGAGAGCAAATTTTTAACATGTCTACTACTTTTTCTTTAAACGCATCTGGATGGGCAATAATAGAAATACTATTTTTATGGTTTTGTTCAAAATAGTATTTTAACCCTCTTGTGTGGTCATTGTGACCATGCGAAATAACAATAGTACTTATATTTTCTAAATCTACACCTAATGCAGTTGAATTTTTAAGAAACAAATCAGAATACCCTACGTCCAATAGTAAGCTAATATCCTCATCTTCAATATAGTATGAAACAGCAGGTTCACCACAATAATATTGGTCAATATATGTATTATTATCTACTAAAACTTTTAATTTCACATTGTTGCCCCCTTTGATTAATAGAAATACAACTCGCATTATTATAACAATTACCTCTTCTAGACACAACAGAAAGCTCGCATAAAAGTGTTACGTTAGTTCATGTCAAAGCTATTGCCTTAGGATAATCTCTTTTAATTTGAGTATATAGGAGGTCAAACTTAAACAATCATTAATACTAATACAAAAGTGCATTAGGGTAAAAAGCACTGAAACAGTGCTTTTTATTTATTATAATAAAAAACCATCAATACTAATACAAAAATGCATTAGGGTGAAAGGCACTGAAACAGTACTTTTTATTTATTATAATAAAATATAAACAAAAAATGTATTATAATAATAGTATTAGACAACGTTTTCAAAATTAGCCATCTAAACTAAGAAATAAAAAATATAATTTATAACAGAACAATTAAAAAAAGCTTGTATTTTCAACATAATTATGGTTTTTGCAAAAACTTTAGAAAACTTATTGCAAGATTGGCATAAGTATTGCTAAATATATAGTTATTAGCAATTGCTACTTATAATTGAGTGATGTGAAATATGGCTAAAGATAAAAAGAATATGTATAAATAGTAATGACCAGGGGCTTATAATACCTTGTACACGAAATATAAGTGAAAGAAGGGAAAAGTAATGAAAAAAATCAAAGCAAAAGTATTGAATAAACCTAAACGTTTACCATCAACATTATCTATAACTACAGAAGAGATTGTACAAACTATAAATGGGTTAGCTAACCCAGGAAATCCAATTATCAACTGGTTTGAAGGCTATCCTGATGCAAAAGCAGCAGTACATATCAAAAATGGTAAATATGTACAAGAAGAATCAAAAGAGGAAATTGTTTTTGGGGGAGATATTTCAGATACCAAAGTTTCAGATTTAAAAGTTGTAGCTTATAATGGAAACGAAGGTGGCGTTTATGCTGAAGGTGGAGGGTCTAAAGTTACTGTAGACGGTGCTGTTATCAATCTTAGTGGTTCTGGAAAAGGTGTTGGCGGTCCTGGTACAGGTGTTGCTATAAAAAATCACGCAGAGATGACTTTAAGGAATGTTGTCATTGATTCATCAGGTAAAAGTCGTTTTTGTACTGTTGCAGAAAAATATAGTACACTTCGCGTGTATGATTCAATAATTAGCGCTCATGGTGTTCCTTACGGTGAAGGCATTGACAGTCCACATGGACTTATGGCAACACCTCCAGATGCATTAGAAATTGGCGGTAACAGCCGTGCTCACTGTACAATGAGTAATTCTTACAGCTATTTTTATAATAGTAAAATCATCTGCGATGGATGGGCAGCTTTGTCTACTGAAACAGCAGAGGGTTTTGTATATCTGGAAGCTAATGACTGTGATATTATTGTAACAAAGAAGGGATATGGAGCATATGCAGATCCTGACTGCCATGATTATTTTAACCGTTGTAATTTTGATATAGATGGAATGACTGCAATTATTGCTGGAGAAGGAGATATGACTTATACAGATTGTAAAGCTAAATGTGCTTCATATTTTGCTTTAATGCATTGTGTAATGGGTGTTCCAGAAGAAGTTGGTACATTGATTGTTAATGGTGGAACTATTTCAACTAAGAAGGAAACTGTTCGTATTAAAAGCCAAAATGTTCAAATCGAATTTAACAACGTCAACATAAAATCTGATAATAATATTTTAGTTAATAGTATTTGGAATGATGATCCTTGTGCTACTAAAGCAAGTGAGGCACCTTATGGTGTAAATGTTGTTTTAACTGATATGGATGTTGCAGGTGATTTAATACATGAAGATCCAGATCGTGCTATGTGGGTTACTCTTAACTCTACTACTCTCAACGGAGCTATAGCAAATGGTAATGTTGCTATGGATGTAGGAAGTAAATGGATAGCTACTGCTGATTCAACAGTCATATTTATAACAGATGTATATCCAGCACAAATTGATGCGTTAGCAGGAGTTACTATTAAAGCTGAAGGTGCTTGTGCAGGCACATACGATTTGGCAAGTGGTGGGAGATTAATTATAGAAGATTAGATAGGCATTTTACAAACTAAATCAATTAATTAATTTAGAATTAGGAGGGAAATTGAATGAAAACATTATACGCAGTTGTAGAAGAGGGAAAAGTATATTTAAAAGAAAAAGAATTATCAAATCCAGGCCCAGGACAATTACTTATAAAAGCTCAATATAGTACATTGAGCCCAGGAACAGAAAATGCACTTATGCATGGATATATCGTTCCATTACCAACAAACATTGGTTATAGTATGGCAGCTACTGTTGTTGAAGTAGGTGAAGGTGTAACAGAGTTTAAAGTTGGTGATGATGTGGTTACCACAGGAGAACATGCACAATATTTAATTATGGATGAATTAAATGTTACTCCAGCACCTAAGGGAATTGATATGGAACAAGCAGCATTTTTTAACTTAGGACACACAGGAATGTATGCTCTTCGTCGTGCAAACTTACAACTTGGTGAACCAGCAGTTGTTATGGGACAAGGATTTGTTGGAGCTATTACAGCACAATGTGCAAAAGCAGCAGGAGCGCTTCCAATTATCGTAACTGATTTAGACGATGGTCGTCTTAATACGGCAAAAGAGATGGGTGTTGATTTTGCGATTAATCCAAAGAATGATCCTGAAGGATTGCAAAGAGTAGTGGATGGACTTGACAGAGGTGGAGTTCCAGTTGTATTTGAAGCTACCGGTTCTCGTCAACCACTTGAACAAGCTTTTGATATTGTTTCAGAACGTGGACGTGTTGTTATGATTTCTCAAGTTCATGGTGAAAATATGCCAAACTATGATAACAACCTTATGCAAAAAGGTGCAAGCCTTATTGGAACATATGTTAACTCCAAACCATTCAAACTTCGTCGTGCTGACTTGCTTATCGAAGGAGCTTGGCCACCAGTAATGGGTAAAAAATTAAGCCGTTACGTAAACTCAGATGTTTGGACATGTGATGAAGATATCCGTGTATTTTTAAATCTTATTTACTATAACAAAATTAATATTAAACCACTTATTAGTCATCGTTGGAATTACAAAGATATTTCTGATGCGTACCAAAAAGTATGGGAATTAGATCCAGCAGTAACTGGTGGAGTAATTAGCTGGAAATAATAGTTTTATGAGTGCAAACGTTTATATAGCAGGCTTTACAGCATTGTAAAGCCTGCTATATTTTTGCGTATATTCAATGCAAAAAATGTGCCAGTATACAAAAATAGTGTATAATATTAGTTATAATAAAAAAGGGGGGTGACTTTTGTGAAAACTATTGGAGTAATTAGCGATTTAAACTCGCAACTCGCAGCTTTTTTAAGAGAGAATCTGAAAATAGTGTTTGGGTGTGATGTCCAGATAAATAACTATTTTCTTAAAAAGTTCAATGAAGGAGATTTGGTAAATGACGACGTTGTCCTTGTCATGTCTAAAGAAAGAGCTGTAGAAGCTAAAAAATATATATCTAACAGCGAAAATATTATTGTCATCCATCGTACAATAAAAGAGAAAGAAGCTTATAAAATATTTGCAATACCTAAAAATACAAAGGTATTGGTAGTCAACGATACAAAAGAAACAACTTTAGAAACAGTATCTCTCCTTTATCAGATTGGAGTAAATCACTTAAATTTGATACCATATGAGGAAGGAAAGGTTTACAGCGATATTAAAGTTGCAATAACCCCTGGTGTAAGTGACAAAGTTCCAGAGTGTATCCAAAAGATAATTGATACTGGCAACAGATGTATCGATATATCAACTTTTATTCAGATTATAAATAAGCTTATAATTGATAATAAGGAAATGAGAAAAAGGCTTATAAAATATTCTGATACCATAATAACCCTAGATAGTGGTATAAAAAAACAGTACAAGGAACTGTATGTAAAAAATGAGGAACTAGACATGGTCATGAACCTTTCAAACGAAGGTATCCTGCTTGTAAATAATGAAGATGAAATATTACTAAGTAACAGAGCGTTCAAAGAAATATTCAATATAAATGATGATATAATCGGCAGGAAATTAGATGTAGTATTTGACAGCAGTTTAACAGAAACTTTTTTGAAAGATAATCTTATTGATGAACTTAGAGAATTTAACAACAAATTTATTATTATTAATAAACATAGAATCGATTATATGGGCGAAAATACAGGTTATTATTTAAATTTTCAGGAAGTTACATATATAAAACAACTTGAACAAAATTTAAGCAAAAAATTGAGGGATAAGGGGTTTATAGCAAGATATAACTTTGATTCTATAAAAACTGACTCAAGGTGTATGAAGGAATGCATCGAATTGGCAAAGAAAATTGCCGGTTCAGATCTTACGATATTTATTGCCGGGGAAAGTGGGACCGGAAAGGAACTTCTATCACAATCGATACACAATTTTTCGAAAAGGTGTAAACAGCCTTTTGTTGCTGTAAACTGCGCTGCTGTTACTGAAACCCTGCTTGAAAGTGAACTTTTTGGTTATGAAGGAGGGGCTTTTACAGGAGCACTCAAAGAAGGTAAAGCCGGACTGTTTGAACTGGCGAATAACGGTACAATCTTTCTTGATGAAATTGGAGATATGCCTCTTACACTTCAAACAAGTCTTTTAAGAGTACTTCAGGAAAGACAGGTTATGAGAATAGGCTCACAACGGGTTATAAACATTAATACCAGGGTTATTGCTGCAACTAATAAAAATTTGAATGATATGATGAAAAAAGGTTTATTCAGAGAAGATTTATATTATAGAATAAATGTACTTCCAATCAACATTCCTCCACTTAGGAAAAGGCAGGAGGACATAATCCCTCTTTTGAAATATTTTATAGGTAGTTCTAAAAAATCTGAGCTTACGGAAGATGTAAAGTCTCTTTTGTTAAATTATTATTGGCCGGGGAACATTAGGGAGCTTCAGAATGTAGTTTCTTATATTGAATTAATGAATGAAGAGATGGTAACTATAGATAAACTACCCTATTATCTATTGCAACAGCAGAAAAGTTTTGAAAAGGAATTAGGAATAATAGAAGAGAATTTCGGCATCATCAAAGGTTTAGAAATAATAAAGTTGATTGATCAATATAATAGGCTTAATATATGCATTGGAAGAAAAAACATAGAAAAAACACTAAGAGACCATGATATAAAGACTAGTGAAAGTGAAATAAGAAGAATATTGCTGAGCTTAAATAATTTAGGTATCGTGTCATCCAGTGTGGGCAGAAAAGGTACTGAAATTACTGAATATGGAAAGGAATTTATGAAATGGGCTGAAAATAGGCCGGATAAGTAACCAGTTTAACCAATAATTAATTGGTGGGAGATGAAGTATTCCTCTTTTTTTATGAGTTGAATCTTAATAGGTTTTAATGGACCTATAAAATTACATAGATAATTGTAATTTTATAGTAATAGCCATCTACTTGTAGTTTTTGGCACAATTATTGCTTAATTATATACCTGAATAAAACTCTTTAGCAAGGGTCAGAAGAGTGAAAGAAGGTGAATACTATGACAAAACCACTTATTGGAATTCTTGGCAGTCTGTTTATAATGGAAGCAGGGATGTTTCCCGGAATGGAAATGGCTTATGTGAATAATCACTATGTAGAAGCAGTAGAAAAGGCAGGGGGAGTACCAATAATTATCCCTGTAGTTAGTGATGAAGAAGTCATTGAAAATCAAATTAAAAACGTCGACGGAATAATCCTTCCCGGAGGATATGATGTTAACCCACAGTGTTACGGAGAAGAACCTCAGCAGAAATCAGGGTTTATTTTTCCGGAAATTGACAAATATCATCTTAAAGCAATAGAGTATTGTACAAAATATAAAAAGCCATTATTGGGTATATGTAGGGGAATGCAAATATTAAATGTCGCATTTGGAGGAACGTTGTATCAGGATCTTTCTTATATTGATGGGTGCAATATCAAGCATATGCAGAGTTCAAAAAGAAATGTTTCAAGTCATACTGTGGAAATAGTCGAGGGCTCACATTTATATGATATTCTTGGTAGTAAAGTTATGACTAACAGCTTTCATCACCAGAGTATAAAAAAGATAGCACCAGGATTTAAGATGACTGCAGTTGCAAAGGACGGTGTAATTGAGGCTATAGAAAGTGAAGAAGATGTTTTTATATTAGGTATCCAGTGGCACCCAGAAGAGATGGTTCAAGATTCAGTATCTATGCTAAATATATTTAAAAAACTAATAGATATATCTAAAAAAAGTGGAGGAAATTCATAATGAGTAATATTTCTGCGGACTTGGATTTCTCTTAATTGGATATTTTTATATGGCATAGAACTTGCTGTATATTAATGCAAAAGATATTTCTTATTTTTATTGGTATTTTATCGTAATGTAAAAAAATTTTGAGGGGAGCTTAATAATGAAAAAGAAGATTGTATCATTGTCGCTGTTTCTTGTATTTATATTTACACTTGGTCTTGTAGGTTGTAAGTCGGCCGAAAATAAAAAAACCGACTCGGGCGCGGTCAGTGGAGGAGTATTAAGAACAGCAATGTTTTCTTCGCCCGGGGGGTTATTCCTTCCACCATTTGCAACTGACTCCTATGATCAGTATGTAACAAAACTGGTATTTCAACCTCTACTACGGTATAACACCAAGGGTGAATTCGAAGGTTGCCTGGCTGAAAAATGGAGCGTCTCACCTGATGCAAAAGTCTTTACTTTTGTATTGAGAGACGGATTAAAATGGCAGGATGGACAGCCTGTTACCGCAGATGATGTCAAGTATTCCATCGAATATGTCGGGTATCCGACTTATAAAGGGGCACGCGCCTCATTTATAAGTGCCATAAAAGGTGTTGAGGATCTCAAACAAGGCAAAACAAAGGATTTATCAGGTATAAAAGTTATTGACAAAAAGACAGTTGAAATTACCACAACGAATACTTTTGCTTCAGGCTTTTACCGTTTTGGCACCAATTTTGAAATATTCCCGAAGCATATTTGGGAAAAGGTTGATGTTGCTAAAGCTTCTGAAGCTACGGATCTTATGAGAGCACCAATAGGAACAGGTCCATTCAAATTGACAAAATTTGTTCCAGACCAATATATTGAATTTACTCGAAATAATGATTACTGGGGTGGAGTTCCAAAGCTCGGGAAATTAATATTACAGAAGACCAATCAAGACGTTGTCCAAGCTCAACTCCTCAAGGGTGAAATTGATCAAGCGTATATGGTCAATTTAAAAAAGGCAGATGAGACTTTGTATAAATCTAAGGGTTTTAATGTAATACCAACAACATACAATGCCTATCAATATTTGGCCTTTAATCTCACAATGGATGTTTTTAAGGACAAAAAGATCAGACAGGCATTTGCATTTGCAATGGACCGCGCTTCAGTTGTAGATAATTTTCTGGCGGGGCATGGCGTTATAGCAAACAACCCGTATCCACCGACCTTCTGGGCATCTCCTAAAGGATTAAAAGAATATAAATACGATCCTAAAAAGGCTTTAGAATTATTTAAAGAAGCAGGCTGGGTATATAATGAAAATGAAAAAAAGATGTATGTTAACGGCAAACCGGCTAAATTCAGTCTTAAATATTCCAAGGGCAATGTAGTCACTGAAAAAAGTGCACCACTACTTCAACAGAATCTGAAAGATGTTGGAATTGAATTGGAATTACAGATTATGGAATTTGGTGTCATGTTTGACCTGGCTAAAAAAGGCGACTTCGAGTTAGCTTTTATAGGGCAGGGTAATGAAAATGATGGAGATATATCCAAATTCTATCTTTCAAAATATATCAAACCTGTGGGCGACAATTCAGGAAGTAACTTCATAAGGTATAGCAATCCTGAACTTGATAAGCTCTTAGCTGATAGCCTTACGCATGTTGACCAAAAGGAGAGGACAGAAATTCTCAATAAGATCGGCTTGCTGTTAAATGAAGAATTACCAGTCGTATACAGGTATCATTGGGACGAAAACATAGTATATAGTGGAAAATTAAAAGGACGTGAATTCACTCCTATCGCTGAAACTTATTACTATAAAATTGAAAACTGGTATCTAGAGAAATAAGTGGTTCAGGTAGCCCAATTAACCTGGTTGTTGGGCTACCGGTTCTTCAATTATGTGATTCTATATTGAAAGGAATTCGACATATTAAATTTAAATTTTATATTCGAATTGATTTTTCACAGAATCTTGGAGGTCAAAAATGAGAAAGTATATAACAAAAAGATTACTTTTGATGATACCTGTTTTATTGGGTATATCAATAGTAATTTTCTCTCTTATAAATATTGCTCCTGGGGATCCGTTCTCAAGTATGATCGACCCAAACATCACTGCTAGTGATAAGCAAAACATGTTGGAATCCATAGGATATTATGATACTCTTCCTGTTAAATACGTAAAGTGGCTGGGAAGGGCCGCTCATGGTGATCTTGGTTACTCTATAAGATATAAGGAGCCTGTAACAGATGTCATAATGAGGAACATAGGAAACACTATGCTGCTTTCTCTGAGTGCTTTATTACTGAGCGTTTTAATTGCAGTACCGATTGGCGTAATTTCTGCAACGCACAAGTATTCTTTATTTGATTATGTTATTACAGTTTTTTCATTTATCGGCCTGTCGATCCCGGTATTTTTCTTAGGCATGCTTATGATCAAATTCCTAGCGTTCGATATGAACCTTTTTCCTATCTCAGGGATGGTGACTGTCGGCGCCGATTATTCGGGAATACAAAAGTTTTTTGATCTTATTCAGCACATGATTCTGCCCGTCACTGCTTTGGGAATGATTAATATGGCCTCTTTAATGAGGTATACCCGTTCATCTATGCTTGAAGTCATCACGCAGGATTATATACGCACAGCAAGAGCTAAAGGCCTCAAAGAACGGAGAGTTATTTACAAGCATGCTCTGAAAAATGCGTTGATTCCAGTCGTAACAGTTATCTGCATGTCTATGGGGTATTTGTTGTCAGGAGCGCTATTGACTGAAACAGTTTTTTCTTGGCCTGGGATGGGTACTCTTATATACCAAGCCATATTAAACAGGGACTATCCACTTGTCACGTCAAGCACAATGGTGTTGGCAATGTTTATTCTTTTTTCAAATTTGCTTGCAGATATCCTCTACGCATTTTTGGATCCAAGAATAAAATTCAATTAGTCAAAGGAGGAAAAACATGAGCGTGATAAACGAGGCTACAGATAAAAAGGCAATTTTAAATAAAAAAAACTCATCTGGAATATCTCCCTGGCAAATTGCAGTAAAAAAGCTTAAAAAGAATAAGTTGGCAATGTTTGGATTATTCATCTTGGGCGTTTTGGCACTAGCGGCAATTTTTGCCCCGCTAATAACTTCATACGACAGGGATTTAATCAATATGGCCAAGATATATGAGGCACCTTCGTTTAACCACTGGCTTGGCACCGATGAGCTTGGAAGAGATGTTTATACCCGTCTTGTATACGGTACAAGAATTTCATTGAGCGTGGGTATTGTATCAACTGCTGTATCGGTGATTATAGGAGTTATCCTGGGAGCTGTTGGCGGGTATCTCGGAGGGATTGTTGACGCCATTATAATGAGGATTGTCGACATATTCATGTGCTTCCCATTTTACCTGATTGCAATTGTAGTAGCGGGCATATTCGGGCCAAGTCTCTTGATTCTTATGGCTATTATGGGTATTCTTAGCTGGCCTAAGATTGCCAGGATTGTCCGTGCTGAAGTCCTTACGCTTAAGCACAGGGAATTTGTCGAAGCTAGCAGAGCCTTGGGGTTGAATTCAAGAAAAATTATTTTCAAGCATATTATTCCAAACACCATGGCTCCTATTATTGTATATGCAACTCTCGGAATTGCTCAGGGAATATTGTCTGAGGCAGGACTGAGCTATTTAGGCCTGGGTGTCAAACAACCCATACCAAGCTGGGGCAACATGCTGTCAGCGGCACAGAATTTCAGCGTATTGGTCAGTCAATGGTGGCTTTGGATACCACCAGGAATAATGGTCCTCTTTACCGTACTATCTATAAATTTCTTCGGAGATGGATTAAGAGATGCATTAGACCCAAAAATCATCCAATAGGGGGTAAAATTAGTGTCTGAAACGCTTATTAAAGTAAAAAACCTTGTAACAAGCTTCAAATCATCGGAAGGACCTATAAGAGTGCTTGACGGTGTAAGTTTTTCTATTGATAAGGGAAAGGTTCTTGGTATAGTAGGAGAATCCGGCTGCGGTAAAAGCATCACCTCCCTGTCGATTATGAGGTTGTTGCCCCAGCCCAACGGTTATATAGAAAGCGGTGAAATACTGTATAACGGGGTTGACTTGACTAAACTTTCGTCTTCGGAAATGGAGGCTTTAAGAGGCAACGATATTTCAATGATTTTTCAGGAGCCCATGACCGCACTGAATCCTGTTTTTTCAATAGGATCCCAGATTGGAGAGGTCTTAGAGGTGCATAAGCGCCTAAAGGGTAGGGAAAGACGTGAAAAAACAATTGAAATGTTGAAGTTGGTGGGAATTCCAAGACCTGATAAAATAGTCGACGAATATCCGCATCAATTGAGCGGAGGAATGAGGCAGAGGGTAATGATCGCCATGGCCCTTAGCTGTGATCCCAAGCTGCTTATTGCAGACGAGCCAACAACAGCACTAGATGTTACCATTCAGGTACAGATTCTAGAACTTATAAAAAGCCTTAAGGATAATCTTAACACTTCGGTTATGTTCATAACCCACGATCTCGGGGTAATAGCAGAGATGGCAGATGAGGTTGCTGTAATGTATTTAGGCAGAATTGTTGAATACACTACCGTAGATGATATTTTTGAAAACCCGATGCACCCCTATACAATGGGTCTACTTTGTGCAAGACTTGTCAATGTTAAGAAATGTGACAAGCTGACGTGTATTCCAGGGATGGTTCCGACATTGAACAACAGACCGAAAGGATGCGCATTTTCTACGAGATGCACCAAATGCATGGATATATGTAAAGAAGAAATGCCGGAATTGAAACAAATAAAACCAAATCATAAAGTCAGATGTTGGCTGTATAGTTAAGGAGTGTTTTAAATGGGCGAGTTAATATTAGAAGTTAAAAATTTGAAGAAGTATTTTCCGATATATAGCGGTATTTTATCGAAGGTTACAGGAGCTGTAAAAGCAGTCAACGATGTTTCCTTCAATATAAAAAAAGGCGAAATTTTTGGGCTTGTTGGCGAATCCGGCTGTGGAAAGTCCACGACTGGGAGGACTATCCTGAATTTATTGAATCCGACTAGTGGCTCTGTTGTTTTTGATAAAAAACTGTTATTTGATGTTGAAGCTAATAAATTTATAGACCATAAAGAAATGAGAAATCTAAGGCGCGACATGCAGATAATTTTTCAGGACCCTGGTAGCTGCCTTGACCCAAGAATGACCATCGGACAAATAATATCCGAAGGCCTCATCGAGCATAAGATAGCAAAAGGAAAAGAGGCTATAGGCAAGTCCAAGGAATTATTGGAGCTCTGTGGCCTCAGATCAGAATACGTGACAAGATATCCCCATGAATTCAGCGGAGGTCAGCGACAGAGAATCGCAATAGCAAGAGCCTTGGCACTGACTCCTAAGTTCATTGTCGGTGATGAGCCTCTTGCAGCTTTGGATGTATCCATCCAGGCACAGGTGCTTACCTTATTGCAGGATTTGAAGGAAAAGTTTGGGCTAACATATTTGTTTATTTCTCATGATTTGGGAGCTGTAAAGTATTTTTGCGATAGGATTGGCGTAATGTATCTCGGATCATTTGTGGAACAGGCTTCAAGTGAAGAGCTTTTTAGCAATCCGTTGCACCCGTATACAAAGTCCTTACTATCTGCAATCCCTGTATCCACTCCGAAAGAGAAGAAGAAAAGAATTATATTGATGGGTGATGTACCAAGTCCGGCTAACCCGCCGAATGGATGTAAATTTCACACCAGATGCCCTAATGTTATGAGCATATGTAAAGAAATAGATCCTGAGATGAATGATATGGGTGATAACCATTTGGTATGCTGCCATCTGTATTGATATTGAAAGTATCTTCAATTTTGAAGGCGGTGTTTAAAATTAATGGTAGTGAAAATGAAAAATTAGATTTTAAAGATATATTTGCAATATCAGTAGTTATATTGCAAATAGTTTTACCTGGACTTTTTATTACTATAGCTACTGCTGTCATAAGTCTGTTAATTATAAAATTTTGGGTTTGATTAAATTTGTTAAAAAATTAAGGAGAGTAAAAGATGTTTGAATACTACACAACTGGAACATGCTCAAAAAAGATCACCTTTGAAATAGAGGAAAACAAACTTAAAAATCTTGAATTTCATGGTGGATGCAACGGAAATTCAAAGGCATTGAGCAAGTTGCTTGAAGGAATGTCAGCAGATGAAGTTGTTGAAAAACTTCAAAATATACAGTGCAAAAACAGAGGGACTTCCTGTGCCGATCAGCTTACAAAAGCTATAATAGATGCCTTGAAATCCTAGTATAGTTGTTTTTGAGTCAATTTACTAATTTCGGCTCAATAAGGAGGCGGCTCAATGAGGAGCAAAATTACCAGAGATGATTTCCTTGAAAATCAAATAATAACCAATCTTAAAATTAACAGGGAACGAAATGTTGCCGTCTTTATTGTCAATAAGGCAAATTTAGAAAAAAATAGCTATGACAGTAACCTTTGGCTTATTTATTCTGACGGCACAAACCTGAAAAAACTGGACATTGTAGAAAATGTCAAGGACTTTTCATGGAAAGATGAGTTATTGATATACTTTATTATAAAAGACAACACCAGTATTTTTTACCGTTATGACATTGATACTGATATAAGCGAAATGATGTTCTCTATTCCCATGAAGGTAAACGAATTTATATTTTCCGTGAATAAAATGTTTTTTTGCGGCGGGATTTCTACTATCGAAATTGCCGAAAATGTTCAGGTTGGGGCAGAACTACCTTTTTTCTCGGAAGGAATAGGAATTTCATCCAATTATAGGGAATCCGTTTTTTCATATGTTATAGCTGACGGAAAAATTACAAGAATCACCGGAAATGACATCAATGTCACAAGTCTGGTTGTTGATGAATTCGGAAGAAGAATTGCATTTATCAGCTCTTCCATGGATAAATACGTGAAAAATGAATCAAATATTTATTTAATGGATGCCGAGTCGGAAAAATTTGAAATGATAACATCTAAAGATTCCATGAGTATTTTGAATGTAGCGTTTATTGATGAAGAAACCATCATTTTAGCAGGTTCAGAATTAAAAACTTACGGCAGAAATGAAAATCCTGAACTATACACTTTTGAGATCACCAAAAAAAAGCTGAACAAGATAACGGATTGTTTTGATAAAAGTATTTCGGGAAAAGAAATCGCTACAGATTCAAGATTCAGCCCATCAAAGGATTTTCATATATATGGAAATCAGTTGTTCTTTATAACCCTTGAGGGTGACAGTGCATACATATATAAAATCGATAGAAACGGTATATTTGAGAAAATGTCTTTTCAAACAGGCACTATAGATTCTTTTGCTGTTACAAAGGATGGCATTATGTTTATAGGCTTAAGGGAAAAGTCTCTTCACGAAATATATATTATTAGATGGAGAAATGAAAACAAGCTTACTAGCTTCAACGGCTGGTTGAGCGACAACCGTGTCATTTCAAATACAGAACCGCAAAGATATGTAAATGAAGATGGTATGGCAATTGACGGATGGGTTGTCAAACCGATTAATTATGACGAAAACAAAAAATACCCTGGCATTTTATGTATCCATGGCGGGCCCAAAATGGCCTACAGCAGTGTTTATAGTCATATGATGCAGTTGCTGGCCGCTGAAGGTTATTTTGTGTTCTACTGCAATCCACGGGGAAGTGACGGAAAGGGAAATGAATTTGCAGATATCAGGGGAAATTTTGCTTCGTATGCATATAAGGACATCATGGGTTATACCGATAAAGTGCTGGAGTTATATGAAAATATTGATGCAAAAGGGTTGGGAGTTATGGGTGGGTCATATGGAGGATATATGACAAATTATATTATTGGGCAAACATCTAGATTCAAAGCTGCCGTCTCTGAAAGGGGCATCAGCAACCTGACCAGCAACTTTAATACATCGGACATAGGATATATTTATATAACAAATTATATGGCCGGTAGCACTCCGTGGAGTGATGGAGAGGCATATATAAAAGATTCCCCTCTTACATACGCTAAAAAGGTCAAAACACCCACATTGTTTGTCCACGGGAAGATTGACGGTAGGTGCAATTACACCGAATCTCTTCAAATGTTCAGCGCTCTAAGGTATTTTGGCACGGAATCAAAAATATGTATTTTCCAAGAGGAAAGCCACATGTTAGAGGTAAAAGGAAAACCATTAAATAAAATCAAGAGGTTTGATGAAATATTAAATTGGTTTAAGATGCATCTAAGTATGGAGAGTTAGTGTGAATACTATGGATTTAGGCATAAAGAACCCTCCCTACGACCAGGTAAGGATTACTGTCTTGATATATCTAATATTATTATTATAATAATTAGTAAAGGTAAAATCTACCCTTTAATTTGTTAGACTAACTTCCACTGTTGAATATGTTGGGGGTGGAAATTACTTTTGCAATTGAGTGTCAGAAAACTTTAGAATGTTATAAAATAATATACGCTTGAAAAGTGTGTGCATCTATGGTATACTAAATTTCGGAAAGTTATAAAAAGCATTTATGGACTTATGGGTTCAATTTTTCTATAAGTTACTATTTATTTTTTTATTGGGGTGTAGCCAAGCGGTAAGGCACTAGACTCTGACTCTGGCATTCGCAGGTTCGAATCCTGCCACTCTAGCCAAATATTTTAAGTTTAATATAAAATAGTATATTTTAAATGATGAATATAAATAATCCTAGCAAATTTTATTTTTGCTAGGATTATTTTTTATATTCTTTTATTCTTAATTAAATATGTTTTTTAAAAACATATAGATGCCTAATACAATAATTGTGCAAGGAAATAATAATCCATAAGAAAGCCAGGTATAGTTGTTACCTAAGAAATTTACTGCAAAAGAAAATACAGAAATAAAGGCTAGCAAAAAAATAAAAAACAGTAAAGTATTATTTTTTCTGGAAAATAAATAATATTGAAATAATCCTATAGCCAGTCCTAGGGTATAAATGGGCCATGTTTCAGTGGAGTATTTCCAGTTTGTTGAAGTTTCAAAAATAAATAGTAGACCCGTAGTCGTGAAAATTCCACCAAGAACTAATACAGCAGGTTCTTTTTTTAGAGAAAAAAAACTTATTTCTAACAAAACACCTGGAATTAGAATGAAAAGAGGCCAAAAGTTCGAAAAACTAAAAAAGTCAATATTATATATTTGATCAGCAAGAAGAGCTGAACCTAGGAAAATTAAGAGAATACCAAACAATGCGTTATGTTTTTTCATGAATTTCACTTCTTTAAATTACTATTAATAATTATATGTTTATGTATAGAATTTATGCTCATTTAAAAGTATTAGTTATACTTTTATAGCTAATACTATACTTAAACTTTAATTGTTTTTATTTTAAAGAACGATAAGGAGGAAATTATATGATAACAGGTATAGTAAAGTGGTATGATGCTGAGCGGGGATATGGATTTATATCCGCTCAAGAGGGCGAAGATGTATTTGTTCACCATCTGGCAATAAAAGAACAAGGACCAAGAAAGGATTTGCATGAGGGTGAACAAGTGCAATTCGATGTAGTAGATGCTCCCAAAGGCCCGCAAGCTATTAATGTTCAAAAATTCTAGCAAAATTATTATTATTTAAGCACACTCTATTAATCTTTTGAGTGTGTTTTTTTAATTAGGTTCATATAAGAACATTTTGCTTCAATTTAAATTAAGTTTGTGTGCCAAGGTTATAGAAAATGGCATTGAGTATAGTATAATGATAACGTATGCTAATAATTAAAGGATGCACGAAAAAGAAAAATTTCAGGTGGTGAAACTTTTGGATGATATTAATGAAGAAATTATACAGAAAAACAGTGATTCAGGGTCCTATAAAAGAGGAATACAGTATTATTTAAGTAATAAGGTAGTTAATATAGATATAGATAAAAGAGAACTAGAAGACTATGTTGAAACTAAAATAACTTCAAATGTGGAATCTTCAAAGTTTACACAGTATAAAGTGGATATAAGCTTTAATAATATTGTTCCCTTTATAATTTATCATTGTGAATGTAATGCTTATTATAGCTATTATGGTCAGAAAAGTATGTGTAAACATGTTGTGGCTACATTATTAAAATATATCCATGAAAAGGAACAAATTATTAAAGCTAAAAAAATGGGCAAAACAAATAGTTTAATTAAGCAAATAACTAAAAACATAAGTGTAACTCCAAGAGCAAAACAATATTTAAATATAGATATAAAATATCAGCATGATTCTAAGGCTAATAACAGAAAAGCTTCTGTAGAGCTGAAAATTGGGGAGGATAAGCTTTATGTAGTTAGAAACATAAAAGAATTTTTTGCTTGCTATAATAAAGGTTTTGAGTCATTGGAGTTTGGAAAAAAATTTACTTACAATCCATATTTGCACTCATTTAAAGAAGAAGATTTAAATATCATAGAGCTTTTTAATGAAGCAAATGAACTGGAAGAGGTTGCGGCAGCGGAAGCTTCAAATTCAAATAGTCGTAATTCGGTAAAGTTTCTTTCAGGCAAAAAAGCTTATTTTACAGAGATCATGGTTAAGAGGTTACTTAAATGTTTAAACAATAGGGATATAACTGCTGTAATAAAAGACCAAGTATTTACTGATGTGCATATATCACAGGGGACTATGCCTTTAGAATTCGAAATTAATAGAAAAGATAATAAATTTGTACTCCAGCAAAAGTATGGAATGCCTACTGCACTGTGCAATAATGGTGAATTCTTTTTTTATGAAGGAGAAATATATCAACCGCCTATTGAACAAAGAGAATCATATTTACCTTTTTATAATAGATTTAAACAGGAAAATAAAAGTTACATAGAATTTTATGAAGAAGAGAAAAGTGATGTAGCATCCTTTGTACTTCCAACACTAAAAAAGATAAGTACTAGTGTAATAATAGATGAATCCTTAGAGTGTGAATTTTATATAGAGACCCTTAAGGCAATTGTTTACTTTGAAAAAAGTTCTGACAATGTAGAGGTGTTATTAACCTTTAAATATGGAGCAAGGTCGATAAATCCTTTTAATAATAGTGAAAACAGTGTTCAAGAGGGAAGAGCAATTATAAGAGATATAGAAAAGGAAATGGATATCATAAATTTATTTCACCAATTTGGTTTTGTTAATACAAATAAGGGATTTGAAGCTCAAGATGATGCAGTACTACTAGAGTTTTTAGTTTCAGGACTAGAAAAACTTCAGGAAGTGGCTGAAGTATATTATTCCGATGAATTTAAGAAAATCAAGGTGCATGGAAGTTCTGGGTATAAATCAAATATTAAGCTTAACAAGGAAAATCTTTTAGAATTTAGCTTTAGTATTGATGGTGTAGATAATATAGAACTTAGCAATATTTTCGCTGCGGTAAGAGAAAAGAGAAAATATTATAAACTTAAAAATGGTAGTTTTGTATTATTGGATTCAAATAATTTAGTGAATGTTGCTCAAATGATAGAGTATCTAAACATAAAAGATAGCGATATTTCAAAGAATAAAATTCTACTTTCCAAATATAATGCCATATATATAGAAGAGAAATTAAAGAGAGAGCACATGGATTTTGTTGGAACAAATAAAAAATTTATAGATTTGGTCCACAATGTAAAAGACACAAGTGATATTAAAGTAGAGGTGCCTAAAACCTTAGATAGTATAATGAGGACTTATCAAAAGGTGGGATTTAAGTGGCTGAAAACTCTTGCTAGCTGTGGATTTGGGGGAATACTAGCAGATGAAATGGGACTCGGTAAAACTCTACAAGCCATAGCCTTTATCCAATCAGAAGTAGAAGAAAATGAAAATAAACAACCATCTCTAGTAGTATGCCCCACATCCCTAGTATATAATTGGAAAGATGAAATAGAAAAATTTGCACCGGCGCTAAACTGTATAGTAGTATCAGGGAATAAAAGTCAAAGGGAAGAGCAAAAGCAAAACATGGAGGATACTGATGTAGTTATTACTTCCTATGCACTTATACGACGAGATATTGAGGATTATGAAAAAGTATTTTTTAGATATTGTTTTTTAGATGAGGCGCAACAGATTAAGAATTTTAATTCATTAAATGCACATTCTGTTAAAAATATAAATGCTCAGGGTAAATTTGCAATTACGGGGACGCCTATTGAAAATTCTCTTACGGAGCTTTGGTCAATCTTTGACTTTATAATGCCGGGGTATCTTTTAAAACACAGTGCTTTTTCAAAAAAATATGAAACACCAATTGTGAAAGATGGTAATCACGAAGCACTACAAGAACTAAATAACCATGTAAAACCATTTATCCTACGACGGACTAAAATAGAGGTTGCAAAAGAATTGCCATCTAAAATAGAACATAGGATTTCAGTAGAAATGACGGAGGAGCAGAAAAAGGTATATGTAGCCTACTTAAAGGATGCAAAAGGAGAACTAGAAGGAGATATTGCTACGAAGGGGTTTAATAAAAGCAAGTTTAAAGTGTTGTCAATATTAACAAGATTAAGACAGATATGTTGTGACCCTTCTACTTTCATAGAGAATTATGCTGGTGGTAGCGGGAAAATGGAAGCACTAGATGAGATTTTAGAAAATAGTTTGGAGGAAGGTCATAGAATCTTAATATTTTCTCAATTTACTACAGTGTTAAAAAACATTTCTAAGAGGTTAGAGACTAAAGACATAAAATATATGTATTTAGATGGTTCAACTAAGTCCGAGAGGAGAATACAAATGGTTAAAACTTTCAATGAAGGAGATACAGAGGTATTCTTAATTTCTCTAAAAGCAGGGGGTACGGGTATAAACCTCACAGGTGCAGATATGGTAATACACTTCGATCCTTGGTGGAATCCAGCTGTAGAAGATCAAGCTACAGATAGAGCTCATAGGATTGGTCAAAAGAAAACAGTAGAAGTTATAAAATTAATAGCAAGAGGAACTATAGAAGAAAAAATATTTAAGTTGCAACAAAAGAAAAATGAGATTATTGAGAGTGTTATTAATAATGAAACAGGATCAGAATTATTTCTTTCTCAGATGAGTCAAAATGAAATCCAAGATTTATTCCTTTAAAAATAGCTGTCCTAGAACTATGTCAAAGTTCTAGGACAGCTATTTATTTTGTTTGTAATCTTATAATTTTACAGTTTGACCGATATCAATAATTTTTATACTTCCATCATTTATTTCTTCTAGTGTATCACAGGTAACCTCATCATTATCTTGAGCCAAAATATAGGTTTTATAATGAATTGGAATCATAATTTTAGAGTTTGTCATTTTAAACATTTTAAAGCTTTGCTGCGGGGAACAATGCATTTCTTGAAACTCATCAGGCTTATAGCAGCCAACAGGCATGATTGCAACATCTGCCATTAAATTTTTATATATATCAGTATAGGCTGTATCACCAGCAAAAAAAATCTTCTTTGTACTACTTTCAATCATATATGAATTGCTATCAGCTTTAGTGCCCCAAGGATATCTTCTACCATCATGATTTGCTCTTAAAGCTTTTATTTTTATGCCACTGGCAGTATAGGTTTCATCAGGGCTTAAAAGTATTCTATTTTTAAATCCTAAAACCTTCAGTGGATTATCTAAATTTCTAGGAGCAATAACTACAGCACTTTTATTTAATTTCATTAAGGTTGAGTAATTGAAATGATCCATATGACCATGGGACAGTAATATGTAATCAATATTAATTGAAGCTAAGTTTAAAGAAGGTTTAACTAATCGTCTTATTTGACCAAGATTCATGGAGGTCACAGGGTCAGTTACTATAACCACTCCATTTAAATTAATAACTACAGTAGCATGACCTACCCAATGGATAGAATTTGTTACTAAGGGTTCATAGGAGGGGATAATGAGGGGTTTAAAGTAGGACTTAAAGTTTCTACGGTGTAATTCATACATATATCCAAAGATTTTACCAATTCTAGCAAATGTCATTTTACACCTCTTAATTTTAAAATATATTCGTTTATACTATATGATTATATTCTTTTATAAAGTTTAAACAAGTTAAATAAAAGAATTTCTATAAGTGAATTATACCATAAGGTAGTTAAATTTAAATTGTTCCTTGGGTTTAACAATAAAAAAATAATCCTACAAAACTCTACAAAAGACTACAAAACAATTGACAATCTGATTTTTTTCTGTTATTTTCTTATAGAAATTATTATTTTAAGGGAATTATTAAAAGGAGGATATTTATGATTACAAACGAAACACAAAATGTAAAAATAACAAATGCGGATCCATCTGCATTAGGGCTATTTGGACTTGCAATGGTAACGCTTGTGGCATCTTCACAGAAACTTGGACTAACAGAAGGTACATCTTTTATACTTCCATGGGCAATATTCTTAGGGGGATTTGCTCAACTATTTGCATGCATCAATGATTCAAAACGTAATAATGTTTTTGGAACCACGGCTTTTGGTGCTTTTGCATTTTTTTGGATGGGTGTTGGAGCTTCTTGGTTAATTAAAGCAGGTGTATTTGGTAAAATGCTAGCATCAACTGTGGATCCAAAACAATTAGGCTTTGCTTTTATAGGATATTTGATATTTTCATTGTTTATGACTATAGGGGCTGCGGAAACTCACAAGGTACTATTTACAATTTTTGTTTTAATTGATTTTCTATTTATAGGGTTATCACTTAGTACTTTTGGAATCATGTTTGAATTTTCACATAAATTAGCAGCGTATTCTGAATTGTTAATAGCACTAGTATCTTTTTATGGTTCTGCAGCGGCAGTTTTAAATGCTCATTTTGGTAAGCAATTTTTACCAGTGGGTAAGCCCTTTGGTATATTTAAAAAACAGTAAATTACTGTAAATAATCTATATAAAAGTTATATAGTATATAAACTAATAAAAGCACAATATTGCATATTAAAAACATGCGATATTGTGCTTTTATTTTAGCTCTACATTAGCAACGTTAATAGATTTTGAGGAAAGAAAAGTTTTACCCTCCTTCCACTATAATAATATTCCGAATTAAGTATAAGGGTGATAGAAATTATTTATATTTTCGACTGCTTTATAAACTCTCTTTTATTATTTAAATTTTTTGAAAAGAGGATTTTTATAAAAAATATACGTATATATCAATATATAGTATAATTTATAGTGTTTACACTATCAAATTTAAAGGGGGGTATTTCGTGAAAAGAAAATTTAAAAGTATAGCAGTAATACTAATGTTAATGATAATAATTAGCTTTGGAGCTGTGGGGTGTGGATCTAAGAAATCGTCTACAAGTAGTGAAAGCAAACCTAGTATGGATGTTTCAATGGGTAATAGTGGGTTAAGTGAGAAAAGTGCTGTTGCTGCAAATGAAACTGCTAAGCCCGCGACTGATTCAAAGAATAAATTAAATGCTTCTTTAGAAGGGCAGGGTAAGATAATAAGGAATGGAACAATACAGATGGAAACACTAAGCTTTGATGAAACAGTAAAGCAGATTTTAAGTATAACTAATAGTATGGGAGCATATGTGCAAAGTTCTGATGTAGCAGGTACAAGTATTGAAGCAAAGCTATCTCAGCAAAGCAGAAGAGGATCATTTATATTAAGGATTCCTAAGACAAAATTTGATAATTTTTTATTAGACATTGGGAATTTAGGAAGCATTACAAAACAACAAGTTTCAACGGAGGATGTAACCTCAGCATATTTTGATACACAGGCACATTTAAAATCACTAACTATCCAAGAGGAAAGATTATTAGCACTTTTAAAGAAAACTGGTGAACTCAAAGATATAATAGTATTAGAAAAGGAATTAAGTAGTGTTAGATATGAGATTGAAAGTTTATCAGGAAACCTTAAAAAATGGGATAACTTAATAGATTTTTGCACACTAAATATAGAGGTAGTTGAAGTCCATAAAATTAAAGAAAATCCTGTTTCTTTTGTAGATAAAATTGCAAATGGATTTGTTTCTTCAGTGAAATCATTAGTTGATTTTGGTAAAGGATTTGTAGTAATTATATCTATATTCATACCTTATTTGGTTGTTTTATCTATTATACTTTTAATAATTAGATATATATATAAATATATAAAAAAAGCCAAATAAAGGATCTTTTGTTAAAATAATAATATAAAATGAGTTGGTTTTAAGAAGCATATGTGTATGCTTCTATTTTTTTTATCTACAGAAAATTATGATTTTTTTTGCTTTATTATGAATATAACCACGTAAAACAATAAAATTATAAAACAATATTAAAATAATCCCTAAAGAATAAGAAAAATATATCGAAATATATAATAATATAAAAAATGAGTGGGGGCTATTTTGTGAAAAAAAATATATTAGTGAAAGATGATTTAAAAAAGTTAAAAGGTAAAAAATTAAGTTTCCAAGTAATAGCATTGCTTATCATAGCGGCATTTTTACCGATATTATGTATTTCTTTGGGAACATATTATAGTTTATCAAAGAATTTAAAAGGTGAATTTGATAACAGGGCAAATCAAAGTACAACAAGAGTCAATGAGGCTATAGGTTCATTGTACAAAGCCAACTACGAATCTACAGATATGTTATCCAATGATCCCAATGCCATAATGATTAAGGCGAATCCTGATTCTGAACAATGGTTAATGAAAAGCCTTGAGGGATTTTTAAAAACTCATCCTGATACCTTAGGTATATATCTTGGAACTGTAGACAAGAAAATGTACCTTGAACCTAAGAGTGACTTACCTGCCGGTTATGATCCTACATCAAGAGGGTGGTATAAGGATGCGATTAATAATAAGGGCAAAGTAATTGCTACTAACCCATATCAGGACGCTATCACTAAAAAATATGTAATGACTTTTGCAAAAACAGTTAAAGATAACCAAGGTAAAATTGTAGGTGTAGTTGGTCTAGATATAGACTTAGAACTAATCTCAAATATGGTTGCAGGTGTTAAATTAGGCAATAGTGGATTCTCAGCTGTATTAGATAGTACCGGGACCATTATAGCACACAAAGATAAATCTTTATTAGGGAAAGATTTAAAACAAGAAACTTGGATAAAAAACATTATGGACTCCAAGGAAAATAAACTTTTATCAAATATTAATGGAGAAAAATATTTAGTTTATAAAGCTTGGATGAAAAAACTAAGTTAACTACAGTAGGATTTATACCAATAGCAGAACAATCGGCAAAGATAATGCAAGGATTAACAATACCAATTATAGTTTTAATATTATCACTTATATTTGTAATTATAGTAGGAACTTTATTTTCTGGTAAAATAACAAAGCCAATGGATAGGTTAATCACTGTTCTAACAAAAATTAAGGATGGTGATTTTACCCAAAGGGTGAATCAAAATAAAAATGCTAGCTTAGAAGTACAACAAATTATTGAATCAGTAAATAATATGATAGAGGATATGGTTATAGTTTTAAGGAATGTAGTAGATAATTCAAATAAAGTTAAGGAATCAGCAGAGTCTTTAGCGGCTACTACTCAGGAATCAAATGCTGTGGGAGATGAGGTAGCAAGAGCAGTGCAGCAAATTGCAGAAGGGGCAAATGAGCAGTCTCAAATCCTAGAGGAAAGTGTTAATTATTCAACTACATTAGGAGAAGAAGTAAATAAAACTACTATTAATGCTAAAAATATGATTAAAGCATCCTTAGAGGTTAAACAATCAACAGAGGAAGGCATTATTGTTGTTAATAATTTAAGAACTGTATTTGAGGAAAACACTAAGGCTAATGATGAAGTAGCTAAGAAGGTAGAAATTTTAGCTGAGAATTCTAATAAAATTAGCGCTATAACTGATACTTTAAAAGCAATAACCGAGCAAACAAATCTATTAGCCTTAAATGCTAGTATAGAGGCAGCAAGAGCAGGAGAAGCAGGAAGAGGATTTGCAGTTGTTGCAGATGAGGTTAGAAAGCTTGCAGAGCAATCTTCAATTTCAGCCTCTGAAATTGATAAGGTAATAAGTGTAATTAGAACAAGTGTTAATGGAGTATTAGAACAAATAATATATTCTAAAGAGTTAAACACTAAAACTGATAGAAGTGTTCAAACTACTAATGAAACCTTCAGGAAAATTGAGGGAGCAATGGAATTACTTCAGAAGGACATGAACAGTGTAGATAATTCACTAAAAGAAATAAATAATTATAAAGATAAGGTAAGTGAAAAGATAGAAAATGCTTCATCTGTGTCACAAGAGACGGCGGCAACTTCAGAAGAGGTAAGTGCATCAACAGAAGAACAAGCTGCAGGACTTCAAGAAATAGTAAATGCTGCAGAAAACTTAAACGCACTTGCTGAAAATTTAAGAGAAGGTATCAGCAAATTCAAAATATAGTAAAGCTTTATTTCAGGAGGCACCTAGTTTATCTAGGTGCTTTTTTATGGATCTTATAATATTTATTATTAAGAAATAATTAGAATAGGTTATTTTATAATATCCAATAGTATGATATATTAATATTAGGAAATTAAATGATTTCAAATATTAAATAAAATATATTGGTGAGTTGCTTTTATAAAATAACTGTAGAAGGAAGGCGTTTTCATGAAAATTTATTCCTGGAATGTAAATGGCATAAGAGCTATAAAAGATAAAGGGTTTATTGAATGGGTTACAAAAGATCAACCAGAGATTTTATGTATTCAAGAGACAAAAATTCAAGAAAATCAAATAAGTGAGGAACTTAAAAATATACAAGGTTATTACTCATATTTTTCCTGTGCAGAAAAGAAGGGTTATAGCGGTGTAGCCACATACACTAAGCAGAAACCAATATCCGTTTGTTATGGTATTGGAATAGAAAGATTTGATAGTGAAGGTAGAATAGTAATAACTGAATTTGAAGATTTTACTTTGCTTAACATATATTTTCCTAATGGTCAGAAGGATGAAATAAGATTAAATTATAAAATGGAATTTTATGATGCACTATTAGACTATTGTGAAACACTTAGGGAAGATGGGAAAAAGTTAATTATTTGTGGAGACTATAATACTGCACATAATGCAATTGATTTGAAAAATCCAAAGGCAAACGAAAAGTATTCAGGGTTCTTACCAATAGAGAGAGCTTGGATGGATAAATTTATATCGCATGGTTATGTCGATACTTTTAGATATTTTAACGAAGAACAGGTAAAATATTCTTGGTGGAGCTATAGATTTAAGGCTAGAGAAAAAAATGTAGGCTGGAGAATTGACTATTTCTTCGTAACTGAGAATTTGTTGCATACAATTAAGAAAGCTGATATTTTAAATGAGGTTGTAGGCTCGGATCATTGTCCTGTGCGCATTATTTTATAGATAAATTTCACTTATAAATAGAGCATTTGCAGATTGTTTATCTGCAAATGCTCTATTTATAAGTGAGATTTTTAATGTATTATTCTTTAGAAGTTTCTAAAGGGATAATTTCTTGAATATTTTAATGTAAGAAAAATTAAGGATAAATATAAAACATTTCAGTGTATAATAATATTAGATGTAGTCATTGTATAAAACATTAGAAATCAATATGTGTAGCTTATGCTATACCATATATATACAAGAAGGGAAGTTATAATTATGAACAATGAGAAAAACTTATATCCTGTGAAATCAAAAAAGAAATATGGGTATATAGATAAGGAAGGCAATATAGTTATAGAAATCAAATTCGATTATTCAGAGGAGTTTGAAGGTGACCTAGCAATAGTTGCAAAAGATGAAAAGTATGGCTTTATTAATAAGGTTGGAGAGTTTGTAATAGAACCTGCATATGATGAAGTTCAGCAGTTTAGTGAAGGGTTTGCAGCAATAAAATTAGATGGTAAGATGGGTTATATTGATTTAAGTGGGAAACTTATAGTGGAGCCTAAATATGAAGACGCTAATTTTTTTATGGAGGGAAGGGCTGCAGTAAAAAGTGGATATATGTGGGGATATATAGATGAGGTCGGTAAAGAAGTAATTCCTACGAGCTTTTTAGATGCTAACGATTTTAGTGAAGGCCTGGCGGCAGTACAAATAGGTGGTAAAATAGCTTATATAGATAAATATGGCAAAGTTATAATAGATGCAATTTATGATTATGCCTATGCATTTAATGGTGGTATAGCACCCGTTTGTGTTAAGGGAAAGTATGGCTATGTAAGCAATAGTGGAGATGTGGTTATACCACTTAAATATAATGTTTGTGGAGAATTTAATGAGGGTCTGGCACCAGTTGAAATCAGGGGTAAATACGGTTTTATAGATAAAAAGGGAGATATTATAATAAAACCTGCGTTTCAATGGGTAGATAGATTTTATAATGGTCTAGCTGTAATTAGTGAAAATGAAAAATATGGTTGTATTGATAAAAATGGCAGTATTATAATACCTACTGTGTTTGAAGATGTAGATATTATGAGTGAAGGTTTAATGGCTGCTCAAATAGGAGAAAAGTGGGGGTACATAGATTGCACAGGCCAAATAGTTATAGAGCCAAGTTTTGAAGAAGCCTATGAATTTATTTATGGTATTGCAAGAGTTGAAATTGGTAAAAAAATTGGATATATTAATAAATTAGGGGAATACGTTTGGAAAATGCAATCTTAAACTAATTTAAAGTATAAGGCATCTAGAAAATAACTAGTATATAAACTAGTTATTTTTAGATGCCTTAGTTGATATTTTTATTATTTTAGATTTTAAAATGTATATAGGAACTTTTATAATATAAATTAATAGTATATAAATAAAAGTTATTATTATTTTTATTTAAAGAAATGTTATAAATAAACTTAACCTAGCATAGTTATATGGTAAAAGTAGCAACCTATAGGGGGAGTTGTACAATGAAAGTTCTATTGTGCGTTAGACAAGATTATTATAGAAATTTTGCAGGAGATTCTATGCAAGTAATTAAGACCGCTGAAAACCTACGCAAATTAGGGGTAACCGTAGATATAAATGATGGTGGCATATATGACTATTCTGATTATGATATAGTACATTTATTTAATATTGCTACTACAGGAGAAACATATAGATATTATAAGATTGCACATTTTTATAAAAAAAACTTAGTGATATCTCCAATGCATATGGATTTGAAAAAATATAATATGATAAATAATAAAATTGAAAGTATTAAGTTATATGAAAGGTGCAATAGTTATAAAAAGGAAATTTTAAAAAAGAGTAAAATTGTATTTTGTAATAGTGAATTAGAAAGGTCTCTTATACAGAATGAGTTTAATGTGAACACGGATTATAGAGTCATATATAATGGTGTAGAAGTAGAAAATGAAGATATACCACTATATAATTTTACTGAGAGATATAATTTAAATAATTATGTTTTATGTGTAGGAAGAATTTGTGAGAGTAAAAATCAACTTGCACTATGTAGCGTATGTGATCAATTAGGAAAACAGTTAGTTTTAATAGGAAGTGGAAATGACAATGAGTATCTAAAAAAATGTACCGATTTTAAAAATGTAATATATTTGGGATTTATGGATAGCTATAATGTATATAATGCCTATAGATTTGCAAAAGTACATGTGAACCCAAGTTTTGTAGAAATGCCTGGCTTATCTTCACTGGAGGCAGCAGCAAGTGGCTGTAATATAGTTTCAACACAAGAAGGTTGTGCTAGTGAATATTTCAAAGATATGGCTCTATATTGTGATCCATATGATAACAATAGCATCTTGAGTGCAGTAAAAAGTGCATTTGAAAAACGTAAGGGTAGTAAATTAAAAAATTATGTTAATGAAAATTATAATTGGGAGAAATCAACAAATGAATTATACAAAAGCTATTTAGAAATATTAAATTAAAAAATTTTCTTATATTATGCTTTAAGGAAAAGTATATATTGCTGGAGTGCTCTCACGGCGTCAAGTAACTCTAAAAATTATTTTATCTACATCTGCTAAAAAATTCAAACTCGCTATCGCTCAAACATGAAATTTTCTTTACGCAGCTGCAAATAAATTAATTTTGAGTTACTAAGACTTGTTCGAATGCATTCTGCACAATATATACTTTTGTTAGCATAATATAAGAAAAATGACTGTACTTCAAAAGTGATTCTTTTTTTATAATGCATTTCGAACATAAAGTATATACTTAGCTCTATCTAAAGGATTAACACCAATTCTTTCTCTTATGGATCCTATTTCTAAGGAGCAAGGCTCATAACTCAAAAATCCAGTTGTCATTATTCCTTTCCCTGAGGAAATTTTTCCTAATTCTCCTGGATATTCAAGTGAGGTGGATACAGGCATTTTTCCTTCTATTGTAAAAGTACCGTTGTGTATAAATGGAGTTTCAAAGCTCCCACGCATTTTAATAATATCATTTAAAATCCTTCCACCTACATTCACGGGTACAGTAATCCTAAACTTAATTATTGGTTCCAGTAGTGTAGTGCCTATTTCATTTAGACCTCTCATGATGCCCATGGCTGCAGAGGTGGCAAAGTCTCCTGAACGTGAATGCATAACATGGTCTTCACCGTAAGTAAAGGTTATCTTTAAATCTGTCACTGGCCAGCCATATATACCTTGACTTAAAATTTGATCTAAATTATCTTCTATTTCTCGTTGATACTTTATCTTTACTTTTTCAGTTCTTACCTTAGATTCATAGATAAGACCAGTTCCCCTTGGTAGTGGCTCAATTGAAAATTCAACTATAGCCCAACAGGGTTTGGGCATAGTATAACGAGATTCGCCATATCCACTTGCTATAGGAGTTTCTTTGTAGATAACAGATGGTGGACCAAAGGTAACCTGTAGGTTAAATCTTTCCATTAAAACAGCTTCAATATATTCGATTTGAATTTTACCCATAATCCGAAGATGAAGTTCTTTCTTTTCTTTTATCCATTGCATGTTAAGAAGGGGGTCCTCCTCTTGTAGTATAGTTAAAGCTTCAACTAAAGCTATATAGTCTTCTTGAATTTTTGAATAAATTCTTAATGTAAGTAGTGGTGTTGTAATTGTTTGGAGACTAGGAATATGAGTTTTGCTTCCAAGGATATCGTAGGTACTACAATTTAAGCCACTCACCATTACCAAATCACTGCTGCTAGCTGATTTTACATCCATTTGTTTTTGATTAATCAATTTTTTTATCATAGTAATTTTTTCGCTTTTACCATTAGTTACATTAAAAATATCATCTCTAGTAGATATTGATCCACTAAAAATTTTAATATGAGCTATTTTACCTAAGGTTTTGTTGTGGGATATTTTGTATACTAGTGCTGAGAGCTCAGAATCATCTAAATTCTCTGGACCTGGAAGATAATCTATTATGCCGTCGAGTAGTTCCTTAATTCCTTCACCTCTTAGTGCAGTACCATAAAGCACAGGGTAGATTTTACCTTTAATAGCTTGCGCCAATATCTCATCCTTTGAAGGCGTATTTAATTCCTTTAAAGCATTAAAGTACACTTCGGTTTGAGGTTGTACTCCTTCTACTGAGGACAATACCACTATAGCTCCATCTAGAACACCTATACTTCTCTCTACTTCAGAACTGAAATCAATATGCCCAGGAGTATCTATAACATGGATATTAGTTTCTTTGTAAGTAAGATCAATTTCAGAAGCTTTTACTGAAATACCTCTTTGCTTTTCAATATCTAAAGAATCTGTATGGGTTGTACCTTTATCTACGCTGCCTAATATTCTGCTACAACCACTTTGATACAGTAACTGCTCTGTTAAAGTTGTTTTTCCAGCGTCTACATGGGCAACTATTCCAATATTTCTAATACTACTTTTTACTGTCATATTTATATCTCCATTAATCAATTTTTTTAGGCTAATCATCCTCAAAAAAATAATCAGAATGTCAGCTAGTCTATTTTTTATTATATTCCATTATTTTTATTGTGTCTATTAGTATGAAATATGAGCAATATTAATATAAAATATTATAATCTCTTAATTTATTACAACATTTACTGTATAATAAAATATAGAACACTAATTAGGAGAGATGCAAATGGATAAAATTGAATTACTAGCCCCTGCCGGAAGTATGGATAGCGTAACTGCAGCAGTGCAAATGGGCGCAGATGCAATTTATATAGGAGGAAGCAAGTTCTCAGCAAGAGCCTATGCTTTTAATTTTGATAATGAGAATATAGCCCTGGCAGTGGACTATTGCCACATATATGGAACTCGCTTATATGTTACTTTAAATACCCTAGTGAAGGATAATGAATTAAAAGAAATTATGGAGTATGTAGGCTTTTTATATAGCGTGGGAGTAGATGCACTGATAGTTCAAGATACGGGACTCATATATTTAATAAGAAATAATTTTCCGAATTTTGAGATTCACGCTTCTACACAAATGACAGTGCATAATGGTGGAGGTGCATTATTTTTAAAAAATATGGGTTTTAAAAGAATAGTTCTATCAAGAGAACTTAGTTTAAAAGAAATTGATTACATATCAAATACTCTAAAAGTAGAAACAGAAGTTTTTGTTCATGGAGCACTATGTATATGTTATTCAGGGCAGTGCCTTATGAGTAGCATTATAGGTGGTAGAAGTGGAAATAGAGGTAGATGTGCCCAACCCTGTAGATTACCATATACACTAATAGATAAAAATACTAGTAGAGAGCATAAAGCATATCTTTTAAGCCCTAAAGATATTTGTACTTTAGATAACTTAAAAGACATAGTTGCAACAGGTACATCTTCACTAAAGATTGAAGGAAGAATGAAAAAACCAGAATATGTTTCAGGTGTAGTGGAGATATATAGACGTGCAATAGACAATGTTTATAACAGTAAAATACAAAAGTTAGATGAGGATACTAAAGTTTTAACACAATTATTTAATAGAGAAGGGTTTTCAAAGGCGTATCTATATGGTAATAGTGGAAAAGACATGATGGCATATAAAGTGCCTAAGAATTCTGGAATTAAAATAGGAAAAGTTAATGCTGATTTATCAGTTACCCTTTTAGAAAAGGTAGCTTTAAAAGATGGCATAATGTTTAACGATGATGGATTTGCTATTTCAAAAATTACTGTTAATGGAGTGGAAGTTCCAAGCGCAATAATGGGAGATAGGGTTTTATTAAAACCAACTAAATTTAAAACAGGGGACTTTTTATATAAGATTTCTGATGTGGAATTAATGAGTGAGCTTTCAAAAAGTTACAGTGATGCATTTGGTAGAAAAATAGAATTAAATCTTTCAATAGATTTTAGTGTAAACAAACCACTGCACATAAGCACAAGTTACATGGGAAAGAACTTTAAAGCTTTCGGGGAAACCGTTCAAGCAGCCTTAAATAAACCATTAGATAGAGATCGCATTATAAAAAATCTTTCTAAAACAGGGGATACTCCTTTTAAAATAAATGAAGTGAATTTTGAAAACTTTGAAGATGGTTTTGTACCAATGGCTGCATTAAATTCAATACGACGAGAATTAACACAGGATATTCAAAATTATTTAATAGGAAAATATAAAAGAGAAAAAATCACCACACAAATTAATTATGATAAAAAACATAGTTTAAAAGAGGCAAAGAACAATTTAGAACTTGAGGATAGGAAAGAAAGCAATATGCCGGAGACTCTTATATATGTAAGTAATGAGCAGCAGCTAAGCGCAGTACTAGAAATGGGCTTTGATAATATTGCTATAAATCCTTTTATGAGAGAGTGTAACATAAGTTTTAATAAGTATGATGTAAATATTTATCTCAAGGTACCTAATATTATCAATGGTGAATTTGAAAGTGTTTGTGAGTTTATTGAAAATAACTTGGGCAGCATAAAAGGTATTATTACAGCTAATTTAGGAATAATTAATAGATATAACAAGAAAATTAGTATAATTGGAGATTATAAATTAAATGCTTTTAATAGTTATGCAGGAGATTTTTACAAGGAGTTCCTTACGGGAACTTGTATTAGTGCCGAGTTAAATCAAAAGGAAATCAAAGAAATGGGGAGTAAAAGTTCACTTCCACTGCAAATTATGGTTTACGGGAAATATGAACTTATGGTTAGTGAATACTGTGCTATAGGAAGTGTTTTTGGTAACAAAAGCGACAACCAGACTTGCGTTGAGAAATGTACTAGTGGATGTTATACACTTAAAGACAGAATGGGTGAAGAGTTTAGGATTAATACTGATAAATATTGTAGAAGTTATATTTATAATAATGTGCCAGTAAATTTGATTTCTAACATGACAGAAATAGTAAAAAACAATATTTCCTGTTTTAGATTAGATTTTATCCATGAAAATTACGAAGAAACGCTTGAGGTTCTTCAGAACTATATTAAAAGAACTTGGAGCACAGAATTTAAAAATTATACTAGGGGCCACTATAAAAGAGGCGTGGAATAAAGGAAAGACGGTGAAATCGTGAATACTAAATCATTAAGGGTTTTAGAATATTATAAAATTAAAGACAAAATTAAAGAATATACACATACTACTGCTGGTAAGGATATTATAGAAAAATTAGAACCTTACACTAATATTTATGAAGTACGCGAACACTTGCAAGAAACTAATGAGGCACTATTACTTTTATCAAAAAAAGGTAGTGCACCTTTTGAAGGAATATATGACGTTCGAGATGCCATAAGCAGGGCATCTAAAGGAGCGTCGCTTATGCCAACTCAACTACTCCGAATAGCTCAAATGCTTAGGTGTGCAAGATTATTTCAGAATTATGTTGGTAACAAAGGTGGAGAAACTTCTAGAGTTTTAGAAGATATTTGCATTGGAATTGTTCCAATAAAAAAACTGGAAGATGAAATTTTCATAGCTATAATAGGTGATGATGAAATTTCTGATAGGGCTAGTAGTTTACTTTTCAATTTAAGAAGATCACTAAAAGAGAAGAATGCTTCCGTAAAGGAAAAGGTAAATTCACTTGTTAGATCTAATGCAAAATATCTTCAAGAAAGTCTTTATACTATTAGAGGCGATAGATATGTAATTCCTGTTAAAATAGAACATAAAGGCAGTGTTCCTGGTATTGTACATGATCAGAGTTCCTCTGGAGCTACATTATTCATTGAACCAATGAGTTTAGTGAATTTAAACAATGAAATCAAAGAAATCATGTTAAAGGAAAAAGCTGAGGTTGAAAGAATTTTAGCTGAATTATCCTATAAGATATATGAAAATATAAATATTGTTACAAACAATGCAAATATAGTATGGGAATTAGATTTTATTTTTGCTAAAGCAAGATATGCAATAGAAATTAATGCTATTATACCGAGTGTTAATGATGAGGGGATAATAGATATAATTGAGGCCCGGCACCCTTTGATAGACCCTAAGGTAGTAGTGCCAAGTAATATTTACTTAGGAAGAGGATTTACCTCACTAGTAATAACAGGACCCAATACTGGTGGTAAAACAGTAACTTTAAAAACTGTAGGCTTAATCCAGTTAATGGCTATGAGCGGGATTCTAATTCCAGCTAGAGATGGGTCCATAGTAAGTTTTTTCAATGAAATTTTCGCAGATATAGGTGATGAGCAAAGCATAGAACAGAGCTTATCTACTTTTTCATCTCATATGACAAATATAGTGAATATAATTGAAAAAGCAGATAAAAAGACATTGGCTTTATTTGATGAATTAGGAGCTGGAACAGATCCTACAGAGGGAGCAGCACTTGCTGTATCAATTCTAGAAAATTTAAGAGCAAGAGGGACAAAAGTAGTTGCAACTACACATTATAGTGAATTAAAAGGATATGCACTAAAAACCACAGGTGTGGAAAATGCCTCTGTAGAATTTAATGTGGACACATTAAGCCCTACTTACAGACTAATAATTGGAGTGCCAGGTAAATCTAATGCTTTTGAGATTTCTAAGAGACTTGGCTTACCGGATTATATTATTAAAAGTGCTAGAGAAAACATTTCGAGTGAAACCTTAGAGTTTGAAGAATTAGTTCAGAGTCTTCAAGAAAAGAGCATAAAGGCAGAAAGAGACGCTAGAATGGCAGAGGTTTTGAAACTAGAGGCTAGTAAGCTAAAAGATAAATATCAGGAAAAATTATATAAACTTGAAAACATTAGAGAAAATGCAATGTATGAAGCACAAAGAGAAGCAAAGAGACTAATAAGAAATGCTAAGGAAGAATCTGATGTTATTCTTAAAAACATGAGGGAACTAGAAAAACTGGGATATCCATCCGAAGCAAGACAAATGCTTGAAGAGGAAAGAACGAAAATCAAAGATAAGCTTGAAAGCTTAGATAAACACGTACAAAAAAATGAAGAAGAACTAGGAGAAAGGCTAAAAATTGTAAAAGAAGGTCAAGAAGTATATTTACCATCTCTTAACCAAAAGGTTATTGTAATTTCAAAACCTGATAGTAGAGGTGAAGTACAAGTTCAAGCAGGTATTATGAAGATAAATGTTAAAGTAGATGATTTACGGGTATCGAAGATTACGCAAGAAGAAAAGAAAAAGGCGAAGATAAATAAGAGAGAGCTTAAGCTAAATTTAAGAAATGTATCCACATCTGTAGATTTAAGAGGCATGGACGCTCAAGAGGCTATATATACTGTTGATAAGTATTTAGATGACGCTTATTTAGGTGGACTTAAAGAAATTACCATTATCCATGGTAAAGGCACAGGAGTTCTAAGAAATACTATTACAGATATGCTAAAGAGACATGGTCATGCTAAAGCTTATAGACTAGGGAATTATGGTGAAGGTGGTAGCGGAGTTACTGTAGTAGAACTTAAATAGTTCGACCTTAATTTATAGGTGAATAAAGGAGGACTCAGATGATTATTGTAAGTGCTTGCTTATGTGGCATAAATTGTAAGTATAATGGTGGCAATAATTTAGATGTACGTGTGCTTAAACTAATGCAAGAAGGAAAAGCAATACCTGTTTGTCCAGAACAAATAGGGGGTATGAAAACTCCTAGGGCTCCACATGAAATTGTAAATGGAAATGGACAGGACGTATTAATGGGCAAAGCTAAAATCCTTGGACGGGAACATGATGATGATGATGATGTAACCGCAGAGTTTATAAAAGGTGCCTATGAAACACTAAAAATTGCTCAAGCAGTTTCCGCTAGTATTGCTATTTTAAAGGCAAGAAGTCCTTCTTGTGGAGTTTCGCAAATATATGATGGAACTTTTAGTGGAACTAAAAGAAATGGGAATGGAGTTACTGCGCAGTTATTATTGTCAAGAGGTATAAAAGTTTATACAGAAGAAAATTTAGATGAATTAAAATTAACTAAGGGGGAATTAAGGTATGAATTATAAAGATGTTTTAAAAGAAGCTAAAGGGAATTTAAACAAAAGCTGTAGAGTTTGTCCTATATGTAATGGAGTTGCTTGTGCTGGTGAGGTACCTGGAATGGGTGGAAAAGGAACTGGAGATGCATTTAAAATTAACATAGAGGCGTTAGACGCTTATAAACTTAATATGAGAACTATCCATGATGCGAAAAATCCGGATACTTCTATAGAACTATTTGGAAGAAAAATGGATATACCTGTGTTTGCTGCTCCCGTATCTGGCACCACATTAAATATGGGTGGTAAATTTAGTGAAGAAGAGTATATATCTTGGGTTATAGGTGGATGTTTAGATGGAGGAATTTTCCCAATGGTTGGGGATACTGCTGTAGATTCATTTTTCACAACTAATCTAGCAGAATTAGAAAAACATGGTGGAAATGGAATTGCAATCATAAAGCCTTGGGAAAATGCAAACGTTATAGAAAAAATTAAATTAGCAGAAAAGGCAGGCGCATTTGCTATAGGTATGGATATAGATGCATGTGGACTTATTACCTTAGCACTTCATGGTAAACCAGTTATGCCTAAAAATGTAGAAGAGATTAAAGAAATTGTTAAGTCCACGAAGCTTCCATTTATTCTTAAGGGAATAATGACGCCTGATGAAGCAAAACTAGCAGTAGATGCTGGGGTAGCTGCCATTGTAGTGTCAAACCATGGAGGAAGAGTATTAGACCAAACTCCAGGGGTTGCAGATGTTCTTTCGGAAATTGCCAGTGAAGTTAAGGGAAAAGTAATTATTTTAGCTGATGGTGGAGTTCGAAGCGGGGCAGATATACTTAAAATGCTAGCACTAGGTGCAGATGCCATACTTATAGGTAGACCATTTGTAACAGCTTCTTTTGGAGGCAAGGCAGAGGGTGTAAAATCTTACATCGATTACCTTAAAAGTGAATTGAAATCAGCTATGGTGCTTACGGGATGTAAATCCATAAAAGATGTAAATAATAGAATTTTATATTAAATTTTCACCAAAAGTCACTGAAATATTGTGGCTTTTTTTGATTTGTTCTAATTCCTTTAGCAGGTTGAATTGACAAAAGAAAATCATGCATTATACTGAAATTATGAATATAAAAAATCTTCTATCAAATGTAGGGGGTCTTACAAATGTTTATGAATATTAATGAAGTACAAGAATTTATAAAGTTAAATAATATTAAATTTATAGATTTCAAAGTAGTAACGCTACAAGGTCGATGGAATCATTTAACTATACCCGCTGAAAGGCTATCAGAAAAGACTTTTTCTGAAGGAATAGATATGATGTAAACGTTTTTGACCTATCCGTGGAGGAAAGAGATAAAATTGAAGTATTACCAAATCTTTACAAGGGGCGCTTGAAGAACTTAAAAGTGATTTTAGCTTTTTATTAAAAGGTGGAGTGTTTGATGAGCATTTTATTAATACCTGGATTAAGGTCAAATATGAAAAGGAAATAAAAAAGGTAATGCCAGTTCCATCACCAATAGAATTTCAATTGTACTATGATTTATAATTTTTAATATTTATTAATATTTTTTAGGTAAGAGGAAGGGGTTAGATCATGATTAAAAGACTTGATGAGTTAATAGAACTTGCTATAGGCAAAGATAAAAAAATATTATCAGTAGCGGTAGCACAAGATAGTATAGTTTTGAAGGCTGTGGTAGAAGCAGTTAAACTACAAATTGTCGATGCCATATTAGTTGGTGATAAGGATAAAATTGTTGAAATTGCATTTTCAGAAAATTTAAATCTTGAAAATATTAGAATTATGAATGAGAAAAATATCATAAAAGCTGCAGCAAAAGCCGTAGAACTTGTATCGAGTGGTGAGGCTCATTTCATTATGAAAGGAATGCTTGGTACTTCTGACTTATTAAAAGCAGTGTTAAACAAAGAGGCTGACTTAAGAGGTAAGGGACTTTTATCACACGTTATGGTTTATGATGTACCAACTTACCATAAATTATTATTCTTAACTGATGGTGGTATGGTTACCTGCCCTGAACTTAAAGAAAAAATTGAGATAATTAATAATGCGGTAGAGGTAGCACATGCCTTGCAAATAGATATTCCAAAGGTTGCTCCTATTTGTGCGGTTGAAGTTGTTAATCCTTCAATGCAGGCAACAATAGACGCTGCGGCACTATCATTAATGAATAAAAGAGGGCAAATAAAAGGTTGTTTAATTGATGGTCCTTTGGGGCTAGATAATGCTATCTCAAAAGAGGCTGCACATCATAAGGGTATTATTAGTGATGTAGCTGGTGATAGTGACATATTACTTGTACCCAATATTGAGGCTGGAAATTTTCTAGGTAAATCTCTTACTTATTTTGCGAAAGCTGAAAGCGCGGGTATTATAGTAGGAGCAAAATGTCCAGTAGTATTGGTTTCAAGGGCTGATAGTGCAAAATCAAAATTATATTCAATAGCTCTTGGAGCGGTGGTAGTTAAAAATTAAAAAGCCATTAGGGGGAGGAAAACATATGAAAAAAGTAATACTGTCTGGTAATGAGGCCATTGCAAGAGGAGCTTATGAAGCTGGATGCCATATAGCTTCAGCTTATCCAGGAACACCAAGTACAGAAATACTTGAAAATTTCGCAAAATATGAAGGCGTTTATGCAGAATGGGCACCTAATGAAAAAGTAGCATTTGAGGTTGCATCAGGTGCATCTATTGGTGGAGCAAGAACACTCACTACTATGAAGCATGTAGGATTAAATGTAGCCGCTGATCCATTATTTACAATGGCTTATGAAGGCGTTAACGGAGGATTTGTTGTGGTAACAGCAGATGACCCTGGGATGCATTCCTCTCAAAATGAGCAGGATAATAGACACTATGCACCACATGCCAAAGTAGCAATGGTTGAACCATCTGATTCCCAGGAATGTTTAGACTATATGAAAGAAGCTTATGAAATTAGTGAAAAATTTGATACTCTTATCTTATTTGGAGTTACTACAAGAGTATGTCACTCAAAATCTGCAGTTGAGCTTGGAGAAAGAAAATCAGTAGCAGTTAGACCCTATGAAAAGAATACTAAAAAGTATATTATGATACCAGCACATTCAAAACCTAAACATTATGAAGTAGAAGAAAGATTAGAATCACTAAGACAATATTCTAATATCACTCCACTAAATAGAATAGAAATGGGCAACACTAAAATAGGAATAATTACCAGCGGCATTTCTTATCAATACTCTAAGGAAGTTTTTGGAGATAATGCTTCTTACTTAAAAATAGGAATGAGCTATCCTCTTCCAGATGAGATGATTAGAGAATTTGTCACCAAGGTTGAAAAACTATATATAATAGAAGAGAATGACCCATATTTGGAAACGAAAATAAAAGCAATGGGGATAGAGTGCATAGGAAAAGAAATAATCCCTATTTGTGATGAATTAAACCCAGACATATTGCGAAAAGCTATTTTAGGGGAAGTTAACACAATTACTTATACAACAGATGTACAAGCTCCTTCAAGGCCACCAGTATTATGCCCAGGTTGTCCACATAGAGGAATCTTTTATCAAGTATCAAAATACAAAGATGTAATAGCATCCGGTGACATAGGATGCTATACATTGGGCATGGTAGATCCTCTTAATGTATCAGATGTAATTATATGTATGGGAGCTTCGATTTCTGCAGGTACAGGTATTGAAAGAGCCAATATGGTCGCTAATAGAAATGATAAAAAAGTTTTTGCTTTCATTGGGGATTCAACTTTCTTCCATTCAGGAATAACAGGACTTATAAATACAGTATATAATAATACTCCAATAGTTACTTGTATTTTAGATAATAGAATTACTGGTATGACGGGACATCAAGAAAACCCAGGCACAGGAAAAACCCTTATGGGAACTCCTGCACCAATGATTGATATTGAAAAGTTAGTTCTTGCTTGTGGTATAAAAGCAGAAAATATAAGAGTAGTAGATCCATATAAATTAGAAGAGACTAAACAAGCAGTAAAAGAAGCACATGATAGTACAGAGCCATTTGTAATCATAACAAAACAACCCTGTGCATTAATTAAGGATGTACTTAAAGCTAGAGCAGGAATTAAATGTGTTATTGATCAAGAAAAATGTAAAAAGTGTAAGGCTTGTTTAAAAACAGGTTGTCCAGCATTAACATTCAGAGATGGAGTTGTAAGTATAGATAGTTCCATGTGTAATGGATGTGGATTATGCAAACAAGTATGTCCATTTAAAGCTATAGAAAAGGTTGGTGAATAACATGCTTGAAAGTAAAAGTATACTATTTGTAGGTGTAGGTGGACAAGGAACAATTTTAGCATCTAAAATATTGACAGAAGGACTTTTGAAAAGTGGATATGATGTAAAAATGTCTGAAGTTCATGGGATGGCTCAAAGAGGCGGAAGTGTTACCACACAAGTAAGGTTTGGAGAAAAGGTTTATTCACCCTTAATAGAAAAAGGTAAAGTAGATGTAATTGTATCTTTTGAAAAAAGTGAAGCTGCTAGATACTTATCATATTTAAAGAAAGACGGGTATATTGTAGTTAATGATTATGAAATACATCCAGTACCGGTTTTAATAGGTAAAGAAAAATATCCTGAGAATGTAAATGAAAGATTAACTGATGTGGCCCATAACATAGTGGTTATTAATGCAGCTGAAATTGCTGAAAATCTTGGAAATATTAAAGCGCAAAATGTAGTTCTACTGGGAGCCTTAATTAAAGTTCTTAAATTAGAAAGTATAAACTGGGAGGCTGTAATTAGTTCTATAGTGCCTCAAAAAGCTATAGAAATAAATAAGAAGGCATTTAAAGCAGGCAACGATGGTAAAATTGAATAGAAGTAAAAAGAACTCCAATTAATTTGGAGTTCTTTTTACTTCTATTCAACAGTTATATACACAGCATCTTCTTCTCTAACAACTTTTATATATTCAACTTCTGGATCTTCAGTTCCTTGAACATATAATCCAGTATTTTTTAATTTTTCAACATAATCTATAATTTCTTGAGTTATTCTCTCACCAGGGCAAAGTATTGGAATGCCAGGTGGATAAGCCATTAAAAATTCTCCACTAATCATACCAACACTCTTTTTAATTTCTACAGCAGTATTCACACTGTTGAAAGCCTCACGAGGAATTTGAACTTGTTCTGGAATACTAGGAATATCAATAAAATCAGATTTTTTTATACCTTTACCATAGTATTCATTGCTTACTTCTTTTAAAGCTGTAAGTAATTTCTCCATTCCCTCTTCTGTATCGCCAAAGGAACCAACTGCTAATATGTTATAAAGATCAGATAATTCCATTTGTATATGATATTTGTTAGAAAGTATCATATCTAAGTCATAACCGGTTATACCTAAATCTCTACATGTTATTGTAATTTTAGTTGGATCAATAGCGAAAGCGCCAAAGCCGTCGATAACTTCTTCACCAAAACAATATAATCCTGGGATTTTATTTACTTCACTTCTTACATAATTACTTAAATCAATAGTTTTTTCTAAAAGTTGGTTGCCATCTAATGCAATTTGTCTCCTTGCACAATCTAATGATGCCATTAGTATGTAGGAAGGTGAGGTTGTATGCATTAAGTTTATTAGTTGCTTAACTCTAGCAGGGCTAACAATCCTTGAATTAACATGTAGCATCGAACTTTGAGTTAAGGAGCCAATAATTTTATGAGTGCTTTGACAACATATATCTGCACCAGCTTCCATTGCAGACATTGGTAACCTATCATTAAAATTAAGATGAGGGCCATGAGCTTCATCAACAATGAGAGGAATGTCGTATTCATGAACCATATCTGCAATACTCTTAATATCAGTGGAAACTCCATAATATGTAGGATTAATTATAAGTACAGCTTTTGCATCAGGATTTTCCTTTAAGGCCTCTTCTACTGTCTCTGGGGAAACACCATGAGCAACACCTATTTTTTTATCTAGTTCAGGTTGCATATAAACTGGGACTGCGCCGGCAAGTATTATGCCACCGGTTATAGATTTATGAACATTTCTTGGAACAATTATTTTATCGCCAGATCCAACTACAGACATAATCATAGCTTGAATAGCACCAGAAGTACCATGAACTGAAAAAAATGAAGCATCAGCTCCATAAGCATCAGCTGCTAATTCTTGAGCCTTTTTAATAGGTCCAGTTGGGTGATGAAAAGAATCAACAAGTTTAAAAACTGTAACGTCAATTTTAAAAGGGTTATCCCCCATGAATTTTCTAAATTGTTCATCAGCACCTAACCCCTTTTTATGACCAGGTACGTGTAAAGGTAAGGTATCTCTGTTAACATATTCCATTAGGGCATCAAATAATGGAGTCTCATTTTGATTTAATCTATACAATTTATACACCCCTTTCAAAAGACTTTATAGTAAGGTACATTCAAATAAATGTGGATTAAGTATACTATCCTATTTATTTTTATGTTCAAAATCTTCAAAATAATTATTTGTAATATATTCATTAAACAATTTATAATTATAAGGGATAGGATATGCAAATGCAATAATTTTTTTAAATAAAAATATAAGAGCTTTATATTATGTAGGTTTATTTATAATTTATTACAAAGAATGAGAACTTCTATTTGTAATGGTATGATAGTATAGTATGAGAGAATAATTATATATTAGGAGGAATAGCTAGAAAGATATCAGGTGACATCTGTTTTTAGAGGAATACAAGGAGGTTAATATATGAATTACAAAGAAAAATATATAAGTTGGATTAATTCTAATTTAATAGATTTGGAATTAAAAAAAGAGTTAGAACAGTTAGTTGATGAAAAAGAAATTGAAGATAGATTTTACAAAGATTTAGAGTTTGGTACAGGAGGACTAAGGGGAGTAATGGGTGCAGGAACAAACAGGATGAATATACATACCATAGGTAAAGCTACTCAAGGACTCGCAGACTATTTAAACTCAAAATACAAGGAAGATATATCAGTTAGCATAGCTTATGATTCAAGAAATATGTCAAAGGAATTCGCGCAGGCTGCTGCAAAAACACTTTGTGGTAATGGTATTTCTGTTAATTTATTTGAACAGTTAACACCAACTCCAATTTTATCTTATGCTGTCCGTGCACTAAAAAGTAAAGCAGGGATTGTTATTACTGCATCACATAATCCTAAAGAGTATAATGGATATAAGGTTTATGGTGATGATGGTGGACAAGTTACCGATGAAGCTGCAAATGAAATTATAACCTGTGCAGCGAACATAAAAGATTTTTCTAAAGTGAGAACAATGGAGATTTCAAAAGCAAAAACAAATGGATTACTAAAAATCATTGGAGAAAGTCTTTATTTGTCCTACATTACTAAGGTTAAAAATTTAACATTGAGAAATGACTTAGTTGTGCAATGTGCCAAGGATTTAAAAATAATTTATACTCCTATTCATGGCTCTGGAAATGTACCTGTTAGAAGAGTTTTAAGTGAACTCGGCTATGATAATGTATTTGTTGTAAAAGAACAAGAGGAGCCAAATGGAAATTTCCCAACAGCATCATATCCTAATCCAGAGGATCCAAAGGTATTTGCATTAGCACTTGAAATGGCAAAAGATATTAATCCAGACATAATTTTTGGCACAGATCCTGATTGTGATCGAATTGGAGTGGTAGTCAAAGATAAAAAGGGTCAATATAAGGTTCTTACGGGAAATCAGACGGGGCTACTATTAAGTAATTATATTTTAAACTCATTATGTGAAACTAATAGATTGCCTAAAAATGGTGTGATAATAAAAACCATTGTTACTACAGATATGATAGAGTCTATTTCAAAAAAATATAATGTTGAAGTATTAGATGTGCTAACAGGATTTAAATATATTGGGGAAAAAATTAAAGAGTTTGAACAGAAAGGCCAAAAAGAATTTATATTTGGTTTTGAAGAAAGCTTTGGGTATTTAGCTGGAAATTTTGTGCGTGATAAAGATGCAGTTATAGCAGCAATGCTAATTTGTGAAATGACACTTTACTATAAAAATAAAGGCATGAGTTTGTATGATGCATTGATGGATATTTATAGTGAGCATGGATACTATGAAGAAAGTTTAGTTTCTATAGAACTAAAAGGAAAAGATGGGGCAGAAAAGATAAGTATTATATTAGAATATTTAAGGTCTTCAATGAAAGATTACCTAAGAAATAATAAAATTATAAAAAAAATGGACTATAGAGCCGGTTTAGAAGTAGATTTAATAGAGCACAGCCAGAAAACAATTGAACTTCCAAAATCAAATGTATTAAAGTTTGTTTTGGAGGATGGTTCTTGGTTTGTAGTTAGGCCTTCTGGTACTGAACCTAAAATGAAAATTTATTTATCTGTTAAAGGAACTTCTATAGAAAATACCTCTAAAAAAATAATTCAACTTAAAGAAAATGTTATGTCAATAGTTGACGAGGCGTGTGTAAAATAAAAACTTTATATTAATATACGCCATAATACCCACTACATGGTTTACAAATTAACCTCATTATATTATTATTAAGAATAGTACTTGTAGCATAAATAGCCAAGACTAGTAGGAAGGTGTAAGCATGGACATCAAAACATATTTTTCAGAAAAATTATCAGCCCTTCTTTTTTTGGAAATAAAGAAGAATAGTAAAATAAATGATTATGTCATTTTGGATGATATTTACTTCCCAGTGAGAACAAATGAGATAATTGATAAAGTAAAGAAAAAAGAAGATTTTGATAATATACCAGTTAATCTATTTATTGAAGGGATGTTCTATGTTTTAGGAGCAGATGAACACTTTAAATATACGCAGGAGTATAAAAAAATAATAAATACTATTCCAAATTCAAAAGGATTTATTAAGGGTGTGGTCTTTAAAGAAATCCAAAATGAAAATTATGAAGAAGCATATATTATTTTAAAAGGATTATTAAGAATAGAAGAAACTGGTGAAAATTACGATAAAATTTTTCTATTAGTGGATAAATTAAGATCCACTAATGTTATGTTCAAGGATGAAGAACTAAAACTTATAGAAAAGGCTAAAAAAATTACTAATTACAGTAATCCATATCTATATGAGGCCTTAGTTTTTAATAGTGAAGGTAAACATGAGGTTGCCTACATTGCTATAAGTAAATACATTGAAAGTGGTGGAGAACAAACAACAGAGGTTATTGACCTTAAAAACAATTTAAAAACCATAACAAGTTTTCAAAAGGCAAAAGAGTTAGTACCTACAAGTCCTAAAGAAGCACTCCAAATTTTGATACCTTTAATGGATGAATTAGGAGATAGACCAGATATATATTATCATAGTGCAGTAGCTTATAGAATTCTACAAAATTACGAGAAGGCTATATATTACCTAAATGAAGCAGTAGCAATTGAAAGTGATTTAATTGAGGTAATAATTGAGTTCGGAATTAACTATGCTAGTCTTGAAAATTACGAGCTTGCCATAAGGTATTTTAGGGAGGCCTTTGAGGTTACGAAATCTATAGAGGTATGTACAAATCTTGTTATGTGTTATATAAATGTTAAAGATTTTCAGCAGGCCAGGCTACATTTAGATATGGCTAAAAAAATAGATCCACTAGATGAAATTGTAATTCAGTTAGAAAATCTATTGACGGAGGGTAAATAATGGAATTGATGGAATATTTTACTATAATAAAAAAGAGAATATTAATGGTGATTTTAATTACAATAGGAGTAACGGTGCTTAGCGGAGTTTTAAGTTATTTTGTAATTACACCTACTTATAATGCTGACATATCCGTAATAATTGGAAAAATAGAAAACAAATCGGAAGTGCCACAGGCTAGTATGAATGACGTACTTATGTATCAAAAATTAGTTAAAACCTATAGTGAGTTTACTCAATCAAGAAAGGTTTCAGAACATGTCATTCAAGCACTTAAATTAGATATGGAACCGAGTGAACTTCAAGCAATGGTATCAGTAGAACCTAAAGGAGATACTGAGTTTTTAACTATAACAGTTAAATCTAAGGATCCTAAAGAAGCTATGAACATAGCTAATCAGTTTGCTAAATCATTAAAATTTGTAAGTAACGATGTAAAAAAAGCGGATAATGTACAACTTTTAGATGAAGCACAATTACCAATAGCGCCAGATAGTCCAAATCCAAAGTTAAATATGGCAATTGCATTTTTCCTTGGACTTATGGTTTCACTGGGCATAGTATTTTTATTGGAATACTTAGATAATACTGTGAAAAGTCAAGAAGACATAGAAAAATTAACTGGAATACCAGTTATAGGTATTATTCCTTTAACAGAAGATAAAAAATAGGAGAGTGAGAATATGTTAAAAAATTTAATAGCATTAAAAAATCCGAAATCTAGATCTGCAGAAGCTTTTAGAACATTAAGAACTAATATTCAATTCTCTTCTTTAGATACAGAGCTTAAATCTATAGTTGTTACCTCCTCTGGTCCTGGAGAAGGTAAATCAACAGTGATGGCAAATTTAGCTATAACTATGGCTGAAAGTGGCAAAAGAATTATTCTTGTAGATTGCGATTTTAGAAAACCTTCAATACACAAGAAAATGGGGGTTACCAATGCTATAGGACTTACAAATATATTAGTTCAAAATGTAAAAAAAGAAGATTGCATGGTGGAGTCCACTGTTAAAAATCTTTTTATATTAACTAGTGGTCCTATACCACCTAATCCGGCAGAGCTATTAGGAACTAAAAAAATGCGAGATTTTATTGAAGAGCTAAAAAGTGAATTCGATATGGTTCTTATTGATGCTCCACCAGTGCTTGCAGTAACGGATGCACAAATTTTGTCTACTATAGCCGATGGTGTGATTTTTGTAGCATCATATGGTGAAGCTCAAAAAAAAGCTTTGGTAGATGCGAAAGAATTGATTGATAAGGTTGGTGGAAAAGTAATAGGAATTGTTTTTAATAAAGTGCCAGAAGCGGTTAGTGGCTATTATGGGAAATATTATAAAGGATATTATGATAAAGAAAATTAAAATTTTAGAAGGTGTATAATGATAGATTTTCACAGCCATATAATCCATGGAATTGATGATGGAGCAAAAAACTTAGATATGTCTCTTGAAATGTTGAAAATTTCAGAAATTGAAGGGGTAGAATATATTTGTGCTACTCCTCATTTTATAAGTGAAGAATTTGAAATTACTAGAGAAAAATATATTGAAAAACTTGATAGATTAGTTCTAGCCTCTAGAGAGGAAAATTTAAAAATTAAAATATTATCAGGTCTAGAAATTTATATGCACCCCAATTTGCCAAAACTCTATAAAGAGAAAAGAATTTGGGGGATTAATGGCTCTGAATATTTACTTATTGAGCTTCCTATGGGACAATTTCCTATGTACACTGAAGATGTGTTTTATGAATTAATGTTACTTGGAGCGAAGCCCATATTAGCACATCCTGAGAGAAACATTAAAATTATGAAAAGCCATGATTTGATTATTAATTTGATAGAGCAAGGCGTATTAATGCAAATTAATGCAGGAAGTCTCTTAGGAGACTATGGAAAAGAAGTAAAAAAAACTGCCCAGCAATTTATAAAAATGAATATGGTACATATTTTGGGTAGCGATGGGCACAATATTTCGAGCAGAAAAACTAAGCTAAAATCCGCCTATGAAATAGTGAAAAGTACAAATGAAGTAGTTTATAACTGGATTTTGGAAAATCAAACTAATATTATTAATAATGTATCCACATTGGAATTTTTAGAATTAAAACCTAAAAAAAGTAAAATTTCATTTTTCAATATTTTTAAATAAGATTTGAAAAAAAGGTTACAGTCTTAGAACATATTAGTCATCTGAAGAGAATAACAAGCATACCGACTTGTTATTCTCTTCAGATGCCTTAGTTGAGGAGAGAAGAATTATGAGAGTTAAGAAAGCTATAATACCAGCAGCGGGGCTTGGCACAAGATTTTTACCGGCTACAAAGGCACAACCAAAAGAGATGTTGCCAATTGTTGATAAACCAACAATACAGTATATTATAGAAGAAGCTGTTGCCTCTGGAATTGAGGAAATATTAATTATAACAGGAAGAAATAAAAGGGCAATCGAAGATCATTTTGATAAGTCTATTGAACTTGAATATCAATTACAACAAAATGGTAAGGAAGATGTTCTGAAAATGGTTCAAGATATATCTAATCTGGCAAATATTTATTATATACGGCAGAAAGAGCCTAAAGGACTGGGTCATGCTATTAGTTGTGCAAAAACTTTTGTTGGCAATGAACCATTTGCCGTAATGCTTGGTGATGATGTTGTAGATAGTGAGGTGCCTTGCTTAAAACAACTTATAGATTGCTACTCAGAATACAAAACTTCTATTTTAGGAGTTCAAGAGGTACCTTTAAGTGAAGTTTACAAATATGGTATAGTAGATGGAGCATTAATAGAGGATAGAGTTTATAAAGTTAAAGATGTTATAGAAAAACCATCTGTTGACCAAGCGCCATCAAACATAGCAATTTTAGGCAGATATATTATAACACCTAGAATATTTGATATTTTAGAAAATACAAAGCCTGGAAAAGGTGGCGAAATACAACTTACAGATGCATTAAAGACTTTAATATCAGAGGAAAATATGTATGCTTATAATTTTAAAGGTAGAAGATATGATGCAGGGGATAAAGAAGGATTTTTAGAAGCAACTGTTGAATATGCACTTAAAAGAGATGATCTTAAAAAAACTTTCATGCAATATCTTTTAACTATTAAGGATAACGATATGTTTAAAGAAATTTATAATGAATGTATTAATAATAAAAAATAGCCGAAGAAAATAATTGAAATGTTTTATATTTAAATTTGTAATTAACAAAATCAAGAAGACCGGGTAATTATTAATTACTGGGCCTTCTTGAATTTTTAATTGTAAACACATTAAATAACCATATTTTATGGAATTATAAATAAATAGTTAATAAACTCCATTAAATTATACAAAAACAAGGATTTAGGATATAATAATATATGCAAAGATACTGAATAATAGAAGTGAAGAAATATATTGAATAATTTTGGAAATGAGGTAAAATGATTAGGGGGAGTAGCAAAAGGTTTAAAACTAAATAAAGGAAGTGAACTTCATGAAAACAGATAAAAGGGTCTTTGCTGTGGATATTGTTTGTATTTTGGCTTCATTATATATAACTCTACTATTGAAATTTGATTTTAAGATCCCTATCCAAGACCTTGAATTTTTTAAAATTTCAATTATCCCAGTGCTGATTTTAATAATAGGTTTTAATAAAATATTTGGATTGTATCGAAGTATATGGAAGTATGCATCCATAGCAGAACTATTTTCTATAGTATATTCAATAACCCTGGCAAATATAGTGTTTGTAATTTATAGCTATTTAGTTAGCCATACTTTATTTAAAACTCACTACTATAGATTTCCATTTACTGTACATATTATATTTTGGCTTCTATGTGTAATTACTCTAGGTGGAATTAGAATTATATATAGAATATCAGAGCAAAAAAAAGGGGAAAATAAACAGTGTGATAAGAATGTTAATATCCTTATTGTAGGTGCTGGCGATGCAGGTGCACTTTTAGTAAAAGAGATCAGCAAGCATAGTGAATTAAAATATTATGTTGTTGGATTAATTGATGATGATCAATCTAAAAATGATAAGATAATTAATGGTATTAAAGTTTTAGGCGGAAGAGATAAAATAATTTCAATTTGCAAGAAAGAGTCCGTTGAAGAAATTATTATTACAATGCCTTCAGCAAATTTTAAAAATAAAACAGAAATACTAAACATCTGCAAAAAGACTAAATGTAAGTTAAAAACGATTCCTGGTATTTACGAAATTGTAGACGAAAAGGTAAACATTAGTGAGCTTCGCGATGTAAATATTGAGGATCTTTTAGGAAGAGACCCAGTTAAATTGAGCACCGAAGATATTGATAAATATATTAAAGATAAAACAATATTGGTTACAGGTGGTGGCGGTTCTATAGGTTCTGAACTATGTAGGCAAATTGCTAAGTTTAAACCTAAAAAACTAATAGTTTTAGATATTTATGAAAATAATGCCTATGACTTACAAATGGAGCTTAACTATGAGTTCCCTAAATTAAATAAAGAGTTCATCATTGCATCGGTTAGAGATATTGATAGATTAAAAGAAATATTTGAAAATTATAAACCAGATGTAGTTTTTCATGCAGCCGCTCATAAACATGTGCCACTTATGGAAAATAACCCAGCAGAAGCCATTAAGAATAATGTAATAGGAACATATAATGTGGTAAAATGTAGTCATGAAGCTGGTGTAAAAAGGTTTGTTCAAATTAGTACAGATAAAGCTGTGAATCCTACAAACATTATGGGAGCTACTAAGAGATTTTGTGAATTGATAATTCAAGCCTTTGATACAATTAGCGACACTGAATATGTGGCTGTAAGATTCGGTAATGTTTTAGGAAGTAATGGTTCAGTAATACCATTATTTAAAAAGCAAATTGCCCATGGAGGACCGGTAACAGTTATGCATCCGGATATAAATAGGTTCTTTATGACAATACCAGAAGCTGCACAATTGGTTATTCAGGCAGGAGGCATGGCGAGTGGTGGAGAAATATTTGTTTTAGATATGGGCGAACCTGTAAAAATAGTTGACTTAGCTAGAGACTTAATAACCCTCTCAGGCCTTGAACCAGATGTAGATATAAAAATTGAATTTATTGGACTAAGGCCAGGTGAAAAACTATATGAGGAGCTTCTGATGGATGAGGTAGCATTAACATCCACTACTCATAATAAAATTTACGTTGAAAAGCCTATTGGAAATGATATAGATTTTATTGAAAAATCTATTGAAGATTTTAAAAATGTAGTGGGAAGAGATAACGAAGAAGTATTTGCTTTAATGGAAGAAAAAGTTCCTACTTATAAAAGAAAGATTAACTAGATAAAATCAATAGATTAAATTAGACCTTTAAGGTTACAGGAGGTAATAAAATGTCTCAATATAAAAAAGAATTATTATTAAAATTAAAAAATAAAACAGCTAAACTTGGTGTTGTTGGACTTGGTTATGTGGGATTGCCATTAGCTGTAGAGAAGGCTAAAGTAGGTTATGAAGTAATAGGTTTTGATGTTCAAGATAAAAAAGTTCAAATGGTAAATGAAGGACATAATTACATTGGAGATATTCTAGACTCTGATTTATCTAAATTAGTACAAGAAGGAAAACTTAAAGCAACTACAGATTTTAGCTTTGTTGCTGATGTTGACACAGTTTGTATTGCAGTGCCTACACCACTAGATTTATATAAGCAACCCGACTTATCATATGTAGTAGAGTCAACTAAAAGTGTAGCTAAGTATTTACATAAAGGAATGTTGGTAGTACTAGAAAGTACTACATACCCGGGAACAACTGAAGAAGTTCTTAAACCTATACTTGAAGAATCAGGTTTAAAATGTGGAGTTGACTTTTTCTTAGCCTTCTCTCCAGAGCGAATTGATCCAGGTAATAAAGAGTTTAATACAAAAAATACTCCAAAGATAGTTGGAGGATGTACTAAAGATTGTACTGAAGTAGCAGGAATGTTATACAGAAGTGTGCTAGAGGGAGATATTATGGAAGTGTCTTCTCCAGCAGTAGCTGAAATGGAAAAAATTCTTGAAAACACTTTCAGAAATGTAAATATAGCACTAGCTAATGAAATGGCTATTTTGTGCAAAAGAATGAATATTGATATTTGGGAAGTAATAGATGCAGCTAAAACTAAGCCTTATGGTTTTATGCCATTTTACCCAGGTCCAGGACTTGGTGGACATTGTATACCACTTGATCCATTCTATCTTGAGTGGAAGGCAAAAGAGTTTGATTATCATACGAAATTAATTGAAGCTTCAGGTATAATTAACGATTATATGCCTGAATTTGTGCTTGAAAATGTTATGAAGCTTTTAAATGGTCAAAAAAAGGCATTAAATGGAGCTAAAGTTCTTCTTATGGGTGCAGCTTATAAGAAAGATATAGATGATATGAGAGAATCACCAACATTAAAGGTTATTGATCAATTAGAAAAGAATGGTGCTGACATAATTATAAATGATCCATTTATCCCAAAATTCATGCACAAGGGCAAAGAATACGTATCTGTAAACTGGGAAACTGAAATAGTTAATGCGGATATAGTAATAATAACAACAGATCATAGTGATTATGATTATGAAAGAATTGTAGCAGAAGCTAGTTTATTATATGACACAAGAAACGCTACAAAACATGTTGTAAATAATAGAGAAAAAATTAATAAACTTTAATATAATTAAAGTAATAAAAATTATGGCATGCAAGCATTGTAAATTATTTTATAATGTTGCATGCCAAAATTCTAGAAAATCATCAAGGAGGAATTCAAATGAAAAAATTAAAGGTAGCAATATTAGGGTGCGGAAGAATATCTTACAAACATATAGAGGCTATAACTCAAAATAAGTTAGAAATCCAGCTTACAGCAGTTTGTGATGTGGTAGAAGCTAATGCAACTTCCAAAAAAGAAGAGTACATAAAAACATTAGGTGAAAATGCTGATGTAAAAGTTTATACAGATTATAAAGAAATGCTTGAGGGTGCTGATATTGATTTGGTTTCTATAGCTACTGAAAGTGGATATCATCCAGAAATAGCTATATATTGCATGAATCATGGAAAACATGTAATTGTTGAAAAGCCAATGGCATTATCTACTCAAGATGCAGATAGAATGATTGAGTGTGCAAGAAAAAACAATGTAAAGCTTTGTGTTAGTCACCAAAACAGATTTAATGAGCCAATACAAAAACTAAGAGCTGCTGTAGAGGAAAATAGATTCGGAAAATTAGTTAATGGTACAGCAAGAATTCTTTGGAATAGAAATATGGGATACTATCAGCAAGCACCTTGGAGGGGAACATGGGAACTCGATGGTGGTACATTAATGAATCAATGTATTCATAATATTGATTTATTACAATGGATGATGGGTGGAGAAATAGACACTGTTTACGCTCAGTGTGATACTTTCCTTCGTGATATAGAAGCTGAGGATTTTGGAGCAATAATGATAAGATTTAAAAATGGCTCTATAGGTATAGTTGAAGGTTCTGCTTGTGTATACCCTAAAAATTTAGAAGAGACCTTAAGCATCTTTGGTGAAACTGGTACAGTTTGTATAGGAGGACTTGCAGTTAATTCCATTGAAACTTGGAAATTTGCAGATAATGTGGATACAGAGGAAGAAATACTTAGTCAGCAGAAAGGTGATCCAGATTCAGTATATGGCTTCGGACATACGCCACTATATAAAGATATGATAGATGCTATAAATATGGATAGACAACCTCTTATAAATGGAGAAGAAGGTAAAAAAGGTATGTCTATTATACTTGCTGCTTATAAATCAAGACTTACTGGACTTCCAGTTAAATTCCCAATGGGAGATTTCTCAACACTAGAAATGAAGAAATAATATTATAAATTTCATATGAAAAGGGGTTATTTTCATGAATTATATTTCAGAGAAAAGCAAAGTGGGAAGCCATGTAGAAATGGGACATTTTGTAGTAATAGATGATGAGGTAGTAATAGGTGACAATTGTATTATAGGCAGTAATGTTGTTATACACCTCGGAACAATTATTGGAGACAATGTTAGAATAGATGATAATACCATAATAGGTAAACAGCCTATGAGGTCCGTAAACAGTATTTTCAAAGATGAAGAAAAATTGCTTCCAGCTAAAATAAGCGAAGGTTGTCTTATAGGAGCAGGTGTGATTATTTATTGTGGTTGTATAATTGGAGACAAAACACTTATTGCTGACACCGCTGTAATAAGAGAAAATGTAACTGTAGGCTCAAAAACAATTATTGGTCGCGGAACAACTATTGAAAATTTTTGCACGGTTGGTTCTAATTGCAAGATACAAACTAATGTATATTTAACAGCTTATTCACAGGTTGAAGATTATGTATTTATTGCCCCTTGTGTTACAACTTCTAATGATAATTATGCAGCCCGTTCTAAAGAACGATTTGGAAAATTTAAAGGGGTAACAATAAAAAAAGGTGGTAGAATTGGAGCTGGAGCAGTTATTTTGCCTGGCAAAACCATACATGAAGATGCCTTTGTGGCTGCAGGCAGTGTAGTTACAAAAGACGTAGAAGTAGGTAAAATTGTAGTTGGAAATCCTGCTAAAGTGTTTAGAGATGTACCAGAGGATCAATTGCTTAAAAACCAATAATAGGAAGCATACGGTGTTAGCCTTTTTAAAATGAACCCTGTAGTGCAGATAAAAATAAAAAGTCTACGCTACAGGGGATTTCTATGTATAATAGAAAAAAACAGGAATTATAGAAGTTTATAAATGAGCAATGGTATTTAAACTTGAATCTTTTTATGATATATTGTGATTAATAATTAAGTTGCATATGTTAAATATGTATTATATAATTGAAGTTGCTTTATCGACTATATGTGACGCAGAATTCAGACGAAGGGATAATAAAAAGAAGAAAAAACAAAGATTATAAAATATAATGAATAGAATTAAATTAATTAAGAATATTAAAGATACTATTAAATTCTTTTTGAGTAAATAGTATATTTTTTTATTGAAGTATTATGGAGGATTTAAATATGCCTATAAAAGTATGTCATATTACTACAGTTCATACATCAACTGATGTTAGAATTTTTCACAAAGAATGTAAAACACTTGCAAGGGAGGGATATGAGGTCTATTTAATAGCTCCTCATGATAAAGAAGAAGAAATAGATGGAGTGCATATTATTCCACTTCCTCAAAAGAGTGGTCGTTTATATAGATTTATATTTATAAAAAGAATTGCATTAAAAAAAGCAAAAGGATTAGATGCTGCGATATATCATTTTCATGATCCAGAAATGATTTTTTTAGGACTTAAATTAAAATTATCAGGGAAAAAAGTAATATATGATGTACATGAAGATGTACCAGCACAAATTTTGAATAAAGATTGGCTTGGTAGCCTTCTTTTTAGGAAAGTAATTTCTAAATTATTTAATACTGTTGAAAAGTGGGCTTGTAGATATTTTGACGGTGTGGTAACAGTTACCAATGATATAGTCCGTAAATTTAACATGAATAAAAGAACTACACTATTAAGAAATTTACCATCTATAGATATAATAGATGAAAGCAAGAAGTTAGAAGTAAAAAGAGAAAAATTCACTATGCTTTATGCAGGAGGCCTTACTGAAATAAGAGGCATAAGGGAATTGATACAAGCTGCTAACTACTTAAATGGTCAAGTAGAATTATTGATTTTAGGTAAATGGGATGATCCTGAATATAAAAAAGAGTGTGAAGGACTAGAAGGATGGAAATATACAAAATATTTGGGCTTTAAGCCAGTAAAAGAAGTATATTCTTATATGAAAAGTGTAGATTTAGGACTTTGTACACTTTACCCAACTCTTAATCATATAAAAAGTTCGCCAGTAAAAGCTTTTGAATATATGGCATGTGGGATACCAATATTGATGTCTGATTTTCCATGTTGGCTGGAGGCATTTGAGAAAAACGCTATATTTGTGAATCCTAAAAACCCTAAAGAAATGGCAGAAAAAATTGAAGGGTTAGTAAAAAATATTGAGAATACAAGGCAGCTAGGGTTATATAATAGACAAATAGTTGAAACTATGTTTTCTTGGGAAGCTGAAAAAATAAATCTAATCAATTTGTATAAAGATATACTCCAAGATAATTCTAAAATTAAATGAGTACTAAAATAAAAAGTGAAGCTAACTATAGTCACAATAGCACTTTAAAATAAGAAAGAGGATGATCTTATTGAAAAAATTTCCGTTTAAGTTTAAAGTTTATATATTGCTTGTACTAGTTTTTTTAGGAATGGCTTACGCTTATAAAGTCAAACTAGTTGAGGACGCTAGAGTATTGGTAGAAAATGACGAAAATATAGGTAAAACTATTATAAGCGTATGGTTAAAAGACTCCATACAAGCAGACACCAGGAGAGATCAGATACAAAGATATAATGAAGAAAATAAGGATAATATATATATAGACCTCAAAGTAGAAGGTAAAAGCTATAATAATTTGTTGAAGACGGCTTTAGCTACATCGGATAAACCTGATATTTTTGAGTATGGATATTCTGATTTATATAAATATGATAAAATAATGGATATGAAACAGTTTGGACTAGATATCGACAAAATTGGTAAAGAAAATTTTATATATTATAAGAGAAAACCAATGGGAGTAAAAATATTAGGTAATAATGTTAAACTAATTTGGAACAAGGAAATGTTAAAAGGTGCTGGCATAAATCCAGAATCACAGCCTAAAACCTTTGATGAACTTTTGAATTATGGTTTAAAAATTAAAAAAGCATATCCAAATGTTATCCCCTTTGAATTCCCTGCAACCACTATTGGAGAACTTCAAATATCCATTGGTGAAATGAGTGTAAATAAAGGCAGTATTTATACGACTTTTTGGGATTACAAAACGGGAAAGTATAATTTTGAATACGCAAAGGATATTTTAAATGTTTATAGTAAGATGTATTCATTAGGTTTAATTGATAAAGATTTTGCTGATAAAACCAAATCCAATCTAAGAAGAGATTTTGCATCACAAAAGACTGCTATGATAATTAGCACTTTTGAAGACAAGAACTATTTTGACAATATTATGCCTCTTAATTTTTCAATGGGTATATCCAATCTACCTAAAATAGATTTGAAAGATCCACAAAATTATTTTTATACAGAAAATTATAATTGTCTTGTAGTGAATAGTGATGTAGATAATGAAAGTAAGAATAAAGCTGCTATTAAAAAAGTTTATGAATTATTTTTAGATCCAAAAATAAATAATCAAATGTTAGCTACTAAAAAGGGACTTCCAATTTTCATAAATAACCAAGTTATTGAGCATGACATTTATAAAGAATATAACAATGATACTAATTTCAGAAATGAGTTATTTGATCCTACTGCTTTCATAAATTACAAGGAAAAAGTAACAAGACAATTATTTTATGATGCTATTAAGGGAGAGCAAAAAGTTGATATTGTTATAAAGAAACTGAATGAGAATTATGCTGCGTCATGCAAATTCATGAAAGATAATTATTCTTTTGATTTTAGTGAATTTAGGGAATAATAATTTAACGCATTTTCAGTTGCTTAATTACTAAATTTAAGGTAGTAAGGAGAAAAGTATGAATATTAAAGAATTTTCAAAGAAAAATTATATAAGTGTTAAAGAATTTTCAAAGAAAAATTATATAATTTTATGTAGTATAATTGTAATTTCTATAGTGGTTTTTTTATTTTTATTTAGAAAAATTGGAATGAAAGATTCAGGAATGGCTTCAATTGCAACCGCAATGCTGATATTTGATTTATATTATGCATCCATTGACATGAAAAAATCTATACTTTTATTTATAGTATCCTTTCCAATATTTGTAACAGCAAGAAAAGTGGTTTATTTCGACCTATTGTTTTTAAAAGTAACCTTCGAAAGTATTTACATTACTATAATGTTTATATTAAATATAAAAAATATTGGTAAATTTGTTAAAGGTAAATTATATAATAAAGAATCATACAGCGGAAAATTTTTATTTTTGATTATAGTTTTTGTCGTATTAGCAACTAATAGTAATATATTTTCAGAACATATATTAAAAAGCTTAAGTAGTACATATATTTCTATTTTCATACCGGTTATGTTTATGTTTATCATTTTAGTTAATTTCAAAAATGAAGATATCAAAAGTATTTTTTTTGCATTAATAGTAAGTATAGATTTAAGCTGTTTTTATGGATTCTCTCAAGTGATTACAAACAGAATGAGTTTAGGGGATGTAATGCGTAATAGAAATCTTATAACTTTTGGATATCACAATGTAAATATAGGTGCCGGTATAATACTTTTAATTGTACCATTAGTTTTAGAATTAGTATTATATAGAGAACTTAATAAAAAAGAAAAAATATTTGTATATGGTTCCTTATTTACAACTATAATTGCACTATTGATTACATTTACTAGAGGCGCATGGCTTTGCTTTCTTATAATAACTTTTATCATGTTAATAAGTAAAAAGTATAAGAAAATATTTTATTTCTTTGGAATAGCCTTTTTAATTTCATCAAAGTGGATTATCACATTTATACTTCAAAGAGGGCAAGTAAATGTGGATATTTTAAAGAATGAATCTATAATGGCAAGATTACAAGCAATTGTAGCAAGTTGTATAATAGTAATAAAATATCCCTTTGGTGCAGGAGCCGCAACTTTTGCAGAATTATATAAAAAATATGCTATGAATGCATATTTAGCTTTTCCAGAATCCTTTAGAATAAGTGCACCTGTTGCGAATTATTCTATGGAAAATGCACATAATTTGTGGTTTCAAATTGCGGTGGAGTTTGGAATAATATGCTCTATGTTATTCTTAATTATAATTATAAATCGGTTAAAGGTTATTTTCGAAAATTATAGTGAAAACAGAGGCGTCTTTACCACAATTATAATATATATGATCTATTCAGTGCTAACAGGAAATGAATTTGATCATAAAGGAGTAATTACAGGAACATTAATTATGTGGTTAATATTTGCAATAGTAGAATTAAATAGTAAAGAAAATTGTTTAAATGAAAAACTTACTTAAAATACTTTACTTTAGGAGTTTAGCTTTAGTAAATAATAATTAGCTGAAACGGAATAAGGAGCGATAAAATGAATGATCAAGGGAATTTAAAAGTATCTGTAGTTATTCCTTGCAGAAATGAAGAAAATCACATTGGTAAATGTATACAATCTATAATAGACCAAAGCTACGGTATAGATAATATTGAAGTTATGGTTTGTGATGGATGCTCAGATGATAAAACTCAGGATATAATAAAAGAATATAACATTAAATATCCACAAATAAAATTAGTGATAAATGAAAAAAAAGTAGCACCTACAGCAATGAATTTGGGAATAAAAGCTTCCAAAGGGGAGATAATTGTAATTTTTGGTGCCCATGCCTATATGGATAAAGATTATATCAAAATTTGCGTAGAGAAACTAAAGAGTGCTGATATTGCTTGTGTAGGTGGAAGAATTATAAATATTAGTGAAAATAGTATGGCTGAGGCTATATCTTTCTCTATGGGTTCGCCATTTGGTGTTGGAAATGCACTATTTAGATTTTCAGAAAAAGAACAACTTGTTGACACCGTTGCTTTTGGAGCCTACAGAAGAAGTATATTTGATGAAATAGGATATTTTGATGAAGAGCTTGTACGCAATCAAGATGATGAATTGAATTTTAGAGTAGCTAAAAGTGGTAGTAAGATACTTCTAGCCCCTGATATAATATCTCACTATTATACGAGAGGATCTTTTGGTAAGCTTTGGACTCAATATTTCCAATATGGCTTTTGGAAAGTTAGAGTTATTCAAAAACATAAAAAGCCAGCAGCATTAAGACATTTAATTCCCTTAATATTTGTTATAAGCTTAATTTTAGGCACTGTAGCAAGTCCATTCTTAAAGGCAGCTAGATATTTATTTTTAACAGAAATTATATTATATTTATCCGGTGCTATTATATTCTCATTAAAAGCTTCTAAAGGAAAAATTAAATATGTACCTCGGATGATAATAGCCTTTTTGATATTACATCTAAGCTATGGAATTGGATTTTTAGAGGGATTAATAGTATTTTACTGTTTGAGATCTAATAGTGTAGTTGAAAAAAACACAAAATCATCAAGATAATTTTGCATCATTTGAAATGAGATGGGAGCGGTAAAGTGGATTCTTATAAAAAATTCTTATTTATATTAACATGTGTTTATATTGTGTTATTGCCTTTAATTCCAAAAGAAATAATGTTTAAGGGAGTACTATTTACTGATTTGATTTTAGCATTAATGATTTTTGTATACATATTAATTATAGTTGTTTCTAAAAAAGGTAGAGAAAATTTTATTAATGGACTTGTAAATTTCTTTACAGATAAACTGAGTATATTTATGGCAATACTACTTTGTATAATGCTTGTATCCACTATTTATGCGGTAGACAAAAAATTAGCATTAAGTGAAAGTGCAAGGTTTATAACTTATATATTTATGTTTTTTATTATAAAATATGAGTTTAATAGTAAGAAACAAATAAAGATTTTATTAAAATGCTATATATTTGTCTCCTTTGTTTTAAGCTGCATAGGTATTGTTCAGCATTTTACAGGATTTGGATTGACTGAAAAATTTACAAAGACAAGTGCATTTGGAACAGGTATAAGGATTGCTTCCACACTTTTTAATCCAAATGCTTATGGTGCTTATTTAATATTAATAATTTTTCCATTGATTATGTTATGCATTTATGAAAAGAATAAGAATAAAAAAATAGTGTATATATTTCTTTCAATATTACTACTTACTAATTTATTGATGACTTTTTCTAGAAATGCATTATTAGGATTTGGACTTGGAGTATTAGTGCTTGGGCTAATTTATAGCATTAAGTTGATTTTCGCTCTTGGTGGTTTTAGTATTTTAATGTTTTTCATTCCTTCTGTTTTTCAAAGAGTGAAAGATGTAACTAGTTTAACTCAAAATGAATCAAGAATTAAACTTTGGAAAACGGCTATAATGATGATAAAGGAACATCCAGTTCTTGGTGTTGGCAATGGGAATTTTGTCACTAGATATAATGAATATATAAAAAAGTATAAAGAGTTGAAATATCAAGAGTACCAAAATTATCCAGGGCATAATTCGTATTTAAAGGTACAAAGTGAGTTGGGGATAATAGGAATTGTTTCTTTTTTAGGAATAGTAACAATAGCCCTATTCAGAGTTAAAAAATTGTATAGTACAACTACAGATAAATTTTTTAAACCATTTTATATGGGTGTAATGGCAAGTATGGTTGCTTTTCTATTTATGAATTTTTTAGACAATTTATTTTTTGTACCAAAAGCGACAACTTATTTTTGGTTTTTATTAGCTACAGTAGAAGCATTATTAAATATTCATCAAAAGGAAATACATGAGAGGAGCACAATTCAATGTATGTCATGATTATATCACGTGGATATCCCACAAATAAATATAAGATGAATGGTATATTTGAATTTGACCAAGCTAAGGCATTAGCTAAAGCAGGTTGCAAAGTTGTTGTTGCTGCAATTGATGTCCGCTCTATAAGACGGTGGCGTAAATGGGGATTGGAACGTCATGAGATAGAAGGCGTTAATGTTTATGCAATAAACATTCCAGGTGGGAGATTACCGAAAGTGATTTTGCACAAAGTGATGAGCATAGGGCTAAGTATTTTGTATAAACTTATATTAAAACAACAAGGCAAGCCAGATATTTTGCATGCACATTTTACTGATTTAGGTTACATTGCACTTACATTGAAACAACAAATAAATGTTCCACTTGTAATAACTGAACACTCATCGCTCATCAATAAGCCAGTAATAGAGAAACAACTTGTAAAAATTGCAACAGCGGTATATGAAAAAGCTGATGCAGTTATTGCAGTAAGCCCCGCATTATTAAATGTTATAAATGATAGATTTAATATAAAATCACTTTATGTTCCCAATATTGTTGATACAAACATATTCACCTATACAATAAGACCAGCAAGTAGCACATTTAACTTTGTATCAATAGGTAATCTAGTTATTGGAAAAAGAATGGATTTGACCATTGAAGCATTTTATAGCGCTTTTTCGGATTTTTCAGATGTGATCTTGACCATATTTGGAGAAGGTGATGAGAGATCTAAATTAGAAGCTATTGTAAAAAAACACCACTTAGAGAATAGAGTTGTGCTTATGGGTATGTGTTCCAGGACAGTTATTAAAGAAAAACTAAAGAGTAGTGATTGTTTTGTCTTAGCTTCCCGTTCTGAAACCTTTGGTGTTGCTTATATAGAAGCATTAGCCTCTGGGGTGCCGGTCATTGCAACTAAGTGTGGTGGTCCTGAAGTATTTGTTAATACAGAGAATGGACGTATGATTCAAGTGGATAATCTTGATGAATTAGTAAGTGTGATGAAATATATGTATAAAAACAGCGTAGAATTTGACAGGGAGAAGATATCAGCTGAGATAAAACTCAAGTTTTCACCAGAATATGTTTCAAAAAAATTACTAGAAGTATACCAGCAAGTAATTGGATGTGGAAGTAGCCATTAAAAACGTAATAAAACAAAAGGGTATATCTTACTTTGATATATCCTTTTTATGAATTATTATTGATGTGACCCCTGGTGTTATGATAGTTGTCGCAAGGAATAAAATATGATATTATTAGTGTATAAATAAGTCAAATACATACTTAAATATTCATGAGGAAGTGGGATTAAAAGATGAGTGAAGAGGATACATTAAATATAAATAAGAAAATACACATTGAAAATAAAAAGCTTCAATTCGTAATTAAAAGATTGATGGATATTATATTATCTTTCATAGGCATAATAATACTTTCGCCTATATATTTAATTATTATTATTGCTATTAAATTAGATTCAAAAGGACCAGCTATATTTAAACAAATTAGGGTTGGCAAGGATGGTAAAGATTTTACTATTTTTAAATTTAGAACTATGATAGTTCAAGCTGAAAGTAAAAGAGAACTTGATATAGACCCAAATGATTTAGAAAATTTTGTATTTCAAAGTAAGTCGGACAATAGAATAACAAAGCTTGGGAGCTTTTTAAGGCGCAGCAGCTTGGATGAAATTCCACAACTTTTTAATGTTTTGTTTGGACAAATGAGCCTTGTAGGCCCTAGACCTGAAATACCAGAGGTAGTTAATTATTATCCGGAAAGCTATCATCAAAGATTTCTAGTTTTACCAGGGATTACTGGGCTTGCTCAGATTAGTGGAAGAGGAGAAATTGAACTGGGAAAAACTATTTCTTATGACCTAAAATATATTATGGATTTCTCAGTAGCATTCGATATAAAAATCCTCTTTTTAACAGTGGTATCTGTATTTAAAAAAGAGGGTGCTTATTAAGCATCCACTAAAGTGGCTGAGCATTCACATTAGTGACTGAACATTTATAAAATGAAGTTTTTTTGGAGGAGTTTTATGATAACAAGAATATTTCAATATAAGATTTTTAATGATAACATTGGAGCACTACTTGAAAGTATAAATAATTTCGAAAAAGTACATATTGTTTCAGGAAACCCAGAAGTGCTAAGCATTGGACTACAAAATAATATATTGTTAGATAATTTTACTAGTAAAAATTCAATTATTATTCCAGATGGAGTTAGCACTGTAATTTGTTCCAAAATTGTAGGGCAGCCAGTGAAAGAAAAAATTGCTGGTATAGAACTCATGGATTGTATAGTGAAAAAATGTGAAAAAGAAAACCAAGGAATATATTTGCTAGGCGCGACCCAAGAGACCGTAGATATGTGTAATATTAATTTGCGAACTAAATACCGTAAAGTAAATATTTTAGGTAGTCATGATGGATATTTCGAAATAGATAACTGTGAAGAAATATTAGTGGAAATAGAAAAAGCTAAACCACAAGTTTTATTTGTTGCAATGGGATGTCCAAAGCAAGAGTTATTCATAGCTAAATATATGGACAGACTTCCTTGTAAAATATTTATGGGGGTTGGAGGAAGTTTTGATATTTTAGCAGGTAATCTTAAACGTGCACCTAAATGGATGATAAATATAGGAATGGAATGGTTATATAGAGTTGCAAAAGAACCCTTTAGAATTAAAAGATTGTCATCTATACCTAAATTTATTTTAATGGTTTTAAAGGATAAGTATAAACGCAAATGATTTTTAGTTTAGTTGTAAAAAGGGGTAAAGGAGGGGATTGGCATTAAAGTTTTGCATATAATATCCGGCAATGATAATGGTGGTGGTGGAAACCACGTATTAAACATATGCAATAAATGTAATGTAAATTTTGAAAACATAATTGGTTGTGTAGGAGAAGGTCCACTTTACTCAAAAGCGAAAACCATAGATGTTAGCTATAAGCTTTTTACAAACAAACTTAATAATATGGAGATTGTTAATTTTATAAATCAAAACTCCATAAGTATAGTGAATTTCCATGGCGCAAAACCTTTTTTAATGCATTTAGTTTTAAAAATAAAAATAAAAGTGCCTACAGTAGCAGTAGTTCACAGCGATTATAGATATGATTTTCTTAATAATAAAGTAAAATATTTTATTTTAACCCCTCTTAGTATTAAGGGGTTAAAGAGCTTTAATAATTATATTTGTGTATCAAATAACTTAAAGGATCTATTAGAAGAAAAAAAGTTCAAGGGAAGCAAATCAGTTGTAAACAATGGTATAGATATTAAAAAAAATAGTGTTGTGACTACAGCAGAGGACATGCGAAATAATTTAAAATTAAACCCTCAGGATTTTGTATATGTTATGGTTGCAAGATTGCATCCTATAAAAAACCATAGAGAAGTAATACTGGCTTTTAGTAAATTAACTCAAAAGTTTCATGATGTAAAATTGCTTTTAGTTGGTGATGGGGAATTACGATCTCAACTAGAAAAGTTAATAGTGGATTTAAAACTAGAAAATAGTGTTACTATGGTGGGAAATGTAACAAATCCCATAGATTATATAAATGCTTCTAATGTTAGTGTTTTGGCTTCTTTAAGTGAGGGCGGAGCACCACCTTTAACTGTTTTGGAATCAGGAATTGTAAAGATACCCACTATGTATACTGTGGTAGGGGATCTTGAGAGTATATTGGATGAAAATAGCGGATATAAAATAGAAAACCAGAACAATGAAAATATTTACAAGGCTATGAAAGTAGCATATCTAGATGTGAATAATTTAAAAGCTAAAGGTGAAAATTTATATAATATTGTTGTTAAAAAATTCACTATAGAAAAGTTTTGGGAAAGTTATCACAGAATTTATAAGAACATACTAAAGAGATAATAAAAGATTTCTTCTTGAAATTAACAATAAGAGTTGGCAAATAACAATCCACTAATTTACAGAAAATGGAGTGTACCATGAAAGAAAACAAAGTTTTAAAAAGTTCAATAATTGTAATGATATTTGTAATAATTGGAAAGATTCTAGCTATAGTAAGAGATAGCTTAATGTTTTCTAAATTTGGAACTTCCTATCAAACAGATATATATGTTTGGTGTTTTGGGGTAGTATTTCTCTTTACTAGTTTAGGATATGGTCTTAGTACCACTATAATACCCATTCTTACAGAATACATTGAGACCAAAAATTTAAATGAGAGAAATAGTTTTGTAAATAACGTAACTAATATTTCCATGATATTAACTGTAATTATTACGGGGATTGGAATATTATGTTCTTATTATATAGTTTATTTTTTTGCGAATAACTTATCAAAGGATCCAGTTATATTTAACCAAACTGTAAAAATACTAAGGATAATGTTCTTATCAGTGCTATTTTTAACGCTCCAAGGCATTGTGGCAGGGGCACTTCAAGCTCACAAAGAATTCTCTATTCCAGCTGCTATGGCGGCATCTGCAAGCTTAATATATATAATTTATTTAAGCTTATTTGTAGAAAAATTTGGACTTACAGGCTTTGCAATTACAACAGTTTTAGCATTTTTCGTACAATTCGTAATTAATGTGCCAAAGTTTAGAAAGCTAGGATACAGGTATAAATTAGAAGTGGATATTAAGAATAAGGACCTCCAAAAGATGTTTTTATTAATGATACCAATAATAATAAGTACTGCAACCATGCAATTTAATTTATTTATAAATAGATCCTTTGCCATGAACTTATATGAAGGAGCTACTTCAATTCTTGAAGCTGCAAATAAAGTAACATTGCTTACATATGAGGTTTTTGCAGTAGCAGTTTCTATGATAGTATATCCAATACTCTCTACCTTCATAGTTCAGAATAATTATGATGAGTATAAAAAATCATTAGTTAAATCAATTAATATAATAAATTTAGTTATGATACCCGCAGCACTTGCAATAGTAATATTAAGAGAACCACTAATTAGTGTACTATTCCTAAGAGGGAAATTTACCGTTAGGGATGTTAAATTAGTTTCTACGGCATTAATATTCTATTCGCCAACTATGATAGCTTATGGGGTTCGAGACGTATTAAATAGAGCCTTTTATTCTGCAAAGGACACTAAAACACCAATGATCTATAGTGTTGTGGGTGTGGTAATAAATATTATTCTTAGTGCTATTTTGTACAAACATATGTCAGTGCCTGGACTGACACTATCTTCCTCAATTTCATCTGTAGTCATTACTTTAATGTTACTAATCCAGATGAGTAAGAAATTCAAGGGAATCAATTTTAAATCTATGATTAAAACTTTAGGGAAAATATCTATAGCTTCTATTCTTATGGGAGTGGTAGTTTACTTTATTAAAAAAATATTTATTATGAACTTAGCACCAGCTTTTATTGTTAATGCAATGATTCTACTCCTATGTACAATCCTTGGAATAGTATTATATTTTTATCTAACATACGCTTTAAAGATTGAAGAATGTATGTACTTATGGAATATTTTCAAAGATAAAATTGTAAAAAAACAGCTACATTAATTATGCAATAATAACACATACTAAATTTAAAGGAGTGTGATTATATGCAATTTTATGATGTAGTCAAATCAAGAAAAAGTATAAAAAAGTTTAAGAATACCCCAATAAATAGTGAAAAATTAGCTAGAATGATTAATGCTTCCATGATGTCACCTTCATGGAAAAATAATACTTCTTATAAATTTATTTTAGTTGATGAAAAAAGTGAACTAGAACAAATATCAAAAGCTATAGTGAATAATGATAATTCTGCAGCACAGTCAATATTGGACGCACCAATGACAGCTATTGTAGTTGCAAATCCAGATGATTCTGGTGAGGTAGAAAATAGAGAGTATTATTTAGTAGATAGTGCCATAGCAATGGAGCACTTTGTTTTATCAGCTACTAATGAGGGTTATGGAACTTGTTGGATCGCTGCTGTTAATGAAGATATTATTAAAAAAACATTGTCCATTCCACAAAACTATAAAGTAGTTGCCATGACGCCTATTGGAGAGATTGAGGAAAGTAAAGAACATAATGATAAAAAAGAAGTAAGGGACTTTGTATTTTTGAATTCTTGGGATAAACCTTATTCTGAGAAAACTGAAAGTTAGAACATAAAAAAATGTATTTTAGTTAATAGTTAAAGACCCTATATCTGCAGACTTAGGGTCTTTAATTTATTGATGATAGGGGGATTACCATGGAAAAAACAAAAGGAATTTTATTTATTATTTTATCTGCTATTTCCTTTGGAATTATGCCAATCCTTGCAAAGTTGTCATATAGGGGAGGTGCGAACACATATACCACATTATTCCTTAGGTTTTTTTTTGCGGCAATTATGCTTTTTTATTATTTGAAATCTAAAGGTATATCTTTGAAATTAGCTAGAAAGCAATTATTTTTAGTAATAATAATAGGGGTGTTCGGATTTACATTATCATCTATTAGTTTATTTATGTCCTATAATTATATAAGTATTGGAATGGCAACTATGATTGTCTATACATACCCGGCTATTGTTACTTTATTGTCCTATATGTTTTATAAAGAAAAAATATATCCTAGAAAAATAGTATCTTTGACGATTTCCACAATAGGTATTTTTGTTTTAATTGACAGGGGAAGTGTTAGTTTTAATTTAATAGGAATAATCCTTGCAGGTATAGCTGCAGTAATGTATTCATTATATGTGTTAGGTGCATCTCATAAGGAATTTAGGGTCATCAACAGTTATGTTTTAACCTTTTATATCTCATGTGCATCTGCTATTATGATGTTTTTGGCAGCTATCACTACTGGGAATTTTAATATGCATATATCTTTTTATGCACTTGTGGCAATTTTATTATTAGCATTAATATCTACAACGGTGGCACTAATGGCATTTTTAGAAGGTGTTAGAATAATAGGCCCTTCCAAGGCTTCAATTTTAAGTACAATTGAGCCTATTGTTGCATTAACCCTTGGGATAATAATTTTACGGGAGCCTATATCAGCTAGGATTATAATTGGAAGTATTATGATTGTCACCTCTGTAGTTATATTAACAACAGAATAATTAGAGTTTTAAACCTTTTGCAATTCTAGTCCCCATTTCCTTATTTGCCTTCATGAAGTTAACAAGCATTCTCTCTTGTATAGGTTTTATTGCAGAGCTTAGTGATTCAACAATATTTGAAACTAGGTGATCCTGGTCAATGGTATTTAAGGAAAGGTATTTTTCACCTGCCTGAGCAAAGTCATCTTTCTTACTTATTGGTTTTCTCAGCTCATTACCTTGAACAAAAACTACTTCGGGAACTCCCGTCACCGGTGCTTGCTTTGGAAGACCTCCTCCTAGTGTATTTGGGTAGTAATTTGTACTACCATGGTTTGGCATTACCTGCATAAAGCCATCTTGCTGATTATTGTTAACTAATACATTTGGACGATTAATTGGTAGTTCAAGATAATTTGTACCAAGACGGTACCGTTGAGTATCTGCATATGAAAAAATTCTTCCTTGAAGAAGCTTGTCATTTGAAAAATCAATTCCTGGGACAATTGTGGCGGGACAAAATGCTGATTGTTCTACTTCTGCAAAGAAGTTTTCAGGGTTTCTATTTAGAACCATTATGCCAATAGGCATTAATGGGAACATATCCTCTGGCCAGGTTTTGGTATCATCTAGTGGATCAAAATCATATTTGTCCTCATTTTCCATTTCCATCATTTGAACAAGTAACTCATATTCTACGGTCTTACCCTTTGAAAGAGTATCAAAAAGATCACGGCTGGCTATGTCTGGGTCAATTCCAGCTAATCGTTTAGATTCTTCACTATCTATAAATTGTACTCCTCCAAGTGGTTTCCAGTGGTATTTGATAAGTATGCCTTTCCCCTTAGCATTAACCCATTTATAGGTGTTAACTCCAAAGCCTTGAATAAATCGATAGCTCTTAATTGTACCTAAGTCTGAAAATAGCCAGGTAAGCATATGAGTTGACTCAGGTGTTAAAGACATATAATCCCAAAAACGACTATTTGCAGAAGAATCACCGGGTATGTTAGAAACAGGATCACCTTTTAATGCATGAACTAAATCTGGAAATTTTATAGCATCTCTTATAAAGAAAACTGGAAGATTATTGCCTACTAAATCATAATTCCCTTCCTCGGTGTAAAATTTTACTGAAAACCCCCTTACATCTCTTACTGTATCTGCAACTCCTTTTGAACCTACAACTACAGAAAATCTTACAAACACAGGCGTTTCTTTTAATGGGTTTTGTAAAAAAGCAGCTTTTGTATATAGTGCCATATTCTTATAAACTTTAAAATATCCATGTGCGCCTGCACCTTTAGCATGAACTACTCTTTCAGGAATTCTTTCCCGATCAAAGTGAGCAAGCTTTTCTAAAAAAACAAAATCCTTAATTAAAGTTGGACCTCTTTCTCCTACACTTAGTGAGTTTTGGTCATCAGTCACAGGCTGCCCTTGGTTGGTAGTAAGAAATTCATCTTTCATACTAGTCTCCTTTCAAGAAATGCTTTAAAATATAAATTTAAGTATAAAAAAGCATTCATAGATTATAATATGAATCATGAGAAAAATTGTGCATGGGGATATACTTAAATTAATAAATATTTTAAGTTGGTAGCAGTTTACCCTAGTACCACATTAACGAATTAAAAATATTCAGAATATTCAATGTGGCTTTTTAAAAGGGTTATTGGAAGGTTATAAAGAATATTAATAGTAATAGGAAAATACAAAAAGCTGGAGGTATAAACATATGACAGTGATACAAATTAATGGAAATGATCTTACTTTAGATGAAATATCGATGGTTGCAAGAAAAGGGTATAAGGTGGAACTAACCAAGGACGCAGAAGAAAGAGTTATTAAATCTAGATGTATTGTAGATGAAATAGTAGATAATAATAAGGTGATTTATGGCATTACTACAGGTTTTGGTAAATTTAGTGATGTAACAATATCTGGAGAGGACTGCAAGAAATTACAAAGGAATCTAATAATATCTCATGCTTGTGGAACTGGAAAAAGTTTTTCTAATGAAATTGTTAAAACTATAATGTTATTAAGAGCAAATGCCCTTTCAAAAGGGTATTCTGGAATAAGACTAAGTACTTTAAAAACACTAATAGAAATGATAAATAAAGGGGTTTGTCCAGTAATTCCTGAAAAGGGATCCCTTGGAGCATCAGGAGATTTAGCACCCTTGTCTCATATGGTTTTACCAATGCTTGGAGAAGGCCTTGCGGAATTTAATGGTGAAATTTTACCAGGAAAAGAAGCTATGGAAAAAGCAGGATTAGAAATTGTTGAGCTTACAGCTAAAGAAGGTTTGGCACTAATAAACGGCACACAAGTTATGACTGCAGTGGGAGCATTAGCTGTATATGATAGTATAAATTTATTGAAAATAAGCGACATTGCAGCAGCATTAACACTAGAAGCACTAAGAGGTATAAAAGATGCATTTGATCCAAGAATACATATTTTAAGACCTCACAGTGGTCAAATACAAACTGCAAAAAATATTTTAAACCTAACGGAGGGAAGCACATTTATAACATCTCAAGGAGAGATAAGAGTACAAGATGCTTATTCATTAAGATGTGTACCACAAGTTCATGGTGCAAGTAAAGACGCATTAGAGTATATCAAAAGCAAGGTGGAAATTGAAATTAATTCTGTAACAGATAATCCAATAGTAACACTAGAAGGGGATGTCATTTCAGGAGGTAATTTCCATGGGCAACCTATGGCTATTAGCTTTGATTTTCTAGGAATAGCGATGGCTGAAATGGCTAGTATCTCAGAAAGAAGACTGGAGAGACTTATTAATTACCAACTAAATGATTTACCAGCTTTTTTAGTAAAAGAAGGCGGTCTAAATTCAGGGTTTATGATAACTCAATATGCAGCAGCGGCCTTAGTTTCTGAAAATAAAATTTTAGCACATCCAGCATCTGTTGATTCTATTCCATCTTCTGCAAATCAGGAAGATCATGTAAGTATGGGCACCATAGCAGCTAGAAAAGGCAGAGATATTATTGAAAACGTAGAAAGAGTTTTAGCTACTGAAATTTTGGCAGCTTGCCAAGCTATAGATTTTAGAGAAGGTTATACTTTAGGGCTAGGTACAAAGCAAGCTTATAAAGTTGTAAGGGAAAAAGTAGATTTTATTGAAAGAGATGTAGTTATGTATATTGAATTAGATAAGGTTACTAAATTAATTAATGATGGCTCTATAGTGGAAAGTGTTGAACAAAAGGTAAAAGTGTTAGTTTAAATTACAATAGCTAAATTATATAATTTAGCTAAATAGCTTAATAAAAAACAAACTTAGGGGGAAAATAAAATGGCAAGAATAGTTGAATGTATACCTAATTTTAGTGAAGGAAGAAATAAGAAAGTAATTGAAAAAATAGTTGATGCAGTTAGAAACACGGAAGGAATAAAATTACTAGATTATTCTTCTGATAGTGATCATAATAGAACTGTTGTTACTTTTTTTGGAACACCAGAAAAAGTAGAAGAAGCTATTATAGATATGGCAGCAAGGGTTTATGAAAACATTGATATGACGCTACAACAAGGTGCACACCCTAGAATGGGAGCACTAGACGTAGTGCCTTTTGTACCAATTAGTGAGGTAACTATGGAGGAATGCGTTGATCTGGCTAAGAGAGTAGGTAGTGAAATAGCTAGTAAATTTGATGTGCCAGTATATTTATATGAAAAGGCTGCATCAGCACCTCATAGAGAAAATTTAGCTACAGTAAGAAAAGGACAATATGAAGGTTTTTTTGAAAAAATTAAAGAAGATAAATGGGCACCGGATTATGGGAAGGCTGAAGTCAATGTAAAAGGTGGCTGCGTTGCAATTGGTGCAAGAGTACCATTGGTAGCTTTTAATGTGAATTTAGGTACGGATAACCTTGAAATTGCTGATAAGATTGCTAAAACCGTTAGAAATCTTGGTGGAGGGTTAAGGTTTGTAAAAGCTATGGGAGTAAAGCTTGAGGATAGAAACATAGCACAAGTATCTATGAATTTAGTTAATTATGAAAAAACAGCAGTTTATAGAGCTTTTGAAATGGTTAAAATGGAGGCAAAACGTTATGGTGTTCCTGTAGTAGGAAGTGAGGTTATTGGATTACTTCCAATGGAAGCATTAATTCAATGTGCTGAGTACTATTTACAAATAGAAAAATTTTCAATGGATCAAATTTTAGAAAAGAGAATTTGGGAATAAAACTTTGAAATTTACTATATATAAACTGGAATATTAATGCTAGTTAAGTTTATATAGAATGGAGGAATTATTGGATATCATAATAAAAAATATTGGCTCTCTAGTTACTTGTGAAGGAAGCTATAGAAAAAAAGGTGAAGAATTTAAAGATGCCAAAATTAAAGAAAATGGCTATATAGTCATTGAAAATGATAAAATAAAAGCTGTAGGTCAAGGGGAGGGCTATAGTGAATACATTAATAACGAGAGCACAGTTATTGATGCACAGGGAAAAACAGTTACACCTGGGCTTATAGATCCGCATACACATGTTGTCTATGCTGGATCAAGAGAAAGAGAACTTCCACTAAAGCTTAATAAGGTGGGATATATTGAAATATTAAATAGTGGTGGTGGAATACTAAGTACGGTTGAAAACACTAGAAATATTGGAATAGATCAGCTTGTAGAAGAAAGTAAAAAACGGCTAGACATAATGCTTGAACATGGTACTACTACTATTGAAAGTAAATCAGGATACGGACTTGATTTACAAACAGAGGTAAAAATTCTAAAGGTAAACAAAATTTTAAATGAAACCCATCCTATAGATGTAGTTTCTACATTCATGGGAGCCCATGCGTTGCCAAAGGAATACAAAATGGATCGACAAGCTTATATTGAAGAAATAATCAATAAAATGATACCTTATATAAGCGAAAATAAGCTTGCAGAGTTTATTGATTGCTTTTGTGAAAAAGGCGTATTTTCAGTAGAAGAGTGTAGAAAAATTTTAATAGCCGGGAGAAAGTTTGGATTAAACATAAAAATCCATGCAGATGAAGTTGAAACAATAAAGGCCGCTGAACTTGCAGGGGAGCTAAAAGCTACATCTGCAGAACATTTAGTTGCAGCATCAGACCAGGGAATAAAGGCACTAGCGGAAAATGATGTGGTGGCAGTACTCTTACCATCAACTTCCTTCTATTTAATGTTAAATAATTTTGCTAGAGCCAGAAAAATGATAGAAGAAGGCGTGGCTATCGCTTTAGCTACTGATTGTAATCCCGGTACTTCACCTACGGAATCATTGCAGACGGTTATGACCTTTGCTTGCTTTGGTATGAAGCTGTTCCCAGAGGAGATTATAAATGCAATGACAATAAATGCTGCTTGTGCCATAAATCGTGAAAGTGAAATTGGAAGCATTGAGGTGGGAAAGAAAGCTGATATTGTCGTCTTTAATAGCAAAAATTTAAATTATTTAATATACCATTTTGGTATCAATGCTGTTGATACAGTAATAAAAAATGGAAAAATTGTTATTCAAAATTAAATTATCATAAAGGAGAATAAAAAATGTTAGATGACAAAACCGTTAGACAATTTATTAATGAGTTAGGTTCAAATTCGCCTGCACCAGGAGGTGGAAGTGTTGCAGCTCTAGGAGCATCCCTGGCTAGTGCCTTAGGTGCTATGGTATTCAGTTTAACTGTAGGTAAGAAGGTCTACAATGAATATAGCCATGAAGATAAAATGAAAGTTGACAAAAGCTTAGAACATTGTCTTCAGTATAATGATAAATTTTTAGAACTAATGAACAAAGATACAGAGGTTTTTCTAGTTTTGATGTCAGCCTTTAAACTTCCTAAGGAAACATCAGGCGAGAAGACACTTCGAAGTGCTAAAATCCAAGAAGGATATCAAAAGGCATTAGAAATTCCACTGAGTGTTGCAAAAGAATCCTACAAAATATATGAATATGTTAAAATAGCAGCAGAATTAGGTAACAAAAATGCAATTTCAGATGCAGGTGTTTCAGCGTTAATGCTTCAAGCATCTATTGAAAGTGCAATTTTAAATGTTAAAATAAATCTTTCTAGTATCAAAGATGAAACTTATAAAGAAGAAATTAGTGTAGGATGCGATGAGTTGGTAAAGCAAGGAAGACTAAAACGTGATGAAATATTATCTATTGTTAATGAGTGCATGTAAGTGAAAGAAAAAAATAACAAGTCAGTATAGCATACTTGACTTGTTATTTTTTTCTTTCACCATAGTGTGAATTTATGCTATAATTTAAAAGACTTTTAAATAAATGTTTAATAGGAAAGCTTTATATGACTAATTAATTATGCTCTAGTTATAGTTGCATAGGTGGGAGATAATAAATGTTAGATTTGTTTAAACAGAAAATACATGAATTATATAATATTATTTTGTGTCCAATAGATGATATGTTTAAAATAACTGCGCTGGAAAATTATAAAAGGGAAATAGAGTTTTCACATCAAAAAAGCTTTGGCTGCGCCTATTATGAGTTTATTAAAAATAATAAAGAAAAAGGCACAGTGTACACTCCAGAACCCATATCTTCTTATATGATAGAAAACACCATAAAAGCTAAGCAGATAATAGACAATCCCTATATAAAAATTGTTGATCCCTCTTGTGGCACAGGAAATATATTAATTTGTTGTTTTAAACTTCTTAGAACACTATATGTAGATAATTTAAACACAATAAATGATAAGAATGGATTGGATTTAAATTTGAAAAGTATTGATGAACATATAATAACACATAATTTATATGGTTTTGATATTGATGATATAGCTACAAAAATTCTTATTATAGATTTATATGATTTAAGTAAGGGTAGCATATGCAATAATATTTTTAATGTGGATTTTTTATTATATGAGAGTGAATATAAATATGACATTTTTATAGGCAATCCACCCTATGTTGGTAAAAAATCTATAGATAAAGCATACGCAGATCATTTAAAAGTTAGATACAGTGAAGTATATAGTGATAAAGGGGATTTATCCTATTGTTTTTTTAAGAAGGCAATAGAAGACCTTGAAAATGGAGGAAAACTTACTTTTATTACTTCTAGATACTTTTTAGAATCACCCAGTGGAGGGGATTTAAGGAAGGTATTAAAAGAAATGTGTACTATAGACAAAATCATTGATTTTTACGGAATAAGACCATTTAAAAATATAGGAATAGACCCTGTAATTTTGTTTATAACAAATTGTCAAAATATTGATAATGAAATTCAAATCATGAAACCTATAGCTGTAAAAGGTAAAAACAAAAATGAATTTTACAATAGTATATTTCTAAAAAGTGGAAACAAATATAATAGTTTTCTTCTTAATAAAAACAAATTAAATGATAAGGGTTGGATTTTAATAGATGAAAAACAGAGAAATATAATAGATAAAATAGAACAAAAAAGTTTTACATATCTAAGTAATATATGTGATAGTTATCAAGGCGTTATAACTGGGTGTGACAAAGCTTTTGTAGTAAATAATGATACTTATATTAGAGAAAATATTGAAAAAAATATAATAAAACCTTGGATTAAGAGTAGTTATATAGAAAAAAATTCAGTTTCAAGAGAAGATAGTTACATAATATATTCAGATTTAATCCAAAGTCCAGAGGAGTATCCTAATGCTATAGCTCATATAAAAGTAAAAAAGGAAAAGCTAATAAAAAGAAGAGAATGTGAAAGAGGTATTAGAAAATGGTATGAACTTCAATGGGGCAGAGATCAAAACATATTTGAAGCTGAAAAAATAATTTTTCCTTTTAAAGCAAGCAGCAATAGATTTGCCCTTGACAAGGGAAGCTATTTTAGTGCGGATGTATATGCATTAATATTAAAAGAGAATGTACCTTTTACTTATGATTTTTTATTATATTTATTAAATAGTAAAATCTATGAATTTTACTTTAAGACTTTTGCAAAAAAACTAGGTGAAGATGCTTATGAGTATTATCCAAATAACTTAATGAAGTTATGCATTCCAATTATGATGGATTTTAATAACGGTGACGAAAATTATTTATATGATTATTTTAAATTTAGTGAAGAAGAAAAAAAGATTATACTTGGCGAAGTATAATCTTTTTTTCTTCTTATTTGGCATAAAACTTGCTATAAATATAATAAATTATTATAACTTAGGAGGAACTATTATGACTAATTTAGAAAAACTAAACAAGGTGTTGTGCGATGTATTTGATTTTAAAAAATTGGAAGATATAAATGATGATCTGGG
>Ga0209123_1000232_pt1 | contig 83238 bp, 62 predicted proteins | sample BarGraIncu00431A_FD_184500 | JGI IMG/M metagenome (GOLD analysis project Ga0209123, IMG submission 184500) | Arctic peat soil microbial communities from Barrow, Alaska, USA - Barrow Graham LP Incubations 004-31A (SPAdes) (version 2) | ecosystem: Environmental > Terrestrial > Soil > Wetlands >... | reverse complement strand
TTGTATCTTACAATGGTCGCAGGCGCATTGATACTCTTAGGTTTTATCAGAGTATTTAATGGTACCATCGCGTTACTAGAACTTTTTACAAACAATTTGCGTGTTGCATTAATATCACTGCGAGATGATGTTTCAGCTTGCACAATGACCTTGTAACTACGACCAAATTCATTAAAATCATTAACCTGTGATCCACCAAGAAATACTTGTAAGGCCGTGAAGACATCATCAACGTCCACTCCCATGTTCTGAGCTTTTTCCCGATCCACTTCAAATTCGTAACCTGGAGTATCGGCTTTAAAATTGGAAGTAATCGAACCAATCTCAGGACGCTCTTTCGCTGCAATTACAAATTTTTGTGACATGCTATCCAGGTTCTCTAAGGAACCCCCTTTTTGATCTTCCAGCATTAGAGTGAGTCCGCCCACCATGCCAAGCCCTGGTAGCGACGGAGGAGCAAACGCAATCACCATTCCTTCAGGTAAATGAGCGCCCATGCCAAAAGTCTGACCAACTACCGCTCCTACCGATAACATGGGACTCGTTCTTTGTGCCCAGGAATCCAAGGCAACAAACATGGCTGATGAATTCGACTTCATTCCTCCACCCAATAAATCTAGCCCCGTTATAGACATAACATTTGTAACGGCTGGTAGATCGCCTAGCTTGTTCAAAAAGTCTTTCGTTACCCCCTTAGTGCGATTCAAACTAGCGGCCTCAGGCAAAGAAAGAGAAGTAATGTAGTATCCTTGATCTTCCTCAGGTACAAAAGAAGTCGGAACTAGTTTATATAATCCACCAATTGAAAAGCATAACAAAACCAATACAATCATGCATAAGCGTGATTTAGGAATGATACTCGTTAAACCACGTCCATATTTTTCAATTATTCTTTCAAACCAGTGATTGAACTTTTCAAAAAAGTTACCAACAAATCCGCTATGAGTATTGGGATCATAGGGCTTAAGTAATAATATACAAAGTGCCGGTGTCAGAGATAAAGCGACCACCGCTGACAAAGCCATTGATACGGCAATGGTTAAAGCAAACTGCTTATATAAAATCCCCATCATCCCACCAAAAAAAGCGACTGGAATAAATACGGAAGCCAGTACAAAAGCAATGGCCACTACGGGGCCGGCAACTTCACTCATTGCCCGCTTCGTAGCTTCGCGGGGTGCAAGTCCAGAGTAGCGCATGTGATGTTCGACCGCTTCAATAACAACAATTGCATCATCCACTACCAGCCCAATGGCCAGTACCATCGCAAACAAAGTTAAGGTGTTAATCGTAAATCCTAATGCAATAAAGGCACCAAAGGTTCCTATCAAGGATACTGGAATGGCGAGCATAGGAATCAATGTGGCACGCCAACTCTGCAAAAAGAGAAATACTACAATTAAAACCAGTAGCATGGCTTCGCCCAGGGTTTTAACCACTTCAATCATGGATTCCCGAACAAATTTAGTACTATCGACAACAATTTTGTATTCCAAACCTACAGGAAAATTTTGCGACTCATTCTCAAGAACTGTTTTTACATTCCCAATTGTTTCCAAAGCATTTGCGTCACTTGTTAATTTAACAGCAATACCTGCACTAAGATGACCATTTATTAAGGTTTCATAAGTATAGGATTTACTACCTAGTTCCACCCGCGCTATATCTTTCATGCGAACAAAAGAACCATCTCCTCCTGAACTAATGATGATATTTTCAAATTCTTGGGGCGTAGTGAGCCGTCCTTTTATGCGAGTATTATACTCAAATACTTGCTGAGACTCAGCAGGCATTTGTCCAAGAGTCCCCGCTGGTGCTTGAACATTTTGTTTGGTAATCGCGTCAGTTACTTGTTTTACAGAAATCCCTAACTGACCCATTTTTTCCGGTTGCAACCATATTCTCATACTGTAATCAGCGCCAAATTCTGATACGTCTCCAACACCTTTAACACGTTTTATCTTATCAAGGAGATAAATACTACCATAATTTTTTAAGAAATTTACATCGTACGTATCATTGGGCGAATAGAGATTAAAAATCAAAGACATATCTTGGGATGATTTCTTGGTTGTAATACCAGCGGTCTGAACATCGCTTGGCAATGATGATGTGGCCTCTGATACCCGATTTTGTGTCTGCACCGCGGCAGTATCAGCATTGGTTCCAGACTCAAACTGCACATTTAATGAATAGGAACCTGAATTGGTACTGGTGGAAGACATATAAGACATGCCTTCCACACCATTAACTTGTTGTTCAATGATCTGCGCCACCGTTTCATCTATAACTTCAGCATTTGCCCCTTGATAGGATGTACTAACCGCAATTGTTGGCGGAGAGATTTGAGGATACTGGGCTACAGGCAAATTAAACGCAGAAGTTATGCCGATGATTGTGATGATAATCGATAACACAATCGCAAAAATTGGTCGATTAATAAAAAAATTAGCCATTCAAAAACCCTCCTATTACTGAGCCGGAATTTGCGATTCATCCGGTTGTATCATAATGACTTCCAATGCTGTTCCCTCTTTAACTTTATTGATCCCGTCCACAATAATGTGATCATTAGCAGTCACTCCATCTTGTACGACCCACAGACTGCCAATCCGTTCTCCCATGGTCACAACTCTGCTCTCTGCCTTATTATCATCTGTTACCACGGTAACAAATGTCTTATTTAGTAATTCTGTTACGGCCCGTTGTGGAATGAGTAAAGCGCCCTGCTTTACTGTTCCTTGTGCTACTACCTTAGCAAACATGCCAGGCATGAGCGTTTTTTGTGGATTACTAAATGCGGCTTTTATCGTAATTGTACCTGTTGAGTCACTAACGCCCTTATCGATTTGTTCGATGTGACCTAGTAATGGATATTGGGCTCCATTACTAAGAGTCAGTTTAATATTTTCCTTAAAGTTACTTGGTAAATTGCCATTTCCTGACTGAACAAGGTTTAAATATTCATTTTCACTCATACTAAATTGTACCCATACTGGATCTATGGATGATACTGTCGCCATTGTCGTTGACCCCGCTACTACATAGGAGCCCATGCTGACATCATTCACATCAATGCGGCCGTCAACAGGTGAAAGAATTAAAGTATCCTGTTCATTCTCTTGTGCTTCTTGTAAACTGGCTCGATTGGCTTCAACTGTAGCAGCACTTTCTTCTGCTTGGGCCACCTGGGTATCTAAGGTTTGCTGAGAAATGCCATTAATAGCTACCAATTGCCTGTACCTTTCCACATCTTTTTGAGCATTATTCAGTGTGGCTTGTGATTTGCCCAATGTTGCCCGGGCGGAATTAACGGATGACCTGTATTGCTTATTATCAATTCGGAACAATGGCTGCCCTTTGTATACCGTATCGCCGCCATTCACCATCTTTTCTACAATATTGCCTGATACTTTGGACATAATCTTTACTTCATTTTTCGATTTAACTTGCCCTATAAACTCATAGTTACTCGGAGCATCTCTCTTAATCACCTGCATAGCTTTTACTTCTACTGTTTTAGACATATTCATAGGCGGCTTGAATGACGCAAAGTAACGTGAAGCACCAACACCTATCACAATTACTACAACAATAAGTCCAATTTTCATCTTACTTGAAAGCTTAATACTCATTTATGATTCCTCCTCATTGTACCTTTACAGATGTTCTTTTTAATAAGCATCATTGGATACCTTCACCTGGCCTAGTTTACTGGTGAACCCATTGCTTGTTCTAATTTTGCTTTGTTAGTATTATAGTCATATAGAGCCTGAATATAATCTTTTTGGGCTGAATTTAGGGACAAGACCGCATCAAGAAGGTCAAGATTTGTGCCGACTCCCACATCATAGCGGACTTTCTGAATCATTAAATTTTCTTCCCCTTGATTCACAGATACTTTATTTGTATCAATCCGTTTTTCTGCTTCACACATGCTTAAATAGTATTGGCGAACATCCAATAAGATAGAATCACGTTCCGTCCCGGCCTTATCCCTTACCATGTCCACGCTATGCTCTGCTTGTTGAATCTTGGATTTGGTTAAGCCGGAATCGAATACGTTAAGTGAAACGGTTAGTTTCAACAACCAATTGTTGTTTTTTAAACCAGGTACATTGGTATCATTCCAATCTTCCGCTGCGGTAAAGTCAACCTGCGGCAAATAGCCGCTCCTAGCAATTTTCTCATCATAATGAGCACTCGTGACTTTCGCTTCATACTGAGCTATTTCCGGTCGATGGGTCTCTGCATATTTAATACATTCCTCAAGTGTTAATACATATTTTTCGTATTTAAAAGTATCTTTTAGTTGTAACTCAGTACCGTGGGATAGTCCAATGGCATTATTAAGAGTAGCTACAGCATTATTGTGATTGTTTTGCGCTTTAATTAAGGTATCCTGAGCCTTTGCTAGGTCAACCTGGCTTGATAAAACATCCGTCTTAGCCACTGTTCCTAGATCATATTTAGCTTTAACTACATTCAGGTGGTCTATATAGTTATTTACTGTATCCTGGTCAACTTGCACTTCATTACGATATTCGAGCACCGTAAAATAGTCGGTAACAACCGTGCCTTTAAGTTGTTGTTTGGCCACATCGATATCCAGATCGGCTACTTTAAGATTAAGTTTGGCCTGATCAATTTGACTCTCTAATTTACCACCGGAATAAATGGGGAGAGTGAGTGCTATCTGATTGTCAAAATTATTGGTGTATGTATACCCGGGTGATAAAGAACTAGGCGCAGTGTTGTAACGTTCACCTGTATGAGTGTAATCAGCAGAAACCTTCTTGTTCGCTTCCGCTTCCTTGGCGGCCCAATAATACTTTTCCCTATTTGATTTCGCATATTTAATATCGTAATTATTTTTCAGAGCCATAGCAATACTATCATTCAATGATAGTTCAACAGCAACGGCAAAAACTGGTTGATTCAAAGTTATTAACACGCTAATTGGGATAATAACTGCAAAACATCGCTTATACAAATTCATAAGGTTTCCCTCCTAAAAATGGATGATTCATTTTATTATACTAATAGTAATTGACACCTTTTTAACTGTTTTGTGCTAGTTTTCTTACCGTTTTGACCTATCTTTTCTATATCCTTGGCAAGGCGAAAGCTACCTCTTTTGCCCAAACAATTTCTCATATACGTAAAGGAGTTAAAGGTAATTTGTATCCAAAATTTAGAGAGATTCAAAGTTCCATAAGTGAACTATAGCCTAACTACTGTAATACTATAATTGTTATTTTTTTTTATTTCCTTTGATTTTAAGTTTTCTTCATTTTTATAAATTACTATAAATGATCAAATTCAGCCCCTTCTAATTCCAAGCATAAAAAGCGAAGGCAAAGGACTCACAATTTTGGTGCGAATAAGCCACCACGTAAGGTTCTTGGTTTACATGTACAAAGGTGATTACCTTTTAGGATTGAGCGAAAAATTTCTGATGATTTTTAAAAATTAAAGGAAATTTAAAGAATCCAATGTAATAATCAGGATGCTTATAGAACATTGTAAGTAAATACAATAAGGAAATGTGATTTATATTGCAAAGAAAGCACTAGCATTTTAATTTGACAATAGTACTAGCACGTATTAAAAAATATTCAGGATTTGTATGAGTACAATCGTAAGAAGGCATCATTGGCATCCATACATAAGATACGAGGAGGAGAAAATAAATGAAGACGAGAAGACGTATTAGGTACTCAGTCATGGGAGCTATCTTGGCGATAGGCGGCCTATTTACTACTGGCAGTTTGGTATCTGCTGCAGACTTTACAGGTAAAACAATTGCTAATATTAGCATTAGTGACAATAAAAATGTGACAGAAAACAGCATTATTGCAGTCGTCAAACTTAAACCGGGCGATGCATTTAACGAGGACGTTATACAACAGGATATGCAGGCTATTTACGCACTAGGGAATTTTTATGATGTACAAGCCAATTTCATTGAACTGCCCGAAGGTATTAAGGTAGTTTATTCCGTAACAGAGAAAATGGCGGTAAAAGATCTTGCTTTTACAGGAAATACAAAGGTTTCTGCCGAAAAACTACAAAGCCTCATTGCTGAGATAAAAGGTAATCTCATCACGAATACCATAGTAAGTGATAAATCAAAGATTATTGAACAATATTATCACGATCAAGGATATATCTTAGCCAAGGTAAGTAATATAAGAATGGATAAGGATGGAATAGTCACTGTTTTCATCAATGAGGGCATGGTTGAAGACATCATTGTTAAAGGAAATGACAAGACAAAAACCAAGGTCATTACGCGTGAAATGACTGTTAAGAAGGCAGAACCTTTTAACGCTAAGGCTGCTAGGCGAAGCATACAGAAAATAAATAACTTAGGTTTCTTTGAAGATGTAAATATAAAACTTAATCCAGGCAGAGAGCCTAATGCCGTTGTTGTTGAGATTGTTGTGAAAGAACAAAAAACAGGAACATTTACAATTGGTGGAGGTTATAGCGCAAGCGATGGAATGTCAGCTACTTTTGGCGTTGGTGATAGCAACTTTAATGGATCTGGCAATAAGGTTAATGTAAGCTTCCAGCACGGTTACTCCAGTATTGCTGGTACAGGTTGGGATTTTAGCTTTACTAACCCCCGTATAGATGACAAACAGACTTCACTAAGCTTTGATTTTTTTAACTCCGTCAATACCATAAGTGACTATGGTTATAATGGTGATAACACAACCACGCGTTCGACGTATTATCGCAGGTCACGTGGCTTTAATATTTCTCTTGGGCGACCACAAGGTGAGTATGTCCGAAATTCTATCACTTTTACTAAGCGAAATGACCGTTACTTGGAATATTATTCTGGGCCCGTTGATTATACAGCAGCAAGTACGGCTACGACTTATGATAAAGACTATAACGCAGCATATCTCCAAGATAATTTTGGCGAAGTACATAGTGTGACCCTAGCGAAGGTGTATGATACTCGTGATAATATTCTTGAGCCAACAGAAGGTAAGCGGGTTTCACTCACCAGTGAATTTGCTGGTAAGTTTCTTGGTGGTCAATTTGATTTCAATAAGTACCTTTTTGATGGGCGCCAATACTTTAAAGTCGGCAGTAAGCAAACCGTGGCTTTTCGTATAACAGCTGGTTCGGCTGTAGGCGATGTAGCTGATGCCAGTAAGTTTATTGTAGGCGGTAGCGATACGTTACGTGGTTATAAAGATAATGAATTTAAAGGGAACAAGATGTTTACCGCCTCCCTGGAATATCGCTATCCCATTGCTAAGAAAGTGCAAGGTGTTATTTTTACTGATGCTGGTAACGCCTGGGATGGGGATTACAAGTTAAACAATCTAAAGTGTAGTGTTGGAACTGGCATACGTGTTAATACGCCGATTGGTCCCATACGCCTTGACTATGGATATGGTAACGAAGGTGGTAGATGTCATTTCAGTTTTGGTACCCAATTTTAGAAACAAGCAAATTTTTAGTAGGTTAGCAAAATCAACTTGCTACTTGGTTTACATCTTCATGACTATTTAAACCAGCCATCTCTGCATATTTTAGTAGTTTTTCTTCATCACGAATCTTTAGGTCACTCTCTGGTATTACTTCATTCGTTATTCTTCGCCCTTTTTACTCTCTAATTTGTTTTTGATAGCTAGTTAGGATACCTAGCTATCATTCCATTACGTATAGTCAAACAGCCCTCCCATCATAATAGGGAGGGCTGTTTGACGTTGAAGTGTTGGGCTGGGTTTAGGTTGTTATTTATTTATTTATTTATTTATGAGCTTTTTAGTTTTACTTGATCACTACTTAAAATAAGCAGTGGATAAGCAGTTTTTATCTGCTGGAGTACAACTATTAGCTATAGGTTTTATTGTGTCTATAATGTACTATCAGCATTAATTACTTGTGCTACCGATCTAACGGCTTATGTGGATGAGTGGATGGATGTAAATTACTTTCTACAACGCATCTCATAGAAAAAAGGCGGACTATAATCCGCCTTTTCTAAGATTCACTGCGAGGATCGCATCTCTACCTATTACAACTTAAACTTACACACTTCACCTTGAAGATCCTGAGCTGCTTGTAGCAATGCCTGACTAGCGGAAGCAACCTCTTCCATAGATGCTGACTGTTCTTGGGTTGCTGCTGACACCGTCTCAGCTTCAGTTGCTACCATTCTACTCATCTTATCAATTTTGTTCATTGCTACTACAATATGCTGGCTACCGCTAGACATTTGTTCTGTTGAAGTAGAAAAGTCCTTTACCCTTTCTGATACCTGAGTGACTAATACTACAATCTCCTGGAATGCCTGTCCCGCAGCATCAACGACCTCTGCTCCCATCTTAACTTCTCGGGTACCATCATTCATCGTCACTACCGCTTTATCGGTATCTTTTTGAATTTCGGTAATCAAAGTAGCAATTTGTCTGGCTGCCTGCTGAGATTGCTCCGCAAGTTTTCTTACCTCATCGGCTACTACAGCAAAACCTCTACCTTGTTCACCAGCACGAGCTGCTTCAATGGCAGCGTTGAGAGCAAGTAGATTGGTTTGCCCTGCAATACCAGCAATAGTATCGACAATCTGACCAATTTCTTTAGAGCGATCACCCAGTTTTGCGACTACTTGTGCAGAAGTATTCACGGTCTGTTCAATCTGAGCCATCTGGCTTATGGCTTTCTCAATCGCTTTACTCCCATCAATAGCCTTAGTAGTAGCCTCAGCCGATTGTCCAAATACCTGTTTTGTAGTGGTTGCAACTTGCTGAATGCTAATGGACATTTTTTGTATCGTGGATGAGGTATCATTAATCTCATGTAGCTGTAACTCCGCGCTATGCGCAACGTCCGCAATGGATCCAGCGACTTGAGTAGCAGCTTGCGCTGACTCATAAGCACTGGCCGACAACTGTTCACTCGATGCCGAAAGCTGTTCTCCTGTTTGCCTCATTTGTTGAAGGAACCGGTGCAGTGAACTACTCATTTTATTAAAGCTCATACTTAACTGTCCAAACTCATCATGAGAAACAATGGGAATGGTCACCCTTAAATCACCATTACTAATTTTTTCTGAAGCATTAACTAATACTTGTAATGGTCTTGTAATTGACAAAGTAACAAAATATATAATAATACCCCCGATTACAAGGAACAGTAATACTATGCTTAATGTCGTTATCAAAATCGGCTTTGCTGCTGCGATAATTTCAGCATCTGACATAGTACCGCCAATGAGCCAACCTGTATATTCATTGGTTATAAGAAAAGCCAGTCTCTTTTGCCCTTCATATTCATAGTGCATGATACCATTTTTTTGCTTCATCATCTGCTCAAAAATAGCTCCCTCTGCTTTAGAACCGGGCTTTAATGTAGGATGAACTAAAATATTACTATTCTTATCTAAAATGTAAACATAACCTTCTTTACCAATTTTAATTTCATTGGCGATTTTCGTTAATTCTTGCAATGAAAGGCTTATGGAAACTATACCATGCCCATCACTTACAGTCTGGGATACCGTGACTACAACCTGACCACTATTAGTCGAAATATAAGGATTAATGACCGTAGGTTTGCCTTTATTCTCCAATGCCATTATGTACCATGGGCGTTTTCTAGGATCATAACCTGGCGCATTGACTGCAGTTACTGGAGAGTTCATATACACGCCTTTGTCGGTACCAACAGCTGCAAGCTCTACATCAGTATGTGTTGCTTTATAAGAATCAAGCATTGTCCGCGCGAATAAATCTTCATCCCCTTGTACTGGACCCACTCCCCCAAGCGCTATTCGACTGGCCATAAAGTCTACATTTTTCTGCGTACCTGTAATCACTTGGTTCAAGGTATGATTCAGCATGACTACACTTGCATTTGCATTTTCCACCATATTCTCTTCTACTTTGTTGTACGCTGTCTTATAGGAGAACCACCCAATACACAAACTAGGAACCAATAGAATCGTGGCAAAAGCTAGGATTAATTTTTGTGTGATACCAAAAGTACCTTTCCGTAAAGTAAACATCCTTTTCGCCTCCCTTTAATTTGTAGATATTGTAGATATTTGTAGATGGATTGAAACCCTTCCCTAGTTCCCCTCTAATATCCTTCATAGCTAGACACCTTTTCATCTACCATTCCAATAAATTTACGACTGTCATAGGAAATAATTCGCGAATGCTCTCCTCTTCGATAAAAGTAAGATAATCATCAGTTCCTCATTGTACCCAGTGTATTATAAAAAGGGGCTATAGATAGTTTTTTTGCAACTTTTCCACAGCCCTTTTCCTCTATTTTTCAAAAATATTGTGTATACACTCTTGATAATGCTATCTTTTTTTCTTTTCTTGCAAATACTTATCAATAGCCACTGCAGCTTTCTTTCCTGCTCCCATAGCTAAGATAACAGTAGCTGCGCCTGTCACAATATCGCCACCAGCGAATACACCTAGTTTACTCGTAGCGCCCGTTTCAGTATCAGCATTAATATTACCTTTTTTGTTTGTTTCCAGACCTTTCGTTGTTGACTGTACCAACGGGTTAGGACCTTGGCCGATAGCGATGATTACAGTATCTACGTCAAGTAGGAACTGAGAATCTGGAACCTCGATAGGACGGCGACGGCCTGAAGCATCTGGCTCTCCTAATTCCATACGGACACATTGTAAGCCTGTGACCCAGCCCTGTTCATTACCAACAACAGCGATTGGAGCAGTCAGTAATTGAAAATCAATGCCTTCTTCTTTAGCATGATGGACTTCTTCTAATCTCGCTGGTAATTCTTTTTCTGAACGGCGGTATACAATAGATACATACTCAGCTCCTAGTCGAAGGGCTGTTCTAGCACCATCCATCGCTACATTACCGCCACCGACTACAGCAACTCTGTTGCCTACATGAATGGGTGTACCACTTTTAGGAAATTGGTATGCCTTCATCAAGTTACAGCGAGTCAAAAATTCATTAGCAGAATATACGCCATTTAGATTTTCGCCAGGTACATCCATAAAATAAGGAAGTCCAGCCCCTGTGCCAATAAATACGGCATCAAACCCCTCTTCTTCCAGTAGTTCATCCACTGTGAAAGTGCTGCCAATCACAGCATTAACAACAATTTTCACACCAAGTTTCCGCAAATTATTAATTTCAGCCTGTACAACTTCATCTTTAGGCAGACGGAATTCTGGAATTCCATACATTAATACGCCCCCAGGCAAATGTAATGCTTCAAATATGGTGACCTTATAACCCATTTTCGCCAAATCACCAGCCGCACTCAGTCCAGCTGGTCCTGAACCAACAATGGCTACTTTTTGCACGTCATTGGCATAGACTAGTGTTGCAACGGTTTCACCTTTGCCTCGTGCATAGTCTGCAGCATAACGTTCTAGACGACCAATAGCAACAGATTCACCTTTTTTTGCCAATACACAATACTTTTCACACTGCTCTTCCTGAGGACATACTCTACCACATACTGCAGGCAGACCGTTCGCTTCTTTTATTTTCGCAATGGAGGCATCCATATCACCTTCTTTTATCTGTTTAATAAAAGCAGGAATATCAATTTCTACCGGACAGCCCTTGCGACAAGGTGCTGCTTTACATTGCAGGCAACGCTCTGCTTCAGCCTTCGCCAATTCTTCTGTGTAGCCAAGGGTTACTTCTGCAAAATTTTTAGCCCTTATCTTAGGGTTCTGCTCAGGCATTGGATGTCTTTTTAGTTGGAGTGACATTTGCATCCTCCCTTACCAGCCACATGCTCACTGTGTCGTTTTTCCTGTGATTTATACATCCGTTGGCGGGCCATTAATAGGTCGAAATCTACTTTGTGGCCATCAAATTCTGGGCCATCCACACAAGCAAATTTATTTTCATTGCCAACAGATACACGACAACCGCCACACATACCTGTTCCATCTACCATAATTGGGTTAAGACTAACCACGGTAGGAACGCCGTAGGGGCGTGTAGTTTCAGCGACAAATTTCATCATAATAACAGGTCCAATTGCCACAACGAGACTTATGGTCTTATCAGAATCTAAGAGTTCCTTGAGAGGCTGGGTAACCAGAGCTTTTAAACCTTTTGAGCCATCATCAGTGGTAATAATGAGTTCATCACTAACTGCCGCCATCTCTTGTTCATAGATGAGTATATCTTCAGAGCGCGCACCAATAATCGAAATTACTTCATTGCCTGCTTCCTTCATGCCACGAGCAATAGGATATACAGGTGCTATGCCGATACCGCCGCCTACACAGACAACCGTACCCATTTTTTCGATATGGGTTGCTTTGCCAAGAGGTCCCACTAAATCTAATAGAAAATCACCTTTATTTAGAAGACCCAATTCTACAGTGGATGCACCTACTTCCTGGAAAATCAGTGTAACGGTGCCTTTTTTTTGATTGAAGTCAGCAATCGTTAGGGGAATACGCTCCCCCTCTTCATTGACACGTAAAATAACAAATTGTCCTGGCTTAGCCTTTTTAGCAATCAGTGGTGCCTCTACCTCAAAAAGCTTAACACTAGGCGCCAGTTGCTGCTTAATAAGAATTTTATACACAAGAAGCCTCCTCATAAATGAAATTTTATATACTATTGGTTATTTTAGAAATTAATTTTTCATAATAGCTAGATCTTATGGCAATGCCATTGTATGATCATTCTTCAGTCTGATAGACATCTAAAGCAGCTTGAACCCCTTGTCCAGCCCATACCTTTGCCTTGTGACGAATCAATACTGCTTCCAATGCTCCTAACACATGAAGAATATTTTTTTTTCTACAACTATACCCCATTGAACCAATCCTCCAAATTTTCCCTTTCAAGGGACCAAAGGAGCTAGCAATTTCAATTTGGAAATCTTGCAATAACATACGACGAACTGATTCACCGTCGATCCCATCTGGTATCGTGATTGATGTCACAACAGGAAGTTTGCAAGTAGGATCACCATAAATCTTCAGTCCCATAGCCTGAAGGCCTTTAACCAGTGCCTTTTCATGCAATTTATGCCTAGCGAATCTTGTTTCAAGCCCTTCTTCTAATACAATTCGTAATCCTTCACGCAAAGCATATAACATGGAAGTTGCTTCGGTATGATGATTCAGACGAACGGGACTCCAATAATCCATAAGCTGACTAAGGTCAAAATAGTTGCTGCGGATTACTCTTGCTTGCTGGTTTTGCGGATCACCGGGATCTACTAACCCTCTTTCAACTTTCTTGCGTTGTAACACGACAGCTTCCACTCTTGAATTGAAAGTAATCGGTGCCATGCCAGAAGGAACTGATAAACATTTTTGGGTACCACCAATGGCAGCATCAATTTTCCATTCATCAACCTTTACGGCTGTTCCGCCAATGGTAGCAACGGCATCAACTACAAATAAAATATCTAATTCGCGGCATGCTTCACCAATTTCTTGTAATGGTTGCATGCACCCCGTCGAAGTTTCCCCATGAACCACGGCCACAATCTTAGGCTTAACTCTCCGTATTTCTTGAATCACTACTTGAGGATCAAAGACCTGTCCCCAATCTGTTTCAATATTAGTAACATCAGCACCATACCGCTCAGCAATTTCCGTAAGCAAATGACCGAAGCGCCCATAAATAGGAATTAACACTGAGTCTCCAGGTTCAATGATGCTACAAAGAACAGCTTCTATACCAGCCCGCGACGTACCGTCAATAGGAAAAGCCCATTGATTCTCCGTTTGGAAAACTTTTCTAAGCATCTCCATCGTTTGATTCATAATTTGGGTAAACTCTGGATCAAATTGCCCTAATATCGAGCTACACATAGCTCTAAGCACTCTCGGTTCAACCTCAACAGGGCCTGGTGTCATCAGCGTACAAACTGATGTATTCAAATCTTTATACATCTCATTTACTCTCCTTTTGATAACACAACTGCTAAAGTGCTTGTTTTTCACAATCACTTTAGCAGATGAGCACATATTTATACGACCATATCTATTAGGTCATTCTACGACTAAATGACTATTCCTGTTTTACCTTGTAATATAACATCAACATTATTCAGAACAGATTATCGTACCATTATCTTCGGTGACTGCTTTGTACGCATTCTCTAAAGATGTAATGATAGCTTCTCGGCCTGGTCCAGATTTAACAAACTTGATAGCCGCCTCGACTTTTGGCAGCATAGACCCTGGGGCAAAGTGTCCTTCTTCAATGTATCTTTGGGCTTCATCAACAGTGATGCGCTCCAGCCATTTTTGGTTTGGTTTGCCAAAATTGATGGCGACGCGCGGCACGGCTGTCAAGACAACAAATGTATTCGCATTAATAACATCTGCCAGTTTGGCTGCTGCTTTATCTTTGTCGATTACCGCATCAACACTGTGAAGCATACCATCTTCGCGACATACGGGAATGCCGCCACCTCCACAGGCAATAACCACGTCTCCGTTTTCCATGAGGCAGCTGATCGTCCCTTTTTCCTTGATATCAACTGGCTCTGGTGATGGAACAACGCGCCTAAAACCTCTTCCCGAGTCCTCTACAAAGGTGTAACCTTTCTCCCGTCCGATCTCTTCCGCTTCCTCTTCTGAGTAAAATAGACCAACTGGTTTGGTTGGGTGCTGGAAAGCCGGATCATGCTGATCAACAATGACCTGGGTAATGGCTGTTGACACGTGCGTCATCATTCCTTGCACTAGGAACGTATTCTGCAAGGCATTTTGTAAATGAAATCCAATATATCCTTGGCTCATAGCAGAGCACTCGGCAAATGGCATGGCAGAGACATTTGAATTTTGCTTGTATGCCAGTTCAAAGGCCAGATTAATCATACCGACTTGCGGTCCGTTACCATGGACAATAACGATTTTATAGCCATCTTTGACGAGGCTCACAATGTGATTGGCAGCAGCTTGGACGGCTTCTTTCTGTTCATCAGGAGTATTGCCCAGCGCATTGCCTCCTAAAGCGATAACTAATTGTTTGTCCATTTCAATTCTCCTCTTTACTTCCTAATTAAAGTGCGACGTCACGGTTACAATCTTTTGAATAAACATAGGCAAAATCTTCGCCGCGACCTACGGCGTAGCAAGCTTGCAAAGAATATGCACTCATAAAAATGTAGTCGCCTTTTTGCACAGGAACCCAGTCGTTATCCAGATTGTACATACCCTGTCCACTCAGGCAGTAGGCACCGTGTTCCTGAACATGTGTCTCGACATAACCATGGGAAGCACCGGGTTTAAAGCTGAGAATATGGAAATTACAGTCAAAATTCAGTTCTTTTGGCAAAAAGTCTTTAATTAAGACATCTTCCATGTCTTCGTAAATTGTCCATTCCATGGATTCCGTATTGCCTGTAACAACATACGGTTCAAAGCCTTCCAAACGTGTGTAAACACGTTTATACATGAACGCCTTGGCCACTTCGCCACTTTCGTTGTGAAAATAAAGCTTTGCTCCAGGGGGGCAGTACACAAATCCACCCTTCTGCAAAGAATAAGACTGCTCCCCAGCTTTGACGGCTAGGCTACCCTCCATCAAATAAAACAGGGTTTCAACGCCCTCTGCGCCGAAGCCAATTTCGTTCTTGCCATCCGCGTAGATGGTAACAAGATAATCGACAAAACTGGCCCCCAGCTTGGGGGAAGCGAGAATTGTGATATCACAATTCTCAAAACCAGGAATGATATTTTTAACTAAACCATCGGGTTCAATTAGTGCATAGTTGTTTTTCTTGACTATTGATCGATTACTTAATAGGTCTTTTCTGTATCCCACAACATTATTAAGATAACTCATGATTAACCACCTTATCTAAATTATTCTTGTTTATTTTATTTGCCACATAGAAGAAAATTGCACCAACGATCAAGAGGATGGCTCCAAGATAGAAGCCCCAAACACCTGAACCAGTCTTATCCATGATATAGCCTGTAAGGGCCGGGGCCACAACAGACGAAGACATACCGAAGAAATTAAAGGTACCAAGTGTGGTAGCCATAGTTTTCTTGTCAGCTTGGTCGGATACATAGGAAATTAGAACAGGGTCAACAGCCATTTTACCCAAGAATCCATAAAGGAGTAGGACGATGACAAGACTGGTGGTGTCTGGTACAAACATGGAAACTGCAATCAGGATAAATGAAGCCAGTGAAAGGAAAACAACGATATCGGCTTTCTTATCCCGCTTTTTGTCAGACATTCTAGCAAAATACAAGGCCCCAGGGACAGCTGTAACAGCGATCATGGATACCATAAGTCCAATCATGCCACCTTTAATGCCACGCTCAGCTTCAAGGAATTTTGGTAGCCAGGTGACGATCAAATAATACGCATAGCAGGTTGTGAAATACATGAAATAACAACTTACTAATGAAAGGCGGAACATGGAACCTTTGGATTTTTCGACAAGTTCAGTTGCTCCTGTATCTTTTCTGTTAGCGGAAGCCGCGATAACCGGTGCAACTTTGCTTGGCTCAATAATTACAAAGGCAAACCACAGAACAAGGAAAACTAGCAAACAGCCCGAAATAACAACCATTGTCTGCCATGGTAAACCCATTGTTTTAACAAAATAACTTGAACCAGTCATACCAAGAATCATACCTAGTGCAGAGCCACTGTTAACGATAGCCGTTTGTAAACCTTTCTTTTCAGCGGGTACATGTTGGGATGTCAAGGAATAAGCCGAACCGTAATAAGTGCCGCAACCAACACCAGCCAGTACAGCGCCTATATAAATTGGCATAATCGACGTCGCAGTAGCAATACTGAAAACACCAGCGGCGAAAATAATAAATCCAGGAATCAATACTTTTTTCTGACCAAATTTATCAACTAAGAAACCTGACGGAATTTGGAGTGCCGTATAACCAAAGAAATAACATGAAGCAATAAGACCCATGGCAGCATTGGTTTGTGGTCCGATTGTGGCTTGAATCTCAGGGTAAATAGGCGACAACATCGCTCTGTAAATCCAGATGATGGTCCAACCCATACAGAACGTGAATACGAGGCGTTTCCAATAGTTCTCCGGATAGGATTTTGTTAATGCTTGTGTATTCATAATAAACATCCTTTCTTATTTATATTAATACGCAAGTTCGTGGAGCGTATATGCTAGGGTTTTGATTCCCTCACGAAGATCCTCGACTTTTGTATCTTCCGCCGGATTATGACTAATACCCTTGATACTTGGGACAAAAATCATTCCTGTGGGAACACGGGTCGCAAAAATCTGTGAATCATGACCAGCGCCGCTGTGCATCACTTTGTAGTTCATCTTGTTTTTTTTGCAGACACCCTCAATAATATCTACGACTTTTTTATCCATCAATACGGGCTGCTCGTTCATCCAGTTGTCAAATTCAATTGCAACACCTTGTTTTCCAGCAATCTCCTTCATCTCAGCCTCAAGATCCGCTGTGAATTCTTGTAGAAACTTTGCATTGGTATGACGGCAATCCATTGTAAACAAGGTTTCTCCTGGAACAACGTTGACCGTATTGGGCTTGGGCACGACTTTACCAAAAGTGATGACCAACGGATCGCCCGCAGCTTTCGCTTTATCAATGGCATGAACTACGATGCGGGCCATACATTCAACCGTGTCTTTGCGAAAACGCATGAGTGTTGTGCCAGCATGGTTTGCTTCGCCTTTGAGGGTAATGTTATAGCGCTTCTGTCCCACTATGGAATTCACCACACCAACCGTAAATTTTTCTTCTTCAAGGAAATTCCCCTGTTCGATGTGTAACTCAATAAAAGCCTCGATATCCGTCCTGTCCCTACGATCAGTGGCAAAGTCAAAACCGCAATTGTTCATAGCTTCAACAAATCCAATTCCATCTGCATCTTTGATGGTCTCAACATCCTCTTTTTTTGCCAGACCGAAAATGTTCTTACTTCCCCAGAAAACGTAAGGAAACCGGGAACCTTCTTCCTCAGCCATGGAAATAATCTGGATGCTTTTCTTGGGTGTACCGCAGGTTTCAAGCAATTTCTTTACGGCAAGATATCCGCCGAAAATACCCAGTTGTCCATCCAATTTTCCGCCTCTGACGACTGTATCAACGTGAGACCCAGTAGCAATTGTCTTCTCCGGTATCTCGGTTCCTTCCAAAGTGCCGTACAAGTTACCTACCGCATCGAAATGACACTTCATCCCCAATGCTTTAAAACGCACTTCCAGCTCTTTCTGAGCCTTTAGCCAGCTAGGCGAGTATAGAAGTCTTGTTGTCCCAGGCCCTTTATCATCACTAATCGAAGATAACCACTCCATCGTCTCTTGAATTTCACTCAACGTAATGTCCATATATTATCCCTCCCATTGATTTTAACCCTAAGAACAATCCAAACAATGTATCATTTCCTGAAGTATGACCAAATGATTGTACATCTTTTATTGTTTTTTCTATTTCATTCATCTCTACAGTGTCTATCAGCTTTACGAGTCGTATGAAGTACTCACTTGCATACCCTTGTAACAAAGCAGTGAGATATGCCACACTGATCATAGTCGTTCTATCTCTAGTGGCCTCCCCTTCAAGAGCTTTCCGCCAACTATTGAATTTACCAAACATCATAAGTGCCAACGTAAATCCTATGAGAATGTCATCTCCGCTAGGTGTCAATCCTTTACCTCTACCAATAAAAAATCTGATAATTATAACATTCAGATTCCAATCTGTTTTGTCAGAGTTCAACAATAAATCCACATGTTTGCTGGTTCTTTCATCTAAATTGATTCCGATAACTTTCTCAAATTCAATGGTTTTTAAATATTGATAGAGTCTGGTATCAAATATCTCATTAATTCTGCATTTTATTTGGGGAAGGGTTAAATCCATCTCTTCCAACTCTTTATAATAAATAGTTATTGTTCCATCAATACTATAAAAATTTAACTTATCACCTTTGTTGACAACTATATCATCGATTCTTACCGAATTGAGTATGGCTTTTAGCTTCTCTTCTTCTATATTCAGTCCAAATGCAGAAAGGGGAGTACCGCTACAACCAACATAAAGTAAAGCATCATCAATTTGCACATTGAGCCCGCTATTAAATTTACTGTGCACTTTTCCCACGCTATGATTGTTTAGGTAGAGAGGCAATAAATTGCTCTTTACCTCTCTATGATTTAAGAGTTGATCCTTACTCAACATCGATCCCTAATTTTTTAGCGTATGCAATCATTGCTTTTTCAAAGCAAGCCAGCGGTGCACGCACTGTTCCAGCTCCAATCTGACCTACCCCCATATTTTTATGTGCTATCCCCGTATTGATCAGAGGCGTAATGCCCGTTGCCACTACTTTTCTAGCATCAATCCCGAGGCATGCTCCCTTGAAATCCCAAGTTGGAATACTCCAGTTCGAATTATTGGAAATACAGATTTTATCCATTTCATTTGATATTTTTAATGCATCATGGAACCCACCCGCACCGATAAATCTTGTAACCCCAGGAGCTGCCACCATAGCCATGCCTCCGACGCCGACTGTCTCTGTGATGGCGCTGTCGCCGATATCGGGATTTGCGTCACCTTCTGAATATCCTGTAAAATACAGCCCATTTGGAGTATTAACCGGTGCTGTAAACCATTCATCCCCCATTCCGCTGATTCTTACGCCAAAATTCTCTCCATTCCTAGCCATTGTTGTAACAACCGTCCCCCTTGTAGTTTTCCTTGCACAATCCACGATGGATTTACCGGCTGCCATCATGATGTTTAAGAAAAATTGATCGGTATCTGCTAGGAATTTTATTACGTCATACTTTTCTTTTTGGTCAATGTCAAGTTCCGTGATCAGTGGTGTGATTTCTTTCAGAAAGTTCAGTGTAGCAGCTATATTTCTTTGGTGGAATTCATCCCCCATAGTAATGGCCTTCGCAATGAGTACATTTAGGTTCAAGCCGCCTTCTTTTCTCTGCAGCGCTTTTGATAATACCGGTCCTAAAGAATCTCTCATCCATCTTAATCGATTTACAACTTCTTCCGAAAAAGCTCCAAATCGAAGTACTTTTCCGATGCCTTCATTCATGATGCAATACCCAATGGATCCATCCAACTTATTTTCTACAACGAGCACTGGCATGTTGCCTGATGTAATTCCTCCCATAGGACCTACTGCGTTTACATGATGGCAGGGTATGAATTTCACCCCTCCACTTTCCAGTAATTCCGTTGCCCTCTTTTCATCCTCTGCCCAACCTTCGAATAATATCGCACCAATACAGGCACCTTTCATTGGTCCTGTCATATTAAGGTATTGAATGGGTGGGCCGGCGTGTAGTAATACTCTATCATTTAAGATTTCTATTACTGATTTTGCCGGTACTACGTCAATCAAGAAAGGCTGAGAGCTTTTCATCTTGTCAATGACTTCGCTGTTACCTTTTTCTATCTCTTCCATTTTTGCAAGTTGATTTAATATCTTGATCAGTTTTTTATTGCCACCTGCTGCTGGTTGCCAATCGCATTGTATTGTACTTCCGCCATACGCCAAAATCGATTCTGTAAAGCTTGTAAGGCCAATATTTATAATACGCGGTTTGGAGTTTAACAGGTCCATCACACTATCGCTGATTGCTAGCAGTGCTTTCTTTTCAGCCTTTCTTTCTACTACGTATTTATCAGCCTCTTTTAAGTCTATTCCTTTTAATTTAAGAGCAAGTCTTACTGCTTTTGCGTTACTTTCTTCTACTAATACACCACATTTCTGCAAAGTTTTTATTGATTCCTGGTAGCTTTGCGGATCGTACTCTGTTCCACAAACCGTTGCTACGAAATACAGTTCCCGCCCATTTTCCTTTGCTGTCTGTATTGCATTCTTGATAGCACCAGATAATGCTTTTGCCATATCTGAATGTGAGCCATATCCAAGTACGCAGTCAAGAAGTATTACTCCGGTGTTCTTATCCTGCGCATATTCGTTTATCTTGTTGATTCTAATTTCTGGATCGATCATTGGATGTGGTTTTCCTTGTGTGTAAATGTCATCGCCCAAATCCATAACTTCGTATCCATTGGCATTAAGAATATAACCTTCTTTTTTTGTCAGTTTTCCGAGCCCTAGGGCCTCAGTGATCAGCATTCCGGCTTCGGCAGCGAGCGTACCGCCTGAGTATAGTCCCTTTACTGTTTTATCTGATGCCAGTGGAATCTTTACCTCATATTTAATTTCCTCCATATAATTAGGTTTAACAGGTCGGTTGTTTGCAAGGTCTAGGGCAATCATTGCTGTTTCTTCGAGAGTATGTGCCAAATATACATTACCCTCATGGTGATCCGGCTTTTCGCCAAGGAATATGGCAACTACAGGTTTTGTAACACTATGCAGCAGCTCTACAATTTCATCCCTGACTTTTTTGGCCGGTGGTTTTGAAATCACGACAATGACATCAGTAGGGTCGTGATATTCAAGTCCCAATATCGCATCACGAACGGTTACCGCATTGACTTCTTCGCTCAAATCACGTCCGCCTGTGCCGATTGCGTGTACAACACCGCCACCTAGTCTGTCGATAATGGTCGTAACTTCTTGTATGCCCGTTCCAGAAGCTCCAACGATACCGATGTTCCCAGGTCTTACAACGTTTGTAAACGCGATGGGGATGCTAGAAATAATTCCCGTTCCACAGTCAGGGCCCATCAATAATAGTCCCTTTTCATGTGCTTTCTGTTTAAGTCTCGCTTCATCTTCTAATGAGATATTATCGGTGAAGGAAAATACATGCAGCCCTTGATCAAGGGCTTTTTCGATTTCGTCGGCTGCGTATTCTCCTGGTATTGAAAACAACGCTACATTCGCATCCGGCATCTCTTCTAAGGCAGCCTCGATGCTGGTTACACTTTCAATGTTATTATTCTTTCTTTTAACAGCTAGGTCGTTTAAGAACTTATCCGTTTCACTAAGAACATTTTCAACAAACTTTTCATCTGGTGTCTCGACTACGATAATCATATCACTTGGAGCTGCACCTTCAGCTTCCGCTGTAAGAAGCCCACTATTTTTAAGGATGTCCTTATTTGCATCAGTGCCCATCATAATGGAGCATTTTGTTATACCAATCAGAGTATTAATTGAATTAGTAAGTAACATAAGATTGATAGAATCTTGGTAACTATTTTTCTTAATTACTGTATATAGCATTTCCAATTCCCCTTTATTGTGTTAATATTTTGTTAAATCAAGTAATGTAATTATATCACTAATTTTTCGCATTAACATTGGCATAAAAGTATAAAGTTTATAGTTTTTTTTATACTTTTATGATAAAGGAGTAGAGATTTGAACATCAAAGATATACTAAAAATGCAATCCCTATATGGAACAAAATTAATAGCCGGCAAAGATGGAATCTTAAACGAAATACATGGCGTTAACATCCTTGAGGCAACTGATATCGGAAATTGGGGACGTCCTGGCGAGGTCATCCTTACCAGTTTTTTTGCTCTGCAAAATTTAAATGATAGTGAATTAGACGTTTTTTTTGAAAAGCTCTATAACATAGGAATTAGTGCGGTCATCATTAAGATCGATAGACTGGTTACCCAGATACCAACTAAAATAATCGAGCTTTGTGATGAATATTTAATCCCATTAATCCAAATTAGTAAGGATGTAAAATACGAATCCATCATTCTTGAGATATTAGGACCAATCATAAATAAAAATATAAACCTGTTAAATAAGTATTACGAAGTGCATAGTGAGCTAACCAGCCTTGCGATGAAAATGCCGTCAATGGACGAGATACTATGTGAATTTAAAAAAATGATACTGCGTGATGTAAGCCTTATTAATTATATAAAAGGAACTGAAATTAGCACAAATCCTGAACTTTGCGACGTAACAATAATCGATACAAGTGAAGTTTTAACTGAGAAGTACATGCATTTCAAGTATGAGCGCAAAAATGTAATCTATAATGGCACAAATCCAAAGATAGCTGGCAAACAGGTTAGAGTCCATATACCACATCTCGTATATGATGACTACGAACTAGTTATCCACGAACTGCCAGATCAAATTAGTTCAGAAGATTTTATGGTGATCGAAAACGGAGTAAAATTTTTACAAATGGAACTATTACGAAACTATGTAATCTCACAAAATCTACTCCAACAAAAAAATAATATCATCAGTGACTTATTAAATGACAGGCTCTACGCGGAAAAAGACATAGATGAAGTCCTAGAATCCCTTAATATAACTAAACATAAGCACTATCAAGTACTTCTCATAAAGTTGTATCAACAAGACAAAAAAAAATCTCTAATCAAAAATCTCATGCCCCAAACGCTAAGGCAGATTAGAATCAAATTTAAATCCAGTTTTAAAGATATAATTTTCTTGGAAGAAGTAGATTTATTAGTATTTATACTTAATTTAAGCGATAATCAAAATAGTTTTACCGTAGATTCCATTGAGAAAATAATGAATTCTCTATTTGAGGATAACCTGCTTAAAGAATTCTATTACTATGTAAGTATCAGCTCGAAAGTAGAAAAATTAGGTATTCCAAAAGCAAACAGAGAAGTTTTGGACACACAAAAAATACTCATGTTATTCTACAATTCGAATAAAATATTGCCTTATGAAGAGTTGGGAATTTATAAATTATTCTTGGACTCAAACAATCTGGGCGATCTTACAAAATTCATATCTCCCAGGATAGTTACATTCAGGCGTGATTACCCACTACTATTCGAGACTCTAACAACCTTTCTCGATACAAATCAAAACTATAACCTGACCTCCGAAAAACTGTTTATTCACCCAAAGACAGTAAGGTATCGAATTGAAAACATAAAAAATGTACAAGGCATCGATTTTGTGAACCCCGAGGAACTACTCCAAATTCAAATAGCCTCAAGGTTATTCAAACTGATTAACGGGGGAAAAAGTAATGAATAAACCTGAAATTTTCAGCTTTGTGACAGAAAAAAATATTAAATTAAATATGAATTTACATAGGGCAAAAAATAATAGAAAAGACCTAACGATCTTATATTTTCATGGTGGTGGACTACTTTATGGAGTGAGAGACGACCTGCCGGAAATTTATATAAATAAATTTTTAAATGCTGGATATGATTTTTTGGCGGTAGATTATCCATTAGCGCCAGAGTCGAAACTAGACACCATTTTAAAGTCAGCTTTCGAAATGCTTTTATTCTATTTGGGCAATCTAGATAAGGTATTTGCATTAAAAAATAATAGTTATGTGTTATTTGGAAGGTCGGCAGGGGCCTATCTCTGCTTTATGATGTGCGATATGTTAATCAAAAGTAAAACTTTATTGCCAATAGCAATCATAAGTCTATATGGATATGCAAGGCTTGATGAAGCTCCATTTAACACACCAAACAAATATTATAATAAGTTAGCCCGCATACCAGATGAAAGCATCGAAAAAATCATTTCAGATAGCCCTGTGACATATGGCCCAATGAGTTTGAGATTTTCCCTGTATATAAAGGCAAGGCAAGAAGGAACGTGGATAAACCACCTTTGTGGAAAAGAAGATCCAATAAAATACTCATTGGATGACGAAGAACTTAAAACTTTCCCGCCGACAATATTGGCAGCGGCAACTCTAGACCCCGATGTCCCATATAAAATAACAAAGACACTACATAAACAAATCCAAAGCTCACACCTTATAACAATCTACAAAGAAATCCACGACTTCGATAGAGATGTAAATGATGAGTCAGGAAGAGAAACCTATGAAAAAATAATAGAATGGATGGAATATATTACGTAGTGCGTTATATAAAATCGAAATATAGCTGATTACCGTTACTTACCTTTCTCTGTATATATCTCCATACCAAAAGCAAGCAAAAAAAAGGAGATACATCTATGATTTCCATTGCAGAACTTTTAAAAAAACCGCCCTTTTCTCAAATGATTCTTTTGAACCAATCCGCCGATTTGTCCCGCAAGGTGGACAGTGCCGATATTTCAGAAACACCGGACATTACATTCTTTATCAAGCCCCATACCCTGTTGATTACAACCGGTATGGCCTTTAAAGAGGATTCGGCCGGCTTCTGCCGGATGATTGAAGAATTAAACCGTGTTCCCATTGCTGGAATCTGCGTGAAACTGGGTCGTTTTATCGACGAACTGGATCCCTCCATTCTCGAAATCGCCAATAAGCTTCATTTTCCCCTGCTTCTGATTCCTGTTTCCTGGACGCTAGGAGTAGCCTGTCATCAGCTCCTCTCCTATCTCTGGAATGTAGAAAACGAGCAGCTTCTAAACGCTCTTAAAATCCAGAGGGAGTATTCCCAAATGCTAATAAAGGACACCCCTATTTCTGCTATCCTCGTCCACTTGAGTCGGACAGTCCAGCAGGTGGTATTTTTGACCGATCCCTTTGGGGAAATAATAGACACCTCTCTCCCTACGGGCAAGCAAACGCCAGAAATGGAGCAGACAATGACCGCCATAAAAGAAAACGGTACACTTAAAAGTTCTCCCTCCCATTCTGCCCCCTCCTCCCTGTATATTCTGGCTTCTCGCCCGTTTACCGCATGGATCTTTCCCGTTTGGGCCACGTCTACCCATCCCTACCTACTTGTTGTCCTAGAAGAAGAAAAAATTCCCTATCCATTCTCTTATCTTGTAATTGAGCAGACTGCTGCTGCCACCGCTTTTTCCCTTTACAAAAATCAAAAACTCAAAGAGTTACACTGGAGAATACGGGAAGATTTTTTACGGCGACTGACCCACAGCACCAACAGTACTGATACCAGCGTTTTTTTGGAGCAGGGCGCCGACCTTGGTTTAATTGCCTCGGATTATTACAGATTCCTTATTGTGGGGATCGACGGCTTGCTGGAGGAAAAATTTTCTGTACAGCCAGATCTCTATTCCCTTGTGTATGACTGGATGGATCGTCATGTAGGAATTTTCGGAGAAGATGCTATTTTATTTTCCTGTCAGAAAAGCGAAAAAATAATGGTACTCTTGCAAAAAAACGTGGAAAGTCTAGAAAATATTATTGCTTTCATCAGAGAACAAATGACTATATTCCTCTCTGTTTCCATTTCCTGTGCTGCAGGCAATCCAGTTACTTCTCTCCATTCTCTGGCATTTTCGCGCATTGAAGCGGAAGAAATTTACCACCAATGCAGATTGGAGGGCAAAAAAGAGTTTTTCTGCGCCTATTATTCCCAAGGAGTTTCTGAGCTTTTGCGTTTTGTCCCCCAGGAACATGCCCGCCATTTCTGCACTTGCATTTTAAAATCTTTGGCATACCCAGAGCAGGAAACTCAGGTAATTCTCAGGCAAACGCTGCAGACCTACCTAGATTGTCAGGGCGATATTGCCGAAACGGCCCGGGTGCTCTATATCCACCGCAACACTGTAAAATACCGACTAGGGAAATTAAATGAGTTATTTGATGCTCCTCTCGCTAATCCTGATTTTTCCTTACAACTACGGCTTGCACTACAACTCTCCAAATTATAGTAATAAGTAAAGGGTCTCAACTGATGTTGAGACCCTTTACTTATTACTATAATTTTAATCTAATGTGTCAGAAGCGAAAGCGCTTTTTCCCTCATAGCGATTGTAATGAATGTCATCACTAACAAGATAATCATAGATTTCCTTTACAATAGGAATTCCATTACGTTCATATTCTTGTGCCTTTTTTTCTGAAGATTCGCCTGGAACCAACACCTTCTCAAACCCTAGAGCCGGACGAAGTCCATGAATCTCATCCACCATTTTAGCCGTATTATTTTTGAACCCGTCAATTGATGTAAAATAATCAGGATTTATTACCAGATGAATCTGCCCCAGTTCACGTCCGGCAGAAAGATCAGCATACATGGAACTTACGTGCTTTCCAAATGGAATGCCGAGCAAAGAGCCACATAAAATATCAACCATCATCATCAACCCATAGCCCTTGGAGCCTGCGATCCCGATAAGGCCGCCAACAGCAAATGGATCAGTGGTAGGACTCCCTTCTTTGTCTACTGCCCATGTTTCAGGGATAGGCTTGTTTTGGGATCTGGCATGCAGAACCTTTCCCCAAGCTCCTACTGTAGTAGCCATATCAAATACAATTGGAGAACGCCCTGCACAAGGAGCGGCAAAGCCGATAGGGTTTGTTCCAAAGTATGGATCTGCCGCTCCATATGGCACTACCATAGGGTCTGACTGACACATGGACATGACAATCATATTTTCATCGGTAGCCATTCGGAGAAAATATGAAAGGGTGCCACAATGCCCCAACTCACGCATACCGACAAAACCAATTCCAGTTTCCTTCGCAAGCCTTATTGCTTCGATCATACCATTTTTTGCCACAACCATGCCTACCGCGTTATCCCCTTCATAAATACCTGTACTGGGCCCTGTTTGCTTAAAGGAGAAATTAGGATTTGCATTGCTGCCACCCTTGGATATCCGTTCTGAATAGTATTCCACACGGACAGCTCCATGGGAATGTACACCTCTACTATCTGCATAGCTCAAATGGTTAGCAACTTCCTGGGCATGATCTTCAGGCAAGCCAGCCTTCATCACTTTATTCTTAATCAACTGATGTAATTCTTCCTTATTTACCAATACCATTTCCTGACTACTCATAATAAATAACACCCCTTTTATTCTTTTTTACCTGAATTTTCCGAATGTTTTACCTTTATTCTATTTCTCTTTTATTGTACTTCTCTTTTCTCTTTATTGCATCATCCATACAGGATAGTTCGTCCGATTTGATTTGTCCATTTTAAACAAATAAGTATGATTTCTTGTCCATTTTTTATGTACCGCGTTTTATCCAGAACTTTTGAGGGCATACTTCTTTAACACCTAGCGCAAATACCTTGAAATTTACTCAATCCACAAAGGAACTTTGCACAATTAGTCGAATATTGGATTTAAACCCTAAATATAGAAAATCGAGGTGCCTATGAAAATCAAAGATGTTTTACAACTGTTTCAAGAACAATCCATCTCCCTAGTTGCAGGTACCAATGGACTGAACAATATGATTGAATCTGTGAATATAATGGATTCCCCAGATATTGAAAATTGGGCTAAGGCTGGAGATTTGATTTTAACAACCGCCTATACCATTAAAGATAACCCCTTCTTGCAAGAACAATTACTTACGAAACTCAAAGCATGTGGATGTGCTGGTCTCGGCATTAAAACCAAGCGTTTTTTGCCAGAAATACCTATTAAAATGCTTGATATCGCAAACCAATTAGACTTTCCAATATTAGAACTTCCCTTAAATTTATCTTTAGCCGAAATTATGAATCCAATTATTAGCAATATCGTAAATCGCCAATCTGTACTATTACAACGTTCCAATGAAATATATAAGTCAATGACAGCTGTAGCAATGAGCGGTGGCGGGTTGCCTGTCATTATTAGCTGCTTAGGTAAAATTACACAATGTCCCATTGCTTGCTATGATGCAAACGGTATGCTAATTAATCACTGGTTACCAACTAATATCCCTAAACAGGATGCTAGTATACTTTTATCCTTTAAAAAGCTCTTGCATTCTTCTCAACCCACTAGCAACCTTTCCGACAAAAATTCCTCGGCCCAATCAATTACAGTCGAAAATCACTCTTATCTGAAAATATCAGGTCCCATTTTATCCAACAATGAAACCTTTGGTTCTATGACTATCTTCCAACGCTCTAACGCTTTCTCTGATATCAATTTGATAGCGTTAGAACATGCCTGTACAGTTGCTACTCTGGAATTTTTAAAACAAAAGGCTGTAACCGAAAGTCATAAGCTATACTCCAGAGACATTCTGGAATATCTACTATTTAGCGATCTTAAGCAACCCAATGTTAGTGGAATTATAGATAGCTCCACACTTACCCAGGCTAAAGTCTATAAATGTGTAATTATTGAGCCCGATACTGCCGACAATGAATACACCCCACCTCTTCCCTCTTTTAAGCTCTATGAAATCGTCCAACAAATCATTGCTACAAGCTATTCACTATCCTTAGTCTCTGAACGCGCAGGAAAAATTATTATTTTATTAGCTTCAGTCAATAATTTTAACCACGAAAATGAAATATATAAAAAACTGCAACAATCCTTTACTCACATTGATTCGCTTAGAAAGGTATCCATTGGCATCGGCACTCCAGAACCAAACCTTCGCGCTGTACGCCAAAGTTTCCATGATGCATTAGCTTGTCTGAAACTTGGTCGCCTACTTAAAGGCCACGGAAATATAACACATCCTTATGACATTGCAGGCTATTCCATGCTCCTGGCTGATAATGAGACAATACATATTCTCACCCAACTTTATGATCCTATTATTGATAAACTAGAGAAATCCGACCAAAACCTAGGCACAGAGTTTCTTAAGACCCTAGAAACGTATCTAGAATTCGATAAAAGCCTTGTTGCCACAGCAAAAGAGCTCTACGTTCACCGAAATACCCTTGCAAATCGACTCGAACGAATTACTGACATAAGTGGACTGGATCTAGAAGATAGAGAACAGCTTTTTTGCTTTAGACTCGCTCTTAGAAGAAAAAAAATTTTAAAAGAGTAATTTTTTTCATCACACAAATAAAGATAGAGACACTACTTTGGTGTCTCTATCTCTATTTTCACAACAAAAGCGACGACAGCCGATGCGATCGCGGCAATAGCTAAAAAAGAAAAAGCCATATCAAAAGATCCTTTGTTCAAATCAATCAGATATCCCATAGCAAAAGGAGAGATAAATCCAGCTATTTGCCCCCCGAGATTAACCATCCCTGAACCAGCTCCCATAATATCTGCTGGAATTGAATCAACGACAAGTCCCCAAAACGCAGCATATGCTAAAAACATAAACAAAGCCGCAACACTTTGATAGACAATCGCCATATTAGATGAGACGACACTGAAGGTCATATAAATAAAAAAGGATGACAGTAATGCGCTGGGTATAAATAACCATTTCCTATTTCCCTTAAAATAGTCTGATAAGTAGCCGCCGATCAGCATCCCAACTGTTCCTATGAAAAAAGGCAGGGAACCATAAATACCTGTCTTAAGTACTGAAAAGCCCCGTACTTCCATCAAATAAGAAGGTAACCATGATATAAATCCCCAAAAAGTAATATCAAATAGAAACCAGATTAATAGCATTTGCCACAAAATCGGTTTTTTCAAAAAGCCTTTAAATGTTATTTTTCCATGGCTAGCATCTGAATTTGAAACATCCGGCGCCACTAAATTTAACTCCGCTAACTCTTCCGGTGTAATCTGAGGATGCTCAGCAGGATTGTCCTTAATGTAAAACCAGATTGCCAATCCAATTACTAGGCCAGGTATACCCAAACTGATAAAAACCACATGCCAGCCAAAGGTCGCAATGATTCCCGCTGCAACTAACGAAGCAATTGCAGGTCCTAATGCATTGACAGAACCTTGAATGGCCGTTGCGGTTGCTCTTTCTTTCGGCGGAAAATACATAGCTATCGTTTTATAAGACGATCCAGGAAAACAACCTTCACCTAAACCGAATACAAACCGACATATTAAAATCAACGGGTAAGAAAGAACCATACCCGTGAGACTTGTAAAAATAGACCACCACACTATGGCAAAAGCCATTATCCTTCTCGGACCGAATTTATCAGCTAACATCCCACCAGGTATTTGAAATATGGCATAACCTGCAAAAAAAATGCTGAGAATCAGCCCTTGGGATACCGCATTCAATTGAAATTCTCTCCCAATGAATGGTAATGCAACACTAACCACCATTCTGTCTAAGAAAGAAAATAGCCATCCTATCCACAGTATACTTAAAACCGTATAGCGTGCCTTCCAACGAAATCCCCAGCTGGCCCTAGCCGAATTTTTAAACATGGTACTCCCCCTATTTATTATTATTAACTTATTGCCCTAATAAATTTCACAATATTTTGACTAAATAGTTTAAAATAAAAATCGAATCACTATCGGTTTTTCTACTTACAACGCCATCATCACATAATCCTATGCCCATGATCCTCGACTCTGCTATTTTGCCGATATCACTATTAACTTTCCATTATTCCATTTCAAGTATATCTTGATAAGCATTTCTTCGTCTAGAGCATATTCTTTTAAAAATCAAGTTATAACTGTGCAGAATGCCCAGAATTATTTTTATGAATCAGTGACCAAATTTCATCTATAACATGAATAGGCTACACTTAACTAGACAGAATAATTAAGATTTAGCTTGCAAAAAGCAGAAATACTCTTATCATAATTTCTAGGTATGATGCGTATTTCGTACGCATACTCAAAGAGAAAGAGTGTTTGGCGGGCAGCGAAACGGACTCTTTCTCTTTTTATGTCCAATCTTTTTATATAATAATACAGAATTAAAAATGACAGATCAATATGAGCCGATGATAATGTGATGATATTTATAACAGGATATTATCGGGCTAAAGGATGGTAAAGGAAAAACAATTTGCAGCATTTATGCTATACCGGGTAAAAACAAATCGGTGCACTACAATAGACGAGCAACAACAGGCATAAAATATATTTCCAGTAATTTAATTAATGTATCCATGATTTAACACCATCTTCTTATAATTGTAATAATATAGGATATTTCTAGGGCGACACTCAATTCGTCATTTCTGGCTTTCTTGCTAGTTGAAAATTGCATGCTTGCCGCCCGTGTTATGTTCGTCACACCAAGCCGTTTTGGTTTGGTCACCACTTAATGTATGTAGTAATACTAGTTGCCCATTCCTTTAAAGATTCAATTGAGTCAAAAAAAAATCGCCTTACTTCTTGAGATGATTATCTCATGGAAAAAGACGATAATAAGGTAAGCGTCAAAGCGGTTCTTGCCCACTTTAGTTGATCAGTGCATTGTTTCAAGCCATAATAGCTTCGATTTTAGTAATGCAAAACTTTTATAATATCATTTACAAAGTTAGTACTTCAATTATATCGAAAAAGAGCTGAAATCACTCCTTTTCAGTGGCCTCTCAAAAGCCGAGCTTTCTTCTTAGAGAAAAATAACTGTAAAATCAGCTCTTGAAACAAGCCAATTCAGTCGCAGTATCGAAAATATGCATTTTATTCATATCAAACACCATTATAACTGTGCTACCTATTTTGTAATTATTAGAGGAAGATACCTTTGCTGTAATGGGCGCTCCGCCAAGAACCATATAAAGTATAATTTCAGAACCTAATTGTTCCACTACTTCTACAGTTGCCTCAAAACGTGCTTTATCAAATGTCTCAACCATAATCGATTCATCTCGAATATCTTCAGGCCGAATACCAAATATTACTTCTTTGTCACAGTACTGTTCGATCTCCGGCGCCTTACCTTGAGGAACAATTACTTTAAACGTTTCGCCGACAACATACAAACCTTCTGGTTCTTTTTTGATGGTTGCTTTCATAAAATTCATCGCTGGATTGCCGATAAAACCTGCTACAAACAAATTTGCCGGATAGCTATATAAGTTAATAGGAGTGTCTACCTGCTGAATAATACCATCTTTCATGACAACAATCCGGTCCCCCATTGTCATGGCTTCTGTCTGATCATGAGTAACATAAATTGTCGTGGTTTTTAAACGCTTTTGAATTTTAGAAATTTCGACTCTCATACTTGCTCTCAGCTTCGCATCAAGGTTTGATAATGGTTCATCCATCAGAAATACTGCTGGTTCACGGACAATGGCACGTCCCATCGCCACTCGTTGCCGTTGCCCACCTGACATTGCCTTAGGCTTACGATCAAGCAAATCTTCTATCTGCAGTATCTGGGCAGCTTCTTTCACACGTTTATCGATTTCCCCTTTACTCTTTTTCTGGAGTTTAAGACTAAACGCCATATTTTCATAAACGCTCATATGGGGGTATAAAGCGTAGTTTTGAAATACCATTGCAATATCTCGATCTTTAGGCATTACATCATTCACCAGCTTATCGTTAATGTACAATTCTCCTGCACTAATCTCTTCTAACCCAGCTATCATTCTAAGTGTTGTAGACTTGCCACAACCTGAGGGACCCACGAGTACGATCATTTCTTCATCATTGATTTCTAAATTAAAATTCTTTACTATTTCATTATTATCATATTTTTTGAAAATGTTCTTCAATACTACTTTAGCCATTATCTTATCTCCTCCACTACTAAAATCAAATTGATGCTTCATTTTTGCATTTTTCCTTATATTCTACTGGCGTTATACCTGCTACTATTTTAAAGACCTTAAAAAAGTAGGTGTAATTATTAAATCCCACTTGCTTTACAATGTCTTTAAGTTTTATATCGGTTTTTTCTATTAGATATTTTGCTTGTTTGACTCTCACAATGTTTAAATATTCGGCAAATCCCAAACCACAGTCTTCTTTAAATATCCTACTTAGGTAAGAGCTATTAACACCGATATAATCTGCCGTCTGGTTCAACGATAAATCATTTGTATAATTTTTTTGTAAATATTCCAATGCTTTTTTTGTATGCTCTGTATAATTATTATTTATAGTAGCCCCCAGCAGCAAATGTATCAGCCGTTCATACATACCATTAATCCATATTTTTACATCAACAATCGTTTCATGTTTTTTCATTTCATCATAAGGTATATCGTTATTATTATATATTTCTTTTACATCGATAGAGGATTCACGAGCAATACGATTAGCAATACCAATGAGCTCAATGCAGATCATTTGTATTGACTTATAACTCACTCTAAGTTCAATAATTTTGCCAAAAATACCATCAAGATATAAACTAATTTTCTCCCGATCACCGGACTTTATCGCGAGCATAATCTGCTTTTCGTCCTTTATATCCAAGTTGAAATAATCAACTGTATTACTAATCTGCGTGGATTCATTAATAACTTGATCTTTTCCTGTAATGATTCCCTCATTCAGCATTTTATCTGCTTCTTTGTAAAGCTTACTGATATCTCCTATATTATAAAATAACTTACTAAGACTAAAGCACGCTGTTATATTAAGATATCGCTTTATACTCTGCCGTATACGCTTCACCGTTGTGCTCACATGATTGTATATATAAAGTTCACTGCGTATCGTAAAGTGAAATATAATAACAAACTTCCCGTCATCAATATAAGTCATGACAGCATTGCCCATATCCCGCAGGATTTCTTCTGTCACATTTACAACCGAAGAGATGAGTCCGCTTCCTTCATCTTCTGTAAAACGTTTTTTTATAAGATTAAAGTCGTCAATTGACACTACAGTGATCGCAAGAGGACTCACATCGATAGGTAACTCCAACTCTTTAATTTTAAGTTTTATCATGCTTGGATCACAAATATCTCCGAGTACAAGCCGCTTCATAAAATCTTTGCGCAAAACCTCACGGCTTTGCGCAAAATGCGCCATTAGTTTATGCTCATGAGTAATTTTATCACTTGCCATTTTCAAGACTTTCAATAAGGATCTACTATCAAGTTTATGCTTTAAAAGATAATCCACAGCGCCATTTTTAAGGCTTTCTTTTACATATTGAAAGTCCTCATATCCGCTAAGGGCCACACATTTCAGATCTGGATAGTGTAATCCTATATATTCAATAAGGGCAACCCCATCCATGATTGGCATATTCATGTCAGTAATCACGATATCTGGCAGATTATTCTTTATCATTGCTATGGCATCCTGCCCATTCATAGCTTCACCACATATCTCAATATCATGTTTTTCCCAATCGATCATGGTTTTTAAATTGCTTCTGGCCGTAAAATCATCATCTACAATAAATATCTTCAGCATCACTTTTCACTTCCTTGCCTGATAGCGGGTATCGTTATCTCAATCGTTGTATAAAGACCTGGAACGCTTGCAATAGACAAACCATACTGTAAACCAAAATACAATTTTATTCTTTCGTCCACATTCGTAATACCCATACCGTTTACATGCATAAAGTTATTTTTAAGCTCATCCTGGAAAAGAGCTTCCAATTTCTGATTGGGTATGCCAACTCCGTTGTCAGTTACAATTATCTTGATATCCTCATCATAGAAAAAGCCCTTCACCACGATCATTCCTTGCCCATCCATCGGCCCTATTCCGTGTATCAAAGCATTTTCCACTACTGGCTGCAAAAGAAGTCTAGGAATTTTGCATTCTAATATTTCCGGTTCCATATCATAATTAATTTTAAATTTATTAAGGTACCTATATTCTTGAATGTTGATATAATTTATAATATATTCCATTTCCTCGCCAATGGTTATCATATCCTCACCCTTGCCCATGGTCATATGAAAAAGTTGTATCAGTGAAGTAGTAATACTCTCGATATTATCAGCCTGTTGGGCTTTTGCCAAAAACTTCACAGTATTCAGAGTATTTGAAAGAAAGTGAGGATTTATCTGGGCTTGTAACGCCTTTAACTCCGCCAGTCTTTTTTGTTTTTCTTTTTTTTGAATATTTTCCATTAATTTTTTCATTTCAATTAACATATAGTTAAAATGCTCAGTCACTTGGCCAATTTCATCATTGTAAGTATCATGGATAGTTACAGATAGATCACCCTGTTGCGCCCCCTCCATAGCTATCCGTAATCTTTCAAGGGGAGCAAGTATACTGGCTGCAAAGAGATAGGCTAGCAATACTGCGCTTATGAAACACCCAATCCCTATAAAGATAGCACCCATAAAAATCTGGTGTGAATTAGAATTAAGATAGGAAAAAGGAATGATCCCTACCACAAACCAATCGGCTCCTTCGATTGGCGCAAAAGACACCAGATATTTTTCACCCCCGATTTCATAAGTAAACACAGAGTTACCAGCATCGAAATTTTTTCTTAAAAGTGAGAGCATATTTGTATCAGAATAAGGTATTGTCACCGGTATGCTAGGGCTACGACTAGAAACCACAACTCCATTGTTATCTAACACAAAAATAGTTGCATCTTGACCAATATCTATATCCTTATAAAGATTTAATAATTGTCTCTCATTCGTACGTATCATAAGATACCCTATCACATTTCCCTCTTGTAGGGATTTCACTGCTCGTCCAAGCAATATACCATTACTTTTACTAAGTAACTCATCACTTTTAACAAATTCTAATAGGTGGTATTCATTCTCTGCATTTACCGATGTCCATATCACACCGCCGGCCTTTTCATCAAGCCGATTAAGATAATTTTCAAGGTAGTCGGCTTTAAGATTGAAAGAGAAGCCAGAATCACCATAGGCATTTATTTTTTTCCCATCCTTTGTATAAAGGATTACATCCGATACATCATGAAGAAAAGAAAACTTTTTAACATGATTTTCTCTCATTATATATTTTGCGTTCTCAATCTCCCACTCACCCATGTGGTCATAATGCAAAAGGGTCGTCTGGACTACATCTGAAAACCCGATCTCCACACTATCATTCTCTAATTTATCCAACTCTCTTTTTATGTTTTTACTGAGTTGCTCCATAACTTGTACAGAATATGTGCTAATTTTTGTTTCTATCGCATGGCTAGATCCCTTATACACCAATACAACGGTAACAAGTAATGGTATCAGCGAAAGTATCATAAATAACAAAACCAGCCTGGTTCTCAATTTAACATTTCTAGATTTTTTGGTCTGCCTAACTGCCTTAAACAGTAATTCTGTTAAGCAATTTTTTATATTGCCCATCTACCTTGCTCCCTGCTTTTTCTGATTTGCCATAAACTGCACTACAATTTTTTCTATACATCTATCCTGAAATGGAATATTTTATGATAGATGAAATGATTGTATCACATTGGCAATCAGAATACTTACTATTTTTTACAGCATCGGAGATAGGTTGTCCAAACAAGGCATTAAAGGCTTGGGGTCAAAACAAAACGTAACATATTCCAGGATAGCTTAGGTAAACTTATCTTGAAATCACGATCGCCATCCACAATAGCTACGGTTTTCGGTATTACAGCGTCAGGCATGTCAAAAGTATTCTGAGCAAATAAATCTGGACCATCCATAATAATATGCTCAGTCATTTTCACACTACCAAAGGAACGTAAATCAATGGAGAATTCAACATCATCGGTCATATCACAGTTTAGTGCAAATACGGTTATCGTGCCATCCTCTGCATTATAGGTGGCAGATGTTTGTACTGATGGTACATCACCATATAATGTAGTCGCAAAACTTGCAGACTTCGTGAGTGTCTTAAGGGCTGTTCCTCTACCATAAAGGGATACTTGTTGAAAAGGGTAATAGATTGCCTGTTTTAGAACTCGACCGTCCTTTTCCGTAAAGATAGGGGCGATGACATTGACCAGTTGAGCAAGACATGCCATTCTCACCCGATCACAGTTATTAAGCAACGTACATAACATTCCACCGAATACCAATGCATCTAGTAGCGAATATTGGTCCTCAAGGATAGCAGGAGCCTCAGCCCAAGGGACACGTATCTGTTTTTTTATATACCATACGTTCCACTCATCAAAAGATAGTTTCATGGTCTTTTTGCTTCTCACCTTAGCTTTTACATAATCAGCAGTAGCCGCTACGGTTTTTATAAAATCATTCATATCCGCAAAGGAAGCTAAAAAATTTTCTACACTACCTTCATTTTCATAATATCTGTGTAACGAGATATAATCTACATGTTCATACGTCTGCTCCAAGACGACTCTGTCCCACTCAGGATAGGTAACCATCCAAGGTGAAGAACTACCACATACCACAAGTTCGATAGAAGGGTCAATCCACTTCATAATTTTTGCTGCCTCACGAGCCTTTTTCCCATAATCCTCAGCACTAAGACCACAAGTCTGCCAAGGACCATCCATCTCATTACCGAGGCACCAAACCCTGATATCATGGGGGGCTTCGTGACCATTTTTTATTCGCAAATCACTCCAGTATGTACCTGCGGGATAATTGCAATACTCCATCATATAACCTGCATCTTGCGGCGAGCCAGTACCTAGATTGACGGCTGCCATTGGCTGGGTACCCACCTTTTTGCACCAATCTATAAATTCATCAATGCCAATTTTATTGGATTCAACCGATAGCCAAGCATAATCAAGCCTGCGCGGACGATCTGCCACCGGGCCAATACCATCCGTCCAGTTATAGCCTGAAACAAAATTTCCACCAGGATAACGTATAATTGGCACTGACAGATCGCGTACTAAGTCCATAACATCTTGTCGAAACCCCTGCTCATCAGCAGTAGCATGCTCTGGTTCATAGATACCTGTATATACTGCTCTACCCAAATGTTCAATAAATGAACCATAAAGTTTAGGATCCACCTCTGCTATGATATAATCTTTATCGACAATACACTGTGCTTTCTTCATACTCTACCTCCTCGTATATTTTTCTTATTATGCCATATTGTGATTAGCCCTTAACACCACCCACTGTAAGTCCTGAAATAAAGGCCTTCTGATTAAAGATAAACAAAATAATAATTGGTATCACCGACATCACAGCACCAGGGAACAGTAAATCGTAGTTATTCCCATAGGGTGTAAGTAAGGATTGTAATCCAATGGGCAGAGTAAGCATTTCATTGGAACGTAATACGATAAGAGGCCATACAAAACTGTTCCAGCTAGCCATGGCCTGTAAGATTCCCATAGCACCAAAAGCCGGCAACATGAGAGGCATCATAATCTGAAAAAATATTCTAAATTCGCCACAACCATCAATTCTCCCCGCATCCAAGAGTTCTTTGGGTAAGGAAGTCGCATATTGTCTAAAAAAGAATATGGATGTGGGAGCTACCACAAATGGGAGGATTACACCTAGATAAGTGTTGATCGTACCCATACTAATGGTCAACTTATATAAGGGTAATATGAGGATTTCCACTGGAATCATCATGACAATTAATACAATCATGAAGATAATATTCTTACCTTTGAACTCATATACCGCCAGTCCATATCCCACCATAGCAGTCAACAACAGGGATAAAACTGTATGCAATACGGTTATAATAACGCTATTCATATACCAGAAAAGATAAACTCCTTCTTTTCCTTCGACTAAAAGCCAATAATTTTTCAAATTTAATGCACTATAGTCAATGCTCAGAGAAATCCCATTCCGAATCATTTCAACGCCAGGACGTAGGGAGGATATAATCAAAAAGAAGAAAGGGGCAAGACAAAATACAGCAACAACCGCTAACACTAAAAAGACAATCAGTGATGCTATTTTACCTCCAATTTTTGAATGCATATTAATTAGCCTCCTTTTTGAAAAATCCGCTAGCCCAAAGTTGAGCCATATTTACCGCCATAACAAGAAATAACAGTGCAATACCGATGGCCGAACCCAACCCCAGATTATTGTTATTAAAACCCTCTTGATATAAATAACATACAATTGTCATACCAATTTCACCAGGAGAACGTGCGCCCCCCCATAAGGCAAAAGATTCAGCAAACATTGAGTATCCACCATAAATACTGATCGTTATTACAAATAAAATAACTGGTTTGAGACTAGGCAGAGTGATATACCTAAACTGCTCAAATTCAGAGGCACCATCAATAGAGGCTGATTCATAAAGTTCTGTCGGTATACCTTGTAACCCTGATAAAAAGTAAATTATATTGACTCCCAGCCATCTCCATGTAGCCAATATCACCATAACAAGCATTGATTTATCAGCATCCTGTAACCAAACGCTGGATTTTACACCAAATACCCCCAATATAGAGTTCACGATTGCAGTGTCCTGTTCCCCAAAAGCAAGTCGAAAAAAAAGTCCAGCTACGATTACCGAGGTAAGGGCAGGCATGAAAAAAGCAGATCTGAAAAAATTTTTTCCAATCGTCATTTTGCTATTTAAGAGCACGGCGAGTAGTAAGGGAAGGGGTATTAGGACTAAAATAGTCCAAAAAGTATATTTAGTCGTTATCCATACGGCGTTTAAAAAGTGAGAATTGAGCAAATATCTATAATTCTTAAGTCCAATAAAAGTAACATCTCCTGGTCCATCAATTTGCTGAAAACTCATGATCACCGTAGATATTATGGGATAAAGGAAAAAAATTAACACCGATAGAACAAATGGTAAAACAAACAGATAAGGTGCTGCCTTTTGCGTAGCAAACAGCTTTTTAAGTCTCCGGCGCCCCAGATCCGGCTTAATTGTAGCTTCTACTAATGGTTGCGACATTTATAATTCCACCTCTCTCATCAGACCAGATCAACACCAAGGTCTAGTATTCCATTAAAGGATTCAGCCGAAGCTGAATCCTTTAACCCTAAATTACTCAAACATCATCGTTCTTCTTACTTAGTCCTCAAATCATCAGCAACTTCTTTTAGAGCCTGAGCGGCAGTCTGGCTTCTTTCTTTAATCACTTTAAAGATAGCATTTTTTTGTATTAATGAAATCGCATCAGGGTATTTTGCTCCTACATTCATTGCTCCAATATCACTGACAACAGATTGCAGTGTACTAAATATCTCAGTACCAAAATAGTCTGTATACTTGTTGGGTGCTGACATCGCTGGATCGCTCCATGCATCACTTCGGATTGGATCAAAACCCAAGATTGACCATGTCTTTATACTGCCTTCCTTGGAAAGCTTGGCTTCAGCCAAAAATTCTTTGGCTAGTTCGATATTTTTAGATTGTGTTGTTACTACAGTTCCAGTACCTCCCATACCAGCGGATTTTTTACCACCTGGGAATACTGGCATAGGACGAATCACCATTTTATTCTTTAAATCTGGCATATACTGTACAAATCTCCCCATATACCACATGGGCATCCAGATAGAAGCAGCATTTCCCTTGTTCATCCAAGCATAAAACTCTTCTGAATGATAGAATCCGCCAGGTGCAGCCACAGCCGTTTTATCCTTAACCATCATATCACTCAGCATTTGCAAGGTTTTAACATTGATGTCATTATCTACTATTACGCCACCATTTTTATCTAACAAATCTGATCCCTGCATAACTATTAGGGGATAGAAAGACCAATGTTCTGTAGTTTCAAGAGCAGCCATAGGTTTTCCTGTTTTCTCCAATACTTTTTTACCGGCCGCCATATAATCATCCCAAGTTACAATGCTATTGATATCGACGCCTGCCTTCTCAAGTAATTCTTTATTATAATACATAACCTCAGCACCAACATGATAATCAACGCCATAATATTTACCATCTTTTGCATAGTTGTCCATTCTACCCATAATCAGCTTATCCTTTATAGGATCGACAACGCTATTAAGCTCTACCAAACCTGGCTTGCTTCCCTTTAAGAAGTTTGCAAATTTGTTGATCTCAATATCCGCAAGATCTGGGGCACCTGTACCTGACTGGAGGGCGATGAGAAGTTTATTATGAGCCTCATCATAGGGATATACATCTGTTTTTAAAATAATTTGCTTATCTGGATGATTTTTATTCCATGTTACAACAGCATCATCCATAAATCCTTTATGCAATTCTTGAAATGTCCAAAAATTAAGAGTCGTAGGTTTTGTATCACCCGTCTTTGTTGTAGCGGTCTGTCCTCCACCACATCCCGTTAATAGTGCCGCAGAAAGCAATGCCGTCGAAAGTAAAAGTGTCAACCTCTTCTTCAATATAGTCTCCTCCTTATTTTTCAAGTGTCTTCTCACACTTCTTGGACCCTTGACGTCAAATAATTATACTTCATAAAAAAGCAATAAATGTTTCTACATTTAGTATAGTTGATACAAAATCAGTTTAGGACTTAAATTATTTTACATTATACTGAATTTTTTTTATTTTCTATCATTTAAGTTCCCAAACAGTCATTTCAAAGTAAGCCCTGTTAGACGCTTACCTTCTATTTGTTTGAACCCTTTGAATATTCTCAGGTCTTTAAGCCTCTCTCCGAGTTGCTGCGGTGTATACATTGTTATTGCCTCGCTTTGTTTACGTAATATAATTACTTTTAAGCACTTATAAGGAACCAGCATATGGAAAGGATAATAAGCATGGGTTCATTGGTTGCTATAGTAATATGTACGGAATCTATATAAGGTAATAGGCGTATGGCATTATTCAACATTGTATATCCCTGTCCAAAAGGTTAGAATGAATTATAATAGATCGGAGGTTATCAAATGGAAGCTAAGTTAGATAAATTAATAAACGTGGTAACCAAAATGGCAGAGGACATCTCAAGTATTAAAGGTGATTTGAAGGATGTCAAAGCTAAACAGGATGAGCATTCCAAAATCCTTAACGCCATTCAGAATCTAACTATGGAGAATAACAGATTCATCCATGCGGTCTCTTAGGACATCGCTAGGACTGCTACAAAGGAATCCATATCTTCATTAGACGCTAAGTTTAATCTTATGAATGATAGATTATTCCAAACAGAGACAAAGGTTAGTTTATTGTCAGTCGCTAAGTAATAACCCTGCCAACAAAGGCAAGGCTTTTCCATGCCATCACAACTTCAGATTTTTGGGGAGGTTTCAATATGCCTCGCTTTATTTGTTTCTAAACCAATATCCTTGTACCTTCGCTTTACATCATTGTAATATTATGTAACACTATAAATATTGGTAAAATATTCAAAGGACGGTGTTGTAAATGAATAATGAATTAAACAATGATGAAATTATGTTACTATCAGCAATATTATCCACCGATGAAATCAGTAACGAAGAAACCTGTAGAAAGATCATGGGTAAATACTTAGAACTAAAAGAGATAGGTAAAATGCTTTGTACAACTTCACTGAACCGCTTGGCAATAGCACTGAGCAGCCACGGTTTCAAATGTTAATACGTAAATCTCCCAATGCCCCATCGCAGAACTATTATCGCATTGCAGAAACGCAGCTATGAACGACAAAAAACGGTTCTAGCTAAATCGCTAGAACCGTTGATATTACTCAATATTAAATGGTGTGCCTGGCACGATTCGAACGTGCGACCCACGCCTTAGAAGGGCGTTGCTCTATCCAGCTGAGCTACAAGCACATATAATTTTTTGAATGGAGCGGGTGAAGGGAATCGAACCCTCGTAGCTAGCTTGGAAGGCTAGTGCTCTACCATTGAGCTACACCCGCATGTGCCATTAGATCACTTCATTAAAATGGTCGGAGCGGCAGGATTCGAACCTGCGACCCCCTGGTCCCAAGCCAGGTGCTCTACCAAGCTGAGCCACGCCCCGTTAGTGACAAGAGTTATTATACCATAGTACATGTTTCTGTGTCAATAACTATTTTATAAAAGTTTCATTTCTCAAAATTAGCTGTAGTCAAGTGATTACCTTGACTACAGCTAACTCACATAGAATATAATAACATAATGATCATGTTATGTCAAGAAACTTCGGATTGCAAAATTGCTTACTTATTAAATAAGTCTAGAATTGCTTTTTTATTTACATCTCTATTGATTCTAGCAATATAATCCGTTAATTTTATGTCCTTCGGACAAGCTTGTACACAGTTTTGGCTATTACCGCAACCTGTTACGCCACCTTCTTCCATTAAGGCGTCAAGGCGCTCATCTTTTTGGTATTCACCAATCGGATGCAAGTTGAAGAGATAAGCCTGTGCTACAGCAGAAGGTCCAATGAATTTAGATCCACTGTTTACATTCGGGCAAGCATGTAAACAACAACCACAAGTCATACACTTTGATATTTCATAAGCTGTCGTTGCCGTTTTTGGATTCTGACGGGGAGCGTCATTATGGACTTCCCAGGTTCCATCGACCTCTACCCATCCGTGTATTTTTTTTAAACTTTCAAACATTACCGAACGGTCAATCATAAGGTCACGGACAACGGGGAAAGTACGAGCTGGCGACAAGCGAATGGGTTGATCCAAATGATCAATTAAGGCCGCGCAAGCTTGTTGAGCTTTACCATTAATAACCATCATGCATGCACCGCATACTTTTTCAAGACAGTTACATTCCCAAACGATAGCAGTTGTCTTTTTCCCGTCTTTTGTTACAGGGTTCTTTTGAATTTCCATCAGAGATGCAACAACATTCAGCGCAGGCCGATAGTCAACTTCAAACTCTTCTGTATAGGGCGTAGAATTAGGACCATCTTGTCTTTCTATGATAAAATGTACTTTTTTCTTTGTTTCTGCCATTATTATTTACCTCCTTCTTACTCTTTCTTAGCAACAGCATAGTTACGGGCACGGGGTTTAACCAATGAAAGATCAAAATCGATGTAATTGATCTGAGGTTCTTCTGTTTCCTTGTCATAGTTAACGACTGTTATTTTCATGAAGCGTTCGTCATCACGAGTTGGGAATTCGCGTTTATAGTGAGCTCCGCGGCTTTCATCACGCATACGTGCTGCTTTTGTTACAACTAAAGCGTAAAGAATCATATTGCGAAGTTGTCTTGTGAACATAGCTTCCTGGTTTGCCCAGGTTGCTTTGTCGACTAAACCGATGTTATCCCAACGTTTAAGAATTTTCTTTACTTCATCGAAGCAAAAATCAAGGTCTTTATTCACACGTTCAATGGTAACGTATTTGTTCATTACATCACCAAGTTCATGATGAAGTTGATGGGCATTTTCCACTCCATCCATTTTTAGGATAGCTTCATACTCGTCGCGGCAATCTTTTGCTGCTTTTGCTAAATCTTCATCAGTAAGCTCTGAACCTCTTTCTCCTTCTTTAGCCCAGCGCATAGCTTCTGGACCAGAAACAGTACCCGAATAAGTAGCGGAAAGAAGTGAGTTTGCACCAAGACGGTTTGCACCGTGATATTGATAATCACATTCACCAGAGGCCATAAGACCAGGGATGTTTGTGTTATGTTTTTTATCTACCCAGATACCACCCATGGAATAATGAACAGATGGATAAATTTGCATTGGAACTTTACGTGGGTCATCGCCAACGAATTCCGTATAAATTTCCAAAATACCACCTAATTTACGTTCAAGGTAATCTGCTGGAATGTGAGAAAGATCAAGATATACTTTGTTCTCGCCATCAACACCAAGTTTTTGATTGACGCATACATCGTAAATTGCACGAGATGCTACGTCACGAGGTACAAGGTTACCATATGCAGGGTACATTTCTTCTAAGAAATACCATGGTTTACCATCTTTATATACCCAAATACGTCCACCTTCACCACGGCAAGCTTCAGACATCAAACGGTTTTTATCTGAACCAGGAATGGCTGTTGGATGAATCTGAATAAATTCAGGATTGCCAATAAGAGCACCTTGCTGATATACAGCAGATACTGCTGAACCATTACAGATTGTCGAAGCAGTACATCTACCGAATACCATACCAGGACCGCCTGTGGCAAGAATAACCGTATCACCACGGAAAGCTTTGATTTCCATAGAATTCATATCTTGTGCTACGATACCGCGGCAAACTTTTTCTTTATTTTCAATAATTTTAATGAATTCCCAGAATTCATATTTCTTGACAGCACCTTTTAATTCCCATGCACGAACTTGTTCGTCAAGTGCATAAAGCAGTTGCTGACCTGTTGTGGAACCAGAAAACAAAGTACGTTTATTTTTCTGACCACCAAAATTACGAAGGTCAAGTAAACCTTCTGCTGTACGAGTAAATGTAACACCCATACGATCGAACATTTTAATTAATTTTGGAGCGGCTTCACACATGCCTTTTATTGCCGTCTGGTCGGCAAGGAAGTCACCACCATAAACAGTATCATCAAAATGTTCATAGATACTATCATTTTCACCCTTTGTATCCATACAAGCATTCATACCGCCTTGTGCACAAAGGGAATGAGAACGTTTTACCGGGCAATACGAGAATAATTCTACTTCGCCGCCAGCTTCACAAATTTTAAGTGTTGCCATAAGGCCGGATAAACCGCCACCAACAACTATAATCTTCTTTTTCACTAAGCTCTCTCCTAACGTTACATTATTTTACAAATTGTGTAAGAGCTGTCAATCCCACACTCGACATAATGACAAATAATCCAATGGTAGCAATGCTGACTAAGCGCTGTGAACGCGGTCCGGCAACGATACCCCAAGTCACTGAAAATCCCCACAAACCATTGGTAAAATGGAAGATTGAAGACAATAAGCCAATAATATATGCGCCCATCGCTAATGGATTGGACAAGATACTATGCATATAAGCAAAACCAACAAAATTGCCGCCCATAGCTTTACCAACAATACGGAGGGTAACTACATGGTAAATAATAAAGGCAAATGCGATATATGCTGTAACACGTTGCATATAGAACATCCAGTTATTCCAATAACCATACTGAGCCACATTGTTTTTGGCCTTAAGAGCATAAACCACACCTACGATACCGTGGAACGCAAAGGGTAGACCGATGAAAATAATTTCAACTGGCACCAAGAAAGGTATATTACTAATCTCGTGTACAGCAGCGTCAAAAATCGCTGGCCCCCCCATTACATGGGAAATAGTAAAAAGATGTTCCAATAAAAAGCCACCAAGTGCCGCCACCCCTGCTAGAGAATGAATACGACGAATCCAAAAATCAAATTTGTTCATGCTTTAACCTCCTGTAATATTCACGCGATTGATATGCTTGTTACCAACTAACGCTACGAAAGTATATTTATTCGACATATTCTAATAATTCCCTTTAATAATTTGTATTATCATGAATTTATTAGAATTTAAGTTACTAATAATTACTTATAAGTACTTGAATTTTGATCATTTCATGTGGCTTCAGATCTTTTACAGGAGCACTACGGAAGTACTCCTGCTAAAAAGTTTTAATTAAGATTGGCTCTTAACACTTATAGCCTGTCCAAATTGAACCCAAATATCAAGTATATAAATGAACTATCAATTATAACTTACGATAGGCTTTTTGACCTTCTTCATAAAAATTATTGCCTTCACAGTCAATAGCTACAATGGCTGGAAAGTCCACCACTGTAAGTTTCGCTAAGGCTTCTGGTCCCAGTTCAGGATAGGCTAGCACTTCGTAGGCTTTAATTGATTTTGCAATCAACGCACCGGCCCCACCAATGGCTACCATATATACAGTGCTATTTTTTTTCATAGACTCTACAACGGCTGCTGAACGATAACCTTTACCAACGATGCCTGTCAATCCTTGTTCGATCATTTGAGGCGTGTATGCATCCATACGACCCGCAGTTGTCGGACCGGCTGAACCAATAGCTTGGCCTGGTTTTGCTGGGGTTGGCCCTAGGTAATAGACAATTTGATTAGTGAAATCCATGGGTAATTTTTCGCCCCGGGCTAACGCTTCGGTCATGACCTTATGTGCTGCATCACGAGCACTAAAGATGGTACCTGTAATCAGTACGCTGTCACCAGCCTTTAACGATCGGGCCATTTCTTTTGTCAACGGAGTGGTAATTCGTTTTACTTCTGCCATTCTCTTCACACCTCCCTATAGTTCAATTTCAGCATGCCGTGTAGCATGACAGTTAATATTAACAGCCACTGGAAGACCAGCAATATGTGTTGCAAAGTATTCAATGTTAACTGCTAGTGCTGTCGTAGTACCACCCAAACCTTGGGGACCAATGCCAGTTTTGTTAACCAGTTCTAATAATTCTGCTTCTAGTTTAGCATAATCTGGATTTTCATTCCGTTTGTTAAGGGGCCGTAATAAGGCCTTTTTAGCTAATAACGTAGATTTTTCCATCGTGCCACCGATACCAACGCCGATGACCATGGGAGGACAGGCATTAGGGCCCGCTAGTTTGACAGTATCAAGAACGACTTTTTTTACACCTTCCACACCATCAGCAGGGACCAGCATTTTCAAAGCGCTCTTATTTTCACTACCAAATCCTTTAGGGGCTAATTTAATTTTCAATTTATCTCCAGGTACAATGGTGATATGTAAAATCGCTGGAGTATTGTTGGTCGTGTTTTTGCGATTGAACAAGGGCTCACCCACAACTGATTTACGTAGATATCCTTCAGTATAACCTTTAGCCACACCAGCATTCACTGCTTCTTCTAAATTACCACCCACTAAATGAACATCTTGACCTAATTCCATAAAGATTACAGTCATACCTGTATCCTGGCAAATAGGCACCTGATCGCTTTTAGCAATGTTAGCATTTTCTACGATTTTGCCAATTATCTCTTTGCCGAGTGCTGACTCTTCTTGCCTTCCGGCTACTACTAAAGCGTCATATACGTCTGCAGATAAATAATAGCAAGCATCAATACACATTTTTGCTATGGCCTCAGTTATTAGGTTTACTTCAATTGTACGCATGCTCATCCCCCTATTCTAATATCTACGTGTATTATATCACAAACTTTTCAGATAAACTACTCTATTAGATTTCCTTTTAATTACTCATATAAAGTTATAAAGCGTTAAGAACTGTAACGTTACACCTATTTAGGTTTAAAATCTGCATTATTATAAAATACGCTTTTTTTAGTTAATTAATTACCTAAAAAAAGCGTATTCTGTAACTATTATAAATAAGACCTACTTAACGCTAGATGAAACGGGAAAATCCTATTGGCTTTTATTCTTTCAGAATTACAATATCTCTATTCATATTATCTGATTATTTTAAGAATTGTTTTCCGGCAATACCAGGCCGCGTCATTTCTTCAGGGGATAAAATAATTCCCAACTGTTCGGCCGTCAATAGGTCTTTCGCAATGACCAATTCTTTAACAGAACTGCCTGTGGCAAGAGCTTCTTTGGCAATCATGGAAGCTTGCTCATAACCAATATGGGGTAATAATGCCGTGGCAATACCAATACTTTTATCAACCATTTCATGGCAACGTTTCTCATTAGCATGAATGCCTTTCACGCATTTAAAGTTCAATGTATTGACGACATTCGTCAGAATGGTCAGGGAGTTAAAGAGATTATAGGCCATAACTGGTTCCATTACATTTAATTCAAATTGCCCATTTTCTACAGCTAAACTGATGGCTAGGTCGTTACCCATCACTTGGTATGCTACTTGGTTAACAGTTTCAGGAATGACAGGATTTATTTTACCAGGCATAATTGAAGAACCTGGTTGTCGCTCAGGTAGAGAAAGTTCACCCAGTCCACAACGAGGACCCGATGCCATCAGTCGTAGGTCATTGGCGATTTTACAAAGAGCTAAGGCCGTAACCTTCAAGGCACTGGAGAATTCAGCCATTTGATCCGTATTTTGTGTCGCATCGACTAAGTTATCGGCTGACTTAATTTTTTCACCCGTCAATTTGGAAAGTTCTTCTACGACAAATTTAATATATTCAGGTTCAGCATTGAGCCCCGTACCAACAGCAGTAGCTCCCATATTGACACAATGCATATTCTTAACATTTTCACGTATCCGTTTACTACCCCGTTTTGTCGCTTCAGCATAGGCATAAAACTCTTGCCCTAATGTTATCGGCACAGCATCTTGCATGTGCGTACGTCCCATTTTTAATATATGTTTAAAGCTATCGCCCTTCTCATTGAAAGTCGTTGCCATATTTTCAAGGGCTAGAATTAATTTTTTTGCTTTAGTAATGGCACAAATACGCATAGCAGTCGGCATTACATCATTCGTCGACTGGGCCATATTGACATGATTATTGGGAGAAATAAGATCATAGTTACCTTTTTTTTCACCTAATATTTCCAATGCCCGATTAGCAATAACTTCATTAGCATTCATATTCATGGAGGTACCTGCCCCACCTTGAATACAATCAACAATAAATTGATCATGTAGTTTACCAGCCGCAATTTCCTCTGCCGCTTGTACAATGGCATTACCAATTTTTATGGGCATACGACCTGTTTTCATGTTAGCTTTTGCAGCTGCCGCTTTCACAATACCAAAGGATTTAATAAAATCATCATTGAGTTTGTGGCCAGTGATAATAAAATTATCCAGTGCTCGAGTCGTTTGTACACCATAGTAACTTTCATCTGCTATTTCAATTTCGCCTAAGAAATCATGTTCTGTACGCATGATTTAACACCTCCACTGTTTTTATACTATTATTGTAGCACTCATCTTGTATTTTGTATACAATGATACTCATTTTGTCGCATTATTCATACTTTTAAAAAAGAAAAGTACTAGCTGCTCTTTTTTAGGGAATCAGAACGTATATCACTTTCTAAGATTCCAAATAGAAACGACTAAGGCTAAGGACTTGGCCGAAACCAAGTCTTTTCTTATCATTACAACTGCAGTGAAGGGATGATTTCTAATATCATGCCTCACAAGATGATAACCCCTCCACTTGACGTACGACATCAATGATTGTGCCGTCACGATATTCAACTACAGCAACAATTTTCTTTCCCATTTTGATTTGTTTTGGAATACCGGCAATGCGCTCCGCTAACTCTTTTAATTCCCCTATTTCTTTAACGGGCAATCCTGCGGCCACTAACTTTGCTTTTAGATCCATTCGACGCGGGTTCACAGCGATACCTCGCTCCGTCACCAACACATCAATGGTCTCCCCTGGGGTCGTGATGGTGAGAACTTTATCCACAATGATGGGTAGACGCCCCCGCAATAAATTGGCGACAATAATTGTAACCTTAGCACCGGCCGCGGCATCGGCATGACCACCTGAACCGCCCATAATGACTCCATCTGAACCTGTAACCACATTGACATTAAAATCAATATCCATTTCCGTGGCACCTAAAATAACAGCATCAAGCTTATTAACAGCACATCCCGCATTAAACGGACTGGCATAAAAGTCGGCGCCGATTTCTAAATGATTGGGGTTTGTTGCCATGGACTGCATGGCTTCTAAATCAAAGCCTTGCACATCAAGCAGTTTCTTAAAGAGCCCCTTTTCTAGCATATCCACCATATAGCCAGTAATACCACCTAAGGCAAAGCTACCCGTGATATTATTTTTTTCCATCATCTTGCGGACAAAAGCCGCCGTTGCGAGAGAAGCACCCCCGGCTCCTGTCTGAAAGGAAAAGCCATTTTTTATCAGTCCAGCTGCCTGAATAACTTTAGCAGCATTTTCAGCAATTTTAAGTCCCACAGGTTCTTTCGTAATTAGAGTCGTTCCTGACGCAATGCCTTTGGGGTCCCCAACGCATGCTACTTTTACTACATAATCAACCTTGGTTTGGGGAATTGATATAGGCGATAAGGGATATTCAACGATATAATCCGTCACAACGACTACATGATTCGCATACTGGGCATCAGGAAAAGCATACCCTAGAGATCCGCAAGCTGCCGGTCCTTGCACCCCGTTACTATTACCATATTCATCAGCAGCGGGAGCCGCGATAAAAGCCACATCAATTTTTAGTTGGCCACATTCGATGGCGCGACTTCGTCCACCATGAGTACGCATAAGAACAGGTGTCTCAAATAGGCCTTGGGATACAGCTAGGGCTACGGGGCCCGACATATAATTCGTATCTAAAGCCGTTACCACTCCATTTTCAGCATGCTTTATGAGTGGCGCATGTACTGGAAATACTGAGCTTAAGGCCACTTTCAAATTTTTCAGTCCTAGCTGAGCTGCCGTCGCCAGCACCATATTAACGACGCCATCACCATTACGAAAATGATGATGAAAGGACAAGGTCATACCATCGGTTACTGGTATTTGGGCAAATACTTCTGCCAAACTAGCCACCATTTTACTTTCCCCCGGGCGCACACTTTTCACTTTGGGTGCTTGACGATTCATGCTGGGTGGTGTGGCAAAAGCACCCGCAAAAACTTGCACCCCAGCAATTCCCTGGATTTTCTCAGGTATTTCACGTCCAAGTGCATTTTTCATGATTCCGCCCCCTCCAGCAATCCTAATAATTGAGCTAACCGCAAAATACGCTCTGCCCGGTTAACAATTGGCAAATCGATCATTTTTCCGTTTAAGGAGGTCACACCTGAGCCTTCCCCTTGGGCCTTGTGAATGGCAAAAATGACTTGCTGGGCCCAATAAATTTCATGGCGACTGGGATTAAACACTCCATGAATCACCTCAATCTGCCTCGGATTGATGGACATTTTCCCTTTAAAGCCCAGCTGGTTGGCAAGTAAGGTATCAGCTAGCAAGCCGTCTTCATCATTGGCATCCGTGTAGGGTGTATCAATGGACTGGACATCAGCCGCAGCCGCAGCATTGACGACAACCGTACGAGCGGTAAAGATCTCCTTACCTTCTTTTGTGCGAATAGCCCCCAGGCCAGCAGTATAGTCTTCACCCCCGAAAGCTAAGGCTACGACGCGGGGATCAGCCTTGGCAATCTGATACGCTTCGATAATACCCCGAGGAGTTTCTAATAACGCAATGATTTTTACAGGAATCTGATTGGGCTGTTCCGCTGCCCTAATCATCTGCACTACGGTTTGAATATCCGATGCGCCCTCAACTTTGGGCACTAAAATAGCATTGGGGCGGCACGGGACAATGGCCTTAATATCTTCTGAAGCAAAAGTGTCCAAAGGGTTAATACGAATGACTGTTTCACTGTCGCCGTAATCCACAAAACGCAGAGCATGAGCGATTAAAAAACGGGCAGCATCTTTTTCCGTTGGCGCAACAGCATCTTCCAAATCCAAAATAACCGAGTCTGCACCAAATACACCACCATTTTGTAACATCACTGGATTATTCCCAGGCAAAAACAACATACTTCTTCTTAATTTTTCATCCATTATACTATGTCCTCCTTAAACACCCCGCCTGCCCGCCGGAGTGCCGTCAATGCACGAGCACGGATTGTACAATCTAAAGCACCCCGATCCAGAGCTTTGATATAGATATCCGTATAACCCATTTCCCCTACTATTGTTGCCAATGTGCGACGGATATCTTCACCATACTGAATCATAACAATACTTTGGAGTTCAATGACGATACCACTATCTTGGGGACCAGGCGCTACTGTAATCATAATGTCACTGGATTCTAACGTACCTGCCTGAGCGATTTTTAGTAAGCTTCCCATTGACTATACCTCCTTTTTAAAGATTGGCAGCATAACTCACACCAGCAAAGCCATCAAGATTTTGCTTGGTAGGGCCTACCAAACCAATGATGAGATGGGTTTGGGTTTTAGGATCATAAGTATATTCATGCACTAAGCGAAACTCTTCAATATCCTCCGTGTTCCGTACATGAGTACGAGGTCCAGTGCAGGCCCACGAAACATCACCCAATTGAATATGCCCTTCATCTGAATAACAAACTTTCACACATTCATCAATAATTGCCTTGACCTTCTGTTCCACTTCCCTAAGATCAGCACCAATCGCCACTGGATATTCTAGAACAAAACCACGATGAACATCCCGATGACTAAACGCTAATGTAGCGCCATAATCTTTTAATAACACACTGGCCGTTAAATCTTCAGCAGTATGAGCCATTTTTCGATATTTTAGGGTCTCAATGACCACGTCAACCATTTCCGGAGGAAAAGGACCAAACACATTGGGACGAACGACGATAACCTCTCCCCCTACACCTAATAGTACGTCAGCATTCATCTCTAGAATGGGATATAACAAATCAAAATGTTCAACAATAACACGTTTGTCATGAGATAAGGCCTGTTTGACGGCATCGGCTAAGACATGAAGTTGGGTAAAGGCCATCTCGAAGCGAATATCCACATGGTAGGTATGACTTGAAAAAAAATCTTTTTCGATATTTTTTAATAGAGGCAAGGGGCGTACATTGACTCCATCATCATCATTGGTTAATTCCAGCCCAGGAAACATACCTTTAATCAGGGATGACTTCCCAGCACCTGGACCACCAACCACGCCGATGAGTCCATCTAGGGGTGACAAATAGCGTTCACTAATCTGCTGACCTAACACAAACATCCGATTCCGGCCTCGCGGGGCAAAATAGCTAGCGTACATTAATTGTTCATGCATTAGCATTCGCATGGCTTAGACCTTCAACGCTTTACGGACTGCCAAAATACGTTGCATTTCGTTATACACAATCATAAATCCTTCATCAACACCCATTCCAGGTTTGGCTAATAGTTGCACGGGTTTCGTAGCCATGGCCAGATGGACACAAACTTGTGCTGAACGATCCGTTTCGTTACACGTACCACCTTGGTAGGCACCAACACCTTTTGCTTGGCAATAAAGTACCGCTTCAATTGTATTGTTAATACCACCTAAATCAGGGGTTTTAATCTGCAACATATCCCCTGCATGATGGTCAGCAAAGTATTTAATATCTGCCAACGTATTGCACCATTCATCAGCAACAATTTCTACATTAATCTTTTCAGCATGTAAACGAGCCGTAATTTCTTGCAACGCCAACATTTGTTTTTCACGATCATCCACGTCCATAGGACCTTCAATGCGTAGTTGCAAAGGGGCAGCGGCTTTTTCCAATTGGCGGAAATAAGCCACCATTTTTTCTGTATCAAGATGAAATGCGGAGCCAATTGTGCCATATACGTCAATATGTAGCACCGGGTTATAAGTAGTATCCGTACGTAACGTTAAGACGCGATTTGTTAGCCACGCAACATACTCCAACAGTATTTCTCCATTTTTCCCCAATTTTTCTTCAACATTATTGATCAGTGCATGAGGCAATACTTGAGCCCCTTTAATAATCATTTTATCCGCATTGTCATAACGATTATCACCTGACTGGGTAAAGATATTAATTTCTGTTTCACTAACCGTTGTATTATATTCCTCGGCAACGACTTCACACATGAGTTTATGTTTAGCTTTGGCCACGGCATCCAAAATAGCTTGGGTTACACCATAACGCAATGCTGTATGAATCAACTTACCCGTTTTGGCATCAACCATACTATCAACTTCTTCGGCGAGTTTTCTAAAGGAAGAAAGCTCACGGCCCACAAGCAAAGGTCTGATGTCCTGCTCAATAAGGGGAATAAAATCAGCAGCTAAAAATAAGGGATCACGTCCACCTGCGCCACTATATTGTACAGCCGCACAATCCCCATAAGCCACTTGCCCATCTTCCAGTACAATCATTACAGACACGGCTTCACCCGATTGACGGATGGAATGAAAACCAGGAGTAATGGCTTCGCCTACATATGTGAAGCCATCATGCTGAGCACCATTTTTAATGGCCCGTTGATCATCAAAATAAAATCCTGTACGGCCCTTGGAACATACAACGTTTACAATTTTCATTATTACACTCTCCACTCCATTATTTTATGTTGACAGGTAGGGGTACTGTCACTGCTTATCGTGGTCGCCCCACTAAGCGTCCACTGGAAATGGCATAGATATCATCAATCACCATTTGAAAGCTGGCCTTACGTCCTTCTGATTTAGCGCGTTCATCCATCTTACCCCGGTGAAAATCAATGATATCTTGGGTGAATGGCAGATTACCCACATCAAACAAACGAACTGCACCATGATTATCACGGGCTGGTAGAATTTTATTCAAGGAATATTGGCTGGGTGCAAAAGGTACATCAAGGATGCCCATTTCAAAGGCCCGCACACTACCAACAGCATAATCTCCTTTACCAATTTCAAATATTTTATCCAAAATACAACGTGTTTCGGCTTTAATCATCGCCACTTCCGTATCAACTTCGGCTGTCATGGGGAAGGGCTGATCGGCTAACATATTAATTAATTGTTTCGTTGTGCGCAGTCCCATGGCATTGGCTTCTTTCGTCGGAATACCAAGTGCTTCATGAGGCGTCTTTACAATAACTTTCGTGGCTTTTGCCAGGGCCGCCGCAGCCGCACCCCAAGAAATGACGGCAAAGGCTTTTGCTTCATCTTGGGGGAAGCCACCCATCCATTGATGAAAAACAGTGGTAATTGTACAATCATGATAACCATGTTTGGCCAAATATTCTTCCGTCAATTGTTCTAAGGATTTAATGGCGGCAACATCTTGAAACAGATTACCACATTGACCATAACCTACCGTAATATTCTTAACACCTTGTTCCGCAGCCAAAATAGTTTCCACAATGGCTACTGCATGAGAAATACACGGTGGCACCAAGGTACCCGTCAATGGGCCAAAGGGTTCTCGATTAATTTCAATACCATGCTCAGCATAAAGGCCTACCAAACGATCATTATACTGCCAATCATAAATAGTTTGCTCGAGGGATACACTCTTCGCGTAAGGAATATTATACGAAATACCGCCCCCCTCATAGGATGTAAAGCCACCTGCTAACGTGATTTCCGTCAATAAACGAGCATCAGGAGTGCCATGACGTACTTGTACAGGTCCGTTGACTCTTTCCACTAATTGACGTACACCATGAACACCATAGTTAACGGCCGGGAAACCATTTAACAAGGAACGGCCGGCTTTTGTGCTTTCCTCAATGGCATTTGCACAATTCTGATATTGATTTTGCCGGGTATAGCTGTCAATTGTACTTGGCAGAAGATCAGCTTCCCCTTCTAAATACAAATAGTTCAAAAGATTAATATGTTCCTCTAGAAGGGCTACACCCGCACGGGGCTGAGTCAAGGTTTCACCTTTTTTCTTGGCTTTTACCAAACGTTTAGCAAAATTCTTTTTCGCGGGAATGGTTTCATGATATTTTATGGCTTCCTCAAAGTTCACCTCAGCACCTGTTGGCCACTGAGTTAATATATCTTTACGTATCTTATAAAACTCATCATGAGTCCACTTCTTATTTTTCAATTCCATCCTTATTACCTCCGCACAATATATTTTTTCATGATTCGTATTGCGACCTCAGGATATTCTTCACCTAATAGACCCATGGATGCCATAATATAATGTTCGTCAATCCAAAACTCTGGAAATTCAGGTTTTAGCATCTGAGGTGTACTACCATCATAAACAACACCCTTGAGAATGGCCTCCGGCTCTTTATGGTTAACAATGACGCCACCTGTACCCACGACGATCTTAACAGTCGTTAAATCCTTGCCAGTTTGTAAGAAAACTTCCCCCTGCAGGGTAAAGACCCTTTCGAGGTGACCAACGTGACGCTCGGTTGCCAAGCGAGTACATGCCCGCCCCATGGCGATTTCTATTTTTCTTTCCATCTTGGATTGTGGCAGATATTCCACGTTTTCTTCTACTTTTTTCATATAGTCTTCCACATCAGACTCAGTAGTGTCAGCAAAACCAGCAATCATTCCTGCACCAGCCGCTTTAAACAGTGAAGTTGCACTGTAACGCATGCCTAGGTCACCTTCCACTGTACGCTTACCAAAAGCTTCAGGCAGTCCTTTAAGAGCGACATTTTTCTTACTCGGATCACCTTTGGCAATAGAATAGATATCCGTCGTTGCCCCACCAATATCAATGACCATTAGATCACCGAGACCGGCTTCAGACTCCGTACCTTTTCCCAGTAGCTCCGCCGCCTTCAGTACGGCCGCCGGCGTAGGCATGACTAGACGATTCACAAACTGATTGGCCTTATTGAGCCCCTTGGCTTCCACAATCCGTCGCAGAAACACGTCGCGAATGGTCGCCCGTGCTGGATCAATATTGAGTTCATTTAGCCTGGGCATAACATTTTCAGTATAAACGACTTCCGTCATCACTGCCGATAACAGCCTCACCACTTGTGGCGTTACTGATTTGTTACCCGCAACAATAATGGGCACATCCATCCCTAGCGTCGTAAGCATTTTGGCGTTATGGATAATGACTTCTTTATTGCCACCATCCGTACCACCCGCCAGTAAAATAATCTCTGGCCCCAAGGCCCTGATTTCTTCAATTTCATATTCACTAAGTTCATTACCATAAACGCCCATAATCTTTGCCCCCGCACCCAATGCGGCACGTTTAGCAGCTTCGACGGTCAGCTCAAGCACCAGACCAATGGCCACCATTTTTAGTCCACCAGCTGCACTTGAACAGCCCAGCACCTTGGCAAATTCCAAATTACCCGTCACTGCAAACAGCTGAGTAAGAGCCTGAGTCAGACCATCCATAATGTCAGTTTCGACTGTAGTAATGCCAAAAGCAGTACCAATGACGACTTCACGTCTAACATCCACTGCCGTGATTTTAGTGTATGTACTACCAAAATCAATCAGTAAAACATTACTCATTTATAAGACTCCTTTTCTTAAACGCCCAAATCATTTTTCAAATCAATAATCACTTGATCTGGCAATATCCCAGGCTCATAAACTCTGTCATATCCCATGGCTAAGAACTTATTACGAACTTCCGTAAAATCCGTTTTACCAACAACTAAATTGCCACCAACATACAATTTAATGTCACCCAGTCCTACTTCCCGGCAACGATCTTTGAGTCCACGACAGTCAATTTCACCATGGCCATACAGAGATGCTACCAAGATAGCCTTAGCACCCGTTTCAATGGCCGCATTAATAAACTCTTCCTGAGGTACTAATACCCCAAGATTAATGACCTCAAAACCACCTTGGGTGAGGGCATAATTTAGGATTTTGTTACCAACCGCATGACAATCTGCGCCAATGACCCCTAGAACTACTTTCACTTTACCCTTATCCATACTAGTGACTCCTTTAACTTTATAATCCATAGTTTGTTATTTTCCTCGTCCTTGCCGAGGGTCAAGCATCCTTGTAAGGACTTCTTCTGTTTTTTGTATACAACTTTACCACATCATTCGTTGCTCGTTTTATTAATTCCTTTTAAATTTTGAAAGATACACATTATATTAAAAATATTCAAAAAACTACATTTATATCACTACAAACTCAATAAAAGAAGCACCTACAACACATGTGTTGTAGATGCTTCTTTTATTGAGTTTTTTAGCTTTCGATAATAAACAATAATCCTTCAATAAACTTCTTTACATTTATTTTACCCCGATATGAACTTTTACCTTGGATAAAATTCATTTCGTGTCTAACCTCTTTAAAATCAAATAGGGACGAGCTGTGGGACTGAAAGATTTCGTTGTAATAATCTTCAATGCCAAGATTGGCAAGATGTTGTATGCCTTTTGTCGTTGCCCGACGCACACGTTGCTCAATTGCCTTAGCATCTTGCTCACTGCCTGCCGACATCTGCAAATAAATATCACGCAGCTGATAAGATGTACTTTCCGAGCCTTGTTGTACAATCAGTTGCACCATGCGATAGATGTCTTTAACCCCCGCTTCCCCAATGATACCAAGATCAGAGAACACTTTATAAATACGAGCCTTACGTTGATCTTTCGGACCTTCGCCTGCTGGGGTTGGAGCTGAAGAGTATTGAGAAATGGTTTGGTGCATGAGAGACATAATTTGTTTCAGCTTACGACTTTCGATCACCTTGTTAATAATTGAAATAGTTTCCAAAACGTTAATTGGTTTATGTATAAAAAACTCAATACCAGACTCATATGCTTTGGTAATCAGTTGTTCGCTCGTCGCCTGGGAAACCATAATGAAAGAAGTATTTGGGGCTGCCAATGACACCTTATCAATTAATTCTACACCATCCTGCCCCGGCAGTAGTAAATCAACTAATGCAATATCTGGCTGATATTCACGAATGATCTTTTCCCCCTTCATACCGTCATCACATTCGTCAATGACAATTCCCAAATGATTTTGTTGAATAATTTTTTGTAGAATTCCTCGAATACTAGCATCATCATCAATGATGACAAAGCGCGATGACATATAATCGCCTACTTTCTCTCTAATCAATCCTATCGTCACTGCTTATCTTAGAAATCATTATACCAGAATAGGGAAAGGAAATAAAAAATCGGGTGTTGATGTCAGGCAGAGATTCTACTCGAATGGTACCACCTAATAATTCAACAAAACTTTTGACATGAGCCAGGCCAAGGCCCGTTGATATTTTACCAGTACTCTGTGAAAATTTAGTCGAATAACCTGGATTAAAGATTAATTCAAATTCTTTATCATCAATACCCGATCCATTATCCTCAACACAAAATAGCACGTCCTCAGGGGTACTGGTTTGCACCACGCGGATGATGCCTCCCTCACGACAAGCTTCAATGGAATTCATAATCAAGTTGTCCAATATGGAAACCAGCGTGTAATGTTTATCTGTAACAAAGTCATCTGTCTGATTATAAGTGATGGTCATTTTTTTGTCCATGACACTCAAATAACGTACGGTATTTTGTTCAATGATAAATAAAATATCTGATAATTTTACCTCCTGCGCCGTACTCGATGGGCTCAGAATATTTTCAATACCAGCAACGACCCGATAATAGTCTTTTTTCACTTCATGAATTTCCCGTGCAATGGCTAGTGCTTCATCGGCCGGCAGATACGGCTGTTCACTTGTGTCTTCTTCCTTGGAATTAAGCCTTTTATATAGCCAATAGGATTTTTCCATAACATTCTCAATATCTTGTGATGATTTTTCTAAATAAAAAAGCTCACATTTTAATTTGGCAATCAGGACCGTTTGTTCAATATAACGTTCACCTTGCCCTTTAGCTAAAATAAAGGATTGATACTGTTTGAGTGCATAGTAACCTAAAATCGCTAAAATAGCCCTAATAATGGCTACAAATACAATACTCGGGAAAATCAATGCTGAATTTTCTGTCACCAATTCCATGCGAAAACCAAGTTCCACAATATTACTGACAATATCCGTTACACTGAGTAGTAAAATAAGCGTTAATACCTGATCTGTGTAGTTACGAATCGCCAAGGCATGAAATACCAAACCGAAGGAAATATAATAGGCTAAAGCAGGAATGTTCGACATAAAAGCCGTCAAATAGCCATGCCCCCCAATGAAAACATCAATGCTCCCACGCAGCAGTACAATCACCACACCTGTTATCACCGTGCTGGATAAGAGAGATAATTGTTCAAAATACAAAAGGAAGGTTGTCAATAAAACAATAGCAATGGTAAAACGAAAATAGCTACCAAAAGGATAAATATATACAACACTCGCTACTGATACAAGCACTACTGTATTAATCAAGGACCTATTGTTATTCATTTGTCCCTGCATAAATCCGGCGATTCTCTCTAAAAAATTTTTATAATAAGCGATCAATTTATCCTCCTTTAACATACCCCTCTTAATACAACCTTCTACAGATCATGATACTTTCCCTACTACAATATCATTATATCCCATTTATAATTTTTATTATCAGGGAAGCTCGCTACCGCATTTCAGCCTGGCGAACACTTTCTATGTATTTTTTTACTTATTTTATGTCAATTGAGCACGAATGTTTCGTTGGTTTCTGTAGTTTAGGAAAGACATGCACATTATACTAGTGAGAAGGTGAATTCTAAGATAAATAGCTCATCTCTACGCTCTAATCGTGTCTAATTAGTAAAAGGAGGATTAACTGATGGAAAAAGTTCAAACAGGTAAAAAAGGACTTGGTCTTTCTAGTCAAATTTTTATTGCTCTCATTCTCGGTGTTGTTTTTGGTTATATTTTTCCTACCTATGGACAAGCATTAAAACCTGTGGGTGACGCCTTTATTCGCATGATCAAAATGATTGTCGTCCCCCTTATTTTCAGTTCCTTGATTATGGGCATTGCTGGTACTGGTGATTTTAAAAAACTAGGTCGCCTCGGTGCAAAGGCTCTCATCTGGTTTGAATGTGCAACAACCTTGGCCCTGTTTGTCGGGTTGGTCATTGCCAATGTTTTTCAACCCGGTGTGGGCGTGGCCATTGCCACAGGTGCTGATACTAGTTCGGTTGCTGCAGCAGCAACGAAAACAATTGATATGACACAAATGATGGTCAATATTATTCCTACTAATGTGATTGATGCCATGAGTCGCGGTGATATGTTACAAATTATTTTATTTTCGACTTTCTTCGGAGTAGCAGCTGCCCATATGGGAGAGAAAGGCAAACCTGTCGTTAACCTGGCCATCAGCGTTGCTGAGATTATGTTCCAGTTTACCAACTACGTAATGAGACTGGCTCCCATTGGTGTATTTGCTCTAATAGCCTTTACTGTCGGAAAATTCGGACTTGGCATGCTAATTCCTTTAGCTAAGCTTATCGGTTCGCTGTATTTTGCCTTAATCGTGTTTGTCCTCTTGCTATTAGCCGGCGCTTCATTGATTATCCGTATGAATTTTTTCCATCTGTTAAGAGCTCTAAAGGAACCTCTCCTGATCGCCTTCTCAACAGCCTCTAGTGAAGCGGCATTGCCCATTGCCATGGAAAAGTTAGAGGAGTTTGGTGTGCCGAAGCACATTGTTACTTTTGTATTACCAACTGGTTATACCTTTAATCTAGATGGGTCCACACTGTATAGTGCCTTAGCAGTTGTCTTTATTGCTCAAGTATATAACATTGATTTCCCGATTTCTACTCAATTGGTCATGCTTGTAACATTAATGATGTCGACGAAAGGTATTGCGGCCGTACCTGGTGCTTCCCTGATCGTTATTGCTGGTACAGCGGCAGCCTTTGGCTTGCCCGTAGAAGGTATTGGGATTATTCTAGGCGTTGACCGTATTCTTGATATGGCCCGTACAGCTTGTAACTTAACTGGTAACTGTGTGGCTGCTGTCGTAGTGGCTCGTTGGGAAAATGAATTGCCCGATGACGTTCTTGCCGCAGCATATGCCAAAAACTTTGATCACTAACACATAAGAAATAGAATGGGAAAAGCCAGCACTTTTTATTAAGGTGCTGGCTTTTCCTATTCTCATTGTTCTTTTAATTCCTTTGGTACGCTCTCTAGCAACATGGTGTCATCATGGGCTTTTAGCCTGACCGTATCACCTTCCGTCGTTTGACCACGCACGATCATCTTACTCAGCTGGGTTTCCACCAACTGACTAATCTGGCGACGTAATGGCCGGGCGCCGAAGGCTGGATCATACCCTTCTTTTGCCAGAAGTTTAAGGACGCCATCATCCCACATCAGAGTGATATTTAATTGTTTTTGCAACCGTTCACTCAGATTCGTGAGCATGATCGCTGCAATGGTGCTGACCTGCTCCAGGGTCAGAGCATTAAAGACCACAATATCATCAATCCGATTTAAAAACTCAGGACGGAAATAGGTTTTAATCATACCCAAAACTAATTCTTTGGCCACTGCAAACTTATTATGCAGAATTTCTGCCGAACCTAAATTAGAAGTCATGATAATTACAGTATTTTTGAAATTGACAGTACGCCCTTTACCATCAGTCAGTCGTCCATCATCAAGAATCTGGAGCAATATGTTGAGCACATCTTTATGGGCTTTTTCAATTTCATCAAGAAGAATAACACTATATGGACGACGACGTACCGCCTCAGTCAGCTGCCCCCCTTCATCATAACCTACATACCCTGGAGGAGCACCTATCAATCGAGCCGCCGTATGTTTTTCCATATATTCACTCATATCCAGGCGAATCATGCTCCGTTCATCATCAAATAAGACCTCAGCCAGGGTTTTAGCCAATTCGGTCTTACCAACACCCGTTGGCCCCAAGAAAATAAAAGATCCGATAGGCCTATTAGGATCTTTGATGCCCACTCGAGCCCGTATGATAGCATCACTGACGGCCTGAACAGCATAATCTTGACCAATCAACCGCTGGTGTAAAATATTTTCTAAGTTGGCTAGCTTTTCTCGCTCACCAGTCAACATCCGACTCACTGGGATACCTGTCCAGCGGCTGACAACCTTGGCGATGTCATCCTCACTCACTTCTTCTTTTAGTAAGGTTTTACTAGTGCGTTTCTTTGCAAGTATTTCATCCTCTTGTTTTAACTGTTTTTCTAGTTCTGGCAGGCGTCCATATTTTAGTTCGGCCAAGTGGGTGAGATCATAGGCTCGTTCAGCGCTTTCCATCTCATTTTTCACCGACTCAATTTCCTTTTTAACACTACGCAAGCGCAAAATGGCCTGTTTTTCACGTTCCCATTGTGTCTTTAGTTCTCCTGATTGCTGACGTAACCCCTTTAATTCCTCTTGAATGCGGGCCAGTCTGTCCACAGAAGCAGCATCGCTTTCTTTACTGAGAGCTTGCTCTTCAATTTCTAGTTGCATGACTCGGCGAAGAATTTCATCCAATTCGCTGGGCATGGAGTCAATCTCAGTACGAAGTTTAGCACCCGCTTCATCAACCAGGTCAATGGCTTTATCTGGCAAAAAACGATCAGCAATATAACGGTCAGATAAAACTGCAGCGGAGACTAAAGCTGAGTCTTTAATACGAACGCCATGATGAATCTCATAACGTTCTTTCAGCCCCCGTAAAATTGAAATGGTATCTTCAACTGTTGGCTGATCAACATGCACGGGCTGAAAGCGACGCTCCAAAGCAGCATCTTTCTCAATATACTTGCGATATTCATTTAATGTAGTAGCACCAATACAGCGGAGTTCGCCCCGGGCTAACATGGGTTTTAGGAGATTACTAGCATCCATGGACCCTTCAGCGGCACCAGCCCCAACTACAGTGTGAAGCTCATCAATAAAGAGTAATATCTTGCCTTCGGCTTTCACAATTTCATTAAGAACGTTTTTCAATCGTTCTTCGAATTCCCCGCGGAACTTAGCACCAGCAACCAAGGAGCCTAAGTCGAGAGAGTACAAAATTTTATTTTTCAAGGTTTCAGGAACATCGCCAGCGATGATCCGCCGGGCCAACCCCTCGACGATGGCCGTCTTACCAACACCAGGTTCGCCGATTAACACGGGATTATTTTTAGTACGACGTGACAAGATTTCAATGACCCGACGAATTTCTTCATCACGACCGATGACAGGATCCAGTTTTCCCTGCTTTGCCATCTCAGTCAAGTCACGACCAAATTTTTCTAAAGTTTTATAACCGTCTTCCGGGTTATCACTGGTGATGGGTTGTCCTTGACGGTATTCCTTTATAATCTTTTGAATATGACTACGTTGTAAGCCAAATTGTTTGCAAAGATCGATTACATCACTGTCCCCATCGTCCACAATAGCCAGTAACAAATGTTCAGTGCTGACAAATTCGTCTTTCATACTAGTGGCCATTTTTTCAGCTAAGGCCATGACGCGGATCATCGCTGTATTCATCCTTAAACCCGTATCCTGTCCGCGCACAGCTGGTTGTTCTTTCAATAATTGTTCTAATTTTGACTGAAATAATCTTTCATCAACCTTCGATTGAGTCAAAATTTCTTTTAGCAGACCTTCAGCCTCCCGCACTAAGGCCATAAGTAGATGCCGCGTGGTTACTTCTTGATGATAATGCAGGGCACTTAACTGTTGCGCTTCCTGCAGGGCCGCCATTGCTTTCTGAGTAAAATTATCTTGAGCCATTATTGTTTCTCCCTTCCCTATGATTCATTATTGTCTTTTTTACTTGTCCCAAAGAGGCAATCTGCTCACAAAGTCAGATTGCCTCCACTGTCTATTTTTGGTCAGTTCTTTGACGTTTACTATAATTGTTATTGATAAGTAACTACTCTCTATAACTAGTGTAAACCTAATTTGTATAATTATCAATCTTTTTCTTACTTTTAAGGAGCACCACAATGGTACTCTTTATCCTACTCACTATATACTTGAATCACACTACCCACAACCTGACCAAGATCATCAATGTCCAGAAATCCACAGGTAGCGCGGCTACCATAAGCACTGCCCGGATTGAAAATTAATATACCTTCACACCAATGGTTATCAGGTATATGGGTATGTCCATAAATCACAACATCAACCCCATGCAACTTACCCCGTCGCACGAGTTCGTGGATATTTTGTTTAACACCATAACGATGGCCATGGGTCAGCCAAATTTTATGACCCGGGACTTCCACAAACTCGTCAATCTTAGCCATCGTCTGTCCGTCACAATTGCCTTTGGCCGCAAAAACAGGTACTGTTACCAGATTTCCTAAATACTCTGCATCTTGACTACAATCACCAGCATGTAGCCACATATCAACATGAGTAAAGGATTTTGCCAATTGTCGAATGGTTGCCTGATCACCATGGGTATCACTCATGACCCCGATTCTCATTTTAAACACCCTCCGAGCTTGATAGCCATTAGATTCAGGGCCTGACCACGATGACTTATAGCGTTTTTCTCATTCTTTGAAAGTTCAGCCATTGTTTTATTGAGCTCAGGCACATAAAACAGACAATCATAGCCAAATCCGCCGGTGCCCTGGGGTTCTTCATTAATATAACCCTCACAAACACCATCAGTGGTCTGGGCAGACTCATCAGTATCAACAAATGCTAACACACAACGAAAGCGGGCTGTGCGTTCTGCAGTCCGAATATTAGTAAGTTCAGCTAGCAGTTTCTGATTATTGGCACTATCATCAGCAGTTTCTCCAGCAAAACGTGCGGAATAAATGCCAGGAGCCCCTTGCAAGGCATCCACTTCTAAGCCCGAGTCATCAGCCAAACAAGCTTTACCCGTAAATTTGGCATAATGCCGAGCTTTGATTAGGGCATTTTCCTTAAAGCTAGCACCATTTTCCACAGCCTCAGGGATAGGACCAAAATCACTAAGGGCTAGTACTTTGACAGGTAACAAAGCCAAAGCAAGGACAATCTCAGCTATCTTACCTTTATTTTGCGTAGCTACTACTATTTCTTTCATTCACGCCCTACTTTCCATGACAAAGGTCCTAAAATATCTTTTTGATAATCAATTAAATGGTTTATTGCTTTTTCCGCAATGGCTAACATCTCATGTAACTCGTCTCGAGTAAAAGGGCGTTTTTCCCCTGTGCCCTGAACTTCAACAAATTGTCCACTACCGGTCATGACCACATTCATATCAACAATGGCAGCTGAATCTTCTTCATAGCATAAATCGGCAATCACACCATCTTTGATAACGCCAATACTAACGGCCGCCAAAAATTCTTTAACAGGAAAAGGTTTATCCTGATTGGTATAAATGGTATTGACGGCATCAACGAGGGCGACAAAAGAGCCTGTAATGGCAGCGGTCCGTGTACCACCATCGGCCTGTACAACATCACAATCAATCCATACTGTCCGTTCACCTAAGGCTTTTAAATCTACAACACTTCGAAGTGCCCGACCAATGAGCCGTTGAATTTCATGAGTTCGTCCTGTCACTTTACCACGAGATGACTCACGAACATTACGCACCTGAGTGGAGCGAGGCAATAATGAATACTCAGCATTAATCCACCCTGAACCTGTCCCCTTCATAAAGTGGGGGACTTTTTCTTCAATGGTAGCAGCGCAGATTACCTTGGTATTACCGACTTCAATGAGCACTGATCCTTCAGGATATTTTAAATAATTGCGAGTAATTGTAACGGGACGCATTTCATCAGCCTGACGGCCATCGATTCTTTTCATATAAACTCCTTCATAATTAGGAAATTAGTAACGATCTGTTACATTTTTTCTAACTTATCTTCATATTTATTTTGTACAAAATAATGTTGGTATTTTTCTTGTTGCTTAGCTTTATGTACAGCGTCAACGGCGGCCTCCCGGCAATGAGGACAAGCCTCCCGAGAAATTACGGCACCAAAAGCCGATTTATAACCAAAATCTGAACCACGAGCCTCAGTGGTTATGGTAAAATAGCCCGCACATTTAGGACACAACCGGACTTTTTCTGTTTGCTTTTCGTTAATACCCCGTTCATCATAAAAAATATTACGACTGCGTTGCCAAAAATCACCAGATTTCGCCACAGCTTCACGTCTAAGTTGTTCCCGCATGGCCCACATCCCCTGTTGCTCTGCAACTACATTGTTAATGGCTCTCGTTACCGCTGAAGACTGGGATGGACAGGTTTGAATATCTGGCTCAATAACCTTACTATAGTCCATTTCGGCCATGGCCAAAATAATCCCCACATTCACATAGGGTAAAGCCGTCTCAATGGAGTATCCACCTTCGAGAACAGCAATATCGGCTTTCAACTTATCAGCTAGGCGTGCATAACCCTGAGCTGTGATCTTCATATTAGCCAAAGGATCACTATAATGATTATCCTGCCCCGCTGAATTAATAATAATGTCTGGCTGAAAATCGGCCAGTACTGGCATCACTAAATGATCAAGGACAGTATGAAGGCCCTCATCTGTCGTGCCAGGAGGCAATGGAATATTAAGGGTCGTGCCCAGGGCCTGAGGGCTACCAAGTTCATCTGTAAAGCCCGTGCCAGGATACAAGGTACGTCCATCTTGGTGAAAAGAAATAAAGAGTGTCTCAGGGTCGTGATAAAAAACATCTTGGGTACCATCGCCATGATGGACATCCGTATCAACAATGGCTACTTTACGAACACCATATTGCTTGCGCAAATATTCCACCATAATAGCCTCGTTATTAATGGTACAAAAACCCCGCGTGCCATGAACCACACGCATGGCATGATGACCGGGTGGACGGGTCAAAGCAAAGGCCCGTTTGACTTCCCCACGCATCACGGCATCAGCCGCCGCCATCACCCCACCCGCCGATACCAAATGGGCATTGGTGATAAGGCTCCCGATATCAGGCACACCAATATGTACGCGTTCAATATCATTGATCTTGGCCATGCCTGGTTTATATTCTTGTATGCTAGGCATATCCAATAGGCCTTCTTCGACGATTTGATCACGGGTATACAGTAATCTTTCTTCCCGTTCAGGATGAACCGGACTGATGGCCCAATCAAAAGCTGGAAAAAATACTAATCCTAACTTTTTGGCATCCATCATGATCCCTCCTCACTATTTAGTAACACACCCGGTTTAATTTGTAAACGACAGGTCATTATTTTCCCCACCGTACGAAAGCCTTGCACAACATTAAACTCTTCTGATTGGATAATCTCAGTAACGCCAAGAGGAATACCTCTGCTAGTGGCCAGCTCCGTCAAATGTTTTTTACCTAAGGCATAGACATCTGTTAACGTAAATTTATGGCCTGGTAGCTTATTTTTTATCCCCAGCTCCGCCACGGTATAATAGCCTTCCGCTGTATCCGCCCGCAACGTAATGTCCACCGTTGGCCTCGCCACGGCAGCTCCAATGGCATTCGCAACCATTCCCTGCTTGGGAAGATCATAACTTACCCCTAAATATTTGGCAAGTAGTGGTACCAGTCCAACTGCGCTACCACCCACGCCAATGACATGTTTCACCGTAAACTGTGTACCGTGGACAATATCTGCGACCCGATATACAGGTTTATTGGCTTGCTGAGCAAGCATATCATAAATAGCCTGAGAAATAATACTAATGGCAGTATGTAGCACCTTATCAGCTACCTCACGTGGCGTTTGTCCATCAATAGCCACTTGCGCCATGGCCTTTATTGCTAACTGTGGATCACCAAAGTCAATCAAATTTGCCACGACCATGGCATCCGTTACAGTGGGACTGGGCCCGCCGACTGCCATGGCCGGGCCTAGACGTTGAGGCCCAACTTTTAATATCCCTTGGGCACGGTGAACTAAACTATCACCACCAAGACCGATTGAACTCAGCCGAAACGCCCGCAGAGAAGTGACAAATTCACCAACACTCGCCCCACCTTCAGCAAATAAGGGCACACCATTTTGCCAGAGTGCAATATCCGTTGTTGTACCACCAATATCCAGGGATAAGGCAGGACTATCCATTGGATTCATAGCCATAATGCCTAGCACACTCGCCGCTGGTCCCGTAAAAATTGCTTCAACAGGATAATTTCTCGCCACCAATAAGGGTAGCGTACCACCGTCTGCTTTCAGTATATAGACAGGAGCCCCTATGCCTCGCGCTTTGAGTGCGCTCTTCACCGCGGTGGAAAATATGTTAAAATGTCGCCACACAGCGGCATTATAATAAGCTGAATTAGTCCGTCGCAAAAAATTAAGGGTGCCTGACACCCCTGATCCTGTCGTAATATAATCTGGATGGGCCTCTTGCTGTACCCACTGAGCCACAGCCAGTTCATTAGTAGGATTACGCACGGCAAATTTTCCAGAAATAGCAAAGACGCCACAGTCCTTAAACTGACGACAGGCTGCTACTACTTCATCTTGCCGTGGACCTACCAGATTGTGACCGCGATGATCAATATAACCTGATAAGACATAAGGCTTCACAGGCAAGGATGTGGTAATATTCATTCCTGGTCCTGGCATGATACACAAACCGACTTGATCAATATCCCCCTTTATGAGGGCATTGGTAACGATGGTTGTGGACAAGGCAATACGGGTAAAATCCCTACTGCCCACATCGTCTACCACCTGATCAATGGCCGCTAGAATACCTTTTAATAAATCATCATGAGTCGTTGGGGTCTTGACCGTACTGATCACTTTTCCGTCAAGGACAACGGCCCCATCAGTAAATGTCCCGCCTACATCAAGTCCTAATAACATAGTTATCTCCTCTTTTCTTGCCCATGCACTGCGCAACCAATGGCACCGTTAAGCTGAGGGTATTTAGGTACAATGACTTTGATTCCCAGTTCTGACTCTATAATCTGGCCAATGGCTGATCCTAAGGCCACTCCCCCAGTAAAAATAATGGTCTCACTCTTTAGTGAGGTTAACATGGGCTTTATTCTCTTGAAAATCGTATAATTCACTCCTGCTGAGAGCTCCGCCACACTGTAGCCTTCCACAATACGTCCAATCAGCTCTGATTCCCCAAAGATGGCACAAGTCGCTGATAATTCCACCGGATTCTCTCGATAAGCACTAAGTTCCTCTAAGCTAATACCCAAGACTGTAGCCATATTTTCCAGATAACGTCCCGTACTGGCCGCACATTTATCATTGGTCGCAAAATCCACCATTTTGCCATTGCGGACTTTAATGACCTTACTATCCTGACCGCCTAAATCCAATACTGTAAAATTTGTAAGACCAGTCTGCCAAATAGCCCCAACAGTATGGGCCTTTAGCTCAGCAATCACAGTAGCGCCTACAATACTAATGGTATTACGCCCATAGCCGGTAGCAACGACATCACAGTTCTCACCGATTCCTACGGCCTTAAAATCAACAACTAAACCTTCGGGGGTAGGCCTTCCATATTGACGATAAAACTGTACTGTTTCAAAAAGCTCTGAACGCTGTACACTATTATGATCCATTATCACTAGTTTTACACTACGACTGCCTAAATCTATACCACAAAACATCTTTCCACCTCATCTGAGCATTTCCAAAAAGCTATCCATTCGAAGCTTGGTACGAGCATCTAACTTGCCTGGTTTATCACCCTCAATTGTTAAGATGGGGATATCTAATTTTTCCCGAAAAATCATATCCTCAATCTGGCGAAAACAAAAGCTTTGCACATAATGGACAATGCCATCTAGATTGCGTTTTTCAATTTCCACCTTAATATCTTCAATGCGGCGAAAAACGCCATAGGGATAGGTATACATGCGATATTGCTCTACCAAATCATCAACATGATAAGGCATGGCAAACTGTCGTTGCACCTCATTAAAAACAACCCGGGCGCCCATTTTTTGGAAGTGGTCGTATAAATCATTAAAGATCGGTGGTACACCGATGAATCCCAGTCGCAAATCTTCCGTATATTCTGGAGCAGCTTGGGCTTTTTTTACAAATTCCTCAACGTCTCGTTCAAAAACATCCACATCACCATTAAAATCACTACACGATACCTGATATAAATGGTTATGAAAACCACTCACCGTATTGTCTTGCCATGTCAGTCGGTCCAGTTCAGCGACTTTTCCTCTAACCTGATCCAAACGTTTCTTAACAGCCATGACACTAGCCCAATCTGTCCCTAAGGCCGTTATCAATTTATTCATCTGCAACTTTAAGATGTCCCGATCTTGATCAAAAGGATAGGCAAAAGGAATGATTTCCACCCCAACCAGTTGTAAGGTTTCCATCAATGCATGAGTATTACTACAATCTCCTTGGGTCACAGCAATCACCTTATCGATATTACCCCCATCAACAACCACTGAATAAAGGCCCTTAATCCAGCCACAGATATTGCGTGGGTACCCTGCATCCTCAGCCACTTCGACTAAACGAGTCGCCTCTTTATCATTAATAAATACATTATTTAAATCCACAGGAATATGACCAGCCGCCAAAATTATTTCCACTGGTACAGTCGTTGTAATACCAATACGCGCCATAATCTTCCTCCCAAACTAAGTGTTTTTACTTCCTAATAGAGCAAACAAAGAGGATAGAATGTTAGTCTATCCTCTTTGACAGCTAGTTACTCGTGCGGCACGGTAACTTCTATATCATAAGTATTTAGACATAACCTGCTATGCCTGGCCCGTAGCCCTTTTTTCTTCCTGTGCATAATTTTTAATAATAACAATGGGCGTCCGTTGTGACGCATTGCCAAAAGGATTATCGATCAAAATGTGTGCTAACTTCTGAGCATCAAGACCTGCCGAAACGCCAAGCACGGCGGCCCGTTTCAAATCATTAACATCCGCAACAGCTGCGCCATAACAACCCAGACGACGTTTGATTTCTGCCGCCACCCCATTTGGATCAAAAGGACCATAGACCAAACATTTATCAAATGGTGGCATGGTGCCTGTCACATCATCAACCAAGGGAGCTTGCTCCCCAGCGAGCTGATAAAATACGCCATTCTTCCCAAATAATTTGGCTACCATACCAAGAAGCAGAGCAAATAAAATACGGAGTTGCCCCTCAGCATCCATTGCGGATTGCATACCATAACAACTAGATAAACTACCTTCCTGGGGAATGAAGCGGCACAAAATTCTTGCCAAAAAACTTACCTTCAAGTCTTCCGGCCTAGTAAGACGGCCTTGAGTAATAGCAACCACACTCTCAGCGACAGTGACTACATCATTAGGACCAGCATTTTGCTCAGCATATTTTACAATGATATCTACAATATTATCTTTATCCGTTAAAATACGCGTGCCCACTGGTATTAGTTCAATTTCTGACATCACGACTCCTCCGATTCTGCAGTACCTTTTGCCTGCATAGCTCTCATTATTTCATCACAGGTCATGACCATCCGTGCCTTATGTATATACCAAAGAGATCTGGCTACAATTTGATACACAATATCAATGGCCATATCTACGGTCAGTTCAGCCATCTGTCCAAGGGCCTCACGAATACCACCCGCTTTGGCCGTAAATGTAACGGTAATGATAACGGTTCCCCCAGTACCTTGGGGAATGATAACGGATTCGAAATAATTATCCGTCCGCGGCGCTGTACTCAGTTCCATTCGCGAACTAACGTCTACACCATCAAACTGCTCATGGGGCAATAAATGACGAGGATAGGCATCCATAATCGTCCCACCCTGTGATCCCTTATTAATAAATGGTACTTTACAAGAAAAGGTCGCTGTTTTATCTGTTAAATCTTCAAGAATAAAATCAGTCCGCTGACCAACAATAAACTCAAAATCTGCATCTCCTTGCCGAGCAATATATAACCATACGCCTATTATTACTACAAGGGCTAGTATTATTACAATCATCAAGAATTCCACACCAAGGCCTCCATCTCTAAGAAATTACTTTTCCTTCATTAGTATACCAAAATTTAGCCATTAGGGCTAGACAACTTTATTCCTGTAACTTCACCAACGTGAAATCTACTGACTGGGTATCCAGCATCAAAACAGCCATTTTCTTCGCCTGCTCAAGATCTGCAGAAAAACATAGCTGCACTTTACCACTCTTCATATCTGTTAAATTATCTTGTTCGCGCAAAATACGATAGGCCTCCAAAGCCGTTTCTCTGGCAGGATCAATTAAAATTACACCAGGGCCTACCACTTTTTCAATCACAGCACTTACAAGGGGATAATGAGTACAACCTAAGATGATCATGTCTACACCAGCTTGCTGCATGGGTAGTACATATTCGGCGACTGCACTTTCGATCTCGGTACCCTCAAGTTTTTTATCTTCAATCAGGGGTACAAGCTTTGGACAAGCTTGGGGATAAACCATTGTCTCTTTGTCTCGTACCTGAGCATCCTTAACGTGTTTTCCACTACTAATCGTAGCCTGGGTCGCTAGCACACCAATTTTATTATTTTTGCTTTTACTGATGGCCAAATCCACTCCGGCATTTACCCCCACTAAGGTAAATGGATATTGTTTTCTTGCCATTTCAAGTCCTAATGCGGTCATTGTGTTACAAGCGACAACTGCCATTTTCACCTTGTGCTCAGCAAAAAAATGTAGAATTTCATGCATAAACTTCAGAATTTGCTCTTTCGGGCGCGGTCCATACGGGACGCGAGCCGTATCACCAAAATATATGAAATTCTCCTCAGGCATGAGCTCAAGAAGTTCCTTGACCACTGTCAGTCCACCAATTCCTGAATCAAAAACACCAATCGGTGCATTATTGCTCAAATCCCTGCACCTCCTCGAAAATATTCTATCTAAATATAATTTATTATATACCTGTTCTACTCTTTACTTGCAGAGCTAATTTGCAAATTACTATAATATTTGTTGGGTAAGCGAATGATTTTACCATTATTATCAGTAAAAACATTTTGCGTAGAACCCGTCGCTAGCAGACGGTCATCCACTTCTCTAATAACTTTATATGTAAAGAGCATCTTTACAGGCGATACTTCAGCTAGCGTTGTCTCAATTAAAACAATGTCATCAAACTTAGCCGAAGCCTTATACTGACAATCAACATGAGTAATGGGAAAGACAATTCCGTCAGCCAAAAGCTCCGTCAACAACACACCAACCTGCCTTAGGTACTCTACCCGCCCCATTTCAAACCAGCGAAAATAATTGGCGTGATGCACTACCCCCATCATATCCGTCTCAACAAAGCGAACTTTTTCTCGTATTGTAATCATACTACCTACCCCTCACTTATCAATCAATTGCTTCATTTCACGAGCCCCTTGCAAATGCAAACGCCCACCGGCAAGTAAACTCTGCCGTGGGGCGTAATAATCATAATCACCGCTTTAACTCTTTGTATATTTTACTTTTCTTTAGTGTGTTTGTCAAAAAAATTTTATTAGCCAAATTATTTTATTAGTTAAAGCATCCTATTGCCATTAATTATTCTAACTAAAACTGCAATGATAGCAATTACGAGGAGAATATGTATAAACCCGCCCATCGTATACGAAGTCACTATACCGAGAAACCATAAGACTATGAAAATGATTGCGATTGTCCATAACATTTTTCATCATCCTTTCTTTTATCAATGGATCGGAATCTTCATCCATGTTCTATAGTAACTATGCAATAAATGGGCCAACCCCATAACCTGCATATATCTGCAGTTGCTCCTTTATCCTTTTTATCGTCATGAACTTATTAGATTAACCAAACCGTACACTATTGCACCTTATCGCACAAATTTCCTCATGTTACTTGGAATCGCCCTCCAATTTTGTTAAGAAAATTTATGTAACTTATAACACCAGGATTTCCGCATCTTTGCGGTATCCTGGTGTTTAAGAATGCTTATCATGTACTGCTACTATTTCTTCATAATCCTACATCCATGTATTGGGACTGTCCAAGACCTCCCATTCGACTGTCTGCACTAAATTTGAAATTTACTTATAGCACCCTGAAGATCTAGCGCCAAACGAGCTAATGCTTGGCTCGATGAGGCGATTTCTTCCATAGATGCCGATTGTTCTTCCGTCGCAGCAGATACAGTCTGCGCTTCACCGGATGTTTTTTTACTTAGTTCATCAATTTCCCTTACTGATCCAACAATTTCCTGGCTACCGTTAGCGATCTGCTCGATGGCGGTAGATATTTCTTGCGTTTGGCCAGATACATTGTTTACCATATCCGCTATCTCCTGAAATGCTCGTCCCGATGCATTGACTACTTCGGCTCCCAACTTGACTTCGCGAGTACCATCATTCATTGCCACGACAGCTCTGTCAGTATCCCCCTGAATTTCACCAATCAGTGCCGAGATTTGTTTGGCTGCATTTTGTGATTGTTCGGCCAGTTTACGAACTTCTTCTGCGACGACGGCAAAACCACGTCCTTGTTCTCCTGCCCGGGCAGCCTCAATCGCAGCATTTAGCGCCAATAAGTTAGTCTGCCCAGCAATACCAGAGATGGTATCGACAATTTGACCAATTTCCTTCGACCGTTCTCCTAATTTACTGACTACCTGAGCTGAAGTGGTCACTGTCTGTTCAATCGAAACCATCTGATTGACGGCTTTACCCACTGACTTATTACCATCCTTTGCTTTATCAGCCGCTTGGGACGTTTGCCCAGCAACTTTATTGGCATTGACAGCAACCTGCTGAATACTAACCGACATGTGTTGCACTACCGTAGATGCGTTAGTGGCGATACTCAATTGTTGTTCTGCACTGGTTGCCACATCTGTAATCGACTGGGCAACTTGATTGGCAGCTTGAGCCGACTGCTCAGCGCTAGCCGTTAATTCCTCCGATGATGCGGCCAATTGCTCAGCCGATTCATTGATCTGTTTCATCAAATTACGGATAGCCGTTCGCATATCGGCCAAAGCATCGGCCACCTGACCAATCTCATCTTTTCTAACAACCTTCCGTGGTTTATCACGAAAATCTCCTGTCGCAAATTCTTTACAAAATACGACCATTGCATTTAGAGGCGTTGCTATGATTTTGGTTATGTACCATCCACTCATCCCCAGCATGATAAATGATATCACCATGATACCTACTGTAATTTCCATGGCTTTTTCGAATGACGCCTGGGTATCATCATTTGTTTTTTCTGCTAACGCCGAGTAATAATCCGCAAACTCGCGTAGGCCCTTCATAAATTCAACATTGAGTGGAATGACCTTGGTAACATATAGTCCATATGCTTCCGCATTTTTATTTTGAATTGCCAGATCAACAACTTGCTTTCTAGCCGTACGATATGTTTCCCTCACCGTTTCTAGCTTTGTCAGTAATTCTGTACCTTTCCCATCTAAATGTATTTTTTTAAGTTTTGCATAATTATTATTTGTCTCTTTTCCGATGTCATCGAGACTTTTTACCAACTCTTGATGTCTTTTATCATCCGTTGCCACCATTAATTCTAATGTTACGGCACTGCCCATTGCATTATTGGTACGAAGTTCATTAGTAATCCTAACTGGAATGAGTCGTTCAGCATACATGGACTTCATATCCGTATTTGATTGTTGAAGATAATAATACCCTGTATATCCCATTACGCTAATCGACAGCAATGCGATAATAATTAATACACTTAATTTAAGACTCATTTTCATGTTATCAAAAAAGTTCATTTACTTATCCCCTTTATAATCCGATCAATTCTTAGTATAAAATTAACAATGCCTTTTATCTTTACTCACCTCTCTACTTAAATAAAATTCCTTCTCTGTTTTTCATTTGCTGATACCATTTTAAATGCAAATTTAGGTTCTTCCTTTTGGAAATCGTTCCATTAACTAGCAAATTTCGACATTAAAGTGAAAATTCCTTCAAATTTGCAGAAGTGCATCAAGAATATTTCATGTAAAAAGAGCTAAATATCGTTTTAAGACTTCCCTTACAGCCAACTACAGATACCTTTGCTATTCATTAAAGGCCCCTAGCATATGCTAGGGGCCTTTCACGATATCTTCTCAAATACCATTCATACAATCCTTAATTTTTATAATGAGTTGGTCTATGCCATTTCCTCTTAAGCCTCTTGTAACTGTCAACAGCCATATGAAAATAGCGTGAGATAGGATAGTTCTCAAAATGCAAAAAGATGATTGGTATAATAATCAAAGTAAAAACTGTGGATGATAGCAAACCACCAATTAATACCCATGCCATGCTAACTCTTGTTTCCGAACCAGCGGTTAAGGCCAGGGCCGTTGGCATCATACCTACAACCATTGTCAATGTGGTCATAAAAATAGGTTTTAGTCGAGTTTTACCGGCTTCAACGATAGCGTCATAGGCACTCATGCCCTCTTGCATCAAGGTTAAGGTATAGTCAAGCAATAATGTTCCATTTTTGGCAACTAAGCCATCCATGACTAGCACACCAATGAGTGAATATAAATTGATTGTATTGCGAGTAATGGCCAAAAAAGTTAATGATCCAATTAAACCTAGGGGCAAGGAAAACATCCTAATAATCGGCGTAGAAATTGATTCATACAAAACAGCTAGTAACATATACACAAGGATTAGTGATAATCCCAAAGCTTGTGCCATTTCACCAAAGGTATCTTTCATATTATCAGCCTGTCCTGTGATTCGATAAGTAACACCAGTACCGAGATCATCGGGCTTAATGTTTGCCTTTATGTCGTTCAAAACTTCTTGTAAGGGACGATCTGTCAGATTAGCTGAGATATTGATGGACTCTTGTTTATCCACACGGCGTAAAAAAACAGGTCCCGATGCATCGTCAACATGGGCGATATCACCTAATTTTACCAAAGTATTACCCTTTTGTAGCACCGGAATGGAACGTATATCGGAAGCTTTATAACCATCACTACCTTTTAAGCGGACATAGATATTAGTATCTTGTCCATCATTTGTAGGATCATTAGGATAAACACCAGCTAGCCCTCCCGAAATAGCAGCATTAAATACATTATTTACATCATTGGCTGTCGTATTATAAAATTTTAATTTTTCCCGATCAACTGTCACTCGCATTTCAGGCATACCTTCCGTATAGGAACTACGAACATCTTTTAATCCTTTTATTTTCCCTAAGACATCCTGAATGCGATAAGATGCTTTGACGATGTTTTCTACATTTCCTCCTTGAACTTCAATTTGCACAGGAGTTGTATTGGGTCCACTGCCACTGCCAGTACCACCTGAAACACCGGCAATAGAAGATTGTGTTTCACTCACTTGTACGATTGCTGTGGGTAAATTAGTTTTGAGGAATTGTCTTACTTGATCGGTAACCAGCCAAACACTACGTTTTCGTTCTTTTCTATCGACCATTTGAACACTAATACTACCAGAATAACCCGATGGTGAACCAACACTGGATAAATAATTTGTTACTTCCGGTATCGTCGTTAGATACTCCTCCACTTGTTTTACGGCACTATTCGTTTGATCAATATTGGTCCCTACGGGTAATTGTATCTGCAAACGAAAGCTCCCCTCATCCGTTTTCGGCATATATTCAGCTCCAATAATACCCGTCGGTATCAAGGAAAGAGTACTGAAAAATATAATTAAAATAATGATCACAAGCTTTGTCCCATGACCAAGACTCCAGCGTAACAGATTCTCATATTTCCGTATTGTTGACTTTTCTAAACGGATCATGAAACTCCATAATTTCCCCTCTGATTCTTGAGTTCCATGTTTAAACAATTTCGATGCCAACATGGGTGTCATGGTAAATGAGATCAACAGGGAAAATAAAGTAGCAAATACGATGGTTAGACCAAATTGGCGAAAATATTGCCCTGTCATCCCCGTCATAAAGGCGATTGGCATAAATACCACCACATCACACAGAGTTATGGCAATGGCAGCCATACCAATCTCGTTGCGTCCATCCTCTGCGGCCGTCTTAGCATCTTTTCCCATTTGTAAATGGCGATGAATATTTTCTAACACAACAATGGAATCATCGACGAGTATACCGACGCACAAGGACATTCCCATTAGGGACATCATATTAAAAGTAAAGCCGACCATATACATGACAAAAAAGCTGGAAATTAGGGAAGTTGGTATGGCAATGAGAACAGCCACTGTCGAACGCCAGCCGCGCAAAAACAAGTATAATACGAGACCCGTCGTAAATAAACCTTCGACGAGTGTTTCTAATGTATTATGCAATGAATCTTGCACATACTTTGATGAATCTGTTACTACAACAAATTGATAGTCTGGATACTCAGCACGTAAGGTCGCAAGCTGCGCATTAACGGCTTTTGCTGTATCGACTAAATTAGCATCACTATTTTTGTAAATGGTCATGGATACTACGTCCTGCCCATTGGTGCGTGCATAACGAGTCACCCGCTTATCTTGTTCTTTAATCGTCGCAAGATTAGTGAGAGGTATATTGACACCCTTCCCATTGGTAACATGAATGGAGGCCAATTCTGCTGGTGAAGCGTATTGGGCTATTAAACGAACGTTAGTTTCTTTTTTATCAGTAAATACTGATCCTGCAGGCGTTAATATATTTTCCTGGGTGATACGGGTCATAATTTGATTTAATGAAATATTAAAATAGGATAATTTATCCTTATCAACTTCAACAGCAACCTCTTTATCCCGGCCACCATCTAATGTAACATCAGATACCCCATTGGCTCTTTGCAGCCTTTCCACAAAGATGTCATTGGCCAAGGTATAAATATCAGCCAAGGGCTTATCGGCAAGAACCGAGACTTCCATAATAGGCTGGGCATTCACATCCCGTTTGATAACCACGGGTGCACTAATGCCCGTCGGCAGTTTTTGGAGTACAGAATCAACATATTTTGTCGCATCGATGGCGGAAAAATCCGCGTTAGCCCAAAACTCAAATTCTAAAATAATCGTTGCTTTTTCTGGCCGGGCAATGGATGTCATGTGTTTTAAATTCGACAGTGATGATAAGGCATTTTCTAGAGGTTTAATCACATCTTGCTCAATTTCTTCGGTGCCAGCACCGGTATAGTTGACAGTTACTGTAACAAAAGGCGTATTGATGGCCGGCAATAATTCAACACCAATGCGATAAAAGCTGTATAAACCCAGTACCACAAAGAGCAATACAATCATGGTAATACCGATGGGTTTTTGAATGGAGAAGCGTGTTATATTCACTGACTGTCACCACCATTATCTTGAGAAACAAGATGGGGATTTATCGTCATGCCCGATTTTAAGCGAGATAAATTACTTGTAACGACCAGTTCATTCTCATTTATACCGCCCAAAATTTCTATATTATCATCGCTTATCGCGCCTAATTGAACAGTACGTTGCTCAACTATATTTTGCGCATTAGCCACAAAGACATAATTTCCCCCATTTTTCGCTAACACCGCACTTTTGGGCAGCACTAAGGTATTAGGTCGTACTATTGTATTGATTATGGTTCTAGTAAACATACCCGTTCTGACAGAATCATCGATATTTGTCAAAGCAATACGTAATGAAAATGCTTGACTTGTACTGTCATTCGATGGACTTATGTAAATGATCTTACCCGCAAAGGTTTTAGCCACCGATTCAATTTGCACATTTACATCCATGCCAAGTCTCATTGCTGGCAAATCTTGCTCAGAGATCTGACAATCAACATAAATTGCACTATTATCCACAATACTTAGTAATTTTTGCCCGACCGTCGCAAAATCACCGACCTCAGCCAGACGATAACCAATCATGCCCGAGCGTGGCGCGCGTAAGACCAAATCTTCCCGCTGTTTTTCCACGGCGCTCACAGTATGTTGGGCCTTTAACGCTGCAGCCTGGGCCGATAAAATGGCTGAGGGCACAGAACTTGAATTCATTTGATTAGCCAAAGCATCTAATGCTGATTTAGCACCTAACATTGTTTGCTCACTAGTATCTAAGGCTTCTCGGGAGATAGCCCCTTGATTATATAGATCCTTATAGCGCTGATAGTCAACGGAAGTTGTTCGATAATCGGCCTTGGCTTTGTCATAACTAGCATGGTATGACACATCGCTTGTCACAGCATCAGCAGTAGCTTGGCTATAGGCAGCTTGGTTTTGTAAAATGGAGATATCAGCATCACCTGTATCCTGAACAATTAAAATATCGCCTTTAGAAACCCACTGTCCAAGTTTACTATTCACTGCGGTTATCTTACCTGCATATTTGGCAGCAATATCCACTTGTGCCTCTGGAACGGTTTGGCCTGTCAAGGATATGCGTTTCATTAAGCCAATCCGTGGAACTGCCAACACATCGGCTGTCGTTTGTAGCTTATTATTCGTAGCATTTGAATTTACCAAAGAAGAATTGCGTTTTATTTGCATCCCTACGATAATGGCCAACAACAAAAGTACAACAATACTAGTAACAATAATCTTTTTTCGTTTACTCATATTTTCCCACTGCCCACGTTTCATTATCATCCCTACTTTTTTTATAAAATTTATTCACCTATATCCCAATGATCATTTTTAGCATCAATAGCCTTACCAGCCATACGTTGCAATAATTGATACGCTACTTTTTCTTCTTCACTCGTAAAATCTTTTGTGACAATCTGAGCCCATTCTTCTAGTATTAATTCCATCTTAGGTTCTAACTTTTGCCCTTTCTCCGTTAGAAAAACCTCATAAGCTCTTTTATCTTTTGCATCCTGTTGACGCGTTACATAACCTAACATTTCAAGGGTTGTACCAATACGTGATGCAGTTGCCTTATCAACATTTAAAATTTTACTAATTGTATCTTGACTTAATCCCTGCTGCCGATATAAACATAATAAAAAAAAGATACCACTACTGCTCATCCCATATTCTTCAGCACGATAATCAAGATACGAGCGTCTAGTACGGTATAACACTGAAATCCATTTCTCGATATATGGTTGTCGATTCATTCTACAATCCCTTCTTTTCACATTATCCCAATAACACTACGCAAAGTTGATAACCCATCTTTATCTATTAAAAGCATATGTATATAAATAACATAATCGAGAACGAATCGGTTGCATTTTTTACATAATATTGAAGCAAATAAGATATTTTATTATTGCATATATTTATGACAAAAGTATGACAATCTTGGTATAAATAGAAAATTATACAATACTTTTTGGTAAATTTAAAAACCCTGCTATGACAACTTTAAAGAGTACCCCATGTAAAAAGTCACCATAGGGTACTCTTTTGTTTTACGATTGGAGAGCATCAGTTTTATTAGCTAAATATAGCAAATAAAACTGAAATTCTACTGAAATAGCACAAAATTTTACAGAGATCGACTTAACTCTCCGAAAAAGAACTACACCTTTCAGCGCAGTTCTTTAATCACTTATAAAACTAATTATCTTTTTTCCGAAATAAGTAGTACATAAGCAGTCTTCCATACAAAAAGCCTTCTAGCAAAATGATATGCTCCCCTTGTGGTAGACAGTTTAAATAATAAAACTGTTTATTATAAGGAGGATCTTTTTTTGTCATACAAAGCAAAAATATCAGGAGCAGAAAAGATAGCAGCTGTTGAGAAATATCTTCGCGGTGAAGATTCGCTTAATCATTTAGCCACTTTGCTAAATATTGCCTCTCCATCCATCAAACAATGGCTTCAAACTTACCAATCGTTAGGCTCCACCGGCTTGCTTAATGCATCCCAAAATGCTGTTTATCCTGCAGAATTAAAGATTTCAGCTGTTAATGATTATCT
>Ga0209123_1000231_pt1 | contig 83332 bp, 73 predicted proteins | sample BarGraIncu00431A_FD_184500 | JGI IMG/M metagenome (GOLD analysis project Ga0209123, IMG submission 184500) | Arctic peat soil microbial communities from Barrow, Alaska, USA - Barrow Graham LP Incubations 004-31A (SPAdes) (version 2) | ecosystem: Environmental > Terrestrial > Soil > Wetlands >... | reverse complement strand
GACGGCCAACATCAGCAAAGCCGATCTGGCTGTGACGGGCCTTGCTGCCAGCAGTAAGACCTACGACGCAGGCACGGTTGCCACCTTGACCGGTATCGCAGCAGTTACCGCCTTGGGCTCGGACAGCATCACCCTGGGAGGCACCGCCAGCGGCAGCTTTGCCAACAAGACCGTAGGCACGGGCAAAGCAGTGACCGTGGCAGGCAACACGCTCAGCGGCACGGATGCAGGCAACTACAACCTCGTTCAACAAACTGGTTTGACGGCCAACATCAGCAAAGCCGATCTGGCTGTGACGGGTCTTGCTGCCAGCAGCAAAACCTATGACGCGGGCACGGTTGCCACCTTGACCGGTAGCGCAGCAGTTACCGCCTTGGGCTCGGACAGCATCACCCTGGGCGGCACGGCTAGCGGCACCTTCGCTAACAAGACCGTGGGCACCAATAAAGCGGTGACCGTGGCAGGCAACACGCTTGGCGGCACGGATGCAGGCAACTACAACCTGGTGCAGCAAACCGGCCTGCAAGCCAACATCAGCAAAGCCGACCTGGCTGTGACGGGTCTTGCTGCCAGCAGCAAAACCTATGACACAACCGCCATCGCCACCTTGACCGGCACCGCTGCGGTGACCGCCTTGACTGGCGACAGCGTCACCCTGGGTGGCACGGCCAGTGGCAGCTTCGCCAACAAGACCGTGGGCACGGGCAAAGCAGTGACCGTGGCAGGCAACACGCTTGGCGGCACGGATGCTGGTAACTACAACCTGGTGCAGCAAACCGGCATCACGGCCAACATCACCAAAGCCGATCTGGCTGTGACGGGTCTTGCTGCCAGCAACAAAACCTATGACGCAGGCACGGTTGCCACCTTGACCGGCACGGCAGCCGTTACTGCCTTGGGCTCGGACAGCATCACCCTGGGTGGCACGGCCAGTGGCAGCTTTGCTAACAAGAATGTCGGTACGGGCAAAGCGGTCACCGTGGCAGGCAACACGCTCAGCGGCACGGACGCAGGCAACTACAACCTCGTTCAACAAACTGGTTTGACGGCTGACATCAGCAAGGCTGACCTGGTCGTGACCGGTCTGTCGGCCAGCAGCAAGACCTACGATGCCACAGCAGCAGCCGCCTTGACCGGCACCGCAGCTGTCACCGCCTTGGGCACGGACAGCATCACCCTGGGCGGCACGGCCAGCGGCAGCTTTGCCAACAAGACCGTGGGCACCACCAAAGCGGTGACCGTGGCAGGCAACACGCTCAGCGGCACGGATGCAGGCAACTACAACCTCGTTCAACAAACTGGTTTGACGGCCAACATCAGCAAAGCCGACTTGGCTGTGACGGGTCTTGCTGCCAGCAGCAAAACCTATGACGCGGGCACGGTTGCCACCTTGACCGGTATCGCAGCTGTTGCCGCCTTGGGCTCGGACAGCGTCACCCTGGGTGGCACCGTCAGCGGCAGCTTCGCCAACAAGACCGTAGGCACGGGCAAAGCGGTCACCGTGGCAGGCAACACGCTCAGCGGCACGGATGCAGGCAACTACAACCTCGTTCAACAAACTGGTTTGACGGCCAACATCAGCAAAGCCGACTTGGCTGTGACGGGTCTTGCTGCCAGCAGCAAAACCTATGACGCGGGCACGGTTGCCACCTTGACCGGTATCGCAGCAGTTACCGCCTTGGGCTCGGACAGCGTCACCCTGGGCGGCACGGCTAACGGCACCTTCATCAACAAGAATGTAGGCACGGGCAAAGCAGTGACCATCACCGGCAACACCCTCACCGGCACCGATGCTGGCAACTACAACCTGGTGCAGCAAACCGGCATCACGGCCAACATCAGCAAAGCCGATCTGGCGGTGACGGGTCTTGCTGCCAGCAGCAAAACCTATGACACAACCGCCATCGCCACCTTGACCGGCACCGCAGCTGTCACCGCCTTGGGCTCGGACAGCGTCACCCTGGGCGGCACCGCCAGCGGCAGCTTTGCTAACAAGAATGTCGGTACGGGCAAAGCGGTCACCGTGGCAGGCAACACGCTCAGCGGCACGGACGCAGGCAACTACAACCTCGTTCAACAAACTGGTTTGACAGCTGACATCAGCAAAGCCGATCTGGCTGTGACGGGTCTTGCTGCCAGCAGCAAAACCTATGACGCAGGTACCATCGCCGCCTTGACCGGCACCGCAGCTGTCACCGCCTTGGGCACGGACAGCATCACCCTGGGCGGCACGGCCAGCGGCAGCTTTGCCAACAAGACCGTGGGCACCAATAAAGCGGTAACCGTGGCAGGCAACACGCTCAGCGGCACGGACGCAGGCAACTACAACCTGGTGCAGCAAACCGGCCTGCAAGCCAACATCAGCAAAGCCGATCTGGCTGTGACGGGTCTTGCTGCCAGCAGCAAAACCTATGACGCGGGCACGGTTGCCACCTTGACCGGTAGCGCAGCAGTTACCGCCTTGGGCTCGGACAGCGTCACCTTGGGCGGCACGGCTAGCGGCACCTTCGCTAACAAGACCGTGGGCACCACCAAAGCGGTGACCGTCACCGGCAACACGCTCAGCGGCATGGACGCAGGAAACTACAACCTGGTGCAACAAACTGGTTTGACGGCTGACATCAGCAAAGCCGACTTGGCTGTGACGGGTCTTGCTGCCAGCAGCAAAACCTATGACACAACCGCCATCGCCACCTTGACCGGCACCGCTACGGTGACGGCCTTGACTGGCGACAGCGTCACCCTGGGTGGCACGGCCAGTGGCAGCTTCGCCAACAAGACCGTAGGCACCGACATCGCTGTGACCGTCAGCGGCAACACCCTCACCGGCACAGACGCTGGCAACTACAACCTGGTGCAGCAAACCGGCTTGAAAGCCAGCATCACCAGGCCGGAGCCTATCGTCACCGGTTCACCCGTGGGCGACAAGCTTGTCGCCGTTCAGGTGGCACTCGCCCAAGAAGGCCGCCAGACCGACAAGGTCGATAGGACCGTCAAGGTTGATACGACCGTCAACCCCGACAAACCGCAAAGTCAGCAGGGGACCCTTACCGTCGTTAACGACGGCCTGCGCCTGCCTGAAGGCTTGGAACCTTTGAGCGCTCTTTGATGAAACAAGCACCATCAATCGCTATCAATTGCATAGCTACTCACGCTCGCAGTACGGGCGTTACAACAAAATTTGACCTTATAAATATCAAAATGAACAAGCCCAATATCGCACTGTCAGCCCTGACCATGGCCCTGCTGGCCTGCGCCAGTGCCTACGCTCAACCAAAACCCGATGCCGGGCAAATCACCCGCGAACTGCAAAAGTCCTCCGATCTGGCTGCGCCCAAAGCCAGCGCCCCCTTGCGCATTGAGGGCCAAGCACTGACCCAGGACTCACGCAGCACTGACGTGCGCTTTACTGTGAAGTCCATCCGTGTCACCGGCAGCCAGGTGTTCCCAGCTGCCGAACTTGAAGCATTGGTGGCCAACCTGAGTGGGGCCGAGCACAGCCTGGCTGAGCTCGATGGCGGTACCGTTCGCATCTCGCGCTATTACCGTGAGCGTGGCTATGTGGTGGCGCGTGCTTATCTGCCAGCGCAAGACATCAAGGACGGCGTGGTGGTCATTGCCGTGCTCGAAGGCGCTCTGGACCAACAGCGCCTGAGCAACAAATCGCGCTTATCCGATGCCCTGGCTAACCGCTATCTGGCGGGTGTCAAACCCGGCGATGTGATCCATGCCCCAATCATTGACCGCGCCTTGCTGCTGCTGGGCGATACCCCTGGCGTGGGCGGCACCCGTGCTGCCCTGCAACCCGGTGCCAGCGTGGGAACGACCGATTTGCTGGTGGAGCTGGACCCGGATCAAGCCTATTCGGCCCATCTGGAGTTGGACAACTATGGCAACCGCTACGTTGGTGAGTGGCGCGTCGGGGCCAGCGTGGCGCTGAACAGTCCGCTGGGTCTGGGTGACTTGCTGAGCCTGCGGGCCATCACCAGCGGCGATCTCATGAGCTATGGGCGCCTGAGCTACCAGTTGCCGGTGGGCGCGAGCGGCCTTAAATTAGGGGCAGCCTATTCCGATACGCACTACAAGCTGGGCGAAGAGTTCACATCCCTGCAAGCGCATGGCACGGCCAGCAGCACCAGTGTGTTTGCCACTTATCCGTTTGTGCGTAGCCAAAGCAGCAATCTGGCGGGCACGCTGACCGTGGAGAACAAAAAACTGCTCGATCAAACCGATGCGGTGGCGAACTCGAACGTGGACAAGCAGGTGCAGTTGGTGACGCTGGGTTTGGCTGGCAGTCGGCAAGATGCGGCATGGGGCGGTGGCCTGACGGCCTTTGATGTGTCGCTGACCAGCGGCAACCTGTCAATGGATGCGGCGTCAATGGCAGTCGATGCGGCGGCCAGTTCGGCCAATAGCAATGGCACCTTCAACAAGCTGGCCTACAGCCTGAGCCGCCAGCAGCGTGTGAGCGACAAATACAGTTTGCAGCTGGCGCTATCGGGCCAGCAGGCGAGCAAGAACCTGAACTCGTCGGAGAAGTTCTCGCTGGGCGGGGCCAGTGGTGTGCGGGCCTATCCGCAGGGTGAAGGCAGTGGTGACCAGGGCCTGTTGGCGAACCTGGAAGTGCATCGCAGCCTGAACGAACAGCTGCAAGCCGTGGTGTTTTACGATGCCGGTTCGGTGGACATCAACCGCAACCCTTATGGCGCCACAGCGGCGGCCAACACGCGCTTTATCTCAGGTGCGGGTCTGGGTCTGAATGGTCAGGTGGGCCAGTTGCAGTTCAAGACTTCGCTGGCCTGGAGCACCAGTGGGGGCGATCCGGTGTCTGACACCTCCACCCGCAGTCCGCGTTGGTGGCTTCAGGTAAGCTTGCCGCTTTGATTTTTAAAGGCGGATGGGAATGCCCAAATTTGTAGGAGTCACCGGCTTGCCCCGAGCTGGCTCGACCTTGCTGTGCCAGTTGCTGGCGCAGCACCCCGAGATTCATTGCGAAGGCAGCAGCAGCCCGCTGTGCAATACCTTGCTGGGCATCCGGCGCATGGTCAGTGATGACCAGTTCTTTCTGTCGCAGCTCGACACGTCGTTTAACACCAGCTATGCCCACCTGGCTTCGGCCATGCAGGGCTATCTGCGTGGCTGGAATCACGATTGCGAAAAGCCGCTGGTGGTGGATAAAAACCGGGCCTGGCTGCATGCTATCGAAATGCTGCTGCACATTGAGCCCGAGGCCAAGCTGATTGTGTGTCTGCGCGACTTGGGGCAAATTTACGGATCGATTGAGGCGCAGCACCAGCGCACCATCCTGATCGATTTCATTGACCATCTGGCCGACTATGACCGTTTTGGCCGGGCCGATGTACTGTTTGCCAAAGACAAGGCCATTGGTGCGCCGCTGATCTCATTGCACGCGGTGCCAGACTTGCCCAAACATGTGCAGGAGCGCTTGTTTTTTGTACGGTTTGAGGACCTGATGGCGCAGCCGGTGGCCTGCATGTCGCATATTTACAAGTGGCTGGGCGTGTCGCCTCTGACGATCAATGCGCAGCAGCTTGAGGTGGGCGTGCAGGAGAGTGACAGCCACTACCACATGAAGTACACGCACAAGCAGTCCACGCAGATTGTGGCCCCCAAACGCCATGAAATCCCGCCGCGTATCCAGGCGCTGATTGAGACTGCCTATGCGTGGTATTACCAGCTTTACTACCCGCATTTGAAGAAATGAAGCCCGGGCTGCAAAGCGATTCCAACGTGGTGCGCCAACTCGCTGGGGTGAGCAGGGTGCAGCATCAGGCCCACAGCGGTCATCGGGGGGCCGTCGTTTGGTTGACGGGCCTGCCGGGCTCGGGCAAATCCACCATTGCCCGCGCAGCACAAGCTGAGTTGCACCAGGGCGGCTTTCGTACTGTGCTGCTCGATGGCGACAATTTGCGGCACGGCTTGTGCGCGGATTTGGGGTTTTCTATCGCTGATCGCCATGAGAACGTGCGCCGCACGGGCGAGGTGGCCAAGCTTTTTCTGGAAACCGGGGTCGTCGTTTTGGTGGCACTGGTCTCGCCCATGCGCGACGCTCGCGAGGCCGTTCGCCGTTTGCTGCCAGATGGTGATTTTTTGGAAATTTACTGCCAATGCCCGATCACGGTTTGCCGCGAGCGTGACCCCAAAGGCCATTACGCCAAAGCTGAAAACGGCACGATTGCCGAGTTCACGGGCGTCTCATCACCCTATGAGGTGCCGCTGGCCCCCGCATTGAGTCTCGATACGGGGGGGGAGCTGGTCGAAGTTTCAGTGGATCGCTTGATTCGGTTTGTCGTTGATCAATTGACAAATTGACCTGTAGCCACCGTATTCACTGCGTGAGTAGCTACAAACTTCATAGCGAGTAAAAATTCAACCAGCCCCGCATCGGTCCACAGACCGTGCGGGTGCATTGGCGCTACAGCGGGATCGTGAGCGTGTTGCCGGTAAAGCTGATCGCATCACCCGCGGCAGGCGTGGCCACGATGGCGGGCACGTTGGTGGTCGTAATCAGTGGCGCGGCACCGGGCGTGCCGCCGCGCGGGGTGGTGCGAACCACCTGACTTGGCGGCAAGGCGGTGCCATTTTTCAAATTGGCATACATCGCATCCATGGCGCGGATGAAGTAGGTGTGCAGCGGAATGTAGCGGGTGTCAAAGCCGCTCAGCGACAGGAATGCGTCGAAGTGCTGTGCATTGGTGACCTCGATGTAGCGCGTTTTGCTGGCGGCCCCTTCCACCGAGTGGTTGAATGCCACATAGGCGCGCGCCGCATTGTTGATCGGCAGCAACGCATCGCTGCGCCCGGCCACGATGATGACCGGCTTGGCCCTTAAATTGCCGCTGAGCAAAACCTCGGCCATGCCCACTTTCACAGCATCGCTTTGCGCCTTGGTCGGCGTCGTGGCGCTGCTCAAGGCCGCACCTGTCACGGTGTCCACACCGGTCACGAGCGCGCGCTGGCACAGGGCATTGTCCAAGCCAAAGTCCTGCACACCAGTCGATACTGATTTGGCCAGTTGCCAGGAACTCGCGCCGCCCACCGAATCGTTATAGACCACGGTGGCTGGTGTGCCGTTGGCCGTTCCATTGGCCAGTGCAAAGCTCTGGGCCTTGGTGCTTGCCGTGACGGCCACCGGTGCGCCTGCGACATCAACCTGGGCAAAGCTGGTGTTGCAGACGTTGTCAATCACCGAGAAGCGGCCATAACTGACCGGGTACATCGCGGACAAAATGGGGCCGTTGCCGAGTCCGTAGTGGGCGTTGTGCATGGTGTCGTTGTACGAAGTCCAGCCATAGGCTTGCAGCTTGGTCAGCGCGTCCAGCGAGCGGGCGGCCGTATCGGTGCCGCTCACCAGACCCTTGGTGGCCAGGCCGTCACAGCGACTGGTGGCGCGGGCCGTCATGCCCACCAAGGAGATGTAGTTATGGACCGAAACCTCAGCCATCGTCGCAGGCAAAGACAATGCGGCACACGGCTGGTAGAGGTTGCCGTAGGTGGTGTAGTCCGCCATCGTTCTGCCAACGCCAGCCACGTCCACACCGGCGAAATTGATGCCATAGCCCGCAGTGGACGACGGCTGTACATTGGGCTCATTGGCGACCACGCCCCGAATCAGGCCGCTGGTATCTTGCTCAATGGCATGGATGACCGCACCGCCGCCATTGGACACAGAAGCGGCAATGATGATTGTGTTGACCGCTGCAAAGGGTGTCGGCGTGGCCGCGGTGCCATAGCGGTCATTCAATGCAAACAGGGCATATCGAGCTGCAGCCAACGTGTCAGTGCCCCAATCCTTCTCGGGGTTGAGCTGCGAATGCACTTGTTTCAAAGCCAGCCTATTGGGAAACAAGGCGTTGTAGGCAATGCGGGCGGCATCTGTGATGTTGGCCGCAAAGAAATTGAGCAACCCAGCATCCATCCGGGTAGCGCGCGTGCCGTCAATGCGATTGACGGTGTCATCGGTCATGTCATACAAGCCAACGCCTTTACCGGCATCGGTCAAAGCAACCGCACAACCGTGCTTGAGGCCCCATTCGCTGGCGGCACCCACCGCGCCATACACGCCACGCGAGCCCGAGGATGGACCGACCACCACACAGGGTGCGGACTGATCAAAACCATCGGGGATCTGCACAACCATAGCCACCCGTTTGCGACCACTGCCATCGTCCAGCGAAGCCAGGTATTCGCGCCCTGGAATCAAACCCTCATTAGCGGTGACGGTGCCACTCACGTCAACATTCGGCCCATACAACGTGCCATAGCCGCCGTTGGCAGTGACGTCCACCAGCCCCCGGTAATTGGAATAAATAGCGTTACGGCGCAACTCCAGCGCCGTCGGCGCGAGCGGGTTGGCATAGACCGGTGCTGCGGCACCACCAATGCCGGTGCGCCCCAGACCGGCCGTCAGCAAATCCTGCGTAGCAGCGGTATCTCCGGTACCCCGTGTTGTGGCAGGGTAGATCGTGATGCTGTGTTGCGTGACCCCAGCAGGAAGGACATTGGTCACTTGCATCCGCGCATCGTCGCCCGCGCAACCCGCCAGCAGTCCGACGCCAAGCGCCAAAGACGCGGGCAGCCCAAGCGGCTTGACAACTTTGTGTGCATATTTCTTCATTGATGGCTCCTTGATTTTTTACAGATGGACAGCGTATCTGTCTGCACGCAAGCATGCCGCGCAGCAATCCCCCTACGCTTGAGGGAAAGTCGTCCTCTGCAAGCACACGGCTGCGCAGAAAATCATTGGAAACAATGTTCCCAACAAATTCCTGCTATTTTTAGCGGCTTGACCCCGATTTGCTACCGGGTAAACACCATGATTGAAGGTGTCCGTGCGAACACCCCCCTCGCCAGCGATTCAGCGAGACATCCAGACTTCAAACGATGCTGATTACTCTGACGATTTTTCGCGCTTGGCCGCTTTGCTAGATTTCTTGACCCGGGTTTTGACGCTGCTGGGTTCGTCTGATTTAAAACCAGCCTCCAATTCCGCTTCAACGCGTTCGCACAGCGTGCGCAAAATCTTGACGCGGGCATAGTTCTTGTCGTTGGCTTCGACCAGTGTCCAGGGCGCATTGCCGGTGCTGGTGCGCTCCACCATGTCGCAAATGGCCTGCTGGTAGGCATCCCATTTTTCACGGTTACGCCAATCTTCATCGGTGATTTTGAATCGTTTGAATTCAATTTTTTCACGCGCCCGGAAGCGTTTGAGCTGCTCCGCCTGGCTGATTTGCAGCCAAAACTTCACCACGATCACGCCGGCATCGGCCATTTCATGCTCAAAATCATTGATCTCGGTGTAAGCCCGCAACCAATCGTTCTCTGAGCAGAATCCCTCCACCCGCTCGACCAATACCCGCCCATACCAGGTTCGGTCAAAGATGGCCACATGACCCTGGCGCGGCAAATGACGCCAAAACCGCCAAAGGTGCGGTTGGGCCCGCTCTTCATCGGTGGGCGCCGCCACCGGCGTCACCTGGTATTGCCGTGCATCCATCGCCGCACCAATACGCCGGATGGCACCGCCCTTGCCCGCCGCGTCCGCCCCTTCAAAAGCACACACCAGTGAACGACCCTTGAAGCGCGGATCACGCACCAGCTCCGACAGACGCCCCTGCCAATGAGCCAATTCGTCATCGTAGGCTTTATCCTCCAATTTGAGAGTGAGGTCGAGTTCCGACAGCAAGTTGCGCCCGTCGGTATCCACCCGCACCATCGGCGCCGCTGGCGCATCCTGCTTGTCGGTGCTAGCCAGCTTTTTCCTCATCGCATCAAGCAATATTTTCCCCACGGTCAAGGAGCGATAGCGGTCATCCGTGCCCTCAACCACGACCCAAGGCGCCCAGGGCGTATTGGTGACCCGCAGAATGTGACCGGCAACGTCCTGTAATTCGTCATAGGTTTTGAGCCGGTCCCAGTTCCACTTGGTCACACGCCAGGCGGTGCGGGGATCGCTTTCCAGGTCTTTGAGGCGCTTTTTTTGCCCATCTTTGGTCAGGTGAAACCAAAACTTCAGGACCAGCGCGCCTTCATTGACCAGCATGGCCTCGAACCGATTGATCTGGTCCGCACGGGCATCGAGTTCCTTCAGTGAAATCTCTCCCTGAATGCGTTCGCGAATCGGGTCGGAATACCAGGAGCCGGCAAAAATACCTATGCGTCCTTTGGGGGGCAATGAACGCCAGTAACGCCACATGGGAGGACGCTCTCGTTCCTCATCACTGGGCTCGGAAAAAGCCAGCGTGGAAATGAACCGGGGATCCATCCACTCATAGAGCACATTGATGGTTTCCCCCTTGCCTGCACCATCTTGGCCACTGATCAGCACCACCACCGGGATTTTCCGGTTCTCATACAAATCAATCTGTGCGCTGAGCAAGGCGGCTCGCAATGCTGGCACCGTTTCTTTGTAGGCGGCTTTGCCGATTTTGTGACCAATTTCTGCTGATTCAAACATAAACCCTCTCCTTCACCGGTTATTCAAACGCTTAATTGCTCATTTAATAGTAGCATCACCCCTGACAGGATATCCCCTGTTTTTCAGTTGATGTACTTAACTTGGCTCAAAGCAACTGGAATTGCCAGGATGCATAAAACAGCTTCTATCAGGCCCCACGGTAAAATTACCCCACTCTCTCATTTGCCTCACCAAGGATTCCTATTTTGCGCACCACTAAATACAAAATCTGGATGCAGTTACTGATCACCATTGGTGCTGCATTGATTGTTGTCTGGACGGGGGTCATCATTTGGCAAGGTTATGTTTATCGACAGGCAGCCCTTGAGCAGGCTGGTGATTTCTCATTAAGCATGCACAACGCCACGATGGCCGGGCTCACCGGCATGATGGTGACTGGCACCGTGGCGCAGCGTGACGTGTTTCTGGACCAGGTCAAACAACTCGGCACTATTCGCGATGTTCGTGTTTTGCGCGGTGAAAACGTCACCAAAATGTTTGGCCCCGGTAACGCCAAGGATGATGGCAATCCAGATGAACTGGAAAGCCAGGTCCTGAAAACCGGCAAAGAAATCATCAAGGTCGAGTCTGATGGCAAAGGCGAGTTTTTGCGCGCTGTTCGCCCCATGATCGCCATGAAAAATTCCTTGGGCAAGGATTGCACGCTGTGCCATCAAGTGCCTGAAAACACAGTCTTGGGTGCCGTCAGCATGAAGGTCTCGCTGGAGCAGGTCAACGCGGGTCTGGCCGATCAGCGCATGAAATCCATTTTGGCGGCCCTCTTCACTTGCATCCCGGTGCTGATGCTGATTTATCCTTTTATCCGCAAAGTTGTGACCCAGCCTCTAGAGTTTGCAGTGAAAGTGGCTCGTGGCATTGCCGCCGGCGATTTGACACAACAAATCTCTGTTAATTCAAGCAATGAAATGGGTGAATTGCAGCAAGCCTTGCAGGACATGAATACGAGTTTGGTGCACATTGTGGGACAGGTCCACGTCGGCACCGACACCATCTTTAGTGCATCCAGTGAGATTGCAACCGGCAACCTGGACCTATCTGAACGTACGGAATTGCAGGCCATGTCGCTTGAAAAAACCGCGTCCTCCATGCAGGAACTCACCGACAACGTCAACCAGAATGCCGAGAACGCCCGCAAAGCCAATCAGCTCGCCATGTCAGCCTCTGAGGTGGCCATCAAGGGTGGTGCGGTGGTGTCACAAGTGGTGAACACCATGGAGTCCATCAACACATCCTCCAGAAAGATCGTCGACATCATCAGCGTGATTGACGGCATTGCATTCCAGACCAATATTCTGGCCTTGAATGCTGCGGTAGAAGCAGCCCGTGCGGGTGAACAGGGACGAGGCTTTGCCGTCGTCGCATCGGAAGTTCGCAGCCTGGCACAGCGCTCGGCAGCGGCGGCCAAGGAGATCAAAGGCCTGATTGACGACTCGGTTGACAAAGTCGGCACCGGCAGTGCCCAGGTCCACCAGGCAGGCACCACCATGACTGAAATCGTGGACAGTATTCGCCACGTAACGGACATCATGGGCTCTATTGCTGCGGCCAGCGCCGAACAATCCGGCGGTATTGAACGGGTCAACAATGCCATTGCCGAAATGGATAATGTCACTCATCAAAATGCAGCCCTGGTCGAAGAGGCCGCAGCAGCGGCCCAATCACTGCAAGACCAGGCTGGGCATCTTGAACAAGTTGTCAGCGTCTTCAAACTTGACAGCAAAAACGACCAGAACCCCCGGCGTCTTTTAACCTAAATAGCCTCTAGCCCCCGTACTCATTGCGTGGGAATCTATTAATAACATAGCGAATATAGACTTGGCTTGACCGTTCTCTCGGGAGAATGGCCGGTTTAAGCGTCAGACCATGCACACCATCAATCCTCCTATCAGCACCGACACGCTCAACGATTCACCGCTTGTTATTCACTGGAACGAGGCTGGCGTGGAATGCGCCGCGCGCTGGCGCTCTGAGCGCGGCGCACCTCCACCCAAACGGGTAATGCTGGCAGACGACACGCTCAGCGCCGACACGGCTTACCAACTGGCGTGCGAAGGCACCGCCCTGCTTTGGCGCGGCGACTTTCAAAATGCCCGGCAATTGCTCAAGGCGCTGGCACGGCGCGCCGACCAGGTTCCGGCACGCAAACGCAAAAAGGCAACCGAGGTCGTGCCCATTGCAGAGGCCTTTCACAAACACCGGCTGGCCCAGTCGCAACGGGCACGCATGCTGGGCATGCTGCTGATTCCTTTCAATGCGGACTACAGCATCCCCTTGCGCCGTGCGCCAGCAGTTACTCAAGCCTGCACAGAAGCCTGGGGACCAGCAGATGAAACCGCCGGCACCTCGGTGGCATCTCTGCGCGAGTTGCTCGGTATGACCAGCGCCCATGAATGGCACCGCGTGGGGGTTGAGATTCCAGCGCTGGGCGAAGCCCCTGGCAACCGGATTCACCCCCATTACGGGGTGTTCTCCCCCGTGCGGGGGGAATACGTCCATCTCGTCGCCACTGCGCACTTGCCCAAACCGCCCACCGGTCAGGATTCGATTGTGGCTTTTGATATTGGTACGGGTACCGGTGTACTGGCGGCCGTTTTGGTACGTCGTGGCGTTGCGCAGGTGATTGCAACCGATCAGGACCCGCGGGCACTGGCTTGTGCTCGCGATAACCTGGCCCGACTGGGTGTAGACCAGCAAGTTCAAGTGCTACAAGCCAACCTGTTTCCCGAGGGGCGCGCATCGCTGGTGGTGTGCAACCCGCCCTGGCTCCCAGCACGCCCGAGTTCACCCCTGGAACACTCGGTCTACGATGAAGGGGGGCGCATGTTGGCGGGCTTTCTCAAGGACTTAACCAAGCATCTGGCACCCAAAGGAGAAGGCTGGCTGATCTTGTCCAACCTGGCCGAACACTTGGGTTTGAGGTCTCGTGACGACTTGTTGGCCGCATTCGAGAGTAACGGACTCAAGGTCATCAGCCGCATTGATGCCAAGCCGCTGCATGCAAAAGCGCAAGACACCAGCGACGCGTTGCACGAAGCACGCTCACGCGAAGTCACTTCGCTGTGGCGTCTTGGCGCCATCACAAGCCATTAAATTGCTCTTTACCGATCAGTTCGATGGAACAACTTCGTATCGACAAGTGGCTTTGGGCTGCACGTTTTTACAAAACCCGTTCCCTGGCCTGCGAGGAAATTGGCAAGGGACGGGTTCAGGTCAACGAACAAATTGCCAAACCATCCCGCGAAGTCAAAGTGGGCGATACGGTTGTCATGCGTCAGGGACCTATCAGCCGGACAGTCATCGTTCTTGGCATTAGCCACCAACGAGGACCTGCCACCGTTGCACAGCGCTTGTACGAAGAAACACCAGCGAGTATTGAAGAGCGGCTGCGTGCCACCGAACATGCACGCCTGACACGCGAACCGGCGCAGACGATTGAGCATGGTCGCCCCACAAAACGTGACCGGCGTGAAATTGCAAGATTGAACCAAACGCTATAGACCGGAATCCTAAAAAGGATTATTAGAATCCTGATCTATCAAGTTAAGCTTGACGTGTGTAAATCGGCATAATGCACACGCACAGAAATGCAGAGGAATGCGATGGCTGAAAAAAAATTTGTGGGCTTCCCAGAACTTAATCCCGGCACTGAATTTCAGCAAACACGACCCATGTCGATGCTTGAACTGCCACGACAAGCCCATATTGATCATGAAATGAACATCATTCGTTCGCGCCATGAACGCATTGCCAAAGCAATCGATATGTTTTGGGGACACAGGGACTGCGTTGAATACATTCAGCAATTAATTCTTAATGGCGGCGACGGCGTAGGCAAAACACGCATTGGCTTCAAACATGAGGTGATTGCAGCGCTGATGAGTCTCATCGAATTGCACGAAATCAAACCTCATTGAACTTGGATCAACGCCCCTCTCAATTTACTCAACCCGGGTAATCGAAGTTGGCTTAAAACCCAAGTCTGCAACTTTTCCCTTTCGCCCGCGTACTGACCTTGCATTGTTAAGGCTGCGAATCTCCAGGGCTTCTTCTCGCTGCTTGCCGCCACGGCCAATGCCTTCGATCTTGACGCTGCGCGTGTAAGCAGCGGCTCCTGCCAAAGTATCTTTCTCCTCAAGATCGAGCAACATCAACCCCCGGCCCCCATTGCTCATGCTTTTCAGTTCACTGATCTCAAACGTCAAAATACGCCCACCAGAAGAAGCACAGGCCACATGGGTGGCGGGCAACCAGGGAACTGCACCCGAGCCCCCGGCCACCGGCGATGGTCGGCACAGAACCTCACCCGAGTTGCAGGTGACAAAAGCTTTACCGGCTTTAAGCCGGGACGTCATGTTTTCTACCGTCGCCATAAATCCGTAAGCCCCCGAACTGCACAACAGCAAACTGGCGCTGGCGGGTCCGGCAAAGTAGTACGACAACTGGGTCCCGGCCTCAAGTTCCAGCAAGGAGGTGATCGGCTGTCCATCCCCGCGAGCGCCGGGCAACAAAGCGACTGCCACCGAGTAAACCCGCCCGTTGTTGCCAAACACCAGCAGCATGTCCACCGTGCGGCATTCAAACGTGCCATACAACTCATCACCCGCCTTGAAGGCAAAGCTCGTGGCCTCGTGACCATGGCCTTTTTGCACCCGAACCCAGCCTTTTTGGCTGACCACCACGGTCACCGGTTCATCCACCACCTTGACTTCGAGTACGGCTTTTTTCTCGGCTTGAATCAGCGTGCGACGTGCGTCGGCAAAGGTTTTGGCATCCGTCTCAATTTCCTTGACCATCAAGCGGCGTAGTGCAACGGAGTTACCCAGAATTTCTTCCAGCCCTTTTTGCTCGGTGCGCAAACCGGCCAGTTCTTGCTCAATCTTGATGGCTTCCAGCCGGGCCAACTGACGCAGACGGATTTCCAGAATATCTTCGGCCTGTCGCTCGGACAGGTTAAAACGCGCCATCAGCGCCACCTTGGGGTCCTCGGCCTGGCGAATGATGGCGATCACTTCGTCAATATTGAGCAGCACCAGTTGCCGCCCTTCCAAAATGTGAATGCGCGCCAACACCTTGTCCAGCCGATACTGCGAACGGCGTTCAATCGTGGTCTGACGAAACTCAATCCATTCGGTGAGCATTTGCCGCAAAGATTTGAGCGTCGGCCGGCCATCCAGACCAATCATGGTGAGGTTGATCGGCGATGAAGTCTCCAGACTGGTGTGGGCCAGCAAGGTAGTGATGAGTTCTTGCTGCTGGATGCGGCTGGTTTTGGGCTCGCACACCAGGCGCACAGCGGCGTCTTTGCTCGATTCGTCCCGCACCACATCAAGCACGGCCAACACGGTGGCCTTGAGTTGGTTTTGCTCCAGCGACAGGGCTTTTTTACCGGCCTTGATCTTGGGGTTGGTCAGCTCTTCAATTTCTTCCAGCACGCGCTGGGTGCTGACGCCGGGTGGCAACTCGGTCACAACCAGACGCCATTGCCCACGCGCCAGTTCTTCAATCTTCCAGCGTGCCCGGCATTTCAGCGAGCCACGGCCGCTGCGGTAGGCATCGGCAATATTGACTGCGGTGCTGATGATTTGCCCGCCACCCGGGTAGTCGGGGCCGGGAATGATCGAGAACAACTCGTCATCGCTGAGCTTGGGCGACTTGATCAGCGCAACACAGGCATCTGCAATTTCGCGCAAATTGTGGCTGGGAATTTCGGTGGCCAGTCCCACGGCAATGCCGCTGGCACCATTGAGTAGGGCGAACGGCAAACGGGCAGGAAGCTGACTAGGTTCTTCGGTCGAGCCATCGTAATTGGGTGTGAAATCAACCGTGCCTTCGTCAATCTCATCCATCAACAAGCCGGTGATTTTGGCCAGGCGGGCCTCGGTGTAACGCATGGCGGCAGCGCCATCACCGTCGCGGGAACCAAAATTACCCTGCCCGTCTATCAGCGGATAGCGCTGACTGAAATCCTGCGCCATGCGCACCAGCGCATCGTAAGCCGCCTGATCGCCATGCGGGTGAAAGCGGCCCAGCACATCGCCCACCACACGGGCGCATTTGACCGGTTTGGCACCGCTGTTGCCATTGGCCCCGCCAAAGCCCAGTCCCATGCGCGACATGGAATAAAGAATGCGCCGCTGCACCGGCTTCTGGCCGTCACACACATCAGGCAAAGCCCGGCCTTTGACCACGCTCAGGGCATATTCAAGGTAGGCACGTTGGGCGTAATTGGCCAGATTCATCTCGTCGCCGTCTTCGGCGCGCAGGGGAAAATCAAGTAATGTCGGATCGCTCATGATATAAAAATGATAGCTGCTTACGCACAGCAGATAAGGGCCAGGAGCCTAAAAGGCATATAACTTTGGAATGAGCAAAAGGAAGGGTCAGATATCGATCTCGACCGTATCGCCATGCAACTCCATCAACTCACGGCGCGCAGCAGCCTCGCCCTTGCCCATGAGCTTGGTGATCAAAGCCTCGGTTTGCGTAAAGTCGATATCGCCCAACAGAACCGGCATCAGGCGGCGCGTGTCGGGGTTGAGGGTGGTGTCCCAGAGTTGTTCGGCATTCATTTCCCCAAGACCTTTGAAGCGGCTGATGCTCCACGCAGCTTCACGCACACCTTCTTTTCGCAGCTTGTCCAAAATCGCGGTGAGTTCACCTTCATCCAGCGCATAGGCTTTGGAGGCCGGTTTCTTGCCCCGCGCCGGCGCGTCCACGCGGAACAATGGAGGACGCGCAACATAGATATGCCCGGTCTCGATCAACTTGGGGAAATGCCTGAAAAACAGGGTCAGCAACAAGACCTGAATGTGCGAACCGTCCACATCGGCATCCGACAGAATACACACCTTGCCGTAACGCAAGCCACTCAAGTCAGGACTGTCGTTGGGTCCATGGGGATCAACCCCGATGGCGACGGAAATATCGTGAATTTCATTGTTGGCAAACAGGCGGTCACGTTCAACCTCCCAGGTGTTAAGAACTTTGCCACGCAAAGGAAGAATGGCCTGACTCTCTTTGTCGCGTCCCATCTTGGCGCTGCCTCCGGCCGAATCGCCCTCGACTAGAAACACTTCATTATTGGCCAGATCACGGCTTTCACAATCAGTCAGCTTGCCCGGTAACACAGCAACGCCTGAACCCTTGCGCTTCTCCACTTTTTGCCCGGCTTTCTGACGGAACTGAGCTGCCTTGATCGCCAGCTCAGCCAGTTTTTTGCCGTATTCAACGTGCTGATTGAGCCATAGTTCGAGAGCTGGACGCACGAAACTCGACACCAGGCGAACTGCATCGCGCGAGTTCAACCTCTCCTTGATCTGTCCCTGAAATTGTGGGTCGAGCACCTTGGCTGAAAGCACATAACTGGCGCGGGCAAAAACATCTTCCGGCAGCAGCTTGACGCCTTTTGGCAACAGTGAATGGAGTTCGATAAAGCTTTTAACCGCCGTGAACAGACCATCGCGCAAGCCACTCTCATGCGTACCACCCGCACTGGTGGGAATCAGATTCACGTAACTCTCACGCACGGGTTGCCCGTCTTCCGTGAATGCCACACACCAGGAAGCCCCCTCCCCGTCGGCAAAGTGATCGTGCTGCGCATCAGCAAAACCGTCACCATCAAATACAGGAATAACCAGTTCCCCATTAAGCGTTTGCACCAGATAGTCACGCAACCCGCCTTTGAAAACCCAGCTCTGGGTCTCTTTGACTTTCTCATTGAAGAGTGTCACGGTCACACCCGGCATCAGCACCGCCTTGCTGCGCAGCAGATGTGTCAGCTGCGCTATCGGCAGCGCGAGGGTCTCAAAGTATTTGGCATCGGGCCAGACCCGCACCGTGGTGCCAGATTTGCGGTCGCCCTCCCCGGCCTTGCGAACCTGCAAAGGCTCTATGACATCGCCACCTGAAAAAACCAGACTGGCCACTTGCCCCTCACGGTAGGTGGTGACTTCCAGCCGCGTGGCCAGTGCATTGGTCACGCTCACGCCCACGCCATGCAGTCCGCCCGAAAAGCTATAAGCGCCGCCCTTGCCCTTGTCGAACTTGCCACCAGCATGCAGCCGTGTGAAGACAAGCTCAATCACGGGCGCATTTTCTTCAGGGTGCAAGCCAAACGGAATGCCCCGACCATCGTCTTCGATGCTGATCGAGCCGTCAGCGTGCAAGATGACCTTGATTTTCTTGCCATGTCCTGCCAGGGCTTCATCGGCCGCATTGTCCAGCACTTCCTGGATCACATGCAGCGGGTTGTCGGTGCGGGTGTACATGCCAGGGCGTTGCTTGACGGGCTCCAGGCCCTTGAGCACGCGGATGGAACTTTCAGAATATTCGGTATTAGGTTTAACTGCCATAGCGGCGAATTGTAGTCTTGAGTCAATCTTTAACTGTATAAATTAACAGCTTCAAATCCAAAGAAATTGACCTGCAGCGACGCTGGCATATTGAATTAGCTACATTTAGCAGATGACAAGCGCCACTAAAACACTCTCCATCACGCAAGTTTTGTTGTGTGGCGCAGCCATCGTGACGCTCGCCATGGGCATACGCCACGGCTTTGGGCTGTGGCTACAACCCATTACGCAAAGCCAAGGCTGGACGCGTGAGACTTTTGCATTTGCCATCGCGCTTCAAAATTTATCTTGGGGCATTGCCGGAATTTTTGCCGGAATGATTTCGGACCGGTTTGGCGCCTACAGGGTCATTGTGGTGGGAGCCTTGTTATATGCACTGGGTTTGTTCGGCATGGCCAGCGCCACTACGCCACTCATGTTTTCAGCCACGGCAGGGGTATTAATTGGCATGGCACAGGCGGGGACAACTTATGCCGTTATTTATGGCGTGATTGGTCGCAACGTCCCGGCAGACAAGCGATCTTGGGCTATGGGCGTTGCGGCTGCGGCGGGTTCATTTGGACAATTTTTAATGGTGCCAACGGAAGGATTTTTGATCAGCAATCTGGGCTGGAAAGAGGCTTTATTAGTGTTGAGCCTGGCCTCGCTGCTGATCATCCCGCTGGCTTGGGGCTTGCGCGAGCCCCATCTAACCGGCACTAACACCATTCGCCGCGACCAGACCATTGTTCAAGCCTTGGTTGAAGCCTTTAAGTACCCGAGCTTTCAACTGCTGATGGCGGGCTACTTTGTTTGCGGCTTTCAGGTCGTCTTTATTGGTGTGCACATGCCCAGTTATTTGCGGGACAAAGGTTTGTCCCCTCAGGTTGCCAGCTATGCACTAGCTTTGATTGGCTTATTTAATGTGTTTGGCACTTACGCGGCTGGCGTGCTGGGTCAACGTTTGCAAAAAAGAAAAATTCTGGCTTTCATTTACCTGGCCAGGGCCGTTGCCATCTGCGTTTTCTTGCTGGTGCCTCTGACGCCGCTGAGTGTCTATGTGTTTTCATCAGTCATGGGCTTGTTGTGGCTCTCGACGGTACCGGTGACTAATGCCGCTGTGGCTCAAATCTTTGGTGTGGCACATCTTTCCATGCTGAGTGGCTTTGTTTTCTTCAGTCACCAAATTGGCTCCTTCCTGGGTGTTTGGCTGGGTGGCTACCTATATGACCGCACTGGCAGTTACGACATCGTCTGGTACATCGCCATTGCGCTGGGCGTGCTAGCGGCACTGGTGAATCTACCCATTAAGGAAACGTCGATCTTGCGCAGGAGCGCAGCACAAGCGGTATAAGAATGAACAGCGGTCAAAAATTTTTGCTCTACGCCATTGTTATTGGCGTGATATTGATGGTGTTCTCGCTTTACACACAACCTGCTTTTCTAGTCCTCCTGGCCAACCAGATCTGGACCTGTTTCTGAAACATTTCTTTTGGAAAAATTGATGATGAAAAGCACTCATGATTTGCCAGCCGTCTCACTTTGGGTCGAACGCTGGACACATCTCATTGCACCGCAGGGGTCTATTCTGGATATCGCCTGTGGGCAGGGGCGGCATATGAAATGGTTTGCCAATAAGGGGCATACCGTCACAGGCGTTGATCGTTCGCCTGAAGCAATTCAAGCGGCTGCCGAGTTTGGTGAGACCATTTTGGCGGATATCGAAAACGGACCCTGGCCCCTGATGGCCGGTAGCCAGGTACGTCAATTCAATGCGGTGGTTGTCACCAATTATTTATGGCGGCCACTTCTCCAGATCATCGCCCAAAGCGTAGCCCCTGGAGGTGTTCTCATTTATGAAACATTTTCTCAAGGAAACGAAACGGTCGGAAAACCATCACGGGCTGACTTTTTATTGAAACCGATGGAATTGCTGCGCACTTGCGCAAACATGCACGTTGTCGCTTTTGAAGATGGATTCCTTGAAAATCCGCCGCGTTTTGTGCAACGAATTGTGGCTGTACGACCACCTTTAGATTCTCAAGACGCTCACTCACCGACACCTGTACGTTACGCGCTCTAGTTAGAATGCTCTTTTACTGATTACCAGCACTTGGACATGACATCCTCAACTAGCCAAATTACGGGCAGCATCGTGGCGCTTGTTACCCCCATGCATGAAGATGGGAGTGTGGACTACCCTACTCTGCGCAAATTGATTGACTGGCACATCGCGGAAGGCACCGACTGCATTGGTGTCGTGGGCACCACCGGTGAGTCCCCAACTGTCAATGTAGAAGAGCATTGCGAGATTATTCGCGTCTCTGTAGAGCAGTCCAAAGGACGTGTTCCTATCATGGCCGGCTGTGGCGCCAACTCCACAGCAGAAGCCATTGAATTGACAAAATTTGCCAAAGCTGTCGGAGCAGATTGCCAGTTGCAGGTTGTTCCTTATTACAACAAGCCCACTCAGGAAGGGCAATATCTGCACTTCAAAGCAATCGCTGAAGCCGTTGATCTCCCCATGGTTCTTTACAACGTGCCGGGACGATCGGTTGCAGACATGCTGCATGACACAGTCATGCGCTTGGCTCAAGTGCCTGGAATCGTCGGCATCAAGGAAGCGACTGGAAATATAGATCGCGCGCAGTGGCTTATTCGTGAAGCTCCAAATGGATTTGCCATTTACTCAGGTGATGACCCCACAGCGGTTGCCCTGATGATGTGTGGTGGACAAGGCAATATCAGCGTTTCTGCCAATTTAGCCCCCCGTTTGATGCACGAATTGTGCGTGGCCGCAATGGCTGGCGACAGAAAACTGGCTATGGAGATTCAATTCAACCTACTTCCACTGCATAAAAATCTCTTTGTTGAAGCCAATCCCATTCCAGTTAAATGGGCGATGGCAAGAATGAATTTATGCGGCGGCACCATGCGCCTGCCTATGACGCCTTTGACCCAAGCCAATGAATCCGTGGTTGAAAGTGCTTTACGTGCAACCGGTTTGATTTGAACAATCAAATCAGCGCTTACCCATTACCCTAAGGGACTTTTTGTGAACCACATCTCCAAACTCGCACTTCTGAGCCTGTCAATCGCGCTTGCTGCCTGCTCATCTCTTGAAAGCGACAAAATAAATTACAAAAGTGCAGGCAAAGGTCCTGCGCTTGATGTACCACCAGACCTGACTCAACTCACCCGGGACACACGCTATACCATTCCTGGCGGTGCCGTTTCCGCATCCAGTTTTCTGCTTGGACAACCAAGTCAATCCAGCCCCACAGCGGTCTCCTCTATCGGCGACGTTCGTATTGAACGTGCCGGCACTCAGCGTTGGCTTGTAATTGACCGGCCTGCGGATAAGCTCTGGGAACCCGTGCGCGACTTTTGGTTGGACAATGGTTTTTTGCTGTCCATGGATCAAGCCAGCTTAGGCATTATGGAAACCGATTGGGCCGAGAACCACGCAAAATTGCCGCAAGACTTTATTCGTAATTCAATCGGAAAAGTATTCGACTCACTGTATTCGACCGGCGAGCGTGACAAATTTCGAACTCGCCTTGAACGCAACGCTGCAGGTGGAACGGATATCTTCATCAGCCACCGAGGCATGATCGAAGTTACTCAAAAAGATACTACTGTGTGGCAGCCTCGTGCGACCGATCCAGAACTTGAAGCTGAATTTTTACGCCGTTTGATGGTCAAGCTGGGGGTAACACAAGAGCAATCCAAGGCAGTGATAGCCTCCTCTGGCGCAGTCAAAAACAATGCCAGAGTGACGGAGATCAATGGACAACCCGTGGTTCAAATCGATGACACATTCGACCGCGCTTGGCGCCGCGTTGGGTTATCGCTAGATCGAACTGGTTTCACTGTAGAGGATCGGGATCGGACTAAAGGAATTTACTTTGTCCGCTATGTTGCACCTGTTGCAGACAAAACCGAAGCGGGCTTTTTTAGCAAGCTTTTTAGTTCCACAAAAACAAACACGGCTCCTTTGAAATACCGTATTTCACTTGTCAGCCAAGAAGCTTTGACAACCGTATCCGTTCAAAGTACCAGTGGTGCACCAGAGACTTCAGCAGATGCTCTGCGTATCGTGAAAGTTATTGCCGACGACCTCAAGTAGTTCTATCAACAATATCAAAGTTTAAAAAATGTGAGTTTTCAAATTCACATTTTTTATATATTCAAGATATTGATTGCCCAGATAATCAAACAGCCATAAAAAAGCCACCCTCAGGTGGCTTTTTTTATCAACAGAGTTGATAAGCAATAATTTACTTCTTGGCAGCAGAAGCGTCAGCAGCAGCTGGTGCAGCAACTGAAGCAGCAGCTTCAGGAGCGGAAGCAGCAGGTGCAGGAGCTGGTGCAGGAGCAACAACAGGAGCTGGAGCAACTACAACGGCAGGAGCTTCTTCTTTTTTACCGCAAGCAGCGAGAGCAGCAGCAGCGATAACGGCGGCCAAAACGAGTGATTTATTCATTTGAAAAATACCTAGTGAGTTAACGAAAACAATTTCCGGAAATTGTCAAAGCAGAAATCTGCAAAGACTAAGCAAAATGACTCGAGCTCTTTTTGCTTAGCTGTTTATTATAGGGTAAAACCTACGCCCCCTTACCAAAACTGACAAAACGGCATTAGAAATCCAATTCTAAAATTGAACTCGATCAAAGAATTTCGTAGAACTTTTAATGTTAAAAATTTCCCGTTTCAAGCCCATGCAACCACCCGGCCTCACCCCAGGTTTGCAGCAAAGACCGAGCTTCGACGCTGATTCGACATAAATCTTTTGAACTGAGGAAACGCTCATTTGACAACTGACGCATCAGCGCCGCGTCACGACCAGATGCTCTGAAACTCTCGCCATTGATGAAAATGTGTTTCGCATCGAACATCATTTTCGTGCGACGATCCAGACGCAATATTCCATCGGACTCTCGATGATCTAGCTCAGCACAGTCAAACCAAACATCTGGTTTGGGCTCGGTTAAATACTCTCCCAATGCCAAGCCAAGGACGTCCTGGTTTTTTAACGCATCTTGCAAAGCATCACGCGCAAACTCAACCATTTGCGCCGGAATTTCCCCAGGTTGCATGACTGCGGCCTGATGTGGATCCCGGTAAACGGAACTGCCTACGACATCTTGTGCCCCATCCGCCAAATATTGCAACAGCTCTCGCGCCAACTCCCCCCGTCCGGGTGACCTGAAACCAATCGAATAGGTCATGCATTCACCCATGGCGATGCCGTCATGGGCGTACAGCAACGGCAGATACAGCATGTCCCCAGGTTCCAACACAAACTCCTCTTCCGGTTCAAAGTTGGCGAGAATCTTCAGAGGAACATCCGGCTGCAAGGTCCTGTCTTTTTGATGCCCAATTCGCCAGCGCCTGCGACCATGGGCCTGCAGCAAGAAAACGTCGTAGCTATCAAAGTGAGGCCCAACCCCACCACCCTCTGTGGCATAGCTAATCATCAAATCATCCAGTCGCGCGTCTGGCACAAAGCGGAACTGATTCATTAGCTCATGGACGGCGTCGTGTTGCAGGTCAACCCCTTGCAACAAAATCGTCCACCCTGGGCGCTTCAGCGCTGGCAAGGTCCGTCGCTCAAACGGTCCATTTTTCAACCGCCAACCCAGCGCATCTCCGGGCTCCTGAATCACCAGACGCGTCTGCACATCCTCACGGGCAGCGAGTTCAAACAATGTCGCGCGATCCAATAAAGGCTTGAAATTGGGGATTGCCTGCCTCACTAACAATGGCTTTTTTTGCCAATGACATTTCATGAACACATCGGGACTCAGGCCGCCCAACAATTGCAAGGGCTGATTAACATCCATTTGGATCTCCAGTCAATTTTCAAACTGCGACAATTCTGCCCTATGAAAATCAATCAACAATGTGTAGTCGCGCTGACCTGGACACTGGCAGATACCCTGGGTGAAGAACTTGACGTGCTCACCGAACCCGTAGAATTTTTGGTCGGTGGCGATGATTTGCTGCAAGTCATCGAAGAAGTCTTGCAAGACCACAAGGTCGGCGACAAACTCGACCTGCAAATCGAACCCGAACAGGGCTTTGGCGATTTCGATGACCAGTTACTGTTCCTGGAATCGCGTGATCTTTTTCCGGATGAACTGGAAGAAGGCATGACATTTGAAGGTGCCTCACTACCTGAGGGATGCAACCCGGACGCACCACAAGATGCCTTTTATACCATCAGTGAAATCTATCCAGACCATGTCGTGCTGGATGCCAATCACCCCTTGGCAGGCATTGCGTTGCGCCTGAGCCTGAAGATTGAGGCGATTCGGGAAGCGACCGTTGAAGAAATTGGTCGAGGCTCCGCTGGCACCGGTTTTTTCAAGATCCAGCCACTACACGCAACCGCCCCTGGCAACGACACCTTGCATTAATTCAAGACTTGCCAGTTGAACCGTAGCCACCTTCCCCGCGCACGCTGGCGGGGAATTCAGTCACCACATTGAACTGCGCTTGCACCACCGGCACGATGACCAGTTGTGCAATGCGCTCCATTGGATCAATGGTGAAAGCGACGTCACTGCGGTTCCAGGCACTCACCATGAGCTGCCCCTGGTAATCACTGTCGATCAAACCGACCAAATTTCCCAGCACGATCCCGTGTTTATGACCCAAACCTGAACGCGGCAGGATGATCGCTGCAAAATTCGGGTCAGCCAGGTAAATAGCAATGCCGGTGGGCACCAATTGCCACGCGTTGGGCAGCAAGGTCAGCGGCTCGCTCAGGCAAGCCCGCAAATCAAGTCCGGCGCTGCCGGGCGTCGCATACGCGGGCAATTGCCCGGCCATGCGGGGGTCGATTATCTTGACATCTACATTCATCATATTAGCCCCTAGCCCTTATTCTTGTTGATATCTCTGCTACCAATTTACGAGCAAGCGCCAGTTTGGAATCGCGTGCCATGTCGGTTGTACCGAACTCATCCACCAGCAACAAAGCATTGTCGTCCTGCCCAAAAGTGGCCGGGCCAATATTGCCCACCAGCAAGGGAACCCCTTTGCGAAGACGCTTGGCCTGAGCGTTGACCAGCAAATCCTGGCTCTCAGCGGCAAAGCCTACGCAATAAAGATCGCCGGACTGCCCACGGGGTGACTGAGCTAGCGTCGCCAGGATGTCCGTGTTTTCCACGAACGTCAGATGGGGCACCTCACCCGAGCCATCTTTCTTGATTTTGTGTTCAGCCGCGTTGGCCGGACGCCAATCTGCCACAGCAGCAGTCGCTACAAAAATAGTAGCTGCTGACACATGCTGAACGGCGGCTGCAAGCATATTTGATGCTGATTTGACATTGATCCTGGTGACGCCACGCGGCGTGGACAGATGAACCGGCCCGGCGACCAGCGTCACCTCGGCACCCGCCTCGTGGGCGGCCCGCGCGATGGCAAAGCCCATTTTTCCGCTGGACAAATTGGTGATGCCGCGCACCGGATCAATCGCTTCGTAGGTCGGTCCAGCAGTAACCAGCACATGCTGCCCCACCAGCGTTTTGGGTTGAAAAAACGCGATCACATCGTCCAGCAGTTCCTCGGGCTCCAGCATGCGACCATCGCCCGTTTCGCCACAAGCCTGATCGCCGCTGCCAACGTCAAAAACAATGGTGCCATCGGATTTCAACTGCGCCACGTTGCGCTGTGTGGCAGGATGAGCCCACATTTCGCGGTTCATTGCTGGCGCTATCAACAAAGGTACCTTGTCAATGGGCCGGGCCAGACACATCAAACTCAACAATTCATCGGCCTGCCCGTGTAACAGTTTGGCCATGAAATCAGCGCTACACGGGGCAATCAAAATCACATCCGCCTCACGACTCAGGTTGATATGCGGCATGTTGTTGGGCTCACGCGCATCCCATTGCGAGCCATAAACAGGGCGGTTGCTCAAGGCCTGCATGGTCACCGGCGTGATGAATTGTTCAGCCGCCGCCGTCATCACCACCTGCACCGTGGCGCCCTCTTTGACCAGGGCCCGACACAACTCGGCGGCCTTGTAACAGGCAATACCCCCGGTGAGTCCCAAAACAATATGTTTACCAGCAAGATCATTCATGGGCCGCAATGTATCAGACAAGAAGCCACTTGGAGGCACCTATAATCTCGGTTTCCACCTCCCCGAGCGTGCAGCTCCCTCTGACATGACCAAATTTGTCTTCGTCACCGGCGGTGTGGTGTCTTCCCTTGGAAAGGGAATCGCCTCAGCCTCCTTAGCAGCGATCCTGGAGTCGCGAGGCCTCAAAGTCACTTTAATCAAGCTTGACCCGTACCTCAATGTCGATCCTGGCACCATGTCCCCCATGCAGCATGGCGAAGTATTCGTCACTGACGATGGCGCCGAAACCGACCTCGATCTGGGTCACTATGAGCGTTTTGTGGAAACACGGATGCGCAAGGCCAACAACTTCACCACCGGCCAGATTTATAAAAGCGTGCTCGAGAAAGAGCGCCGTGGCGACTACCTGGGCAAAACCGTCCAGGTCATTCCCCACGTCACCAATGAGATTCAGGATTTCATCAAGCGCGGTGCCCGTTTTGGTGCGCCTGATGCTGTGGATGTTGCCATTGTTGAAATCGGCGGCACCGTAGGCGACATTGAGTCCCTGCCCTTCCTAGAAGCCGTGCGTCAAATGAGTCTGAAGCTGGGTCCCAACAACAGCGCTTTTGTTCATTTGAGCTACGTGCCCTGGATCGCAGCGGCCGGTGAACTCAAAACCAAACCGACCCAACACACCGCCAAGCAATTGCGCGAAATCGGTATTCAGGCCGATGCACTGATCTGCCGCGCCGACCGTCCGATTCCTGACGAAGAACGGCAAAAAATCTCCTTGTTCTCCAACGTGCCCGACTGGGGCGTCATCTCCATGTGGGATGTGGACACCATTTACAAAGTGCCGCGCATGTTGCACGAACAAGGCCTGGATGGTCTGATTTGCGACAAGCTGCGCCTGAACACCCACCCCGCCAACCTGAAGCGCTGGGATGACCTGGTCTATGAAACGGCTCACCCGAAGGGCGATATCAATATCGCCATGGTCGGCAAGTATGTGGACCTGAGCGACAGCTACAAGTCGCTCAACGAAGCCCTGCGTCATGCAGGCATGAAAAACCATGTACGGGTGAAGATCAATTACATTGATTCCGAAACCATCACGCCAGACAGCGTGCATCAGCTGAGTGGGTTTGACGCGATTCTGGTGCCCGGCGGCTTTGGTATCCGGGGCGTCGAAGGCAAAATTTGTGCAGCCCGTTTTGCCCGGGAAAACAAGGTTCCCTACTTGGGAATCTGCCTAGGCATGCAAGTGGCCACGATCGAGTTTGCCCGGCATGTGGCGGGGCTTGAAAACGCCAACAGTACTGAATTTGAGCCCAACAGTCCCAACCCGGTCATCGCTTTGATCACCGAATGGAAAGATGCAGATGGCTCCATCAAAACCCGCAGTAAAAACTCTGATCTGGGTGGCACCATGCGCTTGGGCGCGCAAAGTTCCGATGTGGTCAAAGGTAGCTTGGCGCACAAAATTTACGGCGACGTCGTCACCGAACGCCACCGCCACCGCTACGAGGCCAACGTCAATTTCCTGGACACCTTGCGCAAGGCCGGGCTGATCATTTCAGCCTTGACACAACGCGAACACCTGACCGAAATTGTCGAGTTGCCGCAAAACATTCACCCTTGGTTCATGGGCGTGCAGTTCCACCCTGAATTCAAGTCAACCCCTTGGGACGGGCATCCACTGTTCAATGCCTTCATCAAGGCGGCGCTCGACCATCGTATGGTCGACAACACGTCCAAGGAAGTCTGATGAAACTGTGCGGTTTTGATGTTGGATTACAACACCGCTTTTTTCTCATTGCAGGCCCCTGCGTGATTGAGTCGGAGCAGTTGCAGATGGACACGGCAGGCACCTTGAAGGAAATTACGGCCAGCCTGGGGATTCCCTTCATCTTCAAGAGCAGTTTTGATAAAGCCAATCGTTCCAGCGGCAGCACCTTTCGCGGCCCCGGCATCGACAAAGGGCTGGAAATTCTGGCCAAGGTCAAACGCGAACTCAATTTACCAATCCTGACGGACATCCATTCAGAAGACCAGATCGCCCAAGTGGCCTCGGTCGTGGACGTGTTGCAAACCCCGGCCTTTTTGTGCCGCCAGACCGATTTCATTCGTGCCGTGGCGCAGTCAGGTTTACCGGTCAACATCAAAAAGGGGCAGTTCCTGGCCCCTGGCGACATGAAGAACGTGATCGACAAGGCGCGCGCTGCAGCACGAGAAAAAGGCCTGAATGAAGACAACTTCATGGCCTGCGAACGGGGTGCCAGTTTTGGCTACAACAATTTAGTGTCCGACATGCGCTCGCTGGCTATCATGCGTGAGACCCATGCCCCGGTCGTGTTTGACGCCACCCATTCGGTTCAGTTACCGGGCGGTCAAGGCACCAGCAGTGGCGGACAACGCGAAATGGTGCCGGTGCTGGCGCGCGCGGCCGTCGCGGTAGGCGTCGCAGGTTTGTTTATGGAAACCCATCCAGATCCCTCCAAAGCAATGAGTGACGGCCCTAATGCCGTGCCGCTCAAACACATGCGTGCATTGCTGGAAACCCTGATGGAGTTGGACGCCGTGACCAAGAAAAACGGCTTTTTGGAAAATAGTTTTTAGTTTCATCTTCGTTTTGTTTTTGTTTTTGAAAGAAATCAATGAGTGCAATTGTTGACATCGTCGGTCGTGAAATTCTTGATTCCCGTGGCAACCCCACCGTGGAATGTGATGTATTGCTGGAATCAGGCACCATGGGCCGTGCGGCTGTGCCGTCTGGCGCCTCCACTGGTAGCCGCGAAGCCATTGAGCTGCGCGATGGCGACAAGAGCCGTTACCTGGGCAAGGGCGTGCTCAAGGCGGTTGAGTACATCAACACCGAAATCGCTGAAGCCGTGCTGGGCCTGGATGCGTCCGAGCAAGCCTTCCTGGACAAGACCCTGATCGACTTGGACGGCACCGAGAACAAATCACGCCTGGGCGCGAACGCCATGCTGGCCGTCTCGATGGCCGTGGCCCGCGCCGCGGCTGAAGAGTCTGGTCTGCCGCTGTACCGCTACTTTGGCGGCATGGGCGCGATCCAGATGCCGGTGCCCATGATGAACGTGGTCAACGGTGGCGCACACGCCAACAACACGCTCGACATTCAAGAGTTCATGATCATTCCGATCGGCGCACCCACCTTCCGCGAAGCTCTGCGTTACGGCGCTGAAGTGTTCCATGCGCTCAAGAAAATCATCCACGACAAGGGCATGAGCACCGCCGTCGGCGACGAAGGTGGCTTTACGCCCAGCGTTGCCAGCCACGAAGCAGCCATCCAGTTGATTCTGGAAGCCATCGACAAAGCGGGTTTTGTGGCAGGCGAACAAATTGCCTTGGCCCTGGACTGCGCTGCCAGCGAGTTCTACAAAGACGGCAAGTACAACCTGGCAGGTGAAGGCTTATCCCTGACCTCCGAAGAGTGGACCAACATCCTGGCCACCTGGGTTGACAAATACCCCATCATCAGCATCGAAGACGGCATGGCCGAAAACGACTGGGCTGGCTGGAAAATCCTGACTGATCGCTTGGGTAAAAAAGTCCAGATCGTCGGTGATGACCTGTTTGTCACCAACACCAAAATCTTCAAAGAAGGCATCGACAAAGGCATTGCCAACTCGATCCTGATCAAGATCAACCAGATCGGCACTCTGACGGAAACGTTCGCCGCCATCGAAATGGCCAAGCGCGCAGGCTACACCGCCGTCATCAGTCACCGTTCTGGCGAGACTGAAGACTCGACCATTGCCGACATCGCTGTGGGCACCAACGCAGGTCAGATCAAGACCGGTTCTTTGAGCCGCTCTGACCGCATGGCCAAGTACAACCAATTGTTGCGCATCGAAGAAGACTTGGGTGAAATCGCCACCTACCCCGGTCGTGCGGCTTTTTACAACCTGAAATAAGCTGACAGATGGGCCATCGCGTTGTCCCGGCCGCTTTGATCGCACTGCTCGTGATTCTTCACGCGCAGTTGTGGTTTGGCCGTGGCAGCGTGCCTGCAGTGGCTCATATGAACGTGCTACTCAACGAGCAAAATCAGAAAAATCAGCTGGCCCTGCTCGCCAACAATCGGCTAAGCGCCGAAGTGCGGGACTTGAAAGAAGGCCTGGAAATGGTCGAAGAAAAAGCCAGACTTGAACTCGGCATGGTCAAATCCAACGAAATTTACGTCCACATCACCAAGTGATGTCGCGCGTTTACTGAACCACCGCGCTAGCGGGCGGCAAATCGCCTGACACTTTGAAGATCTGCGCCACATCAATCGGATCAAACCGGTACTGCGCGCCGCAAAATTCGCAACCGACTTCAATCTCCCCACGCTCTGCAATGATGCTGTGAGCCTCTTCAGAACCCAGCCCCACGATCATTCTGCACACTCGCTCACGGCTGCAGGTGCAAGAGAAACGTGGCGCAGCGTCACCCGTCAAGGGCTCAAACAAGGTCAAGGTTTCTTCCCAAAAGAGGCGCCGCAAAATGGTCTCAACGTCCAGTGTCAACAATTCTTCGCGCTTCAAGGTGGACGCCAGGATGGCGATCCGGTTGTAGTGCTCGTTGATGCCAATTTCATCTTCGTTGGCCTCGCTCACCAGGCTGCCAGCCAGATTGCCAGCGCCCTCCAACGGTAAGCGCTGAATCAACAAGCCCGCAGCGACCTGATCGTCGGCCGCCAGCACCAGCGTGGTGTCCAATTGCTCGCTTTGCAGCATGTAGTGCTCCAGCACATCGCTTAATTTTTCCAGCTTCTCGCGTTCATCGCCAAACAAAGGCACCACCCCCTGATACGCCTGCTGCCCCAGGAACTTGGTCTTGGGGTCCAGCGTGATGGCACACTTGCCCTCGTTGTTCACGTTGACCAAAGTACTCAAGCGGGCATCTGCCGCAACATCCCCGATGACGGTCGCCGTGGCCCGCAAACCGAAATCGGGTTGCACCTCCACCACAGCCAGCTTGACCGGGCCATCACCCATGATTTGCAGAATGAGTGAACCGTTGAACTTGATGTTTGACTGCATCAATGTGGCCGCTGCTACCATCTCACCGAGCAAGTTTTGCACGGGTTGCGGGTAGGCTCCCGACGTACCGTTTGAGGCACGCCGACGCAGGATTTCAGTCCAGGCATCGGTCAAACGCACCAGCACGCCACGCACGGGCAGGCCTTCGAATAAAAACTTGTGAATTTCAGACACGCACTATTCCGTTCAGATGAAAGAGATCAGGCAATTTTGCTCAAGCCAGTACGGTAGCGCCGGGCGTTAGCCACGTAATGTTCAGCACTGTGCAACAAGCCTTCAAGTTGCTCGGGTGTGAGTTGCCGTACGGCCTTGGCCGGACTGCCAATGATCATTGAACCATCCGGGAATTCCTTGCCTTCGGTCACCAACGAACCCGCGCCTACCAGGCAACCCTTGCCGATTTTCGCGCCATTGAGCACGATGGCCCCAATGCCAATCAAGGACCCGTCCCCAATCGTGCAACCATGCAGCATCACCTTGTGCCCCACCGTCACATCATCCCCCAAGGTCAGCGGCATGCCCACATCGGCATGCAAAACACTTAGGTCCTGAATATTGGTGCGCTTGCCGATCCGAATCGAGTCCGTATCGCCCCGAATGACGGCACCGAACCAGACGCTGGCATCCTCGGCCAAAACCACATCACCCATCACCTGGGCGCTGTCGGCAACCCAGGCTGTGTCTGAAATTTGGGGAAGCATGCCTTCAAGTTCATAGATTGCCATGTCGATTCCATTTTTTCAATTGGACTTCAATTGTAAGGAGACCAGCTTGCACCTGCGCAGGTCAGGACTCTCAAAAATGCTCCTTAAAATGAACCATTCCATTTCTCTGACGCCCCATGTCTAACTCACCTGAATCCGGTACTGCGACAGCTACGCAGCCAAATGACCCGAACGCCATCGCACGACAAGCCATCTTGAGCGCTGACCGTGCAGTATTTGGCTACGAGCTATTTGACCGTTCCCTCGCAGCAGACTCGCACACCGCAGCCAGTGATGCGGCCATGCTGTTCAATGTGCTCTCGCATGCGGATACCGAAGTCCTGCTGGACCGAAAAACCATCTTCATCAACTGCACCCACCAAACCCTGGCGGGCGCTCACCTGGAACTAATTCAACCCGATCGAGTGGTGCTGGAAATACCACCTTTGCCTGATGCGACAACAGATGAAATCGAAGAGCGTTTACAAACACTGGCTGACGTTGCCAAACGGGGATTTCGGTTAGCTTTTGATGAAAGCGTATTGGCGCAGCCCTATGCCAGCTGGCTCCCATTGGCCACATTCATCAAGCTTGATCTCACCAAAATCACTCCCGAGACACTGAGTTCACTCACCCGCTTGGCGCAATCCAAATCTTCCGCCCAGCTCATTGCCGAAAAAGTTGAAACGGCCGAACAATATGAATTGACTGCCAACCTGGGCATCAAACTGTTTCAGGGTTTCTGGTTTGCCAAGCCGGTACTCTTCAGCGGACAGACTATCCGCCCCGCGCAGGCCAACATCATTCAATTGATCAACCTGATTCGCAAACAGGCCAGCACCGCCGAAATTGAAGAAATTTTCAAACGGGACCCCACGCTCTCGTTCAACCTGCTGCGCTTTATCAATTCTGCCGGATTCGGACTGAGTTGCGAAATTACCTCTTTCCGCCACGCCATCATGATGATTGGCCTCAAAAAACTGTTTCGCTGGGCCGCGCTGCTCATGACAACCTCACGCGTGGGCAACGTGCCCTCAGCCGTGGGCAACATGGCGGTTGTGCGCGGCCGTTTGATGGAATTGCTAGCCGCTGAAATGCTGCCGCCCGAAGAATGTGACAACGCCTTTGTCGTCGGCGTTTTTTCACTGCTCGACACCATGCTGGGCATGCCCATGAACAAGGCGCTGGAATCCATCACTTTGCCAGAAACCATCGTCGATGCCTTGCTGCACCAGACCGGCCTGCTGGCGCCCTTTCTCGAATTGACAAAAGCCTGCGAAAGCGCTGACGAAGTGATATTTGCCAAAGTTGCCGGAGAACTCCAACTGACCAACCATCAGGTCAATTGGGCTCATTTGAACGCACTGGCCTGGGCCGAAACCCTGGCCGACTAAACCCGGGGGGCGCTAACCACGCGGATGATGCTGGGCATGCAGCGCCTTGAGTCGCTCACGGGCCACATGCGTATAGATGGTGGTGGTGGAAATGTCCGCATGACCGAGCAACATCTGCACGGCACGTAAATCCGCCCCATGATTCAACAAATGCGTGGCAAACGCATGGCGCAAAGTGTGGGGAGACAAATGCACCGTGATACCCGCACTCACTGCGTATTTTTTGACATTCATCCAGAACATGACACGACTCATGGCCGTGCCGATCTTGGGCCCGCGTTGGGTCACAAACAGGTCGTCGGTCTGCTTGCCCGCCAGCAGGTTCGGGCGCGCCCCGCCAAGGTATTTCGTCAGCCAGACACTGGCCACTTCGCCAAACGGCACCAGGCGCTCCTTGTTGCCTTTGCCAAACACCCGCAGCACATTCTCGGACAGGCTGACATTAAACACCTTGAGCGTCACCAGCTCACTCACACGCAGGCCGCTGGCATACATCAGCTCCAGCATGGTGCGATCTCTCACGCCCAGATCGGTGCTGACATCCGGCGCCCACAGCAAGGCCTCCACTTGGGCCTCCGTCAAGGTCTTGGGCACCCGCAAAGCCTGCTTGGCCGCCTGCAACTTGAGCGTCGGATCAACGGTGATGACGCGCTCCCGCAAGGCCCAACGAAAGTAACGCTTGAAAACAGTCAGCCGCCGATTCGCCGTGGTGGCCTTGGTTGCGCTGTGTTGCGTGTTGAAGTAGCCGTTCAGGTCGGCCTCAGTCGTGTCGATCAGTGCCCGGCCCAGCCCTTGGAGCCAGACGCCATACAGCGTCAAATCGCGGCGGTAAGCTGCCAAGGTATTTTTCGACAAACCATCTTCCAGCCACAAAGCGTCGATAAAGTCGTCAATGCAAGTGTCAACCATGCCGGGCAGGCCGTCTGAAAGCCATCAGGGTTTTTATAAGCATGCTGGCAGTTTAGCGCTGGCAAACCATGCGACTGGTATTCTCTTGGCGTGAATTACGCTCAACTCTTATTCCCCGACTTCTCCCTGATCCTGTGCGGCTATCTGGTGTGTCGCTACACGGCACTTAACCGCACGGTGTGGGCGCAGGTCGAAACCCTGGTTTACTTCCTGTTCTTCCCGGTCCTGCTGTTTCACTCGATTGTGAAAAGTCCGCTCGACATCCACTCCGCCTCCAGCCTGATCGGCGCGGGCTGGGCCCTGATGTTCGCAGGCATCGCGCTGGCCTATTCGCTCCCCTATTGGCCGTGGCTGGGGCGACACATTCCCACCCGCGAACATGCAGCCAGCACGCAGATTGCGTTTCGGTTCAACTCATTTGTCGCGCTGGCCCTGGCAGACCGGCTGGCCGGACCCCAAGGCTCGCTGTTGATTGCGGTGTTGATCGGCGTCTGCGTACCGTTGACCAACGTGGCCGCCGTCTGGCCCATGGCGCACCACGCCCAGCGTGGGCTCCTGCGTGAGCTGGTACGCAACCCGCTTATCATCGGCACCGCCTCCGGTCTGGCTGCGAATCTGATGGGTTTTACCCTGCCCGACTGGCTGGTGCCGACGGTCAGCCGCATCGGCGGCGCCGCTTTGGCACTGGGATTGATGGCGGCCGGCGCCGGCATGCAATTTGGCGCACTCAGCAAAGCCAAATGGCTGACCGTTTCCCTGCTGACCATCCGCCATTTCATACTGCCGCTGATAGCGCTGGGGCTGGCACGCCTGTTTCATCTGGACCAAGTACAAACCACTGTGTTGCTGGCTTTTGCGGCCTTGCCAACCGCATCGAGCTGCTACGTGCTGGCCGCGCGCATGGGCTACGACGGCGCCTACGTGGCCGCCCTGGTCACACTCTCCACCGTGCTGGGCATGGTGAGCTTGCCGTTTGCCCTGGGTGTGCTGCAGTCGCTATAAAATTTATAGCTGCTCACGCATGATTGACGGGGGCTGGAGGGTTAAATCTTATATAGAGGTGCGCCCAACCTGCACCGCCCCAACATTGGCGCCCCGACCCAGGTGCTTGCCCCCTACGCCAGGCCTTTCGTCCTACATCAGGACGAAGGTCCCGACCAACAAAAAGAGCACGGTTATGCTCCTACCATTGCAACCTTCGTCCTGGCTCGCTTCAAAACGAAGGATCTGGTCAGTGACGTTGGCTGCCGTTTCTGCCGGATTCCTTTGATCAAGATTTATGAAAAAAACGGTGCTCTCCCTTCCGCGTCATGTAGGCTATCGGCTCAAGCTGCTGCCGACCCTGATCGCACTTTTGTGCTCAGGATTTGCATCGGCCGCACCTCTGGGTTTGCTGGACGCCATTCGTCTTACCCTTGATAAAAATCCGAACGTCCAGATTCAAAGAAAGCAACTAGAGGCCAGTCAGGGAGTTCTTCAGCAGACCACTGGCCAATTTGATGCCACAGTAAACCTGTCTGGTGCCAGTACCCTTGACAACACCCCGCTCAATCAGCAAGCTCAAAACTACAACACCAACCAAGGCAAAGCTGTCCCGGAGCTCCAAGCATCCAGCACCAGCTACAGCGTGGCGCTCAATAAAGTCTTGCGTAACGGCTTGGTGATCAGTCCCAACATCACCACCACGCGTAGCGCAGGAACCACCTATGACCTGAGCCAACTCGAAGCACAAAACCTTGCCAAAGTGAGCTTTAACATCCTGCTCCCATTGAACAAAGGTCGCAGGGAGACAGCAGCACTTAGTGAAGTAGCCGCCAATCTGGCCAGGGATGCCAGCAGCCAGGACCTGCGACTCTCGATTGCCCAAGCCATCGTCAATACCGTTTCCGCGTATTGGAAATGGGTGGCAACCAGACACTCCTTCGGTATTGCGCGCGAAGCTGAAACCAGCATGGCACAAATGGTCAAGGAAACACAAAAGCTGATTGAGGCGCAAGAAATCCCGGCGGCCGACCTGTATCTGGTGCGAGCCAGCCTGATGGACAAGACCAGCTCACGCGTGGGTGCCGAACAGACAGAACTCGAAGCCCGTCAAAAACTCGGGCAAGCCACCGGCATGGACCCAACAGAGCTAGCCACATTGGAGCCGCTCGATGACCTCCCCCCCCTGCAACAAGGACTGCTTGCCACCGATGACGCGCCACAGCGCCTGGTTCATCTAGCCTTGCAACAACGGGCCGACTTGGCCGCCGCCCGTCTACGCCAGCAAGCGGCCAAAGTGTCGCAAACCATGGCCCAGAGTGCACTACAACCCCAACTAGATCTGAACCTGAGCGTGGGCTATGCCGCTTTACAGGAGGGCAATGCGCCCAGCAGCATGGTCAGCGTCTTGAACCAGCATCGCTCCGGCACCAACATCGGCTCCAGCATCAGCTACCAGTGGCCCATGGAAAACAATGTCGCCAAAGGCCGCTATTTGCAGCAGTCCGCCGCTTATGACCAGGCCACCATCGGGCTTCGCACCGTGGAACAATCCATCAGTCTGGGGGTTGAAGCTGCCTGGCATGCTGTCGTCAGGAGTGCCCTGCAAGCACAGGAATCCGAGGCCTCGGTGGCGCTGTACCAGGTCACCTCAAAAAACGAAAAAATCAAGAGCCAGCTAGGCAACTCCACGCTGATCGACGTTTTGTCAGTCAATGACCGACTGCTCAGTGCGCGGCAAAACCAGCTCTCCTACCACCTCAATTACCTCAATGCACTGGTACAACTGCGCTTTGAGACCGGGGCACTGATAGCCGACGATGCATCGGCCTCGTCGATACGGTTCGAGACCTTCGTGAGTCCTCCTACACTGGATTAAAAAACCTCTGCCATGTCAGTAAAAAATCAACTGTTTCGAAAAACATCATTGGATCGACTGTCGTCCCCCGAGCAGCTTGACGCTCTGATGCAAGTAACCTCGTCAAAGGGTTGGGTGGCTCTGCTCGCAATTTGTGGCTTGCTGGTCATGACCCTGTTTTGGGGCATATGGGGCAGCATTCCTACCCGGATCATGGGCACTTGTATTTTGATTCGCCCTGGCGGTGTCAGCGAAGTGGTAACCAACGGTGGTGGCCGTGTGACTGATATTTCGGTGGACGTTGGCGACACGGTGCGTGAAGGCCAAATGATTGCCCGCATCGAGCGGCTCGATGCCTTGGAGCAAATTCGCGGCGCAGAGGCCAAGCTGCATGAGCTCAAACAACAAGAAGAGCGTTTGAAAAAAGTCAATGCCCTGAGCGCAGACCAGCAAGCCATCTATTTGCAAGACACCGAGCGCAACTTGACAACGCGTATCCACACAGCACAGGAGCATCTAGCCGCGCTGGAGGCCAAAATCCAAAGCCAGGGCAAGCTGCTCGATCAAGGCCTGATCACCCGGCAGACCCTGCTGTCAACCAAACTGGAATACGCCGGTGTGCAGCAAGAAATTGAAACCCATCGCAATGACATCCGCCAGCTTGGCGTGCGCCGCCTGGACAACAGAAAACAAATTGACAACGAACTGTCGGCCATCAGCATCCAGATCAACGAAGCAACCCGCAACTTGGCAGGACAAATGCGCAGCTTTCAGGAAGCATCGCAGGTTTACAGCCCCTACACCGGACGGGTACTGGAGGTACGCCTGGCAGAAAACACCTTAGTGGGTGCGGGCGCGCCCATTCTGAGCATCGAACGCACCGGTGACAACCTGTCTGACCTGGAAGCCCACATTTATGTCCAGCACACCGATGGCAAAAAAATCAAACCAAACATGGATATCCAGATTGCGCCATCGATGGTCAAGGGCGAGGAGTTTGGTTTCATGCTTGGCAAAGTCAAGACAGTGGCCAAGTTTCCGTCCACAGCGGCGGGCATGATGCGCATCTTCAACAATGACAAACTGGTGCAGCAACTCGCCGCCGGTGCGGCCCCAATCGCGGTGCTGGCCGATCTAACCCCCAGCGCCAGCACCCCCAGCGGCTACAAATGGTCTTCACCCCGTGGCCCGGACACCGAGATCGAAAGCGGCACACTGTGCTCGGCCACCATCACCGTCAGACAACAGCGCCCCATCACCCTGGTGATCCCAATGTTGCGCACCACGCTGGGACTCTGACCCATGAGCAGCACCGTCAAGGACTCCGATCCCGTTCAGCGCCGGGTACGCACCCCCACCATCTTGCAAATGGAGGCGGTGGAGTGCGGCGCGGCCGCGCTGGCCATCCTCATGGGCTACCACGGCAAATATGTGACGCTTGAAGAGTTGCGTGAAAGCTGTGGTGTGTCGCGCGATGGCAGCAAAGCCAGCAATGTGGTAAAGGCTGCTCGCACCTATGGTTTTACCGCCAAGGGCTACCGCAAAGAGCCGGGCGACCTGAAAACCATGACGATGCCCGCCATCGTGTTCTGGAATTTCAACCACTTCCTGGTCGTCGAAGGGTTTAAAAAAGGCCAGGTCTTCCTCAACGACCCGGCCAGCGGCCCACGCACCGTCACCGAAGAAGAGTTTGACCAGTCCTTCACCGGGGTGATGCTGGCGATTGAACCTGGCCCCGACTTCCAACCCAGCGGCCAGCCGCGCAGCATGCTGGCCAGCCTGAAATCACGCCTGCCCCTGTCTGAGCCTGCCTTTGCCTACCTGATCCTGGCCGGACTGGCGCTGGTCATACCGGGCCTGGTGTTGCCGGTGTTCGCCAAAACTTTCATCGACGAGTATTTGATCGGGCGAATGGACTCCTGGATAAAACCGGTGCTCCTTGGCATGTTGGTCACGGCCATCGTGCGTGGGGTGCTGACCTGGCTGCAAAGCTACTACCTCACCCGCTTTCAAACCAAGTTGGCACTGTCGACCTCCAGCAAATTTCTATGGCATGTGTTGCGTCTGCCCGTGCTGTTTTACAGTCAGCGCTCACCGGGCGACATCAGTTCACGCGTGACTATCAACAACCGGGTGGCCGAATTGCTTACCGGCGACTTGGCCACCACCGTGCTCAATGTCGTGATGGTGATTTTTTATGCCGCGCTGATGCTGTCCTATGACCTGGTACTAACCATGGTGGGCCTGGCCATTGCCGCACTCAACATCTTGTTCCTGCGACTGATGACACGCAAGACCGTTGACATCACACAAAAAATGGCCAATGACAACGGCAAGCTGCTGGGCACCTCGATGAACGGCTTGCAAATGATGGAGAGCATCAAGGCCTCGGGTATGGAGTCTGACTTTTTCACCAAATGGTCGGGCTACCAGACCAAGGTGATGAACGGCCAGCAGCGTGCCGGTTCGATAGGTGTGGCCATGATGACCGTCCCTCCCTTGCTGACGGCACTCAACAGCACGTTGATTTTGTCGCTGGGCGGCCTGCGGGTGATGGATGGAGCTCTGACCATAGGCATGCTAGTGGCGTTCCAGAGCCTGATGGCTAGTTTCATCGACCCTATCAACCAATTGGTGTCCATGGGCAAAAAAATTCAGGACGTCCAGGGCGACATGAACCGCTTGGACGATGTCCTGCAATACCGCAGCGAGCCCCAGTTGGATGAATCGATCCGGCGCAGCGTCAGCACTCAAGACCTCGCGCCGCGACTGGAGGGACATGTGGAATTGCGCAACGTCACTTTTGGCTACAGCAAGCTGGAAGCGCCCTTGATCGAAAACTTCAGTCTGGTTCTAAAACCAGGTGAGCGGGTGGCCCTGGTTGGCTCTTCTGGCTGCGGCAAGTCCACCATTTCCAAACTCGTGGCTGGCTTGCACGAACCCTGGTCTGGAGAAATCCTGTTTGACGGCAAACCCCGCAGCGATGTGGATCGCCAGGTTTTGCTGCAGTCCCTGGCCATGGTGAGCCAGGACATCACCCTGTTTGAGGGCAGCCTGCGCGACAACCTGAGCATGTGGGATGCCACCCTGCCTGAAGCCCAAGTGGTGCAAGCCGCTAAAGATGCTTGTATTCATGAGACCATCGCCTCACGCGCGGGAGGCTATGACAGCAAGGTGCAAGAAGGGGGCGGTAATTTCAGCGGCGGCCAGAAACAGCGCGTTGAAATTGCCCGCGCACTGGCCATCAACCCACGCATACTGGTGCTGGACGAGGCCACCAGCGCGCTCGACCCAATCACCGAATTGCTGGTTGACGACAACTTGCGCCGCCGCGGCTGCACTTGTCTGATCGTGGCACACCGCTTGAGCACGATACGAGACTGCGACGAAATCATCGTGCTCGACCAAGGCAAGGTGGTGCAACGCGGCAGCCATGAACAAATGCGTGACACCGATGGCCTGTACGCCACCCTGATGAAAGCCGCGTGACCGTCATGCCTCAACAACTTGAAACTTTGCACCCCATTTTCGAGACCGAAGGACAAATCTGCCAGGCACGCACCGGTCACCCCCTATGGATCAACGGGACTGATCGCCTCTGGCTGGTGGCCTGCGGCAAGGTAGACCTGTTTTTAACCCGCATCGAAGAAGGGCAGCCCAGCGGCGCCCTGCACCCCCTGTTTCGCATGCCCGCCGGGGCCTTACTGCTTGGCATGCCCCCTGCAGATGGCTGGGGCATGGTTGCCGTGGGCCTGGCAGACACCCGCTTGCTTGAGTTGCCGCGCGCACGGATGATGGCGCAACTGCACCAGCACGCGCACGGTCCCCAAACAGAAACGACCTGGCTGAACCACTGGCTGGAACGACTCACCGCCTGCGCCAATGGCCCGTTACATGCCAAAGCCAGTCGAGAATTGGTGCACACCGCCACCAGTTGGGACGACATTGACGCGCTGAATGCGGCACTACTGACCCGGCTGATTGAACAGCGTCATGCAGCCCAAGCCTTAGAGCAGCAGCGCATGCGCATGAAAGAGTCCTGTGAGCGACAAAACATCCAAGCGGCCATGCACCGTCTGTCGGCCATTCTTGATCCGCAAGATAAACCCAACGTGGTCTTAACCCATCAGAATTCGGCGTTATTTGAGGCTTGCCAGCTGGTTGGCAAAGCCAGTGCCATTGATTTCGTTCAACCCCAACAACTGGACGCATCTGCAGGAATCAAACAGGATTTACTGGCGGACATCGTCGAGGCCTCGCGGGTGCGCAAACGACTGGTTGCGCTGAAAGGAAGCTGGTGGACACAAGACCAAGGACACCTGCTGGCCACCCTCGAAGACGGGTTGCGCCCGGTGGCGCTGATTCAGGCCCCCAAGGGCTATGAGCTGCATGACCCCGAGCAGGGCACTGTCATCCCAGTGACAGCAGACATTGCCACCACCTTGGCCCCCTTTGCCCACGCGTTCTACCGTTCATTTACAGGCACTGCCATCGGTCTGTGGGAGATGATCCGCTTCGGCAGCCAAGGCTGTCTGCGGGACTACAGCACCGCCATGGCAATGGGTGCGGCTGTGGGGCTACTGGGCATGGTCACCCCCATGGCCACCGGCATGCTGTTTGACGTGGTGATTCCTGCCTCTGACCGCCCCCAGCTGCTGCAGCTCAGCATGGCCCTGGTGGCGGGCTTGCTGGCCACGGCCATGTTTGAAGTCACCCGTGGCATCGCCATGCTGCGAGCAGAGGGAAAGATGGACTACACCATTCAGGCCGCGGTGTGGGATCGCCTGTTGCGCCTGCCAAGCTCGTTTTTTCGCAATTACTCAGCCGGTGATTTGGCAGTACGAGCCAATGGCATCAACGCCATACGTCAGATGCTGTCGGGCAATGTGATGCACACATTGATGGCTGCGGTGTTTTCCATCTTCAATTTGGGGCTGCTGTTCTACTACAACATGAGCCTGGCGCTACTGGCCTTGGCGTTGGTGGCCGTGGCCATTGTGTTCACCACCAGCACCAGCCTGATTCGCTTACGTCATGAGCGCAAACTGGCTGACATCGAAGGGCGCATCTCCGGCCTGCTGTTCCAGCTGCTGGGGGGCATTGCAAAATTGCGCACCACCGGCGCCGAGGGGCGGGCCTTCTTCAACTGGGCCCTGCTGTTTGCCAGCCAGCAGGAGCACCAGTTCAAAGCCACAATGGTGCGCAACGCACTGGGCGTGTTCAACGCGGTGTTTCCAGTGGTCGCCAACATCTGCATTTTTGCGGTGGTGGCGTTTTACCTGGGCGACAAAGCCAACTTTTCCACCGGCTCGTTCCTGGCCTTCAACGCCGCGTTTGGCGGCTTTCTTGGGGCTATGCTGGGCACGACTGCGGCGATCACGGCGGTACTGGACATCATCCCGATGTACGAGCGCTCCAAACCTATTTTGCAGGCGCTGCCTGAGGTCACCGGCAACAAGGCCCACCCCGGCACTTTGGAAGGTGACATAGAAATCGCACACCTGTCGTTCAGTTACAAGGCAGACGGACCCACCATCCTCAAAGATGTTTCCATGCACATCAAAGCCGGCGAATTCGTGGCCGTCGTTGGCGCATCGGGCTCAGGCAAGTCCACCTTGCTGCGCTTGCTGCTGGGGTTTGAGCAAGCCAGCTCGGGGGCTATCTACTATGACAGCCAGGACATTTCTAGTTTGGACGTTGGCGCACTGCGCCGCCAACTCGGCGTGGTGCTGCAAAACGGTCAATTGATGTCGGGCGACATCTTCAGCAACATCCTTGGATCAGCGGCCACGTTGACGCTGGACGATGCATGGGCAGCCGCCACTCAGGCAGGTATTGCCGACGACATTCGTGCCATGCCCATGGGCATGCACACCGTAGTCAGTGACGGTGGCGGCACGCTGTCGGGCGGGCAGCGTCAGCGGCTGCTGATCGCCCGCGCCATCGTCAACCGGCCACGCATCCTGCTTTTTGACGAGGCCACCAGCGCTCTGGACAACCGTGCGCAAGAGCTGGTCAGCGCCAGCCTGGAACAGCTGCGTGCCACCCGCATCGTGATTGCCCACCGCTTGAGCACCATCGTCAACGCTGACCGAATTTTTGTGCTTGATCAGGGACAACTGGTTCAAACCGGCAGCTACGACGAGCTGATAGGTTGCACCGGCCTGTTTGCCGATCTTGTGCGTCGGCAAATTGTTTAGTTTTGGAGAATGCAGTGAACTTTTGGCGATTATTTTTTCTGAGCACATGGATGCTGTCTCTGATAGCCTGCTCCTCGTCAGACGACCCCAGACAAGCCCGCGCCCTGCGTGCCAAAACCGCTACCGGCGACATTGTCATCGGCGCAGTTTGGCCATGGGACGGTGCTAAAGGCCAGTTGTGGAACGGCATTGAATTGGCGGTCGACGAAATCAACGCCAGTGGCGGCGTGCTCAACCGCAAGATCAAGATCATCAAGGAAGACGATGAATCTTCATTGGCCGAAGGGCGAAAAATTGCCCAGCAATTTACTGAAAACCCGGACATGGTGGCCGTGATCGGCCATCAGAACTCTTATGTAGCACTGCCTGCGGCGGCCACCTACCAGGCAGCCGGCCTGGTGTACCTGACACCTGGCGCATCGAGCTACCAACTCAATGACCAAGGCTACGACCTGGTATTTCGCACCGCCCCCAGCAACCGCAGCATTGGCATCCAGATGGCCACCTACATGGCGCAAAAAGGTTACCGGCGAGTGGCCATTTTTTACGTCAAGTCCAAGGCCAGCCAGGACATGGCCAATTACTTTGAGCAACATGCCAAGGACCTGTCCATAACGATCGTGGACCGCCGCTCCTTCGCAAAAGGAGCGCAAGATTTCAGCAGCACCATCCAGAACTGGAACGACCTGTACCGTTTTGACGCGCTATTCCTGGCTGGCAGCATGCCCGAGGGCGCAGACTTTGTGGCCCAGGCCCGCAAAATGGGATTCACCGCGCCCATCGTCAGTGGAGACGGACTTGACACTGCCCAATTCATTACAGAGGCAGGAGCCGCGGCGGAAGGTGTGGTCCTGCCTGAAACCTTTGTCGACGACCACAGTCGCCCCGCTTACAGTCGCTTCTATACCTTGTTCACCCAAAAATACCACACCCCGCCCCGCACCAACCATGCGCGCGGTTACGACGCGGTTCACGTCATTGCCCAGGCCATCAAGCAAGCAAACAGCACCGTACCCGACCAGATTGCCAAAGCCCTGCACGCCACGCGCGGCTGGCATGGCGCCACCGGGGAATTCACCTTTGATGACAAGGGCGACATTCCTGACAAGCCCATTGGTTTGAAGGTGGTACGCAATGGCCAATTTGAAACCTTAAAATAAATCCGCGCCGTACTGCAACCTTTTTGACGTATCGGCAACTCACGCCAATGCAGTCATTGCACACCACCAAGGAAACAACCATGACGATTTCTGAAGTCGAACTCCAGGCACTTAACCAACTGATCACGCAAGACCAAACCCTACTGGCCCGCGTGCAAGAGGCTGCCACTGCGCAAGAGCTAGCCAAAATCATTGAGCAAGCTGCCCACGCACACGGCTTGTCCGTAAGCAGTGAAGCTTTGTTGTCCTACATCGAAAATGCAGCCAAACAACCACCGGGCACAGAACTGACAGAAACGCAACTGGCCGATGTCGCTGGCGGGGTCACTTTGAACTTTATTAACCAAACCCCGAAATCAGAGATCACGCTCTTTCAAAAGTCTTCCACCCCCAAGTGGCCCCCCTTTGAGTGGTATACCCCACCCCAACTTTCATGGTCGAATGAGCCCTACACAATGCAAATCCAGAAATAAATATGAGCCCTGCTGCTGCCAGTTTGCAAACGTAACCCCGATCATTGCGCAAAACAGCTGCACACTCGGGCTGTCCGTGTGTAGTAAAGCCTTGTTACCTATCCCGCCCATGCCCCAAAAATCATGAACGCCACGTCTTGACAATTAGCATCTTCGCCCCTCCCCATGATCATTGAACCTTCTGTTGCCGATATCTCCGAGCGCTTGTTGCACGACCCCTTGTTTGCAGGACTCACTGGGCGCGCACACGCCCGCTTGCTGGGAGCTGCACGGGTGGTGCATGTGGCGGCTGGGCAAAGCGTAGTCACGTCTGGCGCACCTGCTACTGACCTGTGGCTGGTGTTGCGTGGCTCCCTGGCGCTGCGGTCTTTCGGCGATGAGGAGCGTGGCCCAGCTCTGTCGGTGGGAGAAGAAGCGCTGGCCGGACAAGCCCTGTATTGCCGCAGCGCGGTCGCGTTGACAGACAGCTGCCTGATCACCCTGCCCCGACGAGCCTTGCAAGAACTGCTCGGCGATACCCCTGATCTGGCCAAAAAAGCCCAGGATGCGCTGCTTTGCAGCGTCGGTGGTGCGACCCTGCCCGTTGTTCAAGCCAAACCCGGCAAGGGGCCTAACCCCACATCGCCGCGCGAGCTGTGGGGTTGGGTCTGCACCCTGTTGTGGCCTGCGCTGATGTTGACCACCGGTCTCTGGCAAGGCTGGGACATCCAGAACACGCTGTTCATGGCCATTCTGGCAGCCACAGTGTCGATGTGGATGTTTTCCATCGTCGACGAGTTTGTGCCACCACTGTTTGCCATGACCGCGATGCTGCTGGTTGACCTGGCCCCGGCCAAGGTGGTGCTGTCGGGTTTTGCCTCCAGCAGTTTGCTCCTGTTTGTAGGGGTTTACATGCTGGGTGGTGTATTGGTGGCTTCGGGCCTGTCTTACCGCTTCATCCTGTGGATGCGCCTTCACTTGCCAGACACCCCGTTCTGGCACGGTTTTGTGTTGGTGGCCTCCGGCTACGCGCTGTCACCCATCATGCCCTCGGGCAATGCTCGTCTGAGCTTATTGGCCCCGCTGTATCGTGATTTTTGTAGTTCCGACGAAGTCAAACCTGGCAGTCTGGACCATACCCGCCTGGCTGCAGCCACACTGGCTGGCTCAATGAACATGTCGCCCATGTTCCTCACCAGCAAAAGCGCCAACCTGATTGTGTTTGCCATGCTGCCAGCGCAGTTGCAAGACGAGTTCCAAGGTTTCTTCTGGTTCCTGGCGGCCATCGTCTGTGCGCTGGTGGTCACTGTGGGGCACTTTGTGCTGGATCGGGTGTTTTTTGGCCCCAGCCATGCGCTACCTGCATCCAAAGCTCAGGTGCGCAAGCAGCTTCAACTGCTTGGCCCACTAAGTCGGGACGAACTTTTTGTGTTGGGCGCTCTGGGGGTATTTCTTCTCGGTGCCGCCGGGGTCTCCTGGCACCACATCTCTCTACCCTGGGTGGCGGGCTTTGTGTTGGTGGGCTTGTTGTTCTACGGTCTGGTCAGCAAAAAAAGTTTTCAGCAGTATGTGGACTGGCCGATGGTTTTTTTCCTTCTCTCTCTGCAAGGCTTAACTGGCACCATGGAATACTTGCACCTGGTGGAAAAGCTCACACCGTGGATGGACAGCCTGGCAGTCCTACTTCAACAGGATATAACACGCTTGGTATTTCTGGAGCTGGTGGTGGTGTTGATCATTCGCCTAGCGCTGCCAATCACAGCAGGCATGGTGGTGTCTGCGATTTTGTTCATACCCATCGCAGATGCCACTGGCATCAACCCTTGGCTGATCGGTTTTCTGGCTGCCATGTTTTCAGACCTCTGGTTTTTTCCCTACCAAAGCAGTGCCTACAGCCAACTACGCTCGGTCAACGACACGTCCACCCTGTTCAATGAGCCGCTGTTTTTGAAGTTCAACCTGGCTTCTTGCGCGTTGCGTGTAGTGGCGGTATTTGTATCAATCCCCTACTGGAATGCACTACATCTAATATGAAAAAAAAGTCCAAAGCAGTACTAATCAGCGCATTCATGCTGCTATTACTGGTACTGTCGATTTATTACAACCTGACCAACCCGCGTGTTCTGGTAGTGCACAGCTATGACGAAAATTTCAGCTGGGTGAAAGGGTTTAACACCAGTTACCTGAACGTGCTCAAAACCTACCCTCGCCCACTGCAAACACACATGCACTACCTTGGCTTACTGGGTGCACCCGACGACCAGCACAAAGCCACCGCAACGGCATCGGCCCTGCGTGCAATCGAGACTTTTGAGCCCAACGTGCTGGTGGTCTTTGGCGACTTGGCGGCTGAGCTGGTGACTCCGAAGCTGCTGAATCGACCGGGTCTGAAAATTGTGTTTGCCGGCATCAGTAATGAGCCCTCCGACCATGGCTTTGACACCGCCAACAACACCACCGGTATTTTGAAACGCTTGCCCTTATTAGCCTTGCATGAAGCCTTGAACGACCTCGGGCGGGGCAAGCCACTGACGATTGCCTGCCTGGGCGATGCCCGCGGTGTAGCCATTGCCGAGGCCCGCCAGCTGGCAAGCTATGACTGGTCTCCCCACACCTTTAAGCCTTGTCTGCAAGCCGGAAATTTCCCCGAGTGGCAAACCCAAGTGAATGAATTGGGAGCCCAGTCGGATGTGCTGTTCATCTCCGGCTACCGGGGCGTAGAGCGTGAACCCGGACAGACCAAGGTGGTGCCCCCGGCTGAGGTGATGACCTGGACCGAAGCCCATAGCAAAGCGTTGACCATGGCCGCCAAAAACGGTTTTGTGGCTGACGGCGGGGCCTTGGCAATCTCCTCCTCGCCACAGGAACAAGGTCAGACGGCTGGCCGCATGACGGTCGCCCTGTTGCAAGGCCAGGCGGCTCAAGATCTGCCAGTCATAGCGGGCCAGGCCTTTGAGGTGGGCATGCGCATCCAACGACTCAACAAGCGCGGTTTGCGCCTGCCCAAAGTGTATGAGGCAGCAGCCCGTGCGGCAGGGACGTATTACTGAACTATGTTTTTGCCGACCGTGGACCCCATTGACCCAAATGATTACGCACCCATTGCACAAGGTCTATCTGGGTACCGAATCCATGCAGGCACTGTTGAAAAAATTTGGGGTATGTCTGGAACCAGATGTGCTCCTCTGGATAGATGCCAACTAAAACGGGAAATGTGATGTGATCACCACTGAGGGTTTCAAACAACGACTGCTGAACGATGCCAACGCGACGCTGAAAGCGCAAGGCTTTGATATTCCCGCAGGCATCACCGTGAACATCGTTGAAAACACCGACACGGTTTTCAATTATGTATTGCCAAAGACCCCCCAAGCGGAGTTATCAGACACAGAGTTGGACTCGGTGGCGGGCGGATTCAGTTTTTCTGACTTTGTGGCCAGGGGCTAGATTGGGTTAATGAGGGTTGTGCGCCTTGGTGACAGAACACATCCTGATGCGAGCCCATTGCAGCTGTGGGGCAGTTCATACCGGCATCTGGCCAGAAGGCATCACCGTTGCGTAGGTCGGGTTGAAACCCGACCTACGAGAGCGTGAATTACTCTTTTTGCATATTTTCTGGAACAAATTTTCCCGGCTTGTTACTCATACTTCAGAAGCATTTTTCACCTCCTCGCGGCTCGGGTGAAAAACGGCAGTACCGAAGAGCCGCTTTTAATGAAAAGAAAGAAATCACCATGAGCCAGGAAGAACAAGGCAAGAAAATCAGCCAACTCATCGCCAAGTGCTGGGCGGACGAAAGCTTCAAGCAAAAACTATTAGCCGACCCGATGGCGACGCTGAAAGCGGAAGGCGTGGAATTGCCAGACGGCCTGTCACTTGTAGCAGTCGAGAATACCGACAAGGTGTTTCATCTGGTTGTTCCGGCAAAGCCGACGGACTTGTCGGACGAGGATTTGAATAAGGTGGCGGGTGGGATTACTCCAGTCAGCGTATGTGATTCGGATTTCTAAGAGATTAAGGAGGAGTTACCTCCCCTTCCCCACATCCGCAGCCGCGTTTTCTTCATCACCCCAGAGATCAGGTTGTTACCCAGGAAAATGACAAATGGAAACCTTTAAAGAATCAATTCAGCTTGCCCCCGGCGTTTACCTGCAAGCATCGCCAAAGAAATTCCGGCTGCATCGCCTGCTGCCCTGGGATGCGGCCCCCGGCAGCGAAACCTTTGGTGAGACCGGCGACATCGACCTCATGCGTCAACTCATGGCGGGCGCATTGTATGCAGGATTCGTCCAACGCTCCCCCGCTGAAAAAAATCCGGATGGCTCAGTCAGCGCACCTTCGCTGCTGCGCTATATCCATTCACTGGCCGGTTCATACCAGACCACGCACGCCACGCCACCCACCATGCGCCGCGTGGCAGAGCGTCTGGCTGCGCGCGGTCAGCAGTCTGCGGCGGCACATTGTTTGAAAGTTGCCGAAGAAGAAGCTGGCCACGATGCGCTGGCGCTGCTGGATCTTGCCGCACTGGGCTTGCCCGCGCAGGAATTCGTCGCCCGTCTGCGCCCGATAAATGCACTGGCGCTGGTGGAACTATTCACCCGCCTTGCCGATTCCGAGCAGCCGATTGCCGTGCTGGGTTATGCCTATGCGCTGGAACGTTCGGCATTGTTTTCCACGGAAGCATCCGTTGCCGCCACTGAGCGGTTGATTCCAGCAGGCATCAAGGCGACCCGCTGCCTGAGAGTGCATAGCGCGGTGGGTGACACCGAAACCAGACATGTGAGCGAATCAATCGCGTTCATGTCCACCCTGCCGCAGCAAGACCGCGCTGCGATTGTTCGCGCGACTCATCAAACGAGTTCATTGCTGTGCGCACCACACAACTATCCGGGCGATGCGGCGATGCGTGCGCTGCTGGATGAATTCGGATGGGTCATGGCAGAAGAAGCTTTGGCCTGATTTTTTGATTTTGTGCAACAAATTCATGGCAGTTGTTACTCATGCTTGAGTAACGTTTTCATCCCCTCGCTACCCGAATGGAAACGGCAACAATCAAGGGCAGCTTCGCGAAAAAAGGAATCACCATGAATCAGGAAGAACAAGGCAAGAAAATCAATCACCTGATCGCCAAATGCTGGGCGGATGAAGACTTCAAGCAAAAACTGTTAGCCGATCCGGCGGCGACGCTGAAGGCGGAAGGCTTGGAATTGCCCGCCGGACTATCACTCAAGGCTGTGGAAAATACCGACAAGGTGTTTCATCTGGTCATCCCGTCTAAACCGACCGATTTATCAGATGACGATTTGGACAAGGTTGTTGGTGGGGGGGATTTTGAAGACTTTTTGACAGGTTTATTGAATTGGTTATCCCCTTTTTGAAATTGACTTGCTAACTCTTGCCAACTTGGAACGGCAGTCGTAGGGTGGATAAGCGCAGCGCATCCACCGATGTCCGATGATGGTGGATGCGCTGCGCTTATCCACACTACAACTTCACAAAAAGGAAACACCATGAATCAGGAAGAACAAAGCAAGAAAATGAATCAACTCATCGCCAAATGCTGGGCGGATGAGAGCTTTAAGCAGAGGCTGTTGGCCGACCCGGCTGCGACACTGAAGGCGGAAGGCGTGGAATTGCCCGCCGGACTATCACTCAAGGCTGTGGAAAATACCGACAAGGTGTTTCATCTGGTCATTCCGTCCAAGCCGAGCGATTTGCAGGACGACGACTTGGACAAAGTAGCTGGCGGTGCATGTGCATGCCTGGTGGTGTGTGTCTGTGTCATCCTCACGGGTGTGTGAGACTGGCGGATGATGACGTTGTGTGCTGTGCGTGTGCGACGGACGGGGCGAGCCGGGAGGAGCATACCCGCTTTCCCTGCCCCGCAGCCCCGTTTTCTTCATCGCCCTTGCCGTCAGCCATTAGCGGCGGTGAAGGCGGCGGCGCGGCGGGCAAATTCGGTTGAGCCGTTAATGCCGTGGCCTGGAAATATATTTCACCCAAGTGGAACAAATTTTTCCGGCTTGTTACTCATACTTCAGTAAGCGTTTCTCCCCTCCTCGCGGCTCGGGTGAAAAACGGCAGTGCCGAAGAGCCGCTTTTAATGAAAAAAAAGGAATCACCATGAATCAGGAAGAACAAAGCAAGAAAATGAATCAACTGATCGCCAAGTGCTGGGCGGATGAAGGCTTCAAGCAAAAAATGTTGGCGAACCCGGCTGCGACGCTGAAGGCGGAAGGCGTGGAATTTCCCGCCGGCCTGTCACTTGTGGCGGTGGAAAATACCGACAAGGTGTTTCATCTGGTCATACCGGCCAAACCGACGGACTTGTCGGACGAGGATTTGGACAAAGTGGTCGGGGCCGGGGAGACGGGGAATAACTGGTGGGCAGCTCCAGCCTGTTTTGGATGATGGCTATGGCTGTGGTCGGGGCCGGGGAGACGGGGAATAACTGGTGGGGCTGTGTGTGAGCATGTCTGTGCTGCTGCTGTGCGTGTGCGGCGTGACGGACCGGACGGGGCGAGCATACCCGCTATCCCGGCCCCGTAGCCCCGTTTTCTTCATCGCCCTTGCCGTCAGGCATTGGCGGCGGTAAAGGCGGCGGCGCGGCGGGAAAATTCGGGGCAAAAAGGAGCAGCTTGTCCCGGTTTCGTTACCTGGCACCATTCCCAAGCAGGTCGTTTTAAATTTAGCGAAAAATACTGATGATAAATATACCGGTTTTTAAAGCCCATCTGCATGTGGAAGTGATCCCCGGCGAGGGGGTGTTGATCCTGTCAGAAGAAGCGGCCAAGACCTTGCAGGGAGGCGCTTACGAAAAGATTGTCCCGCTGATTGACGGGCGGCGCAGCATGGACGAGATCGTTGATGCGCTGGCGGGTCAGGTCGATGCGGCCAAGGTGTATTACGTGCTGAACAGCATGGAGGCCAAAGGCTATCTGGCCGAAGCGACCCCGGATATTCCGGCCGGTGTGGCGGCGTTCTGGCATAGCGCGGGCATCGCGCCTGCCGCCGCGCTGGCGGCGTTGCGGGACAAGCGGGTGGCGGTTCAGACTGTCGGCGAAGTGGATTCTGCGGCGATGTTGTCGGCTCTTGAGGCAATGGGCGTTCAGCTTGGCACGCAGGAACAGGCCGATTTGTGTCTGGTGCTGACGGATGATTATCTGCGCGCCGAGCTGGCGGCGATCAATGCGGCGGCGTTGCAGGCGAATCGCCCGTGGTTTCTGGTGCGGGTGACGGGGCGCGAGTTGTGGCTGGGGCCGCTGTTTCAGCCGGGCGAGACGGGTTGCTGGGGGTGTTTGCGCCAGCGGCTGGAGCGCAACCGGGCGGTACATCGTTTCGTCGCCGAAAAAAATAATCTGGACACACCGCCATTGACGGCGCTGGGCGCATTGCCCGCGACACTGGCGGCAGCATGTCAGATGGCGGCAAGTGCGGCGGCGCAATTTTTGGCGGGTGCAGCGACCGGATTGGCGGGCAAGGTGCTGAGCATCGATTGGCCCACGTATAGCACGCAAACCCATGCGCTGGTGCGCCACCCCCACTGCCCTGCCTGCGGCACGGCGGAAAACTCCGTGATGCAAGCGCTGCAACTCCAGCCGGGCAAGGCGGCCTTTGTGCGCGATGGCGGTCACCGCAGCGTGCCGCCGGAAAAAACCCTGAAAAAATACCAGCATCTGGTCAGCCCGATCACTGGCGTGGTGAGAATGCTGGCACCGGTGAGCGAGACTGACGGGATTGCCCACGTATATATGGCCGGCCACAACCATGCGCTGAAAATGGACAAGCTGGCTCATCTGAAACAGGGCTTGCGCCATGCCAGTAGCGGCAAGGGCGTGTCGGAGACGCAAGCCAAGGTGAGCGCGTTGTGCGAGGCGGTCGAGCGCTACAGCGGCGAGTTGACCGGCGGGGAGCTGCGGGTAACGCGGGCTTTTAAGGATTGGCCGGAGGGCGAAGCCTGGCATCCCAACGCCATCATGCACTACAGCACACAGCAGTACGCGCAGCGGGAGAGCTGGAACGAGAAAGGCTCGCGTTTTAATATGGTGCCGGAGCCGCTGGATGAAAACCTGCCCATCGACTGGACGCCGCTGTGGTCGTTGACGGCGCAGCGCCATAAATATTTGCCAACGCAACTGGTGTATTACCGGGCAAAGGCGAGTGAGGACGACAAGACTTTTTATTCGATGGGATGTTCCAACGGCAACGCTTCGGGCAACACGCCGGAAGAGGCAATTTTGCAGGGATTTTTTGAGCTGGTGGAGCGCGATGCGGTGGCCTTGTGGTGGTACAACCGGCTGCTCAAACCCGGTGTGGCGGTGGAAACATTTGGCGAACCTTATCTGCAGGAACTGGCGGAGCACTATCGCCAACACTATCAACGCGAAACCTGGGCGCTGGATTTAACCAGCGATCTGGGAATACCGGTATTTGTGGCGATATCGAAAATGAGAGAGGGTAAGGAAGAACAGTTACTGTTCGGCCTGGGCTGCCATCTGGATGCGCGCATTGCCTTGCAGCGCGCCTTTGCCGAGATGAACCAGATGCTGGGTATGGCGCATCGGGGCGAAGACGGCGAATTGTCGCTGGATGACAGCGAAACGCTGGAATGGCTGCGCCATGCCACGGTTGCCAATCAGCCCTATATGGCGGCAGACCCACAGCAAGCGCTCAGCCGTTTCGGCGATCACCCGGTGCAACACAGTGGCGAGTTTTTGCAGGACATCGACCATTGCCGCAGCCTCATCGAAGCGCAGGGTATGGAGATGCTGGTGCTGGACCAGACCCGTGCCGATGTGGGCATGCCGGTGGTCAAGGTGGTGGTGCCGGGATTGCGGCACTTCTGGGCCCGCTTTGCCCCGGGGCGTTTATATGACGTGCCGGTCAAGATGGGCTGGCTCAAACGCCCCCTGCGTGAAGAAGAGCTCAATCCGATTCCGGTATTTTTCTGAATGATGGTTTGAATGCTACTAAAAATGTAGCTGCCTGCGCTTACTGCATAAGCGCAAGAGGCCAATTTGACACATAAAAACTGATCTGGTGCTGTTTTGACCCTACCTACCCCCTCCTATGCCCTATCTTGGGCTAAAAGTGTCACCCTTGAATCCGATGGCAACGACCTGATGCTGCATGCCTATGCCTGCAATGCCCTGCGCCTGCGCCAGCCCAATTCGGCCCAGCGCCAACTTGTGGCGCTATTAAACAGCGGCGGCCTGGACACCGATGCGCTGTGTGAGGCCGTACAAAGCCACGCGCCAGGGGCCGATTTGGCTCATCTGTACTACCTTCTGACGCTGGCCGCCAACAAGGCCCTGCTGTGCTACACCGTGGCCTACCAGGGGCAGCCGTTGGCGAGCCTGGAGCCGCTGGCGGCGGCGTTTCATTTTGAGCCCCTGGCTGCCACGCAGCGCTACCAACTCTCGCGCTTTGCCTGCCTGCGCCGCGAAGGCCATGACACCGTGGTGGAGTGCCCGTTGGGTCACGCTAGGCTGGTGTTGCATGACGCACGCGCAGCCAGCCTGGTGGCGCTGTTGAGCCAGGCCCACACCGCAGCGGAGCTGGTGGCCTTGCTGCCCGGTCTGGACGAGCCGACGGTGGCCGCCTTTATTACCTTGCTGCACAACGCACGGGCCGCGTCTGCCGTAGATGCCGATGGGGCGCTGCCCGAAGACGCTCATGCGCCACTGCAGCAGTGGGAGTTTCACGACCTGCTGTTTCACAGCCGCAGCCGCGCTGGCCGCCATGATGCGCCCATAGGCGCGAGCTTTCGCTGGGCCAGTCAGGTGCGCCCATTGCCTGCGGTGAAGCCGCCCATGTCAACGCAACGCTTCACGCTGGAGCCACCCCAAGAGACACTGAACATGCCGTTTGTGGAGGTCATCGAGGCCCGCCGCTCGCAGCGCCAGGCAGGCGCAACACCCTTGCGTGTGGCGCAACTGAGCGCCCTGCTGTACCACGCGGCTCGCATCAAATCCATCCATGAGCCAGACCCAGCGCAGGCGCAGGCCTATGCTGCCACCCAGCGCCCCAGTGCCAGCGGAGGGGCCATGCATGCGCTGGAGTTGTACTTGAGCGTCACCCGCTGCGAGGGTCTGGCCCCCGGCTTCTACCACTATGACCCGCTGGCCCATGCGCTGGAACATCTGGCCGAGCTTGGCCCCGATCACCACCGCTTGCTGCAAGCGGCTTGCCAGGCCACGGGCACAGCGCTGCCGCCGGATGTGCTGATTTCCATGGCGGCCAGGTTCCAGCGCGACAGCTGGAAATACCAGTCCATCGCCTACGCGCTGATCCTCAAGGACTTGGGGGCGCTGTACCAGCAGTTGTACCTGGTGGCCACCGCCTTGCAACTGGCCCCTTGCGCGCTGGGTGCCGGCGACTCGGATCTGTTTACCAAGCTGTCGGGCACCGATTACTACGCCGAAACCACGGTGGGAGAGTTCAGCGTGTCGGGGGCGTGAGGCCCGGCACTCTACTCAAACTGCTTTATTCAGGCTGTCCCTGACGTAGGCTTTGTCGTCATCGTCCAACTGCAAATAGAGGGGAATCGCCATCTCCATCAGCGCCCTGGTTTCCTGGCAATGGGCACGATCCGGCAAACGGACATCTCCCCGTGCAGCTTTGTTTTCGTAAAAGCACCCGCCGCCGCAAGCATGACGTGCCCAGCAGCTCTTGCATTCCGGCAAGTTGTCAACAGCGGCGCGGTGATAGTCATTGACGCCATCAACCTTATAGCTGCCGATATTGCCCAGTTTCATATCTTCCTGACCAGCGAAGCGGTGGCAGGGATAAATATCGCCAGAGGTGGTAATCGCCGCCATGCCTCTACCGACTCCGCAGTAGTAATGGCGCTTGCCGCCGGCCATCAGCAGCCCGACAAAGTAGCCGATTTTGCTGTTCTTGGCATCGAAACCCACGCTGCGTGCCTTGACATCGCGCAGTAAATTGCGAGCCATGTCCTTTTCCACCGCCATCATGCGTTCGTCGCTCTGTTCTTGTTCTGGGCATGACTCGCCCGGCGCCGATGAGCCATCCAGAATGACGGGCGAGGCTTTAGCGATGGCGAAGGATCGAAATCCCGCTTGTTCTAACCCCGCGCGGATTTCAGCCGGATCGGTATCGCCGTACAGGGTGGCGCGTGCCATCGTCAGTGGAAAGACTTTTTGCAGTTTCTGGATGTTTGCATACACCTTGTTGTAGGAGCCTTTTCCATTGGTAAAGGGCCGCTGCCGGTTCTGGATTTCGGCAGGGCCGTCGAAGCTGACGATCGGCACGATGTTTTCTTCCCGCAGATAGGCAATGCGTTGATCGGTCAGCAGCGAGGCATTAGTGGTCATGCCGAAATTGACCTGCTTGTTGCATTTTTTCGCCGTTTGTTTGGCGTAATCCACCACCTTCTTGATCAGTGGGAAATTCATCATCGGTTCGCCGCCAAAGAAGCTGACATGCACAGATTCGATACCGCCGGAGTTTTCCATCAGCCAGTCCACCGCTTTGAAGGCGGTGGCAGCGTTCATCATGCCCTTCTCTGCATACTCGCCGCCCTGACCATAGCAGTACACGCATGCCATATTGCATTGCTGGGCCACGAAGAGCGCGATGTTGCCAACGGCGTAGTGATCTGACACTTCAGTTTCAGAAAATTTAACCTCTTTCGCCACGGTTGCTGCAGTGGCAGGGGGAGGCTGACGGTCAATCCCAGCCACCAAATCGAGTTGCTTGAGCGCATCAAACGCTTGCCCACTGATAAGCCCGCCGCCAAAGGAAGATGCCACTTTTTCCACCAGCCGCGCTATTGACTCGGTAATCCTGTAGGGAGTCATCGTCGCTACATTGAACAGGTAGATTTCGTCATCCAAACGGAATTGGTGAAACTCTTTCAGCGATACATTTCCAAAGTAGCTTTGGCCGTCTTGTTCGATCTCGTAATAGGAGTCAAGCATTTCTCTATCTTTCGTTTATCAGGATTGGCCGCAACGGCTGAGTCTGGGTTAAGTCAGGCTTTTCAAAGCCACTCGGCTTTCATAGGTGTTGAAGCAATAGGGTTCAAGCCGCTTGCGGAAAAAATTGATCATCTTGGTTGCCCCCTCGAACGACATGCCAAATACTCCCACCGGGCGTTCCTCCCGGAGCGGACTGGCGCTATGGCGATGGATCGCATCCACCAATGGCAGCGAGCCCAATGCATGGCCGCTGCGCAAATACGGCCGCACAAACAGGCTCCGAATGCACAGGGCGTTTGGTATCAAGGGCGAGCGGGTGACGATCATCCAGGCAACCACGTCGCCGCCAGGCGGGCATCTTCGTTGTATAACTGGTCATAAGCCGGGCATAACCGCGCCGCAGCAACTCGTCATCCAAAGCCGACATCAACCGAGTAGCGATGCCGCCGCAACGCAGGCCCGGGGCGACAAAAATTGACAGCAAGCGAGCAGTTTTGGGGATTTTTTCATCGTCACTTTTCACCATGACGGCCAGCGGCAACTGAGCCAGAACCAGCCCGATGGGCATGCCCTCATCATCTCGCGCCACCTAAGCGAGCGACTCAAGCCCATCATGAGCATCCCCCGCAAGGCAACGAGTCAAGTGCGGGCGAAAAGACGGGAACGTCATACCCGACACAGCCGCAATGTCCTCCGGTCTCAGCGCGGTGCATGGAAACTTCACCTCCCGCCCGGAATCCGACCTGGCGGGAATGTCGACAACCGAGTAAGTATTCATTCTTGAACGTCCGGTGTCATAGCGACATGCTTTCCTTAAATCCACACGGTGGGTAATCCGGGCTAAGCTTTCCAGGATCCACGGGACGCAGGTCTTTCCATCCACACAGTAGTCCGCTATCCTGCTTTTTTTTCTCTTCACCACCGGCCACCAAGTCCAGGTCTGCGTCCGACAACTCGGCTTGAGGGTTTCGAGGGAGAACATAGTTGATGACCTGATCGGTGTTTTCGAGGATATTCACGGTAACACCGGCTGGTATCTCAACACCCTGCGCTTTCAGTGTTGCGTTGGTATCGGTCAACAACCTTTGCTTGAAGCCCTCGTCCGCCCAACACTTGGCCATGATCTCGCCAATCTTCTTGCTTTGCTGTTCATTGCTCATGGGGAACTCCTTGTCCTTTTGAATGTGTTATTAATAGGAATCACAAATCACTCCCCATGCCACGACATCCAGGGTTACGGCCGATGTCGGAAGGGTTACAGGCCTTCCGCACCTGCCCTCCTGCTACCGCATCCAAATCAGCGTCAGACAACGCTTGGATTTTGGGATTTTTAGGCAACACATAGTTGACGACTTGATCGGTGTTTTCGACGATATTCACGGTGACACCGGCAGGAATCTCAACGCCATGCTCTCTCAGCGTTGTATTGGCATCGGCCAGCAGCCGTTGCTTGAAACTCTCGTCCGCCCAACACTTGGCCATGATCTCGCCAATCTTCTTGCTTTGCTGTTCATTGCTCATCTTTACTCCTTTTTGATTCATAAATAGCTTGTGGTCATGGGTGACCGGACCATGGATTTCTGTTTCTTTCAACCGCCAAGAGCCTTGTACCAATCATCGTCGCCATACTCCGGCCCATAGCAACTTCGCCCGGCAGAAATCCCGCTCAAATCTTCGTCCGACAAATCGGAAGGTTTGCGAGGCAATACAAGATGAAACACGGTGGCGGTGTTCTCCAGCGCCTTCACCTCCAGCCCAGCGGGTATCGCCAGGCCTTCGCCCGCCAATGCCGCCCGCGTGTCGGTCAAAAGTCTTTGTTTGAAGCTCTCGTCCGCCCAGCACTTGGCTATGATCTCGGCGATTTTTTTGCTTTGCTGTTCATTGCTCATGAGAATTTGCCTTTCTTTGGTTGCATAACTGGATAAAACTGCTATTGGTATTCCCGCTTTCTTTCGAACTCAGGGAGACTGGCGTCTGGGCATGAGTAACAAGTTCTGGATATTTGTTCCACTTTCATTGCCCTTCATAGCAGGGCATTGACTCTTACCGCAGGCGGGGTTGATGGTCAGGGCGGCATCCAGACGCCCAGTAGTTCAAACATTTTCTGGCTGCTGAAGGTGCTGCCAGCGGCAGCCACCTGATCGAGCTGCGAGTCACTGAGTTCATCGTTGGCTGCGGCGGTGTGCAGCAGTTCGGCAACCTGCGTGGCCTGGAACTGGTAGCCGCTGGCTTGGCCAAGCTGAACATACAGCGCCACAAAAGCAGTTTCGTTGGCAGCTTCACCCAGCTGAAGGCGTAACTTTGGGTCTTGTGCGACATCCCGCCCGAACCTGTGAAGTTGATCGGTCAAAGATGCCTTTTGCTGCTTGCCTGACTGCGGGTCCAATTGGTGCATCAGGTTCGCGGTGAAATCTGGCCCCAGTGTGGCTTCTTCGTAATGCTGCTTCAAGGCCTTCAGCGATGCATCAAGTGCAGCCAATTCACCCATGGCTTGCCGGCACCCGTCGCAGTGCGCGAGGTGCGCGTACATCACACACGTCTCGGCGTGGGACAGGTCGCACTCCAAGCCACGACTGAGCAAGAGCTGCGCCTGATCGCATGTGACAGGTTCAATGGTCATGAGGGTTGCGGTGGTGTTCGGCGCCATAAATCATGAGTAACAGTTCCACGCAAAAGGTTGCAAGGAATTTTAAAATTTTCAAACAGCTGTCAAATGACCGGCTCGGACTGCGACAGCAGCTCACGCAGCCGCTGCCGTGCGCGACTCACTTTGCTTTTGACGGAGCCGAGCGGCATGGTCAGCGTTTGAGCCACCTCTTCGTATGACAAGCCCTCCATACCCACCAGCACAATGCAGTCGCGCATGTCGCTCGGCAAAGTGGCCAGTGCGGCGGACATGGCGCTCAAGGCCTGGCGATTTTCCAGTGCACGCAACGGGTCGCTTTGGGAATGAGCCTCTGCGCCAAGGTTGTCGTCTTCATATTCCACAAAGGTAGCCGCCGGGGCACGATTAACGTGGTTGCGAGCCAGATTCAGCGCAATGCCTGTCAGCCAGGTGGAAAAGCGTGAGTTCCCGTTAAATGACCCGATGCAGCGGTAGCCTTGTAACAAGGCCTCTTGAGTGATGTCCCGCGCATCAGCCACCGACTTCACGTACTTCAACACAAAACGGTAGAGCTTGCTCTGGTGCGCCAGTGCCAGTGTTCCGTATGCTTTTGTGTCTCCGGCCTTGGCCAATGCAACCCAATGATCGTCGTCGCTGGCTAGTACGGGAACTGATTGAAAATCTCTGTTCACAATAAGGCTCTATTTCAGTAAGCCCGCATTACGCGCCTGGCGAATGGCCTGTAACCGGTTGACAGCGCCAAGCGCATCAAACAAACCGGTAACATGGTTTTTAACGGTTTTTTCAGCCAAACCCAACTGCAAAGCGATGCTTTTATTGGTCAGACCCTGATCCAGCATGAGCAAAATGTCAAGCTGGCGCGCGGTCAAGACGGGTGCCGCAGGCAACGCTGCGCTAGCTTTTGGGGCCGCCTGGGCAGTTGTTCGGATCGAAGGAATCCCATGCGCCAACGCCAGCTTGAGGGCAGTTAGCACGGTTGACGAAGCCTGGCTCTTGGGCACAAAGGCACTGGCCCCCATTTGCATGGCGAGGTTGGACACATGCTCGGTTTCGTCGGACGACACGACCACCACAGGTGCACCACCACTGCGCACCTGAAGCGCCTTGATCATGTTCAGACCATTGGAGTCTGGCAGATTACAGTCGAGCAGCACGGCATCCAGGGGCGCATGCAACTCCGCTTGCTCCAGGGCCTGGGCTGCGGTTTCAGCGGTCAACACAATTGCCCCACCCGGCAAGGTCGATGCCAGCATGGCCAAACCATCCCGCACCAACGCATGGTCATCCACAATGAGTATTTTGTAAGGCACGGTTTTCTTTCAGTCACTTGCATCTGATGTTTCCGCAAGCATAGAACGGTGCCTGCAGGGGGTGTTCCGATTGGGACCTTCGTCCCAAATCAAAGTCCGGCCCATTTTGCAATGCTCACATTGCCAAGATTTGTACTCGCGGTGAAAAAACCGCAAGTCCACGGGCAACAGGCTCGCGGGACTTTTGTCCCATGTCACAAATGCAGCGTTAAAGCGCCTTAGCATTCCCCGCAGCAAACCCGTGAGTTTGCACCACAGAGGAAAAAATATAATGACTAAATTGAGCGCAACATGCATGGTGCTTGTTCTGGCCGGATGTGGCGGCGGCGGTGGCTCGCAACCAACACCCCCAACTGCAGCCACAGACCCGCTGGCAACCTTTGCCTGGCATTTGAACAACACAGGTCCATCACAGACTGTGTCCGCAATTGATAACTCCGAGTCAGTGGCGGGCATAGATGCCAACGTGGCCACTGTGCATCAGGATGGTGCTGGCATCACCGGCAAAGGCATCACCATTGCCGTGATTGATTCCGGTCTGGAAATTGGGCACGAAGATTTGAGCCCCAACGTGTTGGCGGGCAAGTCCTTCAACTTTCTAAACAACTCGGCAGACCCCAGCCCGTCTCGCACTCGCGCAGACTCGAATTTGGCTGACCATGGCACCGGCGTGGCTGGTGTGGCAGCGGCCAAAGGCTGGAACAACCTGGGTTCGCGTGGGCTGGCCCCGAATGCGTCGCTGCAGGGCTTCGCCCCCTTGTCCTTGTTGACCAACGTGCCACAGGGCTTAAGTTTTGGCGCGGGCTCACAAATGGCCCCCGATGTCACCGGCACTGATCTGGCGTTGGTCAAATCCTTCGGGGCCAGGGCGGACGGGGTGGATATCTTCAACTACAGCGCGGGTGGGGACTACGCATCCCCCCAACTCGACCCCACCACGCCCGATGTGCGAACCATCGCCGCGGAATATGGCACCACAGCCCTGCGCTCAGGCAAAGGGGCGATTTACTTTCAGGCTGCTGGCAACGAATTTCTGGGGTCGGGCGAGGCCGCCATGCAGGACGGCAGCAACGTGCCGATTGACTGCGTGGCCCTCTTTTCTGCGGACAACATCCTGGCCCGTTTCTCCAACGATGCCGTTGGACACTCCTGCCTGAACACCAACTACGAGCCGCAAGGGCAACCCTATTTCATGAAGGTCGCCGCGATTGCCGCCAACGGGCGTGCTGGCTCTTACTCCAGCGCCGGGGCCAGCAACTGGATCACCGGCTTTGGTGGCGAATCGGGCGTGCTCACGCCAGCCATCGTGACCACCGATGACAGTGGCTGCAACCTGGGGAAAAACAATCTGGCCAATCAGGCCTCGTTGTGGGCCAAGTATGCCGATGCTGCCTTGAAACTGGTGGCGAATCTGTTTGGTCAATCGGCGCTAGACCCCCATTGCAACTACACCGGCACCATGAATGGCACGTCTGCTGCCGCGCCTACGCTGTCGGGTATTGCGGCACTGATGCTGGAAGCCAACCCTGCCTTGAGCTGGCTGGATGTGAAATACATCCTAGCCAAAACTGCACGCAAAGTGGATACCACCATCGCCTCTGGCGCGCAGGCCGTTACCTACACGCCTGCCGGTGCGTCCCAAGCCTTGGTGCTGAGCGACCCCTGGGTGACGAATCAGGGGAGCTTCCATTTTCAGGCGCGTTACGGATTTGGTCTGGTTGACGCAGCGGCGGCGGTCACCATGGCAAGGTCTTATACCGCTCCGAGCGGGCGTCGCAATGCACCTATCACCTCAAGCCTGAGTGGTGCATTCACCGCATCCAACCTAACGGCCACCGCGGGCAATGTGGCGGTCATCGCACAAGATGCCAGCTTTGCAGCCGGGGTATCTGGCCCGATCCAGGTTGATTTGACCCTGACCAATACCACCGGACGGAGCATCAATCCGGGTACTCTGCAGTTCGAGTTGACCAACTCTCTGACCGGTGAGCGCTCCATTTTGTTGCCCGCATATGGCGGTTGGTATGAGGGCGGCAAGACTGATCGGATGCTGGCCAATGGGCAGCAAAAATTCCGCTTTTTCACTAACGCGTTCTACGGCGATAGTTTGAACGGCACTTGGACTGTCAAGATCAAGGTGTTGGATGGCCCGGCCAACGAATCCAGCACGTTCAATGCGAACACGTTGACCGGCGTGACGCTCACTTCCTACAGCATTTAAGGGCAACACCATCATGACAACTCACACACAACAGCTGCGCAAACTCTGCCTCACCGCGCTGCTCACGTTGGCAGCCAATGCCATGGCGGCCAATCTTTTCACCATGAATGGCCGCACTGTCGAGCTGGTTCCAGCGGGTGTCGCTACCAGCAAAGCCGCAACGGCCACCACCCCCCTCATCACAGTGAAAGATGTGGCCTCAGGCCAGGTGAGTGTGTATGCCAGTGGCCTGATCATCACTCTCAAAGAAGCCAGCACGCTGAAAGCTTTGCTGAGTGATTACCCAGCTCTGCAACTCCAATACGCGCCAGGGAAATATGCCTATGTGCAAGTCGCCAATGCGGCCTTGGCCAGCAGCTTTGATGCGTTGAGTGCAGACCCCCGTGTGGCGGCTGTCCACCTGCGACCAGTGCCGATGCGCATCAACCCACGTTAAGTCATTGGCCACACTGCCCGCAACAAACTCACCAGGGTGTTGCCGGGCTGTGTGGCTCCTTGCTTGAAGGTCATCAACAAGATGCGACAAACTGTTTTTTTGATCATGACGCTGGCCTGTGCCGCGTTGTCCGCCGCCGAGGTGCAAACCGGTATGCCGACAGACTCTTTGTGTGCTGCCACTGAACAGGTGGTGTTCTCTTGCGAATTGAAGGCGAGGAAACGGGTGGCGCTGTGTGCGATGGCCGGCTTTTCGTCAACAGGCGCGCAGCTGCAATACCGCTTTGGTACGTCTGACAAGCTTGAGTTTCGCTACCCCGAAGCAGCAACCTATGGCAAAAGCCCGTTTTATTACAGTGCCACGGGTTATTCCGGCGGAGGTGAGTCACACATCCGGTTTGCCAATGGCGAGCATGACTACATCCTGTTTGAGAGAACCGTGCAAGCTGAATCCGGGGGCAAGAAACAAGCCCGGTTTTCTTCGGGAGTGATCGTTCGAAAGAATAAAAAAGTCATTTCAGTTCGCTCCTGTCTGACGGGCGGTGGGCTACAGATGGAGATGGACGCTCTGCTGCCGGAAGAGGCGTTTGAGTATCTAGACGAGTTGCCGTGACAGCCAGCAAGCAGCTCTGTGGCTGCCTCGCACTCAGGACAGCTGCTGAATCAGCGCTTTGAGTTGCCGGGTATCCACCGGCTTGTGCATCACCGCAATGCCACTTTGCTGCAACTTGAGCAGGTCTTTGCTTTCCGTGTCACCCGTGATCAGCAGCGCGGGCAAATCCTCGCAGTTGTATTCATTGCGAACATGCTCAATAGCATCAATGCCATTGACCTGGTTGCCAAGACGATAGTCACTGATGATGAGAAGGGGCAAGCGCGACTCGTTTTCCAGCGCCAGCACTGCGCTATGTGCATCAGGCTGACACACACTGCGCAGTCCCCAACCGGTCAACATGGCGTGCATGGCTTCACGCACATCGCGCTCGTCATCAATAACCACAATCAGCGCATCGTTTTCAATCATGGCAGGGTCACTCGCCACACTTGGCAGATCCTCTGAAGGGGGGAGAACCGTCTGGGGTACCAACACCCTGAAGCGGCTGCCACGATCCGGCTCGGAGCGAACTTCAATCTTGTGCCCCAACAAACCACACAGTCTGCTCACAATGGCCAGGCCCAGGCCCAAGCCCTGTTCACGGTCGCGCTGCGGGTTGAGTAACTGCACAAATTCCTTGAAAACTTCTTGCTGCTGCGCATGCGGGATACCCAGCCCAGTGTCGACCACATCCAGCACCCACCGCCCCTGCCACGCGCGGCAGGTGATCAGTATCCCGCCGCGTTCGGTGTAGCGAACCGCATTGCTCACCAGGTTGCTGACAATGGATTTGAGCAAGACGGGGTCGCTGTGGGTAGCAGCATACGGGGGCATGCGCACCCGCAAAGTCAGACCCTTGGACTGTGCAAGCCCGTTGAACTCGTGATGCACCATCTCCAGCAAATGGGCTAACCCAACGGGCTTGAACTGTGGTTTGATGACGCCCGCATCCAGCTTGGAGATATCCAGCAAAGTGTCCAGCAGACTGCGCATGGCTGCCACAGATTTGCGCAATTTCCCGATGATGCTATGGGAGGTCTGCGTCAGGCTGGTCTGTTGCAGTGCCTCGGCAAACAATTCCATGGCATGCAGGGGCTGACGCAGGTCATGGCTGGCAGAGGCAAGAAACTTACTCTTGGCCGCGCTGGCCTGCTTCACCACTTCGTTTTGTTTCGCCAATTGATCCACCAGATCCTGGTTGACAAAACGCATGCGATAGGCATCAAGGATGGTGCCGTTGAGCACCCCCAAAAATCGGTCAATCGCCAGCATGTAGAGGATCGAGCCCACACCGTAAATGGTGTGCATGGTCGTACCTTGCATGAAGAGCAAAATCGTAAACGGCACACAGGATGGCAACATGAACGCCCGAAAAGCCCGTGGAAAAGAGGCCTGGGCGAAAGCGGATGCGGTGCCCATGCCCGACAGCATCATCATCATCATGTATTGGTATTGGGCGAACTCTGACCCGGTAGGCGGAAAGAACGCCACCGCCATAACGCCCCACAAGCTCCCCGACAAACCAGAGCCCCAAGTCGCGTAACGACCCCACGCCCGCACTTCATCAAGCGTCAACGGGCCTCGTTGACAACGCCGGTAATAACGCCGCACCACCATGGCGCGCACGCCAAATTGAAGGAACATCGCCACAAACCACACACCCACCATCCACACCGGTTGCCAGAGGGTTAGCGCCCAGCTGTACAACACAACAGCCACCACCGAGCCCCCGACCGTGACGGAGAATGTTTGGTACTGGGTATGAATCTGTTCCTGAAAGATGCGTGAATTGATCGCAGAACTGTTGATTGCCATGCGGGCCACCATGGAGATCAGCGCGCAAAGGCCAGCAAAGAAATAGGTGCACCTGCCATCACATCAACACGCGAGACAGAGGAAGTCCACACCCGGCGCTGAACTCAACTTCAAACTCAAGGTCGGCGGGCTCTGTGCGATGGTGTGTCATGGCGTTATTGTCACTGATCGATGAGTGATATTTTTTAGTCGCTATAAATTCAATAGCTACTCACGCTTTATTGACGGGGGCTAGAGGGCAAAATATCAATTTAACTTCGCACGCGCAGCAACCAGGTGCGGCTTGTGATCGAGCAGGTGGAAAAACGCCATGATATCGACCAGCGCCTTGGCTTGATTGCGCAGACTCATGGCCGCAGCCGCAATTTCCTCGACCAGAGCGGCGTTTTGTTGGGTGACTTGGTCCATCTGCTGCACCGCCTCGCCGACTTGCGACACGCCCGTGCTTTGCTCGGAACTGGCCGAGCTGATCTCGCCCATGATGTCGGTCACCCGCTGGATCGAGGCCACCACCTCTGTCATGGTCTCTCCCGCCTGATCCACCAGCACCGACCCCTGCTCGACCCGCTCCACACTGGTGCTGATTAGTGCCTTGATCTCTTTGGCGGCTTCGGCCGAGCGCCCGGCCAGTGCGCGCACCTCGCTGGCCACCACGGCAAACCCCCGACCTTGCTCACCGGCGCGGGCGGCTTCCACGGCGGCATTGAGTGCCAGGATGTTGGTTTGAAACGCGATACCGTCAATCACACTGATGATGTCGGCAATCTTGCGGGACGAGTCGTTGATGCCCTTCATCGTCTGCACGACTTGGCCCACGACGTTGCCGCCTCGGATGGCAACGCTGGAGGCGCTGACCGCGAGCTGATTGGCCTGACGCGCGTTCTCGGCGTTCTGCGTCACGGTGGCGCTAAGTTCTTCCATCGAGGCAGCGGTCTCCTCCAAGGCACTGGCCTGGGTCTCCGTGCGTGCCGAGAGGTCATTATTGCCGCGGGCAATTTCCGAACTGGAGACTGAAACGCCCTCGGCGTTGTCACGCACCTGCCCGACAATGTTCGCCAGGTTGTCGCGCATGGCCGCCATGGCATGCATGAGTTGTGCGGGCTCGTCATGACCTTTGGCGTCGATGACACCCCCCAGGTCGCCATTCATGATGGCATGCGAACAAGTCACCGCCTCATCAATAGGTGTCGTGATGGAGCGGGTGGCGATCCATGCCAGTAGCATGCCGAGCACGATGGATACCACGGCGCCGACACTCAGAATGGTCTGGCTGGTCACGGCAATGCTGTTGGTATCCACCTGGCTTTGAGCCAGGCGTTCATCCATATGCGTCTCCAAGTCCTGCAGCGCCTTCAGATAGTTCCCGGCCAGAGGGCGCAAGGTGGTATTGACAGCGGCGCTGACATCTTCACCTGCCAGCTTTTTCTTCATCATGGCGGCGCGTGGCGCGCGGTATAACTCGCGCTGGACACCAATGGCGGCCACCAGTTCCTTGCCCTTGTCGTCCTGCACCAGGGGCGTCAAGCGGCTTTGGGTCTCGCTGATGCGCTTGGACGTGACGTCCATTTCTTGCTGCAAGGTTGTGACAAGGGCGGGATCGCTGGCAGTGAGCGCCGCCGAGGTGCGGACCCAGTTCAGGTTGATGTCGGCCGTCCACTGCTGTGACAACTCACTGCGCTGCAACTCCACAGTCGCCAACTCATGGGCAGCGGCCTTGAGCGTTCCCAGTCGCCAAACACCAATGCCCGAAATCAGTCCGGTAATGAACAAAACCGCGCCAAATGCCAGACCGAGTCGCAAGCCGATTCGGATACTGTTCAATGCCATGTCAGCCTCCTGAATATGTAGTGAAAGCACAGCATAAACTGGAATACACGACCCGGCAATGGGGACTCATCAAATCGGCAATAACGGCTTGAGCGTGATGAACTGCTGCGCACTGGTAGCGCTGAAGTCGCTATTAATTAAATAGCTTCCTACGCATGATTGACGGGCTCTGGAGGACTAAAAGGCTTATGAACGACGACTCCAGCCCGGGTGCAGTTCCAGAGTGTGCTTAACACCCTGAAGTGACCGCGATGACGGTAGGCGTCCCTGTTCCATCGTAGCGGTAAGCCACCGAACAATTCAATGGCACAGGCGCAGTTTCGATGCGCCAGCCCGCATCGCCGCTAGGAATGGCTCCGTTGCCAAATCCATAAAAGGTGAAATTGCCATAGGGCACAGCCACAGTTGATCCATAGCATCCACCCGATGGCACCGCCGCGCCCATTTGGGTGATACCGATGCCATCACACCAACGATCAGGGTAACCACTCCACAATCGCACAGGGGTCGCAGCATCCAGATTGACCCAGGTAATGTTGACTTGGCTTCCAGCAGTGCCTTGCCCACGGATGGAGGTCAGCCCCTGAACCATAGACATGGCGCTATTGACCGAACCCGCCAGGGAGTTGATTGACGCGGCACGCGCATCACTGCCCAAATCAATGAAGCGGGGCAAGGCCATGGCGGCAAGTACGCCCAGTATGACGATGACCATGATCAGCTCGATCAGCGTGAATCCTCGAACCGCGACGCTGAAACAAGGCCTGCCGTTGACACACAGGCTTTCTTTTTGGAAGTGCCGTTTGGCGAGAGTCATTGTGCGTGGATTAAAAATTGCGCTTATGCAAAATTTTAAGCCCGAGAAGCGTTGGCTCCCTTGAATGTTGCCCGTTGCAATATCCAGTCTTGAAATGCGCAAAGCAAACCTTTGACGCTACAGTCGCTACAAAATTAATAGCTACTCACGCATATAGAACAAGGGCTAGAACCACATTTAACCACCCACAAAAGACGAAAGCCGCATATAGCGGCTTTCCATTTGGTGCATCTGGCGAAAACTCGCTTCAGCTTGTTAGCGTTCAGAGCGCATATCCCAATCGATAAGTGCTTGAACTTTAGCACACAAGCGGTTACAAACACAGCTTACAAAAAGGGGGGCATACATGCCAGCATTGCGGTACAGGCTCGCGCTTGATTTAGGTTCAACTTCACTCGGTTGGGCCATGATCCGGCTCAATGCAGAAAATAAGCCATGTGCTGTGATCAAAGCCGGGGTTCGCATCTTCTCTGATGGACGCAACCCCAAAGACGGATCATCTCTGGCCGTGACCCGCCGTGATGCACGCTCCATGCGCCGGCGCCGTGACCGTTTGCTCAAACGCAAGGCACGCATGATCCGTTCGCTCGTTGAGCACGGTTTCTTTTCCTCTGACGAAGCCGAGCGCAAGGCACTGGTCACACTCAACCCCTACGCCTTGCGTGCCAAGGGACTTGATGCGGCGCTCACCCCGGCCGAATTTGGTCGGGCACTTTTCCACATCAACCAACGACGTGGCTTTAAAAGCAACCGCAAGACGGACAAAAAAGACAACGACAGCGGCGCGCTGAAAACCGCTATCAGCAAGCTACGCGAATCCCTCAAAACAGAAAACTGCCGCACGGTGGGCGAGTGGCTGCACAAGCGGGATGTTGCCGACCTGACCGTGCGGGCGCGCTACCGTCAAAACAAAGTCATCAAGGACGATGGCAAGACGCGCATCGACAAGAGTTACGACCTCTACATTGACCGCGCCATGATCTCCGATGAGTTTGACGCGCTGTGGCGCAAGCAGGCGGAACTCAATCCAACCCTGTTCACCGAAGCCGCCCGCGCCGATCTGAAAGACGTGCTGTTGCACCAACGCCCTCTCAAACCAGTCAAGCCGGGGCGCTGCACCTTCATGCCCGATGAAGAACGCGCCCCGTTAGCGCTGCCCAGCACGCAGCGCTTTCGCATGTACCAGGAGGTCAACAACCTGCGCATCTTGCGGGCAGGCTTAAAGGAAGAACCGCTCTCACTGCAACAACGTGACGACCTCATCAAAGCGCTGGAAGCCAACAGTAAACGCACTTTTACACAGATCAAAACACTGCTCAAAACCGGTGGGGCGGCACAGTTCAACTTTGAAGACCCCAAACGGCAAGAACTCAAAGGCAATGTGACCAGCGCAATTCTGGGTGACAAAAAGCACTTTGGTGCAGCGTGGTTTACGTTCAGTGAGGCCAAGCAAGACGACATCGTGCTGCAACTCATCAAAGAAGAAAACGAGGCCAAGTTGGTGCGGTGGTTGCAGGACCAAACCGGCATAGACGAAGACCGGGCAGAGACGATTGCCAATGCAGGACTGCCTGAAGGCTACGGCAGCCTCTGTACCAAAGCGCTGGCGCGCATCCTGCCAGAACTGCAGCGCGACGTGGTGACCTATGACAAGGCCGTACTGGCGGCGGGATTTGACCACCATAGCAATATCAGTGCCGCCGCCACGGGGGAAATTTTGATGGCACTCCCCTACTACGGCATCCCACTACAACGCCATGTAGGGTTTGGTACTGGCAAGTTGGAAGACAGCGATGAAAAGCGTTACGGGAAAATTGCCAACCCTACAGTGCATATCGGGTTGAATCAGATTCGGCTGGTGGTGAATGCGCTGATCAAACGCTATGGGCACCCCAGCGAAGTCATCGTTGAACTGGCGCGTGACCTCAAACAAAGCAAGGATCAACGCGACGACGAGAACAAGCGGCAAGCTGAAAACCAACGCCGAAATATCCGCCTGCGTGCTGACATTGCAGGCACGCTGGGCATCAGCCCGGAGCGCGTCAGGATGGCAGACATACAGAAGATGATTTTGTGGGAAGAGTTAAGCAGCAATATCGCAGACCGCCGCTGCCCCTACTCTGGCGTACAAATCAGCGCGGCCATGCTGCTGAGTGACCAGGTTGAAATCGAACACATCCTGCCGTTTTCAGAAACGCTAGACGACAGCCTGAATAACAAAACCGTCGCCTTGCGGCAGGCCAATCGCGTTAAAGGCAACCGCACCCCGTGGGCCGCATTTGGTGCGCAACCCACAGCTGGATTTGTCTACGCAGACATGCTGGCCCGTGCTGAACAAATGCCCAAAGCCAAGCGCTACCGCTTTGGCGAAGATGCGATGAAACAATGGCTCAAAGAAGATGCGGGCTTTTTGCCACGAGCGCTCAACGACACCCGTCACATGAGCAAGGTGGCCCGTGAATACATGAGCTTGGTGTGCCCACAAAACACCCGCGTCATTCCTGGGCGCATGACGGCCATGCTGCGTGCAAAGTTTGGTTTGAATGACGTGCTTGGCGTAGACGGACTCAAAAACCGCAACGACCACCGCCACCACGCCGTGGATGCCTGCGTCATTGCCGTCACCGATCAGGGCTTGCTGCAACGCTTCGCCCAAGCCAGCGCAAGCGCGCGGGAACAGCACCTCAACCGATTGGTAGAAAACATGCCATTGCCGTGGGACAACTACCGGGAGCATGTGCAGCGCGCGATTAGCAATATCTGGGTCAGTCACAAGCCTGATCACAGTCACGAAGGGGCGATGCACAACGACACGGCCTATGGGTTATTGGGCGGAGGTCGCGTCAGCGTTCACAAAACTATTGACGGGCAGCGCGAACGCATTGTCGACAACCTCAAGGTGATCGAATTCACGAATGCAAAAGCCGGGGCGCGGCATGGTCTGCTGCCCAATGGAGACCCGCGCCCTTACAAGGGCTACAAGGGCGACAGCAACTATTGCATAGAAATTATTCGCAATGAAAAGGGTAAATGGGAGGGAGAAGTCATCTCAACATTTGAGGCCTACCAATTGGTACGCGAACATGGAGTGGCGCGACTGCGGCATTCAACTTTGAGTGTGAGCGGAAAGCCGCTGGTGATGCGACTCATGATTGATGATTCTGTTCGATTAGAAATTGACGGCGCACTCCGTACGATGCGTGTTGCTTCGGTAAATACAGCAGGACGATTAAGTTTGGCGGCACACCAGGAAGCGAACGTGGATGCGCGAAACAGAGACAAAGATGGAGATTGGCGATACACCTACAAACAGTCCGGGTCACTTCAATCCGCAAAAGGACGACGAGTGTCCATATCACCTGCGGGTGAAATTAGAGATCCCGGTTTTCAGAGCTAACCAACATGATTGGCCGCATCGTTGAAGTGGCCGATGACCGGCGCCATTTATTCATGTCGCGCGGTTTCATGGTCGTGCAAGACACCGAGGGCGAACGCAAAGAACTGGGCCAGGTGCCGCTGGACGACATTGCTGCCGTCATCGCCAACGCCCACGGCCTGAGCTACACCAATAACCTGCTGGTGGCCTTGGCTGAACGCGGCGCGCCCTTTGTGCTGTGTGCCGCCAATCACAACGCCGTCGGCATGCTGATTGCCATTGATGGCAACCACCATCAAGGCAAGCGCTTTGATGCGCAATTGGAAGCGACAAAACCCACGACCAAGCGACTCTGGGCTGAGGTAGTACGATCCAAACTGGAACAACAAGCCGCCGCGCTAGAGGCCATGGGAAGCCCCACTGCCCCACTCACTGCGTTGGTCAGTAAAGTGCGATCAGGCGACCCCGACAACCTGGAAGCGCAAGGCGCCCGACGCTACTGGGGCTTGCTGTTTGGCGACAAATTTAGGCGTGATCAAGACGCTGGCGGACTCAATGCCATGCTCAACTATGGCTATACCGTGCTGCGTGCTGCAACCGCACGCGCCGTGATTGCGGCGGGGCTGCACCCCACGCTTGGACTGCATCACAGCAACGACAGTAACCCGATGCGTCTGGTTGATGATCTGATGGAGCCATTTCGACCCGTCATCGATTTGAAAATTTGGCAACTGCGCCGCAATGGCGAGGCTGAAATAACTTCTGACACCAAGCGCGCATTGGTTCGCACGCTTTATGACGACATGCAAACCGATGTTGGGGCAACACCTGTGATGGCGTGTGTGCAAAAGCTGGCGACGTCGCTGGCACAGGTGTATCTGGGTGAGCGAGACAAACTGGATTTGCCGCTACCTGGTTTGCCCTTGGCGCTGGCCGCAGCACTCAATGACGAATAGCCAGGTCAATCAATCATGTTGTCAGGATACAGACTGATGTGGGTTGTTGTGATGTTTGATCTACCCGTGATCGAGAAGGCGGAACGAAAGGCGGCAACAGCCTTTCGCAATTCGCTTTTGGACATGGGCTTTTCGATGTCACAATTTTCTGTCTACATGCGTTTTTGCACCAGCCAGGCTCAAATCGACACCTACGGGAAACGAGTTGAAAACGCCTTGCCAGAAGGGGGCAAAGTGAACATACTTCAATTCACAGACAAACAGTACGAACGCATCATCTCGTTTCACGGAAAAGCCAAACAGCCCGCCAATAAAACGCCCGATCAGTTCGATCTTTTTTAGAATTACGCATGATTTTCCAGACGCAGAAAACGAAAAACCCCTTGACGAATCAAGGGGTTACCGTAGACCGAGTCTAGTCGATTGGGATATGCGCTCTGACCGGAACTATGCCTTGCAACTCATACAAAATATTTTGAGTCTAGTCGATTGGGATATGCGCTCTGACCGGAACGTTGATTGACGGACGCCTAACGGTAACAAAAGTCTAGTCGATTGGGATATGCGCTCTGACCGGAACATTAGGCTGCTCACTAGCCCACACCTCAAGAGTCTAGTCGATTGGGATATGCGCTCTGACCGGAACTGAACCCTTGCGTACCTGGTGCGCTGGCCGAGTCTAGTCGATTGGGATATGCGCTCTGACCGGAACGGCCACGAACCATACGTGTTGCCATAGTAAAGTCTAGTCGATTGGGATATGCGCTCTGACCGGAACTTAATGAGCAAACTTGGAATCATCACCGTTAGTCTAGTCGATTGGGATATGCGCTCTGACCGGAACACAGGAACGGCAGGCGATGAAGGACAGCGGAAGTCTAGTCGATTGGGATATGCGCTCTGACCGGAACGCATGTGAGTTGATCGACGAAGGCATTGAAAGTCTAGTCGATTGGGATATGCGCTCTGACCGGAACGAGCAGCCTCTGACGCTGGCCGACCAGGTGAGTCTAGTCGATTGGGATATGCGCTCTGACCGGAACGATAGCCAACTTCTCGCCAATCTCGGCGTTAGTCTAGTCGATTGGGATATGCGCTCTGACCGGAACCAATCCTTCAAGGGTATGGAGGATGCTCTGAGTCTAGTCGATTGGGATATGCGCTCTGACCGGAACAGATACCGTCAGCCCCTTGGAAGGCTTCTGAGTCTAGTCGATTGGGATATGCGCTCTGACCGGAACACTGTCGGCCAAGTTACGATCTTCTGCGGAAGTCTAGTCGATTGGGATATGCGCTCTGACCGGAACCACCCTTCAGGTCATATACCTTGCGGGGCTAGTCTAGTCGATTGGGATATGCGCTCTGACCGGAACTACCGGCTGCGCCATACGTCGTGCATACCAAGTCTAGTCGATTGGGATATGCGCTCTGACCGGAACGCTGACACTCAATATCCATGGTCTGCAAGTAGTCTAGTCGATTGGGATATGCGCTCTGACCGGAACAAGCGCATCACGCAGCGCCCCATGAAACTCAGTCTAGTCGATTGGGATATGCGCTCTGACCGGAACGAACCCATGCGCCATCACGAGAGGGCGAAAAGTCTAGTCGATTGGGATATGCGCTCTGACCGGAACGCCGCGATTGTTGCGGTGTGGGCCTTGGGCAGTCTAGTCGATTGGGATATGCGCTCTGACCGGAACTCCTTGGTTTGGCGGCATGAGCCACCAAACCAAGGAGCGCGCACAGCGCGGCTGTTTATCAAGAGATAATTTTCGCTATAAATTCAATAGCTGCTTACGCATGATTTACGGGGGCTAGAGGGTTAAAAAGCTTACAAGCCAAGCGCCCAAGCCACATGCTCGCGCACCAGCTCGCTTGGGTGATCGGCACGCAGCCTCAGTGCCTGCACCAGCGCCAGGTCTGGCTGCAAGCGCAGTGCATTGCCCATCGCCACGGCGATATTACGCAGCCAACGCTCATGGCCGATGCGCCGGATCGGGCCGCCTTCGGTGAAGCGTAAAAATTCGTCCTCGGTCCAGCCCAGCAGCGTCACCAGCTGACTGCCGGCCAAGCCTTTGCGTTCGTCAAAATCAGGCAAGGCGCTGCGCTGGGCGAACTTGTTCCACGGGCAAATCAGCTGGCAATCGTCGCAGCCGTAGATGCGGTTGCCCATCAAAGGCCGCAGCGCCAAAGGAATCGGCCCCGCGTGCTCGATGGTCAAGTACGAGATACAGCGCCGGGCGTCCAGCTGGTGCGGCGCCACGATGGCCTGCGTCGGACAGACGTCGATGCAGGCGCTGCAATGGCCGCAATGCTTTGTGACCGGCTCGCTCAGCGGCAACGCCAGATCGACATAAATCTCGCCCAGAAAAAATATGGACCCGGCCTCGCGGCTCAGCAGCAGCGTGTGCTTGCCGCGCCAGCCCTGACCGCTGCGGGACGCCAGCTCGGCCTCCAGCACAGGGGCAGAATCGGTAAACACGCGATGCCCAAACGAGCCCATCTCCTCGGCCATGCGGTCGCTCAGTTTTTGCAGTCGGCTGCGCAGCACCTTGTGGTAGTCCCGACCCCGGGCATAGACCGACACGATGCCCTCCTTGGGGCGCGTCAAACGGTCAAACTCGATGGTTTGCCAGCCTTCGGGCGTGGCAGCAGGCAGATAGTCCATGCGCACGGTAATGACACTCACGGTGCCCGGCACCAACTCGGCCGGACGGGCGCGTTTGAGGCCGTGAGAAGCCATATATGCCATATCGCCATGAAAACCGCGCGCCAGCCAGGCCGATAATCCGGCTTCAGATGAAGACAAATCCACACCGGCCACGCCAATTTGGGAGAATCCCAGTTCCCGGGCCCAGGCCTGAATTTTGGAAACCCATTGGCTGCTGTTGATATGAATGTTGGCGTTGCTCACCCCCCGATTGTAAAAAGCCTGCTCTGGCCGGATGAGAGCGCCACCCAATGCTTTGCACAAGCGCTGGCCGGACAGCCCGCATTGCGCCATGCCGTGATCGAATTGCAGGGCGATCTGGGCGCAGGCAAGACCACGCTGGTGCGTCATTTGTTGCGTGCCCTGGGCGTGCAGGGCCGGGTCAAAAGCCCGACCTACGCGGTGGTGGAGCCTTACGAATTGCCGGGCCTGAACGTCTGGCACTTTGACTTTTACCGCTTCAGCGACCCGCGCGAGTGGGAAGACGCCGGTTTTCGCGACATCTTTGCCAGCCCCGGTCTCAAGCTGGCCGAATGGCCCGAAAAAGCGACCGGATTCATCCCCCGCGCCGATTTGGTCATTCACCTAGACGCACTGGACGATGACGCCCGGCAAGTGACCTTGAGCGCACAAACCGAGGTCGGCCTGGCCTTGCTGCAAGCGGCCAGCCCCACTACCTCCAACCCCCTGAGGCCCGCCCATGAAACGTCGTAGTCTGTTGAAGTCTGGCACGCTCTTGCTCCTTCTGGGCGAGTACGAACTGGCCAGTGGTGCCACCATCGTCGCGGTACGGGTGTGGCCCTCGCCCGACTACTCGCGCGTCACCATCGAGTCGGACACCGAACTCAAGGCCAAACAATTTTTTGTGGCCAACCCGCCGCGTCTGGTGGTGGACATCGATGGCATCACGCTCAATCCAGCCTTGAAAGAGCTGGTGGCCAAAGTCGGTCCGGCCGACCCCACGATCCAGGGTATTCGGGTCGGACAGTTCTCGCCCGGCGTGGTGCGTCTGGTGGTGGACCTGAAGCAGCCCAGCACGCCGCAAGTGTTCACCTTGACCCCGGTGGCCGCTTACAAGTACCGCTTGGTGTTTGATTTGTATCCAACCAAAGTGGCCGACCCGCTGGAGGCCTTGATTGCCGAGCGGCTCAAAGACATGCCAGCGGCCAAACCCGCCGTCGATCCACTGGAAGAACTGATCGCCCAGAAAGCCCAAAAAGCGCCCTCTCCTGCCCCTACAGAAGAAGTCAAACCGGCACCCGAAAAACCGCCAGTCGCTACACAATCAATAGCTGTTGACGCACATTCGACGGGGGCTACAGGCCAAAAATACCTACAAGAAAAGACGGATCGCCTGATCATCATTGCGATCGACCCCGGTCATGGCGGCGAAGACCCCGGCGCCATCGGACCCGGGGGGACTTTTGAAAAAGATGTGGTACTGAAATTGGCGCACCGGCTGCGCGAGCGCATCAATGCCAGCAGCATCAAGGGCAACACCATGCGGGCCTACATGACGCGCGATGCCGACTTTTTTGTGCCGCTGCATGTGCGGGTGCAAAAAGCGCAACATGTGCAGGCCGACTTGTTTGTCAGCATCCACGCCGATGCATTTTTTACCCCGCACCCGCAAGGCGCCAGCATATTTGCGCTGAGCCAGGGCGGCGCCTCAAGCTCGGCGGCGCGCTGGATGGCCGAGAAGGAAAACAAGGCCGATCTGGTGGGCGGCCTGAACATCAAGGCCAAAGATGCGCAAGTCAAGCGCGCCCTGTTTGACATGAGCACCACCGCCCAAATCAACGACAGCCTCAAACTCGGCGGCGCCATGCTGGGCGAAATCGGCCGGGTCGGCAAGCTGCACAAGGGCAAGGTCGAGCAGGCCAGCTTTGCCGTGCTGAAAGCGCCCGACATCCCCAGCGTGCTGGTGGAAGCGGCCTTCATCAGCAACCCGGAAGAAGAAGCCAAGCTCAATAGCGACGCCTACCAGGAGCAGCTGGCCAGTGCCTTGATGCGGGGGATTGAAGGTTACTTCTCCAAAAACCCACCGCTGGCCCGCAACCGCACAGTGTGAGCTGCGCTGAGCGAATCAAACCGGGTTCAAACTTGAGCGGGTTTGCGGTTTGACTTCCAGGCGCCAAACAGGATCACCAGGCCTGGAATCATGATCATGGCCCAGATGATTTTGTCCAGATTGGCTTTCACAAACGGGAAGTTGCCAAAGAAGTAGCCGATGGTCACGATACCGACCACCCACAGTGCGCCGCCGGTCACATCAAACAGGGTGAACTTGGTCCGGCTCATCTTCGCGACCCCCGCCACAAAAGGCGCAAACGTACGCAGAAACGGCATGAAGCGCGCTGCCACGATGGTGATGCCGCCATAGCGCTCATAAAAATCATGGGCCCGGTTGAAGGCAGCTTTGTTGAACAACCGAGAGTCTTCCCACTTGAACACCCGGGGCCCAAAATAGCTGCCAATGGCGTAGTTGGACTGGTTGCCCAGCACAGCCGCCGCCAGCAGCAAGCCCACTGACAGCGTGTAGTCCATCAGCCCGACGCCGCACATGGCACCGACCACAAACAAGAGCGAGTCGCCGGGCAGAAACGGCATGATGACCACGCCGGTCTCGACAAAAATGATGAGAAACAGCAAGGCATAAACCCACAGTCCGTAGCTCTGCACAAACACCTCCAGGTGCTTGTCAACGTGAAGAATGAAGTCAAAGAGAGAAGTAATGATTTCCATAGGGCAGGATTATCCCTGCCCCGCAAAAATCTAAAATGCCGGGGTGAACTCAACCATCCTCCCCACAGCTCCCCTTCGCCGTCCCATTCGTGAATTACCCGATGAACTGATCAGCCAGATTGCCGCTGGTGAGGTCGTGGAGCGCCCCGCCTCGGTGGTGCGCGAGTTGGTAGACAACGCGCTGGACGCCGGGGCCACACAGGTCACGGTGCGGCTGCTGGCAGGCGGTGTGCGGCTGATCTCGGTGGAGGACGACGGCGCGGGCATCCTGCCCGATGAGCTGCCGATTGCGCTCAAACGCCACGCCACCAGCAAGATCGGCAGCTTGAGCGATCTGGAATCCGTCGCCACCATGGGTTTTCGCGGCGAGGCACTGGCCGCTATTAATTCAATAGCTGATTGCGCACTGCTATCAAGGGCTACAGGCCAAAATCATGCTTATCTTCTGGAGGGCCGCACCGGCGAGCTGAAACCTGTGGCGCGCAGCACCGGCACCACGGTGGAGGTGAAAGAGCTGTTTTTCAGCACCCCGGCACGGCGCAAATTCCTTAAAACCGATGCCACCGAACTGGCGCATTGCGTGGAGGCGGTGCGCCGCCATGCGCTGGCCCGGCCCGATGTCGGCTTTGCCATCTGGCACGAAGGCAAGCTGGTGGAGCAATGGCGGCGCTGCGAGAGCCGCACGCATGCCCTGGCTGCGCTGGAGCAGCGTCTGGCCGATGTGTTGGGGCCCGACTTTGTCGAGCGCTCGGTCTGGGTGGACTACCAGACCAGCGGCAGCCGCCCCGATAACACGCCGCAAGTGCGGGTTTGGGGCCGTGCGGGCATTCCCGATGCGGCACGCTCCCGGGCTGACCAGCAGTTTTGCTACGTCAATGGCCGCTTTGTGCGCGACAAGGTGCTGACCCACGCCGCCCGCAGTGCTTATGAAGACGTGTTGCACGGCCACCGCCAGCCGGTCTATGCGCTGTACATCGAAATCGACCCGACCCGGGTGGATGTGAACGTGCACCCGACCAAGATTGAAGTGCGCTTTCGCGACAGCCGCGAAGTGCACCAGGCGGTGCGCCATGCCGTCGAAGATGCGCTGGCAGCGCCACGGGCAGGACTGGCCGCATCAATGAACCCAACCACCGCGCTACAAGACGGAGGTCTGCCATTGGCTGCGCAAGCTGTTTTACACGAAGAATATGCATCAAATCAGCCTCTAGGCCCCGTCAGCTATGCGCAAGAAGCTATGAATTTCGGAGCGGAAGTCGGCCACCGGGTCAGTGATCTGGGCTTGCTTTGGAACAAAAGTGAGGTAATACAGACACACCCCGTGGCGAACCCAACGTCACCCAGCGGCGCATGGGCCGATTCAACCCCGAGCCTGAGCGCGCCCCTGCCAGCAGACGACTGGCCTTTGGGCCGGGCGCTGGCGCAATTGCAAGGGATCTACATCCTGGCCGAGAACACGCAGGGCCTGGTGATTGTTGACATGCACGCAGCGCACGAGCGCATCGTGTATGAGCGGCTCAAGGCGCAAATGGCGAGTCGGAATGCAAAAGACAATGAAGGCGCTTTGGCCAGCCAGCATTTGCTGATCCCGGTGACGTTTGCAGCCACGCCTAGCGAAGTAGCCACTACGGAAGTCCACGCACAAACCCTGAAAACCTTGGGGCTGGAAATCACCCCGTTCTCCCCCAAAACACTGGCTGTGCGGGCGGTGCCCACGACGCTTGCGCAAGGCGATGCGGTCGATTTGGCCAGAAGCGTGCTGGCAGAACTGGCCCAACACGATGCCAGTACCGTCATCGAGCATGCACAAAATGAGTTGCTGGCCACCATGGCCTGCCACGGCGCGGTGCGCGCCAACCGTCGGCTCACGCTGGAGGAAATGAATGGTTTGCTGCGTCAGATGGAAGCCACCGAACGCTCGGACCAGTGCAACCATGGGCGCCCAACCTGGCGCCAGCTCAAACTGAGCGAGCTGGATGCGCTATTTTTGCGGGGCCGCTAAAAGAGTCAATCCCAATCCAGCCGGGGCGTTGACTGGCCTTCTGCAAGCTCCCCGGTGTCCGGGTCAACCCAGTCAGCAATGCCGAGTTCGTCTTCGGCTTCCTGAAGCGTTTCACCGGGTTCGGGAGATTCCTCATCAGCCGTCAACATATCAGCCGTGGCCAACTCAATACTTTCGAAGGGTCCGCATCCACGGGTCCCATCGGGCGACTCCCAGTAATAACCGTCCGGTCGCGCGGTGACTTGGCCGTCCAGACTGTCTTCGATTAATTGGTCTTCCTCGGCCGCTGGCGCGTTGTCCACTGGCATCGTGGGTACTTTAATCAGTTTCATGTTCTTTTGTATCCAAATTTGATCAATGCAACAAGGCTACATGCCGTGCTGGATATTCCAACCCGGTAGTCTCATTGTGCATCCAACTGCACCCTTTTTGTGACCAAAATATGAGTCTGACAAGCTCGCCGGGCAGGTACCATTGGACAAACGCGCCCGAGCCCACATGGGCGGGCGACAAAGACTGAATTTAAAGGAAACGTGAATGGAAACTGTGGTTTTTTTTGCCGCTGTTGCGTGCTTTCTCTGTGCTGGCGTGACTTATGTTGTGATGGACTATCGTTTTCACGGCGAGCGCCAAGGGGCCATGGAAAGCGTTCTCAATGTTCAGGCTGAGGCAGGTTCGACGAAGAAAAAACTGCTTGGCTATACAAAATTCATGGACTACATGGCACCGGGCAAGCAGTCTCTTTCCGAAAAAATGAAACATCTGGTCGCCAAGGTGGTACGGGAATACGTTTATGTCGAAAATATTCGCAAGGAAACGCTCAAACGCGATACCAATGGGAGCGTCATCATCCGGTATTCGGTGGAATACTCATTCGGTTTTGACGTGAAACCCGACGGGTTTGAAATTCTCGGAGCCCCCGGCGGAATTGAAATACAAATAAGAAGACCCACCCTGATCACAACGCCTGCGATCAAGTCAAGCTCACACGAAATTCCAAGCGGGGTCGCGCCATTTGACGAGAAAGAAATCGTTGCTGAAATTCGCCGGAAACTTCCTGAATTTGCCCTGCAGCATGGCGCGATCATGTCATCCGAGGAGTCTGTTCGCGCGCTCTGCGAGAAGAAATTGATCGAGTATTTACGCAACTTTCTGGTGAGTCAACCCGGAGTCGTGCAAGTACCTGGGATTTCGATCGTGTACAAATAGCTTGTGACTGGCGGCAGCTTTCTAGGGGAAAACACCGAGCATCGTAGTAACGCGCTATTACCTGTAGAGGCAGCGGAACCGTAAACTGAAATTCCCAACTTATTTCAGGAGACTGCAATGTCCAAAAAAATCCTCATGCTCTGTGGCGATTACGGTGAAGACTACGAAACCATGGTGCCATTTCAAACCCTGCTGACCGTCGGTTACACCGTTCATGCGGTTTGTCCAGACAAAAAGGCGGGCGACTATGTGATGACGGCCATTCATGACTTTGAAGGTGCTCAAACTTACAGCGAAAAGCCCGGTCACCGCTTTGTTCTCAATGCCAACTTTGCCGATGTCAACACAGCCAACTATGACGCTTTGCTGATTCCGGGCGGACGCGGCCCCGAATATTTACGACTCACTCCCCGCGTGCTGTCCATCACCAAGGAATTCGCAGACTCAGGCAAGCCGATTGCAGCTGTTTGTCACGGCGCACAGCTTCTGGCAGCCGTCCCCGGAATCATCCGTGGCAAGCGCATCAGCGCCTACCCGGCCTGCCGTCCTGAAGTAGAACTTGCAGGCGCCATCTTTGCTGAAATCGCCATTGATGCCGCTGTTACCGATGGTCAATTTGTCACAGCACCGGCCTGGCCTGCACACCCGGCATGGCTGTCGCAATTTATTGCCTTGCTGGGGACAAAAATTAGCCATTAGCATTTTCACGCCCTTGAGCCTATGCTTGAGGGTCAAATTTCAGATGCGAGAAGGAGTCCAGCATGTGTCAAATTTTCGTTCGCGCAAATCCGCAAAGCTATGAAGCCACCACGCGCAGTATTCGTCTTCACGGCGTGGTCACCAGTGTTCGGCTCGAAAATTTATTTTGGGACACGCTGGAGGAAATTAGCGCTCGTGATGGCATGAACGTGCCGCAATTGCTCTCAAAACTGTATGACGAGCTGCTGGAATACCGCGGTGATATTCCCAATTTTTCAAGCTTTCTGCGCGTCAGTTGCCAGCGTTGAACTAAACCGCTGACGCGGTGGTGGGTCTCAAGCAGGCCGCCACCGCGTTTTTATTGGCGCGTGACTTGCACAAAAGGCCGTAAAAGACAAGCCTTCAGGCAGGGGAATGTTCCCCGGACTC
>Ga0209123_1000230_pt1 | contig 83387 bp, 79 predicted proteins | sample BarGraIncu00431A_FD_184500 | JGI IMG/M metagenome (GOLD analysis project Ga0209123, IMG submission 184500) | Arctic peat soil microbial communities from Barrow, Alaska, USA - Barrow Graham LP Incubations 004-31A (SPAdes) (version 2) | ecosystem: Environmental > Terrestrial > Soil > Wetlands >... | reverse complement strand
ACTGAATGGAAGCGGCTTTTTCTTTGAGCCTCTTGTCGGATTCGAACCAACGACCCCGAGATTACAAATCACGTGCTCTGGCCAACTGAGCTAAAGAGGCAAGTGGGTAAGCCCCCTACATCGCACCGCTACGACCTTTTACCCTTGCTGCGATCAAGCCCTGGGGGAGTTCAAAGGGAGCTGGTCGTGTAGGACTTACCCGCGACAAAAGTAGTGCTTTTTGCTGAATATACAAGAGCTCCCGGGTTTATTTCTCTACGAAATCCTGTACACTATTCATTCTCAGAAAACTATTAAACAAAAAAAAACTGAAATATTAAAAACAGACACTCATTAAGTTCATATTTTCTGTTCGAACATCACAATATTAAAGTAAAAACAATGAAAATGGGTTATAAAAGATAGTTGTAATCTTATTTTTTTGTAACTTGCAAGCAAAATAAAATGATTGAAATTAATTATTTAAAATAATATATCAGTATGTTTGCCTGTTATACAACTTTCAGGCATAATATTTGAATAATTAATCAATATAAATATCAATTATAAATTTAATATAATTAAAATTTATGAAGAAAACACTATTAGTACTTTTAGTTGCTTTGATAGTTGTATCCTGTAATGATACATCCAAAGATATTAATATGAAAGTTGTTAATTTAAGAGTTAACAATACGGATTGGATTGAGAATTTAGACACTAATGGATTAAACAGGTATTACTCTGCCCATTTTTCAATGCCTGAAATAAACTCTTTAGTGTTTAACACCGGGAGCGTAAATTCTTACATTTTAATTAATAATGTTCAGCAAGCGTTACCCTATGTTCAACATTATCAAAATACTGCAGGCAAATTTTGGACACGAACTATCGATTTTGATTACAGTGTAGGGAGTATGAACGTATACGTTACAGATTCTGATTTTGCTGTAGATCCTCCTAATGCAATGGATTTCAGAGTAGTAGTAGTGTGGTAATAGACATTAAACCAACTAGTTAAGGTGTTTGAAATTAATTTCAAACACCTTTTTATTTTCATTTTTTTGTAAGCTAAATTAATTCATGTAATTTTGAAACAAAATTTATCGAATTTACATGAATAAGGAAACAAAGCAATTTATTGCCGAACACGAGATAGATGATATCTTCTATTTGAAATTAAAATTCGGAAATGATTCTACTGTAAACATCGACTTAGCCATCAAGCAAATAACAGGAAAACAAAAGATAAAATCAAAAGTTCCAACCTTTTATGCGGCCGCTGATGTTTTATATCCCGTACAGCTTTCGTTGGAGCAATCGTCCTCTGAATCAACGGCAAAGTATAAATCAAGTCTGTGCGAAGGCAATTCACTGGTAGACCTTACCGGTGGATTCGGAATAGATTGTTGCTTTATGTCAGTTCGTTTTCAACATGTTACGTATGTGGAACGCCAACAGGAACTGTGCGAACTGGCTACTCATAATTTCATGGTACTTGGGAAAAATCATATCAACGTGATTCATGCCGATTCGGAGAAATACCTGACTGACATGGAACAAGCCGACTGGATTTTTATTGATCCTGCAAGACGAAGCACAAGCGGTAAAAAGGTAGTGATGTTATCCGATTGCGAACCGGATGTTTCGGCATTAGCTCCGCTTTTACTCGGGAAAGCCTCACGGGTAATGATAAAACTCTCCCCCATGATGGACATTACTGCGGCCGTTAGGGAATTACCAACTACTGCGGAAATTCATATTATCAGTGTGGATAATGAATGTAAGGAAGTGTTGCTGATCCTGGATCAAACCGGTGCTGATAATAAGAAAATCAGTACCTTGAACATTGGCAAAAACGGCGGGAATCAGATCTTTGAGTATGTAATGGACAATGAAATGCATGCCGAGGCTTCTTTTGCTTCCGAACCGGGTAAATACCTCTACGAACCCAATGCTTCTGTTATGAAAAGTGGAGCCTTTAAACTTGTCGGGAAGCATTTCGGGCTGCATAAACTTCATACTAATACACACTTATACACTTCTGCTGAACAAGTGCTTCAATTCCCCGGAAGGATTTTTGAAGTAGTAAAAACATGGCATAATGCGAAGTCAGAACTCAAAGAATTAGCGTTACACCTACCCAAAGCCAATATCACCACCCGCAATTACCCCATAAGTGTGGATGAACTCCGCAAAAAACTAAAGATAAAAGAAGGTGGCGACAGTTATTTATTTGCCTGCACACTGGCCGACGAACAAAAGGTAATTATAGAATGTAAGAAAGCGGTTTAATGCGACTCCGGAATTAATTTACTGATGAGATTTATTAAATCTTTAGGTGCTTTCGGATCATTCATTGCTTCACGGATTTTCTGTTTCTGTTCGGGGGTTAGAATTGCCACCATTTGTTTCATAGCATCGCTTAAGGAATCAATAATCTGAGCGATGATTTCCAAAGCTTCTTTGTTGTATTGATGGCTAAGCAAAGCATCCGGCTTATCGTCCAGCAAATTGTTATTTATCTTTTGCAGCAGTCCCAGCAGACGTGGAAGTACCACAGGTAAACTTTTGGTCACAGAATCTTTTATCACCATAATCTGTGCAATTTGATTTTTGCTCAATGAATTAGTGGTGTCTTTAGGAGCAGCTGCTACAGGGCGATTCCACTGAACTACAACATCTTTTATTTTTTGCCTTTGTCCTGCAATAAATGTGCGGTCGTCAATATCTTTACCATCTGCTGCTTTTTCCACACTATCCCAACTACCCAGCGTGTATTTGTAGGCGTATTTCTTATTCTTAAAACAAGGAATCACCAGGGAATAATGCCTGTTGTCGATACGTGTCATGCAATATGAACTGTCGCGAGGATTCCAGTGGTTGAAATATCCGGCGATATATACGCTGGAGTCCTTTTGAATACCAGAGCCCGGTAATTCTACCGTAAGGCGCACACCAACTACCTGAGCATTCACAGAGCTGAAAATAAACAAGCTACCTGCCAGGCATAACAACGAGTAATAGAATTTTTTCATGGCATAATATTTTACAAGTGTTTGTATATAACAAATTTACCTGAAATATTGTTTCAGAAAAGCCAATGAATTAGCTTGATAATCAACGAAACAATAACGCTCACTAGTATCATGGTAGTAATAGGAAAAAAGAAACTGAAGTTTTCCTTTTCAATGTGGATATCGCCCGGCAAGCGCCCTACCCAACTGAGTTTATCACCTGCAAAGTAAATCACAATACCTGCCACCACCGACAGTATTCCAATAATAATCAATATTTTTCCAATGTGCTGCATGGCTGTTAGGGGGTTTAATGTAGAGACGCACGGCTGTGCGTCTTATTATCATCACGATTTATATGTAGATACGCACAGCCGTGCGTCATTACATGTTCTTTAGCAAGTCAAAGATACAATTTTGAACGCAAATCACAATAATGTAGAGACGCACGGCTGTGCGTCTTATTATCATCCAGACGCACGGCCGTGCGTATCTACTATCCTGTTATCTAATCATCCAGACGCATGGCTGTGCGTCTTATTATCATCACGATTTATATAGAGACGCACGGCCGTGCGTCTCTACTATCCGGTTATCTTATTCATCCAGACGCATGGCCGTGCGTATCTACTATCCTGTTATCTAATCATCCAGACGCACGCCCGTGCGTCTCTACTATCCGGTTATCTTATCATCCAGACGCACGGCTGTGCGTCTCTACATATTCAATTAAATCCATCAACCCATCAAATCCATTATCATAAAATCGTCGCCAAGTGCCAGGTATAAACATACCCATATCGGCAGGATACCTGTCCGAACGATATGAAGGCAGGCCTGATGAATAAAACTCAGTCCAGTTTTTTTGTCTATATGCCTGAAATGCGTTTTAATCGTTTCAGGACTAATATGCAGATTTTTAGCTGCTTTATCTTTCTCAAAGCCTTTATTCACTTCCTCTATCACTTCCTTTTCCCTGCCTGTGAGGTAGATAAATTCATTTCTGTCAAATATTCTACTCTTTCTGATTAAATCGTGCGGTTCTATCGAAACAATACGGTATTGGTTTTCATCCACGGGCTCTGCTAACGGGCAATATTTGCAATGCATCATCAAGAGCCAGGGTTTTCCACTTTCGTGGCATACAACTACCTTATAATTGATACTGTAATATTCAAATTCCCCTTTTTTATTCATTAATCTCCGGGTGTAAGTGGTACCGAATTCATTAGCCCGCCATTCGGGAATTTGCAGCAGAAACTGAAGGGCAGCCAGTTCAAATTTGAGCGAAGAAATAACATCATCAGGGTGCGTAAGTTCTATCAGTTCGGCAGAATTCAAGGGTTGATAGGCCCCGATACCCGGTTTAAACAACCGGCTTTGGTGTATGGAATATGTAGAAATAAATAAGCTCTCATTCAAATCGAGTAAATGGTAACTTTGATTCTCAATGGGAGCCAACAACCCGATAGAATGCAGTAAATGCTCTTTTGCTTGATGCATTTCATCACTTACCGGGCAATGGTAATCGGATAAAAGTGCGTTGATTTCATTTATCAACGTGCTGGTTTGCAGATTTTTGTTCATACTAATTTTATTTAAGTTATCAATTTTGCAAATATAAATAAAATTTTTTATATAATTAATTTATCCATATAGATGTTATACAAAATCCCCCTTTTGGGGTATTTTACATCTACATTCTATCCTATTTCTTTGCAATGTAAAACAAAACGTTGTTTACTTACAACTTGGCGGTGTAAGGTTTCGGTTCATACAAGTCCATGCATTTCATTTATTGACACAGTTTATTGAATAGACCCTACTGAATCCGGATTTACGTGTCAGTATCTGTATTTTCCTTACAAGTAAATTGAATTTCATGACAATGAAATTGAGTTTCATGACAAAGAAATTGAGTTTCATGACAAAGAAATTGAATTTCATGACAATAAAAATGAGTTTCATGACAAAGAAATTGAATTTCATGACAAAGAAAATGAGTTTCATGACAAAGAAATTGAATTTCATGACAAAGAAAATGAGTTTCATGACAAAGAAATTGAATTTCATGACAAAGAAATTGAATTTACTTATACAGAAAAAAACGCATGAAGTCAGTTTATAAACCTTATAACAAGCTATATGCAACTGATAATGAAGATATTTTATTTTACTAAACTACTAATATTAATTTAAAATTTGAAAAGTTATGGCGAAAGCAAAAGTAATTATGGATTTTTCAGCTAATCGGTACCCCGATAGTGAATTTAAAGTGAAATGTGATACTGTTATTGCCGATTTGACCAATAACGTGAACTTCCCTACCCTGGCAGATAAGGCTCTGGCTATTAAGAAAGAGAATGACAACTTTGCAGGTTTGTTGGCAAGGATGCCGGAAGGTAATAAGCAAGTGACACTGGCAAAAAACCAGTCGCGCATGGCTTTGGTAGATTTGATGGGCTCTACAGCACTACAGGTGCAGGATATAAGTAATGGAGATGAGCAACTGATTCTTAGTGCTGGATTCGATGTGCGACGTAAATCTGCTCCCGTGGGTGAACTCGAACGCATCGAAACAGTGATAGCCAAACCGGGTTCGAGCCGTGGCAGTCTGGAAATAAGCTGGGACGTGATACCGAATGCGTATATGTACGAAATTGAATACTGCGAATCACCCAATTCCCCCGACAGCAAATGGATACGTCTTTCCACCACCAAACACAAAATTATAATCGACGGACTTATACGTGGCAAGGCGTATGCCATACGGGTAGCAGCTGCCGGTTCCGATCCTAAGCGTGTGTGGAGCGACGAAATTGTTAGTTATGTGATGTAACCCCCTCTCCTACTCACTTTTGTACCATAACCGTTGTTACCGCAATGTAACAACGGTTTTTGATTTTGTACAATTTCGTCTTTTTTTCAAAATGTTTATAACTTTTTGGCTAATTGTATTAAGTGAATAAATAATTTTTGTATTTTTGAGGGCGGAAAAAGGGGAAACTTTCAAAATATGAAAATACTATCAATAATTTGTGCAGTTTTATTATTTATGGCGCTTGCACATTTGCCAATCGGTTATTTTACCATTCTTAGAATTGTAGTTACAATAGGTGCAGCAGCGATAGTAATAAAGGAATTTGAAAAAAGCATTAATATTTGGGTAATTATTTTCGGATTGATAGCAATAATATTTAATCCAATTATACCCATTTATCTTCATAATAAAGCTATTTGGTTGCCAATTGACTTAATTTGTGGAGTAATATTTATAATAAAATATTTCGTAAACTTTAATAAACAATGAATCTATGACAGTAATCATTCTTATTCTTATTATTATAATCATTGTATTTGCAGTAGTGATAACCTTTATTGTTTTGAGAAAACAAAAGAATAAAAACACTTTTATCCCTGATAAAATGGAGTTAATCAACCAATCAGATATTGTTAGAAAACAAATATTCAAAGCATTTCCCGATTTTGAAAATTTTCCTGATTTAATAAATAAAAATTATACTGATTTGGTTTTATATTTCCAAAATGTTAAATCATTGAAGAAGTATAACACAAAAAGAGGCTTTAGTAATGAACAAGAAATAGTACTTGTTATTTATCATTTTTCATTTGCTAACTTATTGAAAAATAAATATGATTTAGAGTATGAATACCAAATACAACCTCGGATCTTAGTTGATTGGACAAGAAATAAATTGAATGAAATTGGATTTTCACCGATATAAAAAAATTTCAATTTACATTATGATAAGAATACTTTAAAATGATATTTACAGCATAATTATTTAGCTAATATCTGACAAAATATTTACAGTTTAAGAAGAATTGAAAGTAGAACTAAAAAAAAACAAATTTTCGAGTTTATTATTAAATTATTATATCAAGAAAGATATTCTTCATACTATGAAAAACTATTATCAATGTTTAAATTTAGCACAAAATGCTTCATTGGAAGAAATTAAAACCACTTATAGAATTTATGCAACAAAGTTTCACCCAGATAAACACCAAAATGATACTTTTTTTAAAGAGAGATTTCAAGAAATTCAAGAAGCTTATGAAGTTCTTTCAAATACTGAGAAAAGAAAAGAGTATGACAAAATTTTTTTTAATCGAAATAACATAAATTCGCCCGAAGTAATTCTAACTGTAAACAAGTCAAAATTCACAGTTGGTGAAAGAGTTATTTTTAATTGGACTACTAAAAACGTTGATTATATTGTCATTAAAGGATTTGGAACATTTACTCCTACTGACACATTTACAACAATTATAACCAAAACAACTATTTTTAATTTTAGCTTTCAAGGACAAGGAGGCATTACAACGAAAACTAAAGAAATTTTACTAGAAGATATAAAAACAGAACCACCTCCTATAGTCAAACTAGATGTTGATAAAACATATTTAAATAAAAATGAAATAGCAATTTTTAGATGGACTTGTTTTAATGTAGTTAATGTAGAAATTATTGGATATGGAGATGTTACAAATTTAAATGAGTTTAAAGTAAGGATATCAGAAACTGAAGAATTTAAATTTATTTTTAAAGGTAAAGGAGGTACACAAAACATTTATAGGACTATACATATAAGAGATGAAGAAGATAAAATCAAATCAAATCAAACGACAATAAATAAAAGGATTATAACCCGTTTAAAAAAATATACAGAATTTAGTGGAAGAGCAAGAAGAAAAGAGTTTTGGTATTTTAAATTAATCTGTTTGATTTTTTTTATTATTGCTATGATTTTAGATAATAGACTTGGAATAACCATTAGTTATTCCTCTTATGGTCCATTTTCAATTGTTTGTTTACTTTTACTTTTAATTCCTATTTATGTGATTGATGTTCGTCGCTTACACGATGTTGATAAAAGTGGTTGGATGTTACTCCTTCTAATTTTACCTTATATTGGTTGGATTTGGCTATTAATATTGTTTTGTAGAGAAGGAACACCTGGTAGAAATAAATATGGTTTAGATCCTAAGGAGTTGTAGAAATTAAAGACAAAGCAATTAGTCTCCTTTCTACTCAAGCACATTAGGTGGAAGCAACTATAATTCAAGTTTAGAACTTGGGCTGTAAATAAATGAGATAATAACAGATTATTAACTATTTAATCTGTAAATGCAAAGGTTAAAAATAAGGAAGGTAAAAATCAATATTATAAATTTAAACATCTGTATGTCATGAAAATACTATTTATTATTAGTATTGTTTTGTTTTATATTTCTTATGGAATAACATTTATTGTAGAAAAAAGGGAGGCTTCCGAAAATTATATACCACAAGGCATTATTATTCTTAAATATAGTATTACTTTCTTATGTCTTATTTTACCTGTAATTAGTCTTTGTTATCTATTTGATATTTCATGGTATTGGTTGGTATTTATTAATTTTTTGGGAAGTAGAATAATTCCCTATCCAATTGCAGTTATTTACTGCTTACTTTTTGGAATAAAAACTAAGCCACAATTTAATTATAAAACAGAAAAATTTGGAAAACAACATTTGTATGAAATAGATGAGTTAATAACATTTGTTATTGCGATTGTGCTGTTTATTATTGCACTCTTATTATAAAACTACTTTTAGCTAAAAGCAAAGCAGTGTATTACTGATTAAATATAGTCTGAACTTTGATTAATCAGATTAAAACAGATAGGTTGAACTCTGCTTAATCCTTTAATCTGTGTGAATCGTGGTTCAGACAATAAACAGAATGGAATATTGCCCCTAACCCCTAAAGGGGAACAAGAGAGGTATGCGAAGAATGAATAAATAAGATATAGATTTCAATGAGAACACAAATCCGAAGGATTTGAATGTAAATAGCCATACATAAAATGTATGGAAAAATGAAATGAACCACAATCTCAACCCCGAATGGGGTTGAATATCAAAATCTAATATTTATGAGTACGTATACTCAAGAAGAATTAATTGAATTATTAAACGAACATGCAATTGAATACGATGCGAAATATTTGATGTAGTTATTCAACCACTTCGTGGTTGGTTATCTTGTTTTTGTATTCATCCATACATTTCATGTATGGCTATTCACATTTAATTCCTTCGGAATTAGAAGATAGACCGATATTAGGGAGGAGATATATTAAAATACCTATTCTATTCAACCGGACAGGTCGCGACCTGTCCCTACGTGCAATTTGTTAGGGCAAATGAGAAAACGATATTATCATTGGTTCAACATAAACAAAAAAAATCTGTAATGAGTCTTGTTTAGGAATAGGTTTACAAAAAAGGAAACACAATACAGGAAACAAGGCGATTAAATTATCAAAATTAAAACACTCAAATAGATTAACAACACTCAATCAAAATTATTTATATGAACAATTCTAAATTTCTTATTCTTTCGGCTCTTCTAATAGTAATGTTATCTTCTTGTTCATCTTTTAAGTCAGTGTATTTTAATTATTCAGACATGGATAAGTTAGAATTAGGTATGACTAAACAACAGGTTACTAAAATACTTGGTAGTTCCTATACTATTGCTGAGAAGCGAATAGAAGATGACAAGCAAATAGAAGTATTATCTTATACCAATTATAATGAAACTGACACATTTTATATGTTTGTTTTCAAAAATGATAAATTAGAAAAGTGGTATCGAGAATTTGCTCACAAAAAAATGATAAAAGACAATTAATTTTACACATTGTTGGGCATAGGTTAGTGGTGTTAGTTCCCCGTTTGCCGTATATGTTCATTAAATATGAAAATGATGGTGCAGGTTTTAGCATATAAATAGGAATATATCCGGTAAGAAGGGGATAAATTGCATTGATTTATTTGCACAGAATAATTTAGACAATCAATTAAAAAAATATATGGTATTAAGGTATGCAAAAAGGATGTCTTATTTGAAGGCTTCTGAAATACGAGAGATTTTAAAGGTAACAGAAAGACCTGAAGTTATTTCATTTGCCGGAGGATTACCCGCTCCGGAACTGTTCCCTGTGAACGAGATAAAAGATGTAAATAGAATTGTACTTGAGGAATCGGGACATAAGGCTTTGCAATATACAACCACCGAAGGATTTGCACCCTTGCGAACGTGGATTGCCGATAGAATGAATACACGGCTTGGCACTTCTTTTGACCTCGACAATATACTAATAACTCATGGCTCTCAACAGGCACTTGACCTCTCGGGGAAAGTGTTTTTGGATGAAGGAGACATTGTATTATGCGAAAGTCCGACTTATCTTGCTGCCATTAGTGCTTTTAGAGCCTATGGTTGCGATTTCATAGAGGTTCCTACTGACACGAATGGAATGATACTGGATGAACTGGAGAAATTACTTCAAAACACACAGAATGTGAAATTGATTTATGTAATTCCTGATTTTCAAAACCCAACAGGAAGAACATGGAATTATGAACGACGAAAACAACTGGCAGAACTTGCAGCGAAATACGGTGTGATAATCCTTGAAGACAATCCTTATGGCGAATTGCGCTTTGAAGGAGAACCGTTACCGTCAGTAAAATCATTTGATTCGGAAGGTTATGTACTCTGTACAGGAAGTTTTTCCAAAATATTTTGTCCGGGTTATAGAATAGGTTGGATTGCCGGAGACAAGGATATTATACGCAAATATGTCTTGGTAAAACAAGGAACGGATTTGCAGTGCAATACAATTGCCCAAATGGAAATTGCCAAGTACCTTGAATTATACGATATTGACGAACATATCTCAAAAATAATAGAGACATACCGATTGCGAAGAAACCTGGCAGTAAAAACAATGGAAAATGCTTTCCCTAAAGGTATAACATTTACCCGACCACAAGGAGGATTATTTTCGTGGGTTGAACTTCCTTCAACCGTCAATGCCCGGGATGTTCTTGTAAAAAGCCTCGAAAAAAATGTAGCATTCGTACCAGGTGGCTCATTCTTTCCGAATGGTGGAAAAGAAAATACTTTCAGGATTAATTTTTCTAATATGCCGGAAAATCGAATTGTAGAGGGACTTGAACGTCTTGCAGATGTTTTGTGTGAGTTTGTCAAATAGATTGTTGAAATAACCCGTTTGTCAGGATATGTTCATTAAACGTGAAAATGAGTGCGGGTTGTTTTAAATATAGTCTGAACTTTGATTGAGCGGATTATTCAGATGAAAGCAGATAGATTGAAAATCTGATTAATTCATTCATCGGTGGAAATTGTGATTCAGACAATAAACAGATAAGTATATCAGCCCGGGTTACACGTTGGTAACCCGGCACTGATGTTACAGCAGCTTCAACTGTACGCGTTTGCGCACAGCATCCACTTCCAGAATACGTACTTTTACATGCTGATGCACCGATACTACTTCGGCAGGATTGGAAATAAACTTATCGGACATATTAGAAATATGTACCAAGCCGTTTTCTTTGATGCCTATATCCACAAATGCCCCAAAGTTAGTGATATTGGTAACAATGCCGGGGAGTTCCATACCTATTCGCAAATCAGTAATACTCTTTACATTATCATCAAATTCGAAAACCTGAATGGCACTACGCGGGTCACGTCCGGGTTTTTCCAGTTCTTGCAGAATATCAGTCAGCGTGGGAAGTCCCACTTTTGGTGTTATATATTTCTGTAAATCAAGACTTTTCTTAAGTTCTTTATTCTGTATCAGCTCTTTCACATCCGTTTTCAAATCTTTAGCCATGGCTTCTACAATGCTGTAACTTTCCGGGTGAACGGCCGAATTATCAAGCAATTGCTCTGCATCGGGTATTCGAAGGAACCCTGCACACTGTTCAAAGGTCTTTGCTCCCATTTTAGGTACTTTCATCAACTGTTTGCGACTCTTGAACGCCCCATTTTCGGCACGGAAGTCCACAATGTTTTGTGCCAACTGCGGACCAAGACCGGAAATATAGGTCAACAAATGCTTGCTGGCGGTATTCAGGTTCACTCCTACTTTATTCACCGCATTCTCCACGGTTTGATCCAATGCTTTTTTCAATTGACTTTGATCCACATCATGCTGATATTGACCTACACCAATTGATTTTGGGTCAATTTTTACCAGTTCTGCCAGCGGATCCATCAACCTGCGGCCAATAGAAACAGCACCACGTACCGTTACATCATAATCGGGAAATTCATCGCGGGCAATTTTAGAAGCAGAATAAATGGAAGCACCATTTTCGCTTACCACATAGAGTTTCACTTCACGGTCGAAGCGTGTGTTTTGGATAAACTGCTCGGTTTCACGTCCTGCCGTTCCATTACCAATAGCCACCGCCTGAATATCATAGGCCTCTACCATTTTCTGCACCTTGCGCATGGCCTGGGCAGTTTCATTTACCGGAGGATGCGGGTAAATGGTTTCGTTGTGGAGCAAATTTCCCTGTGCATCCAGGCAAACCACCTTACAACCGGTGCGGAATCCGGGATCGATGCCCAACACCCGCTTTTGTCCAAGTGGTGCTGCCAATAATAGTTGACGGAGATTCTCGGCAAATACCCGAATGGCTTCGGTATCGGCTTTGGCTTTGCTTTCCGAAGCAAATTCGGTTTCAATGCTGGGCTTTAGCAAGCGCTTATATGCATCGGTTACTGCATCAGCCACTTGCTGAGATGCTTCTGTTTCACCTTTTACAAATATCCTGTCAAGCTTTTCCAGACAATGATCGTCCTCAGGCGAAACATTTACACGCAAAAATCCTTCAGCTTCTCCCCGACGCATAGCCAATAACCTGTGTGATGAACAACGTGCCAGTTTTTCGGTCATATCAAAATAATCGCGGTATTTCTGGGCTTCTTCCTCTTTTCCTTTTATCAATTTGGAAGTAATAACGGCCTCGCGACTGAATATCATTCGGATGGAATTACGGGCAGATTCACTCTCATTGATCCATTCGGCCATTATATCGCGCGCTCCACTCAAAGCATCGCCGGTAGTTTCCACTTTGTCTTTTACAAACTGCTGTGCCATGCGTTCCACATCATTCGATTGTTGCTTCATCAGCATCCTGGCAAGCGGCTCCAAACCCTTCTCGCGCGCAATTTCAGCCTTTGTGCGACGTTTAGGCTTGTAAGGCAGGTAAATGTCTTCCAACTCGGTCATGTTCCAGCAATTGTCAATTCTTGCTTTTAGTTCGCCCGTCAGTTTGTCCTGTTCTTCAATGGATTTAAGCACGGCAATTTTACGTTTTGCCAGTTCACACAGCTTATCGTATTGCTCTTTGGTATCACCCAATTGCACTTCGTCCATACCGTCGGTCATCTCTTTCCGGTATCGGCTAACGAAAGGAATGGTCGCACCTTCGTTGAATAATTGAATGGCATTACGGATTTGTTTTTCAGTAAGTTGAAGCGAAGAAGCAATGATTGAAATAAATTTTGCAGGGATAGCAGTATTCTCGGTAGACATAGTTTTTTAAATTACACGTAAAGACATTATCGAAACTGTCTTTTCAATTTGTTTTAATGATTATTTGTAGAGAAAATGCATGCATTGTCTCTAAAGAGGCATGCATTGGCTCTACATCAATGCAATATTTTGAATATCAATTCTTTCATCAAATCACCTTCGTCAGTGCTTGGGTTATCAATGCCTTTGTAACGGGCATCAGTTTCCCTGATAAACGAAATGATATTCATGGTTTTCCAGGCACCAAAGCTTTGGGCAGCTTTTTGGTAATCTTTTACAAAATAAGGATTTATCTTCAGCTCGGAAGCTACAACTCCCTGGCTTTTGTCTGATAAGTAATGATATATCATCAAGTCGCTGAAAAACTTGAAAAGTTGAGATAAAACCATAACCATGGGATTTGCTTTTTTATTTTCAGCAAAATAACGGATAATCCGATTGGCTTTCAATACGTCTTTGTTTACTAAAGCAGCCTGCAACTCAAATACATTGAAATCTTTACTTATACCAATATTCAACTCTACCAGTTCCGGTGTTATCCGTTGCATATCGGCAGGTTTTGTCAACACCAGTTTATCAAGTTCGTTTACCAACTTACTCAAGTCAGTTCCCAGAAAGTCTGCAATCATGGCCACAGCCTTATCATCAATTGCAACATTCTTCGCTTTACAATACTTTGTTATCCAGCCAGCTACTTCATAGTCGCGCAATTTTACCGACTCATAAACTGTGGCTACTTTTCCTATTTCCTGAAACCATTTTTTGCGTTTATCCGGCGTTCCGTATTTATAGCAAAATACAAGTATTGTTGATTTTAAAGGATTAGAAAGGTAATGAACCAAATTATCCCATTCTTTAATGAGCTGAGCTTCTTTTACTATCAGCACCTGATAACCACCCAACATGGGATAGCGCTTGGCAGCATTAATCACCGTGGTAATATCTACATCTTTCCCATACAGAATAGTTTGGTCAAACTCCTTCTCCGCGTCATCCAACACATTTTTCTGAATAAAATCGGATATTACATCAATATAATAAGGCTCTTCACCCATCAAAAAATAGACAGGCTTGTAGTCTTTCTTTCTGAGATCAGTTATAATTTGTTCGTATGAGGTTTCTTGTTTGGCCACTTGTCAGTTATCTGTTATCAGTTATTTATAAACTGAATTATATTCTATTCAAAACGTAAATGTTTAATAGTCTTACTATTATTGATTAAAGAAGAAAGAGACTTGATGCCAATTCTAAGATGTTCTTCTACAAAATCGGCAGTCACCTTTTTATCGCTTTCCGAAGTTTTTATTCCATCTTCGTGCAATGGCATATCCGAAACCAAAAGCAAAGCTCCAATTGGGATGCTATTATGAAAACCAACTGAAAATAAAGTGGCAGTCTCCATATCAATAGCCATGGATCTTGTCATTCTCAAGTATTCCTTAAACTTTTCGTCATGTTCCCAAACCCGCCTATTGGTTGTATAAACAGTTCCGGTCCAATAATCTTTACCTAAATCACGAATATTGGATGATACAGCACGTTGCAAGCTAAATGCCGGTAAAGCAGGTATTTCCGGTGGAAAATAATCATTGGAAGTTCCTTCTCCACGTATCCCGGCACTCGGTAAAATATAATCTCCCAGTTTGTTTTTATCTCTCAATCCACCGCACTTTCCCAAAAACAAAACCGCTTTAGGATGAATTGCCGATAAAATATCCATTATAACGGCTGCATTGGGACTACCCATGCCAAAGTTTATAATCGTTATTCCATTGGCCGAAGCATTGGGCATATTGCCTTCACGTCCAATTACAGGAACATTATTCCATTCCGCAAAAAGCTCTACGTAATTATTAAAATTTGTAAGCAGTATGTATTCTGTAAATTCATTCAACGGACGTTTTGTGTAGCGTGGAAGCCAGTTCTCAACAATTTCATCTTTTGTTTTCATAAACTTCTATATTATCTTTTGTTTTTGTAACTTCGCCATCAGATATTTGACCTCAATAGCTACTCTCAAATAAGTTGAAACAAAAATACTAAAAAATGTTGCAATTAAACCTTCCAGATTATAAATTCCGAATAAAAAAGCAAGACGAAAAATTATTTATTTTCGATTCGCAACGAAAACGATATGTATCATTAACACCGGAAGAATGGGTAAGACAGAATTTTATACGTTTTATGATTGAAGAAAAAGGATATCCGGCAGCTTATCTGGCAATTGAAAAACAACTGAACTTGAATGGAATGAAAAAAAGGTGTGATGCAATACTTTATGATAATGAAGCAAAACCCATAATGATAATTGAATTTAAAGCACCCAAAGTTCCCATAACACAAGCTACTTTTGATCAGGTAGCAGTATATAATGCCAAATTGAAGGTCGATTTACTGATAATTAGCAATGGAATTGAGCATTTTTGCTGCCGAGTTAATTCAAATACCGCCAAATACGAGTTTTTTAAAGGAATACCGCACTATTCTCTCCTTATAAATGTCTAAAAAGCATCTTTATACACACCTTATTTACAGCAATATACAAAATAAACATGTTTTATAACAGTTAAACATTGCAATTGTAACAAAGATTTAATACGAAAGATGCTATTTATATGTTTTAAAACATGTATTTTTGTATCGTCAATTAGATGCAATCTGAATTGACAAAAACAATACAAAGAATGACCTGAAAAATCGCATGGAAGTTCTTCCGTATTTTTCGATTAGGGATTTAGGTATTAAAAAAGATTGTTTATTTAAAAATTTTAAGTTATGAAAAAGATTTTAGTTTTAGTTCTGGTATTGGTTGCAACAACCACCTCTACATTCGCAATTAATCCTAGTGATTATGGTGTATTTTACAAACTAAATGATAAATCGACTTTTACCAGTGTGGTTAATTATTTAGGGGCTGACAAAGCACAGGCTGATTATATGAAAATTGTTGAAAATGAAACAGCAACAAATTTACAGAGTGCTTCAAAAACTGGAGATGACAAACTTGCTGAAAATGCAATGAATTATAATTTGTACAATGCTAAATGTATTTTATCAACAGATCAATACAAAAAGTACCTGGTGCTTATTAATTTATCGATCAACAACAGTACGCACGATATCATAGCAAACGATGTATTAATGTCAGCAAACAACTAATAAGGTTCTAAACCTTATAAACATAAAAACGAGGCGCCTCAGTAATGAAGCGCCTTTTTTTTTGATCGTTCTATCACTTTATCGCATTTTAATTCACGTAAAGCATCTGTTGCTATCCAACGAGCCGACTTAGAATCTTGATTCTGAATCAGTACTGCAGTTTCAATTGCCTTCAACCGTAAAACTTCATTGCGTTTCCCAATTTGACGCAAAGCCCAATTTACAGCTTTTCGAACAAAATTTCGATTATCCCAGGCTTCTCGCTCAATTATTTCTAAGTAGCGATAAAATTGTTCGTTACCAACTTGTTTATGATGAACAGCTTCGTTACACATTAAAACAAAAGCTGTTCGTTTTACAAATTCCTCATTACTAGTCGAATATTCTTCAATTTTCTGCAATGCAAACCGGGTAGAACCAAAAACACTACAACATTGATCACAAATATCCCACGAATTAAAATCTGAAACCCATGTATCAAACTGATTTTCGGTTATAACATTGGGGCTTTCAATCATCGAAGCCAATATCCGTGCTTCATGAATCTGAGTAGACCAAAGTTCAATTGCGAGATTATGATTCTTCCCAATTTTTTTGGCAAAAGTTCGTAACAATGGAATCTTAATGCCCAGAGCATTAGCATCATTGATTCCAAAGTGTGATAATTTGGAAAAATGTTCTGGAGTAGCGAGCAATTTTAGCTCACTTAGAACATTATCTCGTGAATAATCCATATACTTCAACGGCAATATTTAAGAGTGACCACCTACTACAATACGCATTATTTTTAAATTGAGTAAAAAGAACCTGAAAATTTGAAAAATAAACGATCTTCGCCAAAATTTTGTCCAGCGAGTCGGCTCTGTTGCGTATGATGATTCACTATAGGGTATTGTTTTTTCTGTTTCAGTTTTCATAACAGTTATATAAAAGGTTTATATTCAATGTTTTAAAATTATTCAGGAATCATCCACCAAAATGGTTTTGCTTTTGCTTTGTATAAAAACATATAATGCATAAACAACTTCATCCAATGCCCGGCCAGCCCTATTTCACCGACCGTATAACCAATATCCCTGCCCCATTTCGGATATTTTTTCCAATCCTGAACAATAGGGTAAACGGTCATTACAGCTGCCTGCCCGTGTCTGATTCCATAACCTGCTGATACAATGCATGCAGCACCCATTTTTGACATTGAAGCTTTATGCTTATGATCTTTTGTTCCCGTTAAAATTTTATCAGCAATGTTTTGAGCTACAATTCTTCCAATTACACCTGAAGGCATACCCGTGCGTGGTGGAGTTGGGTTGATCTGAGTACCATTCTTACTTTTCATTGGCTTTGACATAGCATGAGGTGGTGCAAACGCAATTCCGGCCGCATAGATATTGTCGTATAATGGTGATTTATAAACTGATGGCCAATCCGAAGCATCCCATTCTTCGTAGGGTTTAGGTGTATAATCGGCATCTACTTTCATCATCCCATTGGGTACAAAAAGTGTAGATGTAATATCTTCTTCAGTTTTACTGTATGCTTTCATTCCAGAGCCTGCAAAGCTCGGAATCAACATGGCAAAATCAAATTCTTTAGTATGATACTCTCCATCAAGGGTTTCATAATGAGCAATTCCTTCTTCAATTTTTGAAACACCTGCACCAAGTATCCAATTAATATTATATTCTTTGAAAATTGATTCGGCAAAAATCTTTGTTGGAGTAATGTAACCACCTCGTTTTATGTAAGCTCTACCCATACCAAAGTCACCCAATTCATATTCATTTGAAATCCAGGTAATTTCGGCTAAGTGGTTTAATTTTCTCTTGTTTATTTCAAACGCTACATTCAGTGAATATTCAAAAGCCGCACCCTGGCAGGTGGCTAAAGGATGACCGGTACCAATCAGAAGACGCTGTTTCTCGCCGTTTTCCATCTTAGTCAAACATTTTTGCAAATTCTCCCAGGCACGGGATGCATGTTGATAAGTACAAACTGAGTCAGTAAATTTTTCTGGCCCTAATCCTTCCGTTGCATTAAAGTTGAGTTTGGGTCCGGTGGCATTAATCAAATAATCATATTCAATATTTTCCTGCGAGTCTTTCTTATCACCTATCAGATACTCAATAGTAACATAAGGTTTTACTATATTATTATCTCCATCAGGATGTATCGAAATTGCCATTGCCTGTTTATAAGCAATTCCCATTTTTTTATACACAGGCGCCAATTCAAATTTTACTTGTTTTGGAGTCATCAAACCCATTCCTACCCATATATTGGATGGAACCCATTGATAGTTACTGTTTGGACTTATAACTTCAATTTGGTGATTTTTACCTAATTTCCTTCTCGCGATTAATGCCGCGGTATGTCCGGATATACCAGCACCTAATATTAATACTTTTGCCATAAACTTTGATATTTTGTATTGATTATGATAGAAAATTACGATTTTAGCGAATCTAATTCATTCTTTTTAAATCTATAACAAACTGGAATAACTCCAGTGCAAAATCAGAAGCAAATATAGTACAAAATTACGTATTCATGACAATTAACAATATTCAGATATTTAGGGATAAAGATGTGTATTGTGCAATCTTCTTTTTATGTTTTTATCAAAATTCAGCAATGCAAGACTGTCATTAGTATTCAAAGAATATTTGGAAGGATTTAATATAAAATTAATCGTTGGTATTAAATGATATTGGTACACTCCATTTAACACTCCTCTATAAACATAAACTGGTAAATAGGAGATATTTGATATTCTTTTTGAAGCAACATTTATATCTACTCTCACCATAATGCCGCCTTTTGTATCCAACTCCCGCTGATTGGAGATGCAATTACCTAAAGAATAAAGTACCGGAACAGATGTACTATCATTACTATATAAAGTTTCAAAGTTCTGAACCACATGTGGATGCGCACTGACAATCAAGTTAATTCCATTGTTTACGAGAAATTGTGCTATTTTATTCTGGAATTTGTTTGCATGCAATTCATTCTCGTTTCCCCAGTGTATAGTCATTATTCTAAAATTAGCCCCAAGAGCGTTTGCTTTTTGAATATCAGCTTTAATTTCAGTGGTATCAATGTAATTTACTTTATTTGGTTTTGTAGCTACTATCGAATTAGTTCCATAAGTACAATTTAAAACTGCAATTTTAAAACCATTATTTTCAAGTATTAAGGGATAAATACTATCTCGTTGATTTTTATCTATATAACTTCCCAAATGAAGCAATTTTCGTTTTTCAATTTGATGGATAGTTCGTTCTAAACCAAACTTTCCTCTATCTAAAACATGATTGTTCCCTGTAAGAAGTATATTAAAACCGGAATTTTTTAGTGCATCGAGTAATGCGTCGGGACTGGAGAAGTTTGGATATCCACTATATGGCTTGCCTGAAATAGTAACCTCTAAATTTGCAATTGCAAAATCAGCATCCTGAATATAGGATTTTAAATTACTAAAACAGATATCGTAGTTGTAAGTATTTGTTTTGGGGTTATAAGCTGCATTAAACTGAGGAGAATGCCCCATAATATCGCCAACAAAAACCAGTGAAATTGTGTCATTTTTTTTTGCATCAAAATGAATTACTTCATTATCTATCAAAAAACTACAAAACAATAATATCGAAACCAACAATAATAGGTATTTTTTCATAAAGTAAAAATGTATGCACTAAGAAAAACTAAATTATTTGTAAATAAACCACTAATTTTCTAGAATACAAAACAACACTTTACAAAAAAAGGTTTAATTATTTGTTTTCATGTCTAAATTTCAAATTTCCAATGCTCCGATAATTTCAGTAACTGATTGAAAGCCGTGCTTATCCAAGTATTTATTTATACCATCTACGACTTTGATTGAAACAGTTGGATCAATAAAATTAGCTGTCCCGATTTGAATTGCAGAAGCACCAGCCAGCATAAATTCTATAGCATCGGCAGCATTCATAATTCCACCCATACCAATCACAGGAATTTTCACAACATTTGCAACCTGCCAAACCATTCTAAGTGCTATTGGCTTTACAGCAGGGCCTGAAAGGCCACCTGTTATAGTTGACAAAACAGGCTTTCTTTTCTCAGAATCTATTGCCATTCCAAGAAGTGTATTAATCAACGAAACCGAATCAGCCCCTTCTGCCTCAACAGCCAAAGCAATCTCTGAAATATCGGTTACATTTGGCGAAAGCTTAACCATTAGTTCTTTTTCATACACTCTTCGCACCTCTCTAACTACCTGAGAGGCAGACAAACAAGAAGTTCCAAAGGCCATTCCACCTTCTTTTACGTTCGGACAAGATATGTTTAATTCAATTGCCGGGATCTTATCCAGAGAATTTAGCATTTCTGCACCCTCAATATAGTCTTCGATGGTTGATCCGGACAAATTAACAATTATATTTGTATCGATATCTTTGACTGTTGGGTATATGTGGTTAATAAAGTACTCAATACCCTTATTTTGCAGTCCTACAGCGTTTAGCATGCCAGAAGGTGTTTCAGCCATACGTGGATAAGGATTCCCCTGACGTTCACGAAGTGTAGTTCCTTTCACAAATATACCGCCAATTCGCGATAGATCAATGAAGTCTGAATACTCTGTTCCATAACCGAATGTACCCGACGCTGTCATTACAGGATTTTTCAGTTGTAATTTGCCAATATTGATATTTAAATTTGCCATTTCAGCTTTGTAATATTAAAAATAGGACCTTCAGTACATACACACAAATGACCTTCTGTTGTATCAGTCACACAACATAAACATGCACCAAATCCACAAGCCATTGTATTTTCTAACGAGACCTCGCATTCTGCCTTTGTTTTAGACGCATAAGCAGCTACAGCCTTCATCATGGGAGTAGGACCGCAAGTATAAATATAATCGAAATTTGAGGCTTTTAAAAGAGAATGTTGAGTAACGAATCCAGATTCACCATGTGAACCATCTTCTGTTGTCGTAAATACATTTCCGAAGCGTTCAAATTCACAAAGCTGCAATAAATTATCTTTAGAACGACCTCCAAGAAGGAAATTGCATTCATAACCTTCATTTTTAAGGAAAGAACCCCAAAACAGTAATGGTGCAATTCCAACTCCACCGCCAACTAATAAGATCTTTGAGTCCTTATTTCCGGGAAAGCTGAAGGTGTTTCCTAAGGGAACAATTAAATTGAGCGTGTTACCGGTTTTCAATTCACACATTTTTTTGGTCCCATCACCTACAATTTGAATCAATAACCAAAGCTCATTATTTTCATAATCAACGTAATTGATTGAAATAGGACGTCTTAAAAATGTTGTTGGTGAGTCATCTACACGTACTTCTGCAAATTGTCCAGGAAGTATTTCAGGTAGTTTATTAGGAGAAGTAAGAATTAAAAGAGAATATTGATTATTTAGAGCTTCATTCTTCTTTACAATCAAATCGAGTATGAATTTCTTCATTAAAGATATTATATTGTGTATCAATTAAATAAATAAACTGACACAGATAAGAAATAGTGAAAATATTTTATGCAAAATTACATAATTATCTCGATTCAAACAAGCCTTAAAGTGTTAGAATAAACTTTTAGCAAGTACTACAAAATATTTATCGTAGCACTAAATTAAACCGTATTTTATCATTCTTATTTATTTATACAAGCCTACAATTACGATTGAAATTCCTGAAAAGTATTATCCGTATAATAAACTATTATTTTGCGAACAGATTTAGGATTTTGTTCAACATGTGGAATAAAAGGAGTCTGAACAACTTCTTGATGAGTTTGAGCTGGGATTTCTGTTGAAATCAAAGTTTTTTGCTGGAAGGTTGCAAATGTTGAATCAGATTTTTCCTCAATTTTAGTATCAAAACCAACTGATTTAGTGGTACTTTCATCAAAAGTATCGAATAAAGTGGGCGACTGAGATTGCTTTTCTGAACGATACATTGATCCAACGCCCAAAATAAGCCAATCTGAGCTCACTGTGCGGAAGCGATTCAGAATTTTTTTAAGAACATCCAAACTAGGATTATTTCTTCCATTTAATATGTGAGATAGAGTAGAGCCTTGAATGCCTATTTCATTAGCAAATACAGCTGAATTCATTTCTTCATTCAGCATTATCTTTTCAATTCTTTCTTTTTCGTCCATAATACACGATATTTATGTGAAGTGGGTATTATTTATTGTTTTACAAAGATATGTGAATCACTTCACATAAACAAATATTTCACAAAGATAATAATGTACATATGTAAATAAACATCTGTAACATAATTACACCTATATAAAATTATCATTTTAAAACATCTAAAGTTTATATGTCAAGTGTTTATAGCAATAACCTGAAGCATTATATTAATTAAAGTGCTTATCTATACTTTATACGTTATATTACTTGATAATTAGATGTTTAAATTGTATTATTATTAAATCAGTTGTTTAAATCGAATATATTTCACTATTGTATATACCTATATAATCTAATTAAGTATATATATATTATATTATATTGATTTACTGATACTTAATGTGTGTATAATTAAATAAAATAGCAGTTTACATTATTATTATTACATTTGGATATATACGTACTTATGTGAAATATAATTGGGTTTATTTGTAAAACAATAGATCTTATTCTGAATTTACATTTGTATTATATTGAAATATTTTTGTGAATTCAATAAAATAATACAATTGTGAAACATCAAAATATTATTTATTTTTACAATCTAGTGGAAATATATGAATTGAGGATTGAATATGTAATTTTACTATTTTGTAATCCGGGATAAATTCGAACTACCTTTTTTAATAAAATAAATTATTGTTCTTGAATTATTTTTTTACATTCTACCCTATTATAAATGTAAATTTGATTCAAAATTTAGATTGTTTGCATTTGGAAGTGGATAATATAGTCATAACATGATGTATTTCATACAGTTATGTAAAATGGGAGGTCTTTAGAATTCTATATTTAAACTGTTGTGTGAATTAGTACATGATATTTGATTTTAAGGCATAAAAAAAGAGCTCGAAAATAATTTCGAGCTCTTTTTTTAATATCTAATTTTTATATTCAGCTTTCGCTAACGGCTGGCATTATACCAGCCAGTTCCTGATCGACTAAGATACGACCACAATATTCGCAAACAATAATTTTTTTACGAAGGCGTATATCTAATTGACGCTGTGCAGGAATTTTATTAAAACAACCACCACATGCATCACGTTGAACATACACAACAGCTAAGCCATTACGTGCATTTTTACGTATACGTTTAAAAGCTGTTACCAAGCGAGGTTCAATGAGCGATTCAATTTCTTTAGCATGCTCACGAAGTTTTTCTTCTTCTTGTTTTGTTTCAGATACAATTTCATTCAATTCACCTTTCTTTTGTTCTAAATCAAGCTTTCTTTCAGCTAATTGCTCAGCCGAAGTTTTTTGATCAACTAACTTAGTTTCTTTAGCAGCTGTAAATTCGCGAATACGTTTTTCGCACAATTCAATTTCGAGCGTTTGGAATTCGATTTCTTTAGAAAGATTGTCGTATTCACGATTATTTCGAACATTATTCTGTTGTTCTTTATACTTTGCAATTTTCATTGTAGATTCTTCAATCTCAATTTTCTTGCTTGAAATAGTAGCAATAATTTCAGCAATTTCAGATTCAAAATTATCCATACGGGTATTTAAACCGATAATTTCGTCTTCTAAATCCTGTACCTCCAATGGAAGTTCACCGCGTAAAATTTTAATTTCATCTATTTGAGAAACAGCTTTTTGAAGATCATAAAGTGCTCTTAGTTTTTCCTCAACTGTGATTTCTTTTTCTGCTTTTAATTCTGTAGCCATATTGATTACAAATAGTTTATGGGGTTGGTTTTACTGTCTGAAATTTGGACTGCAAATGTAGGTATTTTTTTTGTAATTATCTCATAAAAAATATCTTTTGTGAACTGTTCACTTTCAAAATGTCCAATATCGGCAATTAGAATACGATTTTGAGCGTCAAAAAATTCATGATACTTGAAATCGCCCGAAATATAAACATCTGCATTGGACAAAATAGCATCCAATAAAAATGAACTTCCTGAGCCACCGCACAAAGCAACATGTTTAATTTTTCGTCCCAACAACTTGGTATAACGAATTGAAGGCTGATTAAATATCGTTTTAATCCGATTAAGAAAAGACAATTCATCTTCAGTGACTTCTAATTCTCCAATGATGCCTGCTCCTACCTGATTCCATTCATTTTGCAATGCAATAAAATCGTAAGCAGGTTCTTCGTACGGATGACTTTTAATCAATGCTTCGAGAACATGATTTTTTAAATAATCGGGTAAAATAACTTCTACTTTGATTTCAGGTTCAGAATGTAATTCATCAACATTACCAATAAAAGGGTTTGCACTTTTATTCGCTTTGAAAGTCCCTATACCATCGGAATTGAAACTACAACTATCGTAATTTCCAATTTGCCCAGCACCTGCTTCAAATAAGGCCTGACGTACTCCAAAAGAATGAATACGTGGGACGTATGTGACTAATTTCAGCAAGTAATTTTGTTTAGGTTGAAGAATTCGAATATTTTTCAATCCTATTTTTTCAGCCATTTTTCCACTAACTCCTTGCAAAACATTATCTAAGTTAGTATGTGCAGCGTAAATAGCTATATCATTCTTAATAGCCTGGACCACACAACGCTGAACTTCATTTTGACCGGTAAGTCTTTTTAATGCACTAAAGATCAATGGATGATGCGAAATAATTAAATTGCATTTTTTCTGAATTGCTTCTTTAATCACTTCTTCAGTAATATCTATGCAAACCAGCACTGATGTAACTTCCATCTGTGAGTCACCCACTAAAAGTCCGGCGTTGTCATAGTTTTCCTGTAATGCCAACGGAGCCACTTTCTCAATAAGTTCACAAATAGATTTTACAATCATATAGATTTAATTTTCAATTGTTTAATTCACAACTGCCAATTATAATGCTGCTTCAGTTTCTTTAATTTCTTCAGTCACAAATTCAGTAATTTGTGCGGTAATCAAAATATTATACCATGAAATTAATTTGCGAATATCACTAGGATAAACCCGATCCCGATCATATTCAGGTAAAACTTCACCCATATATTTGCGAAGTTTATCATTATCAGCTTTTGAGTCGATAGAACATACACCACCATTTTCTTTGGTTTTCACACTTTCAAGTACTTGGCCAAGTGGAACTTCTTCTGTTTCTGTAAAAATAGCAATATCACCAAGCGATACCATTTTATCTTTTGTATATGCCGGCATACGTTTTCCATCAATCAACGATTCAACAATCAACATGTTTTTACCTTGAGAAACAAGTTTAAAAAGTCCGGGTTTTCCTGTTAAGGACAAAATTTCTTTCAACATAATTATTTCTTATTTTAATTACTAAGCGACAAATATAACAACAATTGCCGATTTTTCAAATCCTTATTATCAATTATTAATTATAAACTGACTTAATTCTTTTAATTTAATTCTACCCTCATAAATTGCTTTTCCAGTAATAACGGCTGGAACAGCAGCTTCATGAAGCAACTCGATATCAAGCATGGAACTAACTCCACCACTGGCAATTAGATACATTTCGGGTTGTGCTTTAAGCATTTTTTTATAAAGCTCAATTGCAGGACCTTGCAACATTCCGTCTTTGCTGATATCTGTACAAATCACTTTACTGATTCCAAGTTTCAAATAGTTTTTTACAAAGTCGATTAAATCTAAATCAGTCGTTTCCAACCATCCACCAACAGCAATTTTTTCATTTTTTACATCGGCTCCTAAAATAATTTTTTCTCCACCAAATTTGGTAATCCATGAGGAAAAAACGTCTGGATTTTTAACGGCTATACTCCCACCCGTTATCATGCTGGCACCACACTCAAAAGCAATACGCAAGTCATCGTCCGACTTCAAACCACCTCCAAAATCAACAATCAAATCTGTAGAAGAAGTGATCATTTCCAAAATCTGATGATTCACAATATGATGAGCCTTGGCTCCATCCAAATCTACCAAATGTAAACGTCGAATACCAGCATCGGCAAACATTTTGGCAACTTCGAGTGGGTTCTCATTATAAACTATTTTCTGAGCATAATCGCCTTGGGAAAGACGAACACATTTACCATCTATTAAATCGATGGCAGGAATAATTTCTATCACTAAGTCTATTTTTTGTTATTATTTAGCATTAAAGCTCAACAAAAGTACTAAAAAAGCAAGATAATGGCAAATTGAATTTTTAGATGAAAAAGAATCAGCACTTTATGTACTGCTTTAAAATGCATTATACTTAATGTTCCCCAATAATTTGGAATATCATTAATTCGTAAAATAAAATTGAATACTTTTGTAAAATATTAAAGGCAATTATCAAGATATTATGGGATTAGATTTTTCGGAAACGATTAAAATTATACCGGCAGCAATAATCGGGCTGACAGTTCATGAGTTTGCTCATGCTTTTGCTGCATACAAATTAGGCGATGATACTGCAAAAGCCGATGGAAGATTAACGTTGAATCCTTTGAAACATATTGACTGGATGGGATTTTTCTTAATTGTTATTGCCGGATTTGGTTGGGCTAAACCGGTGACATTCAATCCAAATAATCTAAAAAACAAACACCGTGATGAGATAATAATTTCTTTAGCAGGTCCATTTTCGAATTTTATTTTGGCTATACTTTTCCTGGTATTAGCACGCTTACTTTTCTTTGCCGATTTTTTTCATGCTACTACATTGGGGCTCGAAGTAATTAATTTATTTGTAATCTGGGGAATAATTAATTTCAGTTTGTTTATTTTTAATTTAATTCCACTGCCTCCACTTGATGGCTCACATTTATATCTAACTTTCTTAAAAGACATTCATCCAAAGTTGATGATGAATTTATACAAATATGGAACGCTTGTCCTTTTTGCAATAATAATTGCTGAGAATCAATTCAATATTAACATACTTCATCTCACGGAACTGGTGAACAGCATTAGTGCGTATATTATTCAACTACTGCAATTTAATTAAAACATTCCATCTAATTTTTTATTCAAAATCATCAATCGTACTTTTAATTATTTCAATGCATTCTCTCAATTGAATTTCAGTAATTACCAAAGGAGGTGCAAAGCGAATAATATTGGTATGAGTTGGTTTGGCAAGTAATCCGTTTTTCAGCAATTTCAAACAAATATCCCAAGACCGATTTTCATATCCTTCATTATTGATAACCAAGGCATTTAGTAAGCCTTTTCCACGAATAAAAGATGCTATTTGGGATGTTTTACAAAAAATTTCCATTTCTGTCCTGAAAATTTTCCCTAAAACAAAAGCATTTTCAGCCAGTTTTTCATCGTTTATAACTTCCAACGCAGAAATAGCAACCGCTGCTGCAATGGGGTTCCCACCAAAAGTAGAACCATGCTGGCCGGGTTGAAAAACTTCCATAATTTCATTACCTGACAAAACGGCCGAAACAGGATAGACTCCACCCGACAATGCTTTTCCAAGTATCAAAATATCAGGATGAACATCTTCGTAATCGCAAGCCAGTAATTTTCCGGTGCGTGCAATTCCTGTTTGAACTTCATCGGCAATGAAGAGTACATTGTGCTGATGACAAAGATTATAGCATCTTTTAAGATAACCATCATCAGGAACAAAGGCTCCAGCTTCACCCTGAATAGGTTCAACCAAAAAACCGGCAATAACTGGATTTTCAATCAGCACTTTTTCAAGTGCATCGACGTCGTTATATGGAATTACAATAAAACCGGGAGTGTACGGTCCATAATTATTATAGGCATCCGGATCAACTGAAAAGGAAATTATTGTAGTAGTTCTTCCGTGAAAGTTATTTTCACAGACTACTATTTGAGCAGAATTATGAGGTAAACCTTTTTTTTCGTACGCCCATTTTCGGCAAAGTTTGATGGCAGTCTCTACAGCTTCGGCACCTGTATTCATGGGCAGAACTTTTTCATAACCAAAGTACTCCGTTACATATTTTTCATATTTCCCCAGCTGACTATTGTAAAAAGCACGAGAAGTAAGAGTTAACTTTGAAGCCTGCACTACAAGCGTATTAATAATTTTAGGATGACAATGACCTTGATTCACTGCAGAATATGCCGAAAGAAAGTCGTAATACTTTTTTCCATCCACATCCCATACAAATACACCTTCACCTCGCTCAAGCACAACCGGAAGCGGATGATAATTATGTGCACCGTATTTGTTTTCGAGCTCCATTAGCTCTGAAGCGGTAAGTTCTATGTTACTCATTTTATTATAAATCTATCTGATTATTGATTAAAAAATTTCTGCCAACATACACCTTACACTACCACCTCCAACTTTTTCGATAGTAGGAATTGGAATAACAATTAGTTCATTATAAGACTTCAATTGCTTAATTTGATGTTCATTTAATGAATCGAAAGCAGTTTGTGACATGACCAAAAAACGTTTTCCTTCTTTGGTTTCAACTTGCAACACATTCGCTGCAAAGTTATGCATTTGCTGTTCTGAAATAGCAATAATTTCTTTATCGGTTTTTTCTAATGAATGAATTACCACTTTTCGTTCAACTAAGTTTTCGATAGAATCCAGACATATTACAGCATATTCATCACATATACTTAACATTACATTTGTATGATATACCGGGAATCGTTTGTTCTCAACAATTTGATTTGCGACAAAATAAACCGGTTCGTATTCAAATACTTTGCAAAATTGCAAAAATAAAGATTTATGAGTCCGTTCAGATAAAGCTGCATAAGCAATTTTATTTACCCTGTCGAGAACCATGCTTCCGGTTCCTTCCAAAAATAAATTTTGTTTTTCCCAAAAAGTAAAATCATCTACATTATTGATTAGTGTTCCCTGATCATTAATTAGTTGCAGAATATCCTCACGTCGTTCCTGACGACGATTTTCAGCAAACATGGGATACAAAACCGCTTGACCACCAATGTGAAACGAAATCCAGTTATTTGGAAAAATTGAATCGGGAGTGTTAGGTTCCAGCGTGTCTTTAACTACAAGTACATTTAGCCCTTTCGATTGCAATATAGTCACCATATTTTTAAATTCGGATAAGGCATTTGATTGAATTTCAGCATCAGTGAAATCAGTTTGTTGCTGAAAATAATTATTTACAGCAGTTTGAATGTTGAACCCAAAAGCCACAGGTTCAATCATCAATATAGTGTTAGTTGTTTGTTTAAATCCTCCATCCGCTGTAATGGGCTTTTGAGGAATAAGATTATTGATATTCATATAAATTGATCATATTAAGTTATTATACCGGGTATTGAAATTCAACGTAAATTAATTCTACCAATAAAGAATTTCTAATTATCCCTCACCAAAGGCAAAGTGGAGCAACGCAATAATCCGCCCATTTTTGAGATTTCATAATACGGAACCCGTTCTACAGTCAAACCCCAGACATTTTCCAAATGTTCATTTAAGCGCGTAAATCGGTGCTCGGATACAACTACAGTGGGTGAAATTGAAAATATATTGCTATTCATGTAATACATTTCTTGTTGTGTGATTTCAAATACATTTTCTTTTCCAAACATTTCCACTAACATATGATAATCATTTTCATTTCTGAATCCGTCTTTATAGATAATCACTTTTCCGTTTCCCACAGGCATAAATGCACAATCCAAATGTAATACACACAGATATGGATCTGTGTTATGTTTCTTTAATTCCAGCGGAATCAAGTTTTTTTCAGGAAAAAGTTCCTTCAAAAAATTGAAAGCATATAAATTAGTACGGGCAGTTTTTAATTGTGGATAATCTGCACCTGTATAGAGTCCAACAAAAACAATATCATTAAACAACACTACATCACCACCTTCTACATGTGCTTTTTCGGGAAGATTGTAAATTTTATTAAAGCCAACCTGATCATAAATAACTTCATAAGCCTCTTTTTCATCTTCCCGGTCGGGAATGATATTGGAGTTGATAATTTTATCGTCAATCACAAAAGCCACATCGCGTGCAAAAACCTGATTACAATTTTCAAGTGTCCACGGACGAAAAACCTGTACATCATATTTCAACAAAACTCTCTCGAATGCACTCATTTCTTTAAAAATTGCTTCTTCGGTTGGGTATACTCCTTTCAAAACCGATTCGTACGATTTGGCATCGAAGGTTTTATCAAGTGTCGGAACTGCTCCTATTGAGCCGGGTTGCCCCAAAGCAACAGCTTTCAGCGTGGAAGTTTCGTTTTTTACGTTCAAATGCATTGTTGCGTTTTTTTTTCAGAAAGATATAACTTGCTGTTTATTTTTAAAACAGGAATTGGCAAAAAATGTTTAATTATTGAATAATTATTTATTTTCAAAGGTCTATTTCATTGAATCAATCTGAAAACAAAATTATTTATTAGATAAATTTAATTAGATATTGTAAAACGAAGTGAGTATTTTTGCATCAAATTCAACTTGATTTCAAAATGAGCCAACATACTTCCATAGGCCTTTACCTATCAAACACTTCCAATAAATATCTTATCATAGAGCAAATTATGACGAATCATTTTTTGCCGGAACACATTGATTTGAGTACTTTAAAAGGAGTGTTACATTCCACAAAAACAATTAATCGTTTTGTAGAAGAGGAATTGCGTCATGACCGATTTCTGATACAAACTGCCGAAAATTCCAGTCTTGGTTCCATGTCAAGCGGGCAGCAGAAAAAAGCATTACTCGATTATTTGATTGCACAAAAGCCTCAATACATGGTGCTTGATGATGTATACAGCAATATTGACAAAGCAACTCAAGAGGCAATAACCCTGACACTAGCACAATTGGCCAAAACCACTTTGCTGATTCAACTCTTTTTCCGTAAACGTGATATGTTGCCTTGCATTGACACAGTTTACACTGTGGATGAAAACAATAAAATTGTATCAAAACAAGATGTAGCTTCTTTTCAGGTTCCCAACGTTTCGGAAGAACAGAAGCCACATCAATTCATTATCCCTAAAGATTATAACGGACAACACATTGATATCAATCCACTCATCCAACTGAATTCGGTTTCGGTGCGGTATGTGGAAAAGCCGGTGCTTGATAAAATAAACTGGACCATTCAGCAAGGTGAGTTTTGGCAATTGGTTGGACCTAATGGCTCAGGGAAAAGCACTTTACTGTCCATTATTATCGGTGATAATCCACGTGGATACGGTCAGGATATGATTCTTTTTGGGAAAAGGAAAGGTTCAGGAGAAACCATTTGGGATATAAAAAGGCAGATTGGATACTTTACACCGGCCATGATTGATCAATTTAAGCATGACGATTCGGTAGAAAATATGATTATTTCGGGGTTGGTAGATTCGGTAGGATTATACAGCAAACCTACTGATATGCAAAAAGATATTGCCAAATTATGGATTAATATGTTAGGTGATTCATTTCGAAATAAATCATTCCAAAGTTTATCCATTGGTCAGCAACGCATGGTGATGGTGGCCAGAGCCATGGTGAAACATCCGCCTTTGCTTATTCTGGATGAACCAACCATAGAACTCGACGACGAGAACAGCCGCTTGTTTATAGATATGGTGAATGCCATAGCAGCTGAAAAGAAAATAGCCATTCTTTACGTTTCTCATCGTGATGAATCCGACTTGAAACCCGAAATGATTTTTGAATTGATTCCGGGGGCTGAAGGTTCAATAGGTGTAGTTAAATAACTTTTAAACAGTTTAGAACTTCTGAGAATATAAAGCTTAAATTAAAAACAAAAGGTCGAAAAGAATAATTCTTTCTGACCTTTTGCTTTTAATAGCTTTATTGAAAAGCTTATTCCGATACTTCAATTTTTAAAATTTTATCACCTGCACGAATAGCATCAATCACCTCCAACCCTTCAACTACCTTACCAAAGCAAGTGTGTTGACGATCTAAATGAGAAGTATTATTCCGTGAATGACAGATAAAGAACTGTGAACCACCTGTGTTACGACCAGCATGTGCCATAGACAACACACCTCTGTCGTGATACTGATTACCTCCATCCAATTCACAAGGAATAGTATAACCGGGACCACCTGCACCAGTACCTTTAGGACATCCGCCCTGAATAACAAAATCAGGAATAACGCGGTGGAAAGTTAATCCATTGTAGAAGCCACTTTCTGCCAGTTTAATAAAGTTTGCCACTGTTCCGGGAGCATCTTTCTCGAAAAACTCAACCTGCATCTCCCCTTTTTCGGTAATAATTTTTGCCGTTTTCATTCTTATGTATTTATAATTGTTTTTGTTATTTCAGGTTGCAAAGTTCGTGATGTTTTTCGTTATTTCCAAATCTGAACAGTCATATTCAGTTTATTTAATTACAATACAGAGAATTGGAACAAAAACAACACCCGAACTAATACCTTTCTGACACAGTTTATTGAATAGCCCCACCTTATTCCAGAATGCTGATATTATCCGACCGATGTTAGTTGATATCCAATCTATGTCAGTTGACATCCAACAGATGTCAATTGATATCCAATCTATGTCAGTTAATATCCAACCGATGTTAGTTGACATCCAAACTATGTCAATTGATATCCAACCTATGTCAATTGACATAGAACAAAAAGCAACTAACATAGAACCAATATCAATTGACATAGAACGAGACTGTTCATGAAACTGTGTCAGAAAGGATAATTAATTGATATTCCATCTTTGTTTAAAAATAATAATAAATTGTGCCTTAATTTGCTTCCAACAAGCACTAATTTTAATTATTTTTGCTGCCATTATTACAAGAACATAAATCAATATGAAACGAGAACAGTATATTCCATTTGATAAGGAATTCTTACTTGAACAACAACTGGCAGAATACACTGTAGATAATAAGGAGGTAGAAGATTTCAAAAAGCTATTCGATATCCTCGAACATTATTTTCACTACGAATCATTTGACCTTACCCGCAAATTAAAAAAGAATTATGCGTTATTCGACCCTGATTTACATGCACAAGAGCGGGTTGGATTTATTGGTAAAAGTGATTTAGCCATTTTCAAAGAAACTCTTCTTAAAACTCTTGATCGGGGTAAGTATAGCCTTGTTGAGCAAGAAACGCTTGACCAAGCCTTAACAAATTCCGATTTGATTGGTTTAATTCTGGCTATTGATTTCCAAGCGTTTAAAGATTATGGATTGTACGTTCGTGGTCATCATAAAACAACTGAAAAGGTTCCTAAATTTTTTTTTTTGAAAAAACAAATAGAGATTGAATACTATGACCGAGTGATGATTTATCTTAATTACAAAGATGCTGATTACTTTGAAGAAAAGAAGGTTCGTTTAGATAAAATGCCGATTGATCCGGGTTGCATAATACTAAAAGTATTCAAACGAGTTCCGGTAAACGACCTCGAAACGGTATTCCCCAATGCAATTCCGAAAATGTCAACTACCGACAAACTGTTATTTTGGGTACCAGGCATTGGTGGTGGCATTTCATTATTAAGTACCAAAGTAATTCCCGCATTGATAGGAATGTATTGGGCTTACAAATCGGGCGAAGCATTAGACCTGTTAAATAGCAAAACCTCGCTTAATCATGGTTTAATAGCACTTGGAGTATTGGGCGCCTACTTATTTCGTCAATATAGCAGCTTTGTAAACAAGAAAATAAGATATTCAAAAATGCTTTCCGATAGTCTTTACTTTAAGAATGTAGGAAATAATAGCGGAGCATTTTATTCATTACTAAACTCTTCTGAAGAAGAAGAGTTTAAGGAAACTATCCTGGCTTACGCATTTTTAAATAGAAGTAAGACCCCACTAACTGCAGAAGAACTCGATAATCAAATTGAGTCCTGGTTTAAAGCAAAGCTAAATACAGACCTTGATTTTGATGTAGAAGATGCGCTGTTTAAACTAAAAAACATCGGTCTGGGTATCGAAACGAATGGAAAATGGGAAGTTATTCCTATTAAAAAAGCACTCATCAGAATAGATGAATTGTGGGATGGAATTTTTGAATATAATAACACAACCTCTACAATAAACAATTAATGGCAATATATATTTAGCTTCGTAGAGGCAATATTGTATTGATATTAATCGGGGTACGACTTGGAGTCATACTACGATTAAATTATAAAGAATGTCTTAGTTCAAGAACAACTTCATATCATCATCCACACTTCCAACCTTAATACGAAATTTTACTCTCGGGTTTTAGCTTCTGTTTCAAAAACAGAGTTAATCCTAACGCTATAAAAACAACAACCATGCTGAATGGAAAAATCCACTTCATACCAGCCGATTCTGCTACCAGCCCCACTAAAGGCCCTGTAATTCCAAGTGAAATATCAATAAACAAACCGTAGGCAGCCAGAGCAGAGCCTTTGTTGGAAGACGAAAACATTTTCACCGCCTCCACACCTAAAGCAGGAAAAACAAGTGAAAAACCTAAGCCGGTAACGCCTGCACCAATAACTGCAAACCAGACACTTGCAGGTATAGAAATAATGGCAAGTCCGATAATTTCGGCTATAAAACAGGCTATACACACGATAACTCCACCATGCTTTTTTATTGAATTGCTAAAAATAAGTCGCGCCAAAATAAACGTAATTCCGAACACGGTAAGGCTAAACTCACCATTGCTCCAATGCATATAATCGTAATATAAGGTAATAAATGAAGATATTGAACCAAAACCAATACCACCTAACGCCAAACAAATACCAAATGGAAGTACTTTTTTCAGGACTTTGAAAAATGGCTGTGGATTTTCGATTGCCATAGATTTCAATGCCTTTTTTCGTTTTGATAGAAAAAACCCGATTAAAGAAAAACAAACAATAAGCACGGCAACACCTTCAATTCCCACGTATTTTTGCAGAAACACACCCAACGGAGCACCAACAGCCATACCACCATAACTGGCAATACCATTGAACGAAATAGCCGTTCCAGTGTGCTGATCACCAACTTCGAGCATGGCCCAGTTGATAGGACTGGCCCCAATCATACCTTCGCCACAACCAGCAATTAATCTGGTAACTACCAATACCGAAAGACACAAAAGCGGACTAAATCTTGTCTCGCTAGCAACAAACAGCAACACACCGCTCAACATAAAGCAAGTCATACTGATAAGAGTCGCGGGTTTAGGTCCTTTTTTATCAACAATTTTACCACCATAACCCCGCATCGAAAAGGTAGTAAGATACTGAAGGCTGATAATGACCCCTGCTACAATAGCATTGAATCCCAAAGTTTTAGTGATAAATATAGGCAATATAGCTAAAGGCAAACCTATATTGACATAACCCAAAAATGTCAGAAATACGTATCCTACAATCTTTCGGTTAATTTTATTTGGAACAGGTTTGCGAATTATTTCATCCATCCTGAATTGTTTAAATTATGGACAAAAGTACTTCTTTTCTTTTGAAATGTGTTTTTAAACACATTTCAAAAGAAAAGAGACCTACAACTTTGGGAATAGAAACTGCTGTTTGGTTTCAGTATCTTTAGGAAGTAAACTGGTGTTTAATCGATGTTACAAACCCCCTCAAACACTAAGCCAGAGAGGGTTTATTAAAAAATGAAATAGGTTACTTCAACTTAATTCAAGAACAACTTCATGTCTTCATCTACACTTCCGATTGGTGCAATTCCAAAGTTCTCAACAAGTACTTTGGCCACGTTTGGTGAAAGGAAAGCAGGCAATGTTGGGCCGAGGTGAATGTTCTTCACACCCAGACTAAGCAATGCTAGCAATACAATCACTGCTTTTTGTTCGTACCAGGCAATGTTATATGCTATTGGCAACTCATTTACGTCGCTTGTTTCAAAAATTTCTTTCAATTTCAGCGCTATCACTACCAATGAATAACTGTCGTTGCATTGTCCTGCATCCAGCACACGTGGGATGCCACCTATGTCGCCCAATGGCAATTTATTGTAACGGTATTTGGCACAACCGGCAGTTAGAATCACAGTGTCGGTTGGTAATTGTTGAGCAAAGTCAGTATAATAACTACGGTCTTTCATACGTCCATCGCAACCAGTTATAACAAAGAATTTACGTATAGCACCAGATTTTACAGCATCAACGACCTTGTCGGCCAAAGCAAATACCTGAGCATGAGCAAAGCCACCTACTATCTCACCTGTTTCAATTTCGGTTGGAGCTGCAAATGTTTTAGAATGTGCGATCATAGCTGAGAAGTCTTTCGGTTTCCCATCTTCGCGATCGGCAATATGTTTGAATGCCGAGCAACCCGAAGCTCCTGTAGTATAAACACGGTCTACATAAGTAGCTGATTTACGAGGCGGAACAATGCAGTTAGTAGTGAACAGCACCACACCATTGAACGTTTCAAAATCAGTTACCTGACTCCACCATGCACCACCATAGTTACCTACAAAGTGTTTGTATTTTTTGAAAGCAGGATAGTAATTTGCTGGAAGCATTTCGCTGTGTGTATACACGTCAACACCCGTTCCTTCGGTTTGTTTTAGCAATTCTTCCATATCTTTTAAGTCATGGCAGCTAATCAAGATTCCCGGATTATTTTTTACACCAAGACTCACTGTTGTAATTTCAGGATTTCCATATGCAGTAGTGTTTGCTTTATCAAGCAATGCCATAACCTGCACACCCATTTTACCTGTTTCAAGTACCAAAGCAGTAAGTTCGTCGCCTGTCAAGTTATCGTCGGTAGTAGCAGCCAAAGCGCGTTGCATAAATGCATCAATTTCAGTATCTATAGAGCCTAAGTTGAAAGCATGCTCGCCATAAGCTGCTATTCCTTTCAAACCATAAATAGTCAACTCACGCAAGGAACGTACATCTTCATTTTCGGTAGCCAAAACACCGACTGATTTGGCTTTTTCTTCCATTTCTTTAGCGTCATCAGTTTTCCAGGTCAAACAGTCGCAAGCAAAAACAGGCACTTCGCCCCCATTGGCAATCAGCATATCTCTTGCTTTTTCGCGCAATTCAAATCCTTCTTTAATTTTGGCTACAAAACGATCGTAATCGAAATTGGCATTGGTAATGGTCATAAACAAACTGTCGGTAACGAGTTTGTTTACTTCCGGCATTTCAATATTCAACGCACGTAACCGTATTGTGTATTGAGAGATGCCTTTTAATTGGTAAATAATTAAATCCTGAAGTCCGGATACTTCCGGAGTTTTTCCACATACTCCAACCAGCGTACATCCTGTACCTTTCGAAGCTTCCTGACATTGATAACAAAACATGTTAGTTTCCATTCTTTTTAAATTTATTTGTTAGCTCTTGCGAGCATTTTATGTTGAGTAATAATTGAATTATTTGCAAAAAAAACAAAATGAATTCCCTAAACGGTTATATGAACCGTTTCATCTATATCACAATCTATAATACTAAATTATTGATTGTGAGGTTGAAAATTATGAATTATGATTGACCCCTTTAGGGGTTAGGGGTTCTTACATCCACTCTTCTTTTAATATATCACCACGGGTACCGATAACAATAAGTTTCAGAGGGATTTTACGACCAGATTCGGCTACTGCTTTGTTTGCCAACTGAAGTAACCCGCCACAGCAAGGCACTTCCATAATAATAACAGTAAGTGTATTGATTGACGATAATTGAATCATGTAATTAAGCTTTTCTACATAGGATTCTTTGTTGGAATCGAGCTTTGGACAAGCAATAGCAAGAATTTTACCTACTAGGAAACGGTTATGAAAATCGGCAAAACTAAAAGCTACACAATCTGCGGCAAGTACTACATCAGCTGCTTTAAAATATCCTGCTTGCGGGTTTAATAAATGTAGCTGCACGGGCCATTGGCGAAGTTGTGAGGCACTGGTTGAAGCTTCAGGAGTAGCCATTTTGAATGAAGGTGTTGCAGCAGCTGGAGCAAAAGACATCTCACGGCTTCCGGGACATCCAGCACCCTGATTCAGTTGGGGAACTGCTACAGGTTTTGAAGCACATCCTGTACCATTGTGATTATGAACCTGGGCAAAATCAATTAGAATATCGTTGGTCCGTAAGTAACTTACACCTTGTTTCAGATATTCCACTTCGCCATGCTCTTTCAGGTGTTTCAAGTGTGCGATAAGCGTATTCTCGCCTTTTGGTATCATGCGCCCGATGGTTGCAATTTCATCATAAGGCTCTGCTTCGCGCTCTTCGAGAGTGATTGCTCCAACCGGACAATCGCCGATACAAGCACCCAATCCGTCGCAGAATAACTCACTAACCATACGGGCTTTGCCATCTATCATTTGAAGTGCACCTTCATGGCAACCACTTACGCAAGCCTCGCAACCATTGCAAAGTGCTTCGTCTATTTTTATTATTGTTCTTTTCATTTTTTACTCGTTTTACTTGTGATATTTACTTCGTGATATTTGTTCGCTGCGCTTACGATATTTTACTCACTTCGTTCGTGTTATTAGCCAATAGCGTTATTATTTCGGCGAAGCCTAATAACAATTAATATCAGCGAAGCGAATATCACCTAAAGGAATATCAGCGGTGCGCAATTACTTAATCATAATCAGCATCATTTTAAATTTTTCTACTGCCATTACTGCATGAGGAATATTGGCCGGCATAATGATGCTTTCGCCGGTTACTAACAAATGAGATATTTTGTCGATGACAATTTCAGCTGAGCCATCCAGTATTTGAACAATCGCATCGAAAGGTGCAGTATGTTCGCTAAGCATTTCGCCTTTATCAAATGCAAACAACGTTACATTACCTTTACCGTTTCTAAGCAAGATTTTACTAACCACAGAACCTTCTGCATAAGTAACGCTTTCATTGAAATTGAATTTTTGAGCTTTTGGAAAACCTTTATTTTCCTTATTGAATGTGTAATCAGTCATGATATCGAGTTGTTATATTAATTCTGCTGCAAAAGTACTGCAGTAAAAACAATAAAAGTGTAACAAATGTTACACCTTTCAATTTAGTTTGTACTTTTGCCCGTAATTTGAAAAATACAGGAAAGATGAAAAAGGTTGAAATTGATAATCAGGAGCAATTTCTATTGGATTTAAAATATAATATTAAAGCCTACCAGAAGAATGAAGTCATTGTTCGTCAGGGTGATGCATGTGATGCATTATATATGCTTACGCTGGGTTCGGTGAAGACCGAAATGATTACCGAAAATGGAAGTTTACTGGGTATAGAAATTATTCAAGCTCCTCGCCCACTGGCTCCTGCATTTCTATTTTCGGACAATAATCATTTTCCGGTAGAAGTAACTGCCATGGAAGAAGTGGAGATTATGAAAATTCCAAAGGATGAAATCATGCGGCTAATGATGACTAATCCCGACTTTATGAAACAGTTCCTGACACATAATTCCAACCGAACTCAATTTTTGACTAATCGGTTACAGTTGCTCTCCATTAAAACCATAAAAGGAAAATTGGCTCATTTTCTTCTTGAAAATTCTACCGGCGATGGAAAACCCTTTGAAATCAACCGCAATCAAACCGAACTGGCGGATTTTTTTTGTGTAGCCCGGCCTTCATTGGCTCGCAGTTTATCTGAAATGGTACAGGATGGAATTATCACCATCAATAAAAAAGAATATACCATCCTGAATTCAAGAGTATTGAGAGACTTATTGGTATAAAATCAGTAAATGGAAATTTTCACTGATGAGAAATTATTTCATGCTTATTTCAGTTTGTAAAAGAGATAGATACATTCTTTTTTTAGTAACTAATGCTTACCTTGCCGAAAAATAAAATGTAAACTTAGGTTTTCATTTCAAAAAAAAGCACTACTTTTGCATCGCTTTGGTTTTAGTTATCGATGTCTCGATAACTAAATTAAAAGGGAAACAGGTGTAATTCCTGTACAGTCCCGCTGCTGTAAGCTCCAATAACGTTTTGAACAACACTTTTGCCACTGATTATTTCGGGAAGGCGTTCAAATTCGGGAGTAAGTCAGAAGACCTGCCAAGACATAAAAAAAATTTCAGAAGCTTTCGAGGAAAAAGCGACGAATCACCAGCAAAAAAAGTTATCATTTTGCATTTGTGAGGTCAATTTCGGGAGCTATTTGAACGGTTTATTCATCGTCAAATAGTTATTGTTGTGTCAAAAAAATGTTATTCCAATTTTCAATTTCTACGTAGCATCGTGCTATTTAATGTTTTAATTTTCAGCCTATCCGTTTTCTCGGAAGAACTGAAAACTGATAGCTTGCATCGTAAAAATTTGGGTGAAGTAATTGTCAATGGTCAACAATTACAAATTTCACGAGCCTCAATGCCTCTTCAAATTATTTCAGGGAGTGAACTTGATAAACTAAATGCTTCTAATGTTTCGGATATTGCAAAATATTTCTCAGGAGTAACGGTTAAAGATTATGGCGGTATTGGCGGCATGAAAACTGTTTCACTTCGTGGAATGGGTGCACAATATACCGGTGTAAGTTACGATGGCATGATAATGAGCGATATTCAATCCGGACAAATTGATTTAGGACGTTTCTCACTCGGTAGTATCTCCGGAATTGAGTTAAGCAACGGTCAACCAAATGATATTTTTCAGACTGCCCGTGCATTCTCTTCGGGAGGATTGCTAAACTTATCAAGTATTTTACCAGATAACAATGAAAATCAAAATATTACAGGTAAAATCTCTTTTATAACAGGTTCATTTGGATTAATAAATCCAAACTTATTTCTTGGAAAAAATTTTGGTAGAAAATTATATATGAACATTTCTACTGATGCACTTACTGCAAATGGTAAATATAAATTCACACAGTATTACGGATCAAAAGACAATATTTCAGAAGTTCTGACCCGGACAAATTGCGATATTCAATCCATTCGTACTGAAATGAATATACATTACAACCTACATGACAAAGAAAATATCTCTTTAAAAATCAATTACTTTGGATCAGAACGTGGTTTACCAGATGGAATCACATTCTACAATAGTTACAATACAGAAAGGTTATGGGACAGAAATCTGCTCTCTCAAATTCATTATGAAAATAAAGTCTCTCAGAAATTTCAGTATCAGCTTTTTGGAAAATATAACAGCGCATATAACAAATACAATGATACTGATCCAAAATACACAAATGGCCTGTTGAATGAGGAATACATTCAAAAAGAGTATTACCTATCATCCTGTTTTTTGCTTCACCCATTAGAACCTTTGTTTCTTTCTGCTTCTGCTGACTGGTGGTACAATGATTTGAATATTGTGTCAAATTCTACTTTTGAAAATTTCGCATATCCTACCCGTAACACTGGTTTAATAAACTTTGCCTCTAAATACGTCAATGATAAACTGACCTTATCGGGTAATTTACTTTACACCTTGACACGTGAAAGAGTTCAAAGTGGTATGGCCTCTCCAGATAGGGATAAACTCTCACCAACTTTAAGTTTATCGTACAAATTACTAGACGATAAAGACTTAAGAATAAGGGCATTTTATAAAAATATTTATCGTTTACCAACTTTCAATGATTTATATTATCAAGATCTCGGTAATCATAATCTTCGTCCAGAAGATGCTAATCAATTTAATGTTGGATTTACATATTTAGAAACCGGAATTCCATTTTTGTCAAATTTTTTAGTAAGTGTTGATGGTTACTATAATCGGGTTAAAGATAAAATAATTGCTGTACCAAAAGACTTATTTCATTGGACTATGACTAATAAAGGTATTGTAGACATTATTGGAGTTGACATTAATATAAAGACAGGAATTCATCTTGCAAAATCAGAACATATAAATATTTTAGGAAACTACAGTTACAATAAGTCGACCGATATAACACCCCTTAGTGCAAATTATGGAGAGCAAATACCTTACACTCCTTTTTATTCAGGTTCAGGATCAATATCTTATCAACATAAAAGTTGGGAAGCAGGATATAATATTTTATACTCCGGATTAAGATGGTCGGGACAAAATATCACAGCAAATAAAATAGATGCATATATGATTCATTCGGTTTTTGTTACCGGCATTTACAAACAATACAGCCTGAAAGCTGAGTTAATTAATTTACTGAATACCCAATACGAAGTTGTCAAGTTTTATCCAATGCCCGGATTAAATTTTAGAATCACTTTAAGTATGAAAATATAAAATGATAATAATCAACATATTAATTTAATTATAATTTATGAAAACAAACAAAATCTTCTCTTATTTTTCTCTGACTTTATTGGCAGTTTCAATCCTAACATCTTGCGATCCTAAAGATACAACAGTAGAAGTTCCAACAATCAGTACTGGTGCTTATGTATTAAATCAAGGATCTTACAAAGCGAATAATGCTTCAATGACTTATTATAATTTAACAACATCAACATCAACACAAGATGTTTTCACTGCAGCAAATAATCGTGGTTTAGGTGATACGGGTCAAGACATAATTAAATATGGTTCTAAACTTTATATTGCAGTATATAAATCAAGCTTAGTGGAAGTTGTTGATGCAAAAACAAGTATTTCACTAAAATCAATACCGATGGTAACAGGTACAACTCCAAGTTCACCTCGCTCATTGGCTGCTGCAAATGGTAAAGTTTACGTTACACTTTATGATGGACATGTAGCTCAAATAGATACAACAACCTATGCGATAGAAAAAACTATAGCTATCGGAAGTAATCCTGAAGGATGTGCAATAGTGAATAATAAATTGTACGTGGCAAATTCAGGGGGAATGGCTTTGAAAAGTGATAGCACGATTTCCGTAATAAATCTTTCAACTTTCACCGAAGAGTTACCCAGAATTAAAGTTGTAATTAATCCGGTAGTATTAAAAGCAGATAGTTATGGTGATATATATGTAATTTCGATAGGAAATTATTATAATATCCCCTATACTTTTCAACGAATTAACACTAGTACTAAAGTCGTAACTGCTATTCCAGAGGTGAAAGCATATAACATGGCCATTGATGGTGACAATGCTTATATCTACTATTATAATTACGATGCAAATTATAACATTATTGATAAAACATACACCATTTATGACGTCAAAAACGAAAAAATATTGAAATCTAACTTTATTGCTACGGATGCATTAGCAAATGTTCCCTATAGTATTGATGTAAATCCTGCTACTAAAGATATATATATTGGAGAAACAGATTACACAAATACAGGCAAAATGTATTGTTTTGGATCTGATGGCACACTTAAATTCACATTTCCAACAGGTTCAAATCCTGTAAAAACTATCTTTATCACTAACAAATAAAAAACAAGCATTCATTCTAAGCAAAAAAAATGCATTGTATGGAATAACTGAAACTAAAATGCTGCCATATTTTAAGTTCAGTTATTCCTTTATTTTTTAATCATCTATTCTAATTATTATGAAAGGATATATCCATGTTTATACCGGAAATGGAAAAGGAAAAACCACTGCAGCCTTAGGATTGGCCTTGCGGGCAACCGGAGCCGGAAAAAAGGTATATATTGCCCAGTATGCCAAGGGCATGCATTATTCCGAATTAGATTCTATAGCCAAATACCTCCCCAATATCACGTTGAAGCAATACGGATTGGGCTGTTTTATTTTCAATGCACCCAAACAAGCTGATATTGATGCGGCTCAAGCCGGTTTAAAAGAAATGGAAGATGTTATCTCGGGCAATGAATACGACATCATTATTTTGGACGAAGCTAATATTGCGATCTTTTACAATTTATTCAGTGCGGAGGAATTAATCAATATTCTCAACAAACGCAACGAACAAACTGAAATAATAATTACCGGCAGATATGCAACGCAAGAAATAATGGACTTTGCAGATTTGGTAACTGAAATGAAAGAAATTAAACATTACTACCAACAAGGCGTTCAAGCCCGCATTGGAATAGAAAAATGAATACGAATATCTGCCTGATGATCTAAAAGAATAAAGTATAAGAGTGCTATCCAAGGACGAACAGGTGCTGTGCAGACTAACATAGGTGCTATGCAAGAACGAACAGGAGCTATGCAGACCAACATAGGTGCTGTGCGAGAACAAACAGGAACTATGCAGACCAACATAGGTGCTGTGCGAGAACGAACAGGTGCTATGCAGACCAACATAGGTGCTGTGCGAGAACAAACAGGAGCTATGCAGACCAACATAGGTGCTGTGCGAGAACAAACAGGAGCTATGCAGACCTACATAGGTGCTGTGCGAGAACAAACAGGAGATATGCAGACCAACATAGGTGTTGTGCGAGCTGTCCAAAAGCAAATAAAAATGAATAATAGATTATCTCCTCTCATGTTTGCCGGAACCGGCAGTGATGTAGGCAAAAGCGTTATTGCAGCTGCATTTTGTAGAATCTTCAAGCAAGATGGCTACTCTCCTGCTCCATTCAAAGCCCAAAATATGGCTCTGAACTCATTTGCCACGCCTGAAGGACTGGAAATTGGCCGGGCACAAGCCGTTCAGGCCGAAGCAGCCGGAGTTCCTTGTCATACCGACATGAATCCATTGCTTTTAAAGCCTTCCGCTGATACAATTTGCCAGGTAGTATTAAATGGAAAATCAATAGGAAACCAACATGCTATCGATTATTTTACTTCGAATAATAAAGCTATGCTTCGCAAAGAAGTCTGTGCAGCTTTCGACAGGTTGAATGCACGCTATAACCCAATTGTGCTTGAAGGTGCCGGAAGTATTTCCGAAATAAACCTGCGGGAAGTAGACCTGGTAAACATGCCAATGGCCTCACATGCCGGAGCTTCTGTCATTTTAGTGGCTGACATTGATCGTGGTGGCGTGTTTGCATCGGTTTATGGTTCAATATTGCTTCTTACCGAAAATGAGCGAAAACTGGTTAAAGGAATACTAATCAATAAGTTTCGCGGTGATATTCGTTTATTCGAATCGGGAATTAAAATGATTGAAGATTTGTGTGGAGTTCCGGTAGTTGGTGTTGTGCCTTATTATCATGATATTCACATAGAAGAAGAAGATTCTGTGATGCTGCATACTAAAAATAGAGCTGCTACTCTAGGCAAAGTCAACATCGCCGTGGTATTATTGCAACACATGTCCAACTTCACCGATTTCAATGCACTTGAACACGACGAAAGAGTGCATTTATATTACACTAACCAACCGGCTGAAATTTCAGAAGCTGATATTATAATCATTCCTGGCACAAAAAATACCCTTCACGACCTTCAGGTTCTTCGCCGTGACGGAATTGCACTAGCAATCATTCAAGCTCATAGTAAAGGAAAAACTGTACTGGGAATTTGTGGTGGTTATCAAATGCTTGGCCGTGAATTGCACGATCCAAATCATATTGAAAGCAATATTGGCCTATTGCCGGGACTTAACCTTTTGCCAATAAGCACTACACTTGAAGGCGAAAAAATCACCCGTCAAATAAATTTTTCATTTGCAAATGGCGAAACCATCTGCAAAGGCTATGAGATTCACAACGGACGAACCGATATTTTGTCAGACGTAGAGCACTTAAACCTGCTGGAAGATGGAACGCAAGATGGTTGTATCGTTTCAAATTGCATTGGAACTTATATTCACGGTATTCTGGATAATTCCGAATTCACAGATTATTTGATTACTCCATATCTGACTGAAAAATCGACTGAAACATTTGATTATTTCAAGTTTAAAGAAGAGCAATTCGACAAGCTGGCTGATCATGTTCGAAACCATGTCAATATGGACTTAATTTATTCAATAATAAAGAATTGACGAGCTAAAAGCATCTTTCAATAAAAATGATAAACGGTCACGGAGATGAATTTTCAGGAGAATTGAAAGCCAATTTCAGTTCAAACGTTTGGTATGGAGCTGATAATGCGGCGTTGTACAATCATCTCTATACCTGCATGTCGTTGACAACTCGTTATCCCGAAACTGATGCCGCTTCGCTCAAGCTTGACTTTGCAAAAAAGCAGGATATAAAACCTAATCAATTGGTGGTTTGCAACGGATCTACAGAAGCTTTTTATCTGATTGCTCACGCTTTTTCGGGTAAAACATCTTTAATCGTTTCACCTACTTTCTCGGAATATGCTGATGCTTGCCAAATGCATAAACATCAAGTTCACAATACAAAGCGCAATCAACTTTTTGAAAATATAATAGCTTCGTCACCCGATTTGGTTTGGTTGTGCAATCCCAACAATCCGGATGGGTTTTGCTTCACAGTTCAAGAACTCAAAAGTCTGATGAAAAAATTTCCGCAGACTATCTTTGTAATAGATCAGGCTTATAAAGATTTTACGTTGAATGAAAGCTTAAAAGCAAGCGAAATAAACAATTATTCGAATCTTATTCTGGTTCAATCGCTTACAAAACGCTATAGCATTCCCGGATTAAGGTTAGGCTGTTTGATTTCAAATGAACAACTGATAGATAAAATTAATCCATACCGCATTCCATGGACTGTAAATACGCTGGCAATTGAAGCCGGAAAATACATTCTGAATAATGAAAATGGTTGTTTTCCGATAAGTGAATGGCTTAATGCAACTAAGATTTTTCAAGCTAAAATCAATGCTTTAGATAGTTTTGAGACTACATCAACCGAAACACCCTATTTTTTAGTTCATCTTAAAAAAGGAACTGCCAAAGATTTAAAATGGTTTTTACTCGGAGAAAAAATACTTATCAGAGACGCTACCAATTTCGAAGGTTTAGAAGGTGAATATATTCGACTTTGCACTTTATCAGAAAACAAGAATAATTTATTAATCAGCAAATTAAAAATATGGAATCAAAATACTATACTTTAATTGCACTGATTATCGGGTTTATTCTGGATCAAATATTTGGCGATCCTATTCAATTGCCACATCCTATTGTCGGCTTTGGTAAGTTGATTTCAATGGCCGAAAACAAATTGAATTCTGGCAAATACTTACTCCTAAATGGTGCTACTATGACCATCGTTTTAGTTGTATCTACATTTTATATTGTATCTATAATTATCATTATATCAGTAGAATATAATCAAGTTTTAAGCACTGTAATTTCAGCAATAATAGTATTCTACTGTTTATCTGCGCGAACTCTTCGCAAGGAAGTTAAGCAAGTATTTGAAGCTGTTGAACGATCGACTGCTGAAGGTCGCACACAGCTTTCACGAATTGTCGGACGTGATACTACGCAACTACAACCCCAACAAATACGCACCGCTGCCCTCGAAACCCTTGCTGAAAACTTAAGCGATGGTGTCATTGCTCCATTATTTTGGTTTGCTTTGCTTGGTGTTCCGGGCATGTTAGCTTATAAAATGGTGAATACACTCGATTCCATGATTGGATATAAAAACGAAAGATATTTGCATTTTGGTCGATTTGCAGCAAGATTGGACGATGTAGCTAATTTTATTCCGGCACGACTTACAGCTTTTATTATGCTGATAGTGAGTGGAAATTTATTTTCTAAAACCAAGTTTGTTTTATCTAATTGTAAATTACATGCCAGTCCAAACTCAGGTTATCCTGAAGCAGCATTGGCTGGAATACTTAATTGCAAATTTGGCGGACCAAACTGTTATTTCGGTGAAATAGTTCAAAAACCTTTTATTGGAATTACAGATAAAAATTTAGGCAATAAAGATTTAGAACGTTCGCTAGCAACAAATAGACGATCTGAAACAACCATGTTGCTACTTGTATGCCTGATATTATTTATTTCCAGCATAATTTAATTCAACCTTATGAAAATTAGAAACTTAATCTTATTGCTGTTATTTTCTACTGCAGGATGTTCAAACCCAAACAAAAAACAAAACATTTCAACGCAAGCACAAGAAACAACTTCTGAAATAAAGTATGCTAAAGACTTCACTATAAACCGTTTTGGCAATTATACTCAAATAATTGTCAAGAATCCATGGGATTCATCTAAAGTACTTGATACATATATACTTGTGCCCAGAAACAAAAAATTACCAACCAAATTACCGGAAGGAACCATTATCAGAATACCTGTTGAACGTGTTGCATTTGCGGCATCGGTACATGCGGGAATGTGGAATCAGTTGAATAAAGCACAATTAACCGTTGGAGTTTGCGAACCTGAGTATTTCAAAATACCAATCATAATGGATGGACTAAAAAATGGTACTATAGCAGATTTAGGAATGGCAACAGCAATCAATGTAGAAAAACTAATAGCTGCATCACCCGAAATTTTAGTCATTTCACCTTTTGAAAACACAAAACGCACTGAGTTTGATAAAGTAAAAATTGCAGTTGTAAAAGACGCTTCATATATGGAAGATTCTCCTTTAGGTCGCGCCGAATGGATAAAATTTGAAGCTGCATTTACCTGTGAAGATAAACTTGCCGATAAAATATTTTCAAAAATAGAAAAGAATTATAACGAACTCTGCGAAAAAGTAGCAAAAACCAAAAATCGCCCTTCTGTTTTTACTGAGAAAAAGTTTGGTGATATTTGGTATATACCCGGTGGAAAAAGTTACATAGGACGTTTTTTGCAAGATGCCGGTGCAAACTATATATGGAAAGATTTGAATCAAACCGGATCAGTTCCTTTAAGCTTTGAGAAAGTTTATTCGAAAGCCATTGATGCAGATTATTGGCTCCTGAAATATAATAATTACCAGAGTGATGCGACTTATGATGAATTAAAAAATGAATATAATTTATATGCCGGTTTTAAAGCTTTTAAACAAAAACATATTTTTGCCGTGAATACAGGTAAAGTGCCATTTTATGAAGTTGGTCCACTTGAACCGGATGTGGTTCTGGCAGATTTAATAAGTATTTTTCATCCCGAGATAATGCCCAATTATAAAGCAAAATACTATCTAGAACTAAAGTAAAAAAAAAATAGTAATTAGCTAAACAACAACTACAAAAATGAAAAAAAATATTTTAATAACAGGCGGACAACGTTCCGGGAAAAGCAGTTATGCTCAAAAGCTGGCTTTATCGCTAACCGACAATCCTGTGTATTTGGCCACTTCGGCCGTATGGGACGAGGAACATCGACAACGTATAGAAAGACATAAACGTGACAGAGGACCGCAATGGACAAACATTGAAGAGCTGAAAGATTTGCAAAATGTTGATGTAAATGACCGGGTTGTGGTAATTGACTGTTTAACACTTTGGTCTACAAACTTCTTCAGTGAAACAAACGGAGATGTTGAGCTTTCTTTAGCTAACATAATTGAACGCTTTGAAGCATTTACCCAACAAGATGCAACCTTTATTTTCGTAACTAACGAGCTCGGTTTGGGTGGAACTTCGACCAATGATTTACAGCGTAGGTTTAACGACTTGTTAGGTTGGGTAAATCAACACATTGCCCAACGTGCCGACGAAATGATTCTAATGGTTTCGGGTATTCCTGTTTACATCAAATAATAATCAAAAATAAACATATTATGTCAAAAATAAACTTCAACATTAAGTCGCCCGAAAAGCGAATTGTTTCCTACCTTATCGAAAAAATTGATAATCTGACTAAACCCAAAGGCTCATTAGGTCGATTAGAAGAATTGGCAATTCAGATTGGTACCATTCAACAAAGCCTGACACCTTCACTTGAAAATCCTTACCATATTATTTTTGGTGGTGATCATGGTATTACTGCCGAAGGAGTAAGTTTTTCGCCTGCTGAAGTTACACCACAAATGGTTTTCAACTTTATGGAAGGTGGCGCCGGAATCAATTTTCTGGCTCGTCAGCACAACATTAAAATGAAAGTAGTTGATTCGGGCATTAATTACGATTTCACTGGTTTAGATCGTTTAATAGACCTGAAAGTGCGTAAGGGAACCCGTAATTATATGCATGAACCGGCCATAACCCACGAGGAATTTGAACTCTGTATTGAACGAGGAGCACAAGTTGTAAAAGATTGCCATAAAGAAGGCTGTAATGTTATTAGCTTCGGCGAAATGGGCATTGGAAATACTTCATCGTCCTCCATTTGGATGAGCCTGCTAACGGGAATTCCGCTCAGTGAGTGTGTTGGCGCCGGTAGCGGATTCGACAGCGAAGGTGTAAAGCGCAAATATACGATTCTGAAACAAGCAATGGATAATTATAATGGTGATGGTTCAATCATCGATATTCTTTGCCATTTTGGTGGATATGAAATGATTATGGCTGTTGGTGGTATGCTTCAGGCTGCCGAATTGAATATGGTTATTCTGATCGATGGTTTCATCATGACAAATTGTATTCTTGCCGCCTCCAAACTTTACCCTGAAGTGTTGGAATACTGCATTTTTGGACACCAAGGCGATGAAGCGGGTCATAAATATGTTTTGGTGCATCTAGATGCAAAACCATTGTTGAACTTTGGTATGCGACTTGGTGAAGGGACAGGAGCACTTTGTGCGTATCCGCTCATCGACTCTTCCGTTAGAATGATAAATGAAATGAGCACGTTTAAACATGCCAATGTAACCAAGTATTTTTAATGCCATCATGAAGAAAATCCTTTATCAGCTTGCAGCTGCTATTACATTTTTCACCCGAATTCCCATTTGGAAAGTAATTGATATTCCTGTTGAAAATTACAGCAAAATCATATATTTTTGGCCATTAACAGGATGGATTACAGGTGGAATTACAGCAGCATCATGGCTGGGTTTTTCAATGGTCTTCCCTCCTATTTTATCTATCATTCTGGCTTTTGCTGTCAGGATATTGCTAACCGGAGGATTTCACGAAGATGGCTTGGGCGATTTCTTTGATGGATTTGGCGGAGGAAAAACTAAGGCTGAAATACTGCGAATTATGAAAGATTCGCACATTGGCAGTTATGCGTTGATTGGTATGATTTTCTATTATTTCACGCTTATTAATACGCTGACAGCTATTCCTAAAGAAACAATTGCCGGAGTAATTTTTGCAGCTGATCCAGTTTCCAAATTACTGACAGCTACCATGATGAACTTTTTACCATATGCCCGAACCGAAAGCGAAAGTAAAAGCAAGACTATGTACGAAAAATTAACTCCTGTGAAACTTGTATTTGCCTGTTTATTTGGACTTTTGCCTTTATTTATATTTCTGAACCAAACTTTATGGTTATCGGTTATTGCACCAATCTGTGTTACCTTTTTCATGTTTCTATATGCGAGAAAAAAAATAGGCGGTTATACCGGCGATATTTGTGGAGCAACGGCTTTACTGTGTGAGTTGGGATTTTATCTAACAATCTTGATGATAACCTATAATTTTGAAATAAGATAATAAATGATCCAACCAAAGCAGATAACTCTTATTCGTCACACATCTGTGGATGTGGCATCGGGTGTTTGTTACGGTCAGAGCGACGTGGATGTTTCTGCAACTTTCGTTACTGAAGCTCAGCGTGTATTATTGGATCTTCAAGAACATACTTTTGATGCAGTGTATTGTAGTCCGTTAAGTCGTTGTAGGAAGTTGGCAAGCTTCTGTGGATTTGCAGAACCGATTATTGATGACCGCTTGTTGGAACTCAACTTTGGCGACTGGGAATTGAAAGTTTGGGAAAATATTAGTGACCCACAACTGGAACGTTGGTTTTCCGACTGGATAAATGAAATTCCTACAAATGGTGAATCATTCAGCGAACAGCTCGTAAGAGTCAATAGTTTCATTATTGATTTGAAAAATACAGAATTTCAGAATATTGTCATTTTTACACATGCCGGAATTATTCGTTCTTTTGGTGTAATTTTGGAACAATTACCAATACACGAAGCTTTTAATTACAAAGTAGATTACGGTCAGATAATAAAATTAATATTATAAAGAAAAAGGTTTGAATCAACAAGATTCAAACCTTTTTCTTTAAACTTTTTCAAAAATTCAAATGAATCCGTTATCAATTTTGGTCTCTACCTTCATAGAAATTGATAAATGCCTGATTTACTAATCGGTTACCGCCAGGAGTTGGATAATTTCCTGAGAAGTACCAGTCGCCTGTATGATTTGGGCATGCTTTGTGCAGCCCTTCTATGGTTTGGTAAACCAACTCTACCGGACAATCTACATCTTGAGGTGTTAACATTTCTGCAATTTTCACCGACACTTCATCTTGAGTAAAAGGTTTATATATTTCTGTTACATAATTAATTACCTCTTCTTTTGGTAAGTTTTCCTGTGCTTTGGATTTCTGATACACTGCATCAATTATGTTTTGATGTCCAGTTTCTTTCAACAATTCAATAGCAGCACGGAAAGCACAAAATTCGTTCATACGAGGCATATCAATACCATAATAATCAGGATAACGAATCTGTGGTGATGAAGATACAATAACAATTTTTTTAGGTTCTAGCCTGTTTAGAATTTTTAAAATACTCTGTTTCAGTGTTGTTCCTCGAACAATTGAATCATCAATAACTACCAAATTATCTACTTTTCCTCTTCGAATAGATCCGTAAGTCACATCATAAACGTGAGTTGCCAAATCATTTCGTTCATCATTATTTGAAATAAAAGTGCGTAGTTTTATATCTTTAAGAAGTACTTTTTCAACCCTGATAGGTTTATTAGTCGCTACTTTTATACCATCTTTCATTCCATAAAATGCAACTTCGGCTGTATTTGGGATAAATGAAAAAACAGTGTTTTCCATTTCATTATTAATAGCTTTCAATATAGGCTGTGCAAGAGATTCACCTAATTTTTTACGTTCCTGATAAATATCAATATCACTTCCGCGAGAAAAATAAATCCGTTCGAACGAGCATTTTGCCAATTCAGAAGCCGCAGGGCGAATAGTTTCGAACTTGATTGTACCATCTTTCTTGATAATCATGGCTTCACCTGGGTTCAATTCTTTGATATCTTCTTCCTTTAAATTCATAGCTGTTTGAATTACCGGGCGCTCGGAAGCAGTTACCACTATTTCATCATCCGCATAATAAAATGCAGGTCGAATACCTTTTGGATCCCGAAAAACAAAAGAATCACCATGTCCCAGCATTCCACAAATTACATATCCACCATCCCAGGTTTTTTCCGATTTTCGTATAAATGAAGCTATATCAAGATTTTCCTCAATTTTGCGAGTAATAACTAAATCGTTTGAATAACGTTGTTTAATTTTATCGTATTCTTTTTGTACTTCCTGATCAAGTCTAAAACCAAGCGATTCCAACATTAAAAACGTATCCCCTTTATCACGTGGATGTTGGCCTTTCAATGTTAATTGTTCAAATAATTCATCTACATTAGTCAGATTGAAATTACCGGCAAGAACCAGCGTTCTGTTTTTCCAGTTATGACGGCGTAAAAAAGGATGAACATAGGACAAACCACTTTTACCTGTTGTGCTATATCGTAAATGTCCCATATATAATTCTCCAGCAAAAGGCAACTCAGCTTTTGATCTTTCTGCATTATTATAAACTTCAGCCGACACTTTAGACATTTTTTTATTAATATCAGCAAAAATTTCCTGTATCGCATTTTTGCCTTCAATACGTTCACGCCAAATATATTCTTCACCAGAAGGCATATCGAGTTTAACAGTAGCAATCCCGGCACCTTCCTGCCCACGATTATGTTGCTTTTCCATAAGCAAATACATCTTTTGCAAGCCGTATTGCCATGTTCCATATTTTTCCTGATAATACTCTAATGGCTTCAACAGCCTGATCATTGCAATTCCACACATACTTTTTTTGAATGAAAATTAATAATTATTGATTAATAATTATTTAAATGAAAATTTTAAATTAATCGTATTGTTTAAAAAGTTCTGATTGATATAAATATACATAACAAATAAAAAACCCCAACGTTTATCGCAGGGGCTTTTTTTTACATTATTCAACAGTTACAGATTTTGCCAAGTTACGCGGTTGATCCACATTGCAGCCCTTGACAACAGCTATATGATAAGCCAAAAGTTGCAGTGGAATAACAGCTAATAGAGGAACTAAACATTCTTCTGTATTAGGAATACTGATAGTATAATCGGACAAATTACTTACAACTTCATCACCTACAGTTACAATTGAAATAATTTTACCTTTACGCGCTTTTATTTCCTGAATGTTGCTAACCACTTTATCATACATTCCGGCACTAGTAGCAATTACTACCACGGGCATTTCCTGACTAATCAATGCAATTGGTCCGTGTTTCATTTCAGCAGCAGGGTAACCTTCAGCATGAATATATGAAATTTCTTTTAATTTTAAAGCACCTTCCAAGGCAACTGGAAAATTATAACCACGACCTAAATATATAAAATTCTGTGCATAAGTAAAAGTTTTTGCAAACTCAGCAATGGCAGTATCCTGTTTTAAAATTTCTTTAATTTTTTCCGGAATACGAGCCAATTCATATACTATTTTTAAATAATCTTCCTGACTTAAAGTACCTTTTTCTTTTCCTATCATCATTGCCAACATTGTCAACACGGTAACCTGAGCAGTAAAAGCTTTTGTTGATGCCACTCCAATTTCTGGTCCTGCATGAGTATAACATCCTGAATGAGTGTTACGAGGGATAGAAGATCCAACCACATTACAAATTCCAAAAATAAATGCACCTTTTGATTTTGCTAATTCTACAGCAGCCAGTGTATCAGCAGTCTCACCCGATTGAGAAATTGCAATTACAATATCATCAGTATTGATTACCGGTTTACGATATCTGAATTCTGACGAATATTCAACTTCAACGGGGATTCGAGCAAATTCTTCAATAGCATATTTACCAATTAATGCTGAGTGCCATGATGTTCCACAAGCAGTAATAATTATACGCTTGGCATTCATGAATTTTTCCTTATTATCGATAAAACCAGCCAGTGTAATATTGTTTTCGTCAATATTTACACGTCCACGCATACTATCTGCCAACGTTTTAGGCTGTTCGAAAATTTCCTTAATCATGAAATGGGGAAAACCACCCTTCTCCAGCTGACTTATTGTCATCTCCAGTTTTTTAATTTCCGGAGTTTTCTCAACATTAGCTATTGTTTTAATTTTCAATTGTTTACCACGTTGAAGTGTTACAACTTCTTCCTCTCCAATATAAACAACCTGATCGGTAAATTCTACAATAGGTGTCGCATCCGAAGCCAAAAAGAATTCATCCTCTCCTATTCCTACTACTAGTGGACTACCTTTACGCGCAGCCACAATCACATCCGGATGTCCTCTTTCAATTATGGCTATCGCATATGCACCAATAACCTGATTAAGTGCTAATTGTACAGCAGTTGTCAAATCTACATTATTTGATTTTTTTACATATTCAATCAACTGAACCAAAACTTCAGTATCGGTTTGGCTTGTAAATGTAAATCCATGTTTTTTTAAACCCTCTTTAAGAATGGCATAATTTTCAATAATTCCATTATGAATCATTGCTAATTCTTCTGATTGAGAATAATGTGGGTGAGCATTTATCTGATTTGGTTCGCCATGTGTTGCCCAACGTGTGTGAGCTATACCAATAGTTCCTTCAATATCTTTTTGTTCTGCAAATTGAACAAGATCTGAAACTTTTCCTTTTGCTTTATAAACATTCAATTTGTCGCCATGAATTAACGCAATTCCAGCACTGTCATATCCTCTGTATTCTAGTCGTTGAAGACCTTTAATTAGAATTGGATAAGCCTGTTTGTTACCTATATATCCTACAATTCCACACATATTTCCTGTTTATTTGATATTTTTAATTATAATAAAACGAAAAAAATTCTACTCCTATATATTTTTATTAATTGTTTTTCTTATATGCCTTTTCTGAGTCTTTCCATCGCAAGAAGTGTATCTTCTCTACTACCAAACCCTGTAAAACGCATATAACCATCACCCGAGTTTCCAAAAACTACGCCAGGAGTTCCAATAATATGATTTTCATACAATAACTGATGAAAAAATTTCCAGGAAGATTGGTTGTATGCTGTTTTAAACCAAACATAAGGAGAACTGGTTCCTCCATAGACTTCAAAACCTATTGACAATAATTCATTTCTGATAATCGAAGCATTAGTCAAATAATAATTAACTAATTCCTGCGTTTCAGCTTTTCCTTTTCGGGTGTATAATGCTTCTGCTCCACGCTGTACAATGTATGAAACACCATTTGTATAATTAGCATTGCGGCGACTCCAAAGTTTGATAAGTGGCACTTCTTCACCATATTTTGTGTAAACAAGTAATTCTGGAGGAAAAACTGAATAACCACAGCGAAGACCGGTAAAACCAGCTGTCTTGGAATAGCTTCTTATTTCTATTGCTATTTTTTTGGCACCTTTAATTTCATAAATGCTATGTGGAACATCAGGTTCATTAATATATGCTTGGTAAGCACCGTCATACACTATAATACTCTGATGCTCAATAGCATAATCAACCCAACGTTTTAATTGAGTTTTATTCATTACAGTGCCGGTAGGGTTATTGGGATTACACAAATAAATTACGTCTACTTTTTCAGTTGGTAATTCCGGAACAAAGCCGGTATCTTCGGTGCAACGCAAATAGACTACATTACTCCATTTCTGATCTTCATTCAAAACACCTGCACGTCCACTCATAATAGTAGCATTTTCATAAACCGGATAAACCGGATCAGCAATTGCTATGATATTATCCCTCCCTAATACATGTCCGATATTCCCGATATCAGACTTTGCACCATCATTTACAAAAACGCTATCTTTATCAAGAAAGACGCCTATAGATCTATATTCTTTTAAAATTTTTTCTATCAAAAAATCATAACCTTGTGGTGGACTATATCCTCTAAACCCATCAATACTAGCCATTTCGTCAATAGCTTTGTGCATACTTAAAACAACCTCATTTGGCAGCGGTTGAGTAACGTCACCTACTCCTAAACGTATAATTTTTGCATTTGGATGTAAGATTTTAAATGCATTAACGCGTTTTTCAATTTCGTCAAAACAATATATTTCAGGCGTTTTTAAATAGTTCTCGTTTGCTAATGCCATTCGGAGAAAGGTTATAAAAATTAGAGTGAAAACTAATCAGTAACAGAGTGCAAAATTGCGCTTTTTTTTTCATTAATAAAAGGATTTTACATAAAAAGATTTTAACTATTTCTATTTTTGATTTTTTTTAAATTTTGGCAATTAGAATTATTAATTAAATATTCCTTAATATTTTAACGAAAGCTTTTTGAAGTCCATAATATTGTTATAATTTTAAAACTTAAATCAAACTATTCAATAAGATTAATTATCGTTCTTCCTTTCAATTTACCTTCCAAAATCAGATTAATTGTTGAACTGATCTCATCAAGTTTAATTTCAGTAATTAGTTCAAGTAAATTATCTGGTTTCCATTCATTTGCAAATTTACTCCACATTATTTTACGTAGTAACACTGGATAATTTTGAGCAGAAATACCAATTAATGAAATACCACGCAGAATAAATGGAAATACAGTCATATTCAATTGAGTAGAAGAAACGCTTCCGCAAGTGGTCACTGCTCCCAAAGGTTTTAATGACTTCAAAATATTCTCCAAAATAGGTCCACCTACCGTATCAATTGCCCCTGCATATTGAGCCGAAAGCATTGGTCTGCTATCTACTCTTTGAAATTCATTTCTAGTTATAATTTCCGAGGCTCCAAGATTTTTCAAAAATTCTGTTTCTGGTTCTTTTCCAGATACTACAACCACCTGATAACCAAGTTTTGAAAGAAGTGATAAAGCAACTGAACCAACTCCTCCGGTTGCACCTGAAACAACTATTTTTCCATCGGATGGTTTAACTAGTTCGCTTAACCTCAACAATGAAATTCCAGCTGTAAAACCGGCAGTTCCAATAATCATAGATTCTTTCATTGAAAGTCCATCAGGAAGTTTAACAACCCAATCCGCAGGAACACGAATATACTGACCAAATCCACCTGAAGTATTCATTCCTAAATCATATCCGGTAACAATTACTTCATCTCCTACCTGGAATTGCTCATTTTCAGAATATTCAACAACACCGGCTGCATCAATTCCCGGAGTATGTGGATATTTTTTTGTTACTCCTTTATTTCCTGTAGCTGAAAGCGCATCTTTGTAATTAATTGATGAATAGTGCACACGAACAAAAACTTCTCCGGCGGGTAAATCAGTTGTGGACAAAGTTTTTATAGTTTGAATAAATTTACCCACATGTTCTTCTACTACAAATGCCTTATATTTAATATCTTTCATATAAATCTTCAAAGTTTTAATGTAAACAAAAACGTTGAAGTATAGATACTTCAACGCTTATTATCTTTAAGTTCAAAACATCACAGAAGTTGTTCTGTTTATTTTTAATGTTTTATTCCGCAACCGGCATATCAATTGAATCTTTCATAGAACAGGTTCCATTAAAAACTGCACTTGGTTCTACCATTAAAATTTTAGTTTTAACTTCACCTCTAATGACCGCTGTTCCACGTAAAGATAAAGTTTCAGTAACCACAATATCTCCTTCTACTGTTCCAATAATTTCTGCATTAATACATGAAATTGATCCTTTCAAAAATCCTTTTTGACCAATAACAACTTTTCCATTACAGGTTATTGTGCCTTCAACTTCACCATCAATTCTGAAATCGCTGTCGGCAAATATTTTACCAACAATTTTACTTCCATTAGTAAGTGCGTTATACATAGCACCCGGATTTGCAATTACTTCTTTAGCCATAATTATATGTTAACATTAATTTGAATGTTCAAAATTACGATTTTCTTTCTGAATAAAAAAGCTTTCTCTTAAAAACATTATTTCATATATTACTAAATGCTTTCAAAATTAATTTTATCATGAAATTAACAGTAAAATTATGCTGTTTTATTATAAAATTCAATTACTTTTGTTTATATATTTGTTAACCATTTATGATGAAGATAACTCATTTAAGAAATAAAGCTATTGACTATGAACGTTGGGATAACTGTATTGAACATTCTCATAATCAGTTGACATATGCATATTCTTGGTATCTTGATGTTGTTTCACCAGAATGGGAAGCATTAGTAAGCGAAGATTATAAATATGTGATGCCATTACCGCTGAAGAGCAGATATAATTTCCCTTATTTGGTTCAGCCATTATTAACACAACAATTAGGGATTTTTTCTGAAACCGGAATAAATGAAAGTATCGTTGAAGCCTTTATTAAAGAAATTCCTTATTTTAGTTACGAGTTGAATTTTAACGAACACAATTTCTATAGCAAAGCCGTCATCTATCCGAACTTCCTACTTGATTTAAATCAATCTTATGACATTATTTCAACCTCGTTTTCCAAAAACACAAAGAGAAATATTGAAAAGGCATCTAAATTAAATTTAAAAATTCAACCTGATTTGGCAGAAGATCTCTTTTTATCGTTCTATTTTTCAGTTGATAAGCATTTTCTATCTCCGAAGCAACCAATACTCAAAAACTTAATTCACAAAGGAATTTCCATAGATAAACTGAGCATTTTTGGTGTTTATTCCGTTGAAGACGCATTAATTGCCGGACTTTGTGTTTTGAAATCTTCAAAACGAATAACCTATTTATTACCAGTTTCAAATGCTGAAGGCAAATCATCGGCAGCCATGTTTCTACTGATTGACTATATAATTCGGCAAAATGCTGAAAAGGAAATTTTCATTGATTTTGAAGGATCTAAAATTGAAGGTATTGCCAGATTATATCGTGGTTTTGGAGCAAAGAATTATCCTTATTTTATTCTGAAGCGGTTCCGACCTTCGTTTCTAATCAGGAATTGACAATCATATATGATAAAGGTTCTCTTCATATCACCATGGTATCCAAATCGATACGACAAGATGTTTGGTCTGTTTGTACAAAAACATACTGAAGCAGTTAGCCTTTATGCCGATGTTGCTACATTGTATGTTCATGCAGATTATAATATAAAACGACAAGAAATACAATCTAATTACGATAATGGATTTTTAGAAATAAAAATTTATTTTCCGGCTTCGAAGTCATCATTTTTCACAAAATTATTTAAGCAATTAAACTATCTTAAGGCCTATAGAGTTGGGTTTGCAATGATTCGCAAAACATGGGGCATGCCAGATATTGTTCAGGCAAATATTTTTACAAGGACTGCTTTAATTGCAGCCATAATTAAAATAATTTATGGTATTCCTTACACCGTAATTGAACATTGGACCCGCTATTTTCGTGAAAAGACCTTTAGAAATAAACTCCATCAACTTTTTTCTGTCCATGCAGCCAAGCATGCATCAGCAATTATGCCTGTAACACATCACTTACAAAAATGTATGGTATTGCATGGTATGAAAAATTACAATTATTTGATAATCAACAATGTGGTAAATGAGATTTTCTTTGAGAATTTGACTAGACCTGTTTCAACGAAAATTCGAATTTTAAATGTAACTTGTTTTGATGATCCCCAAAAGAATCTTACTGGATTATTAAATGTTATACAGTTATTATATCAAAAGCGACAAGATTTTGAGATTTATCTTGTTGGTGAAGGCATTGATTTTGAGAAAATTAAATCACTATCACAAAAAATGCAACTCGAAAACAAAGTTGTATTTTTTACAGGGACGCTAACTGACAAAGCACTGGTTGAAGCTTATCAACAAAGCCACTTCACAGTACTATTCTCAAATTATGAAAATATTCCTGTTGTAATTTCTGAAAGTTTAGCGTGTGGACTTCCTGTCGTATCTACAAATGTGGGGGGTATTGCAGAACATATCAATAAATCCAATGGATTATTAATCAATGCTAAAGATGAACAAGGACTTTTCAACTCGCTTGATTTTATGCTCAATCATTACTCCAACTATGATAAAGTAGCAATAATAAACGATGCACGACAAAAATATAGTTACCAGTCAGTTGGTGCAAAACTTTTAAACGAATACAAAACAATTTTGAACATTTAATATTCTTAACACCTCATTTTAAACAATGATAAAATCTGGAGTACAAAAAATAAAAGATAAATTCTCAAACAACATAAAAGTGGTTGAGAATTATTTTTTTATGACTGCACTCCAGATAATAAATTCTATTTTTGGAATTATGATTTATCCTTTTGTTATACGTATTTTGGGGGCAAGTAGCTATGGACTTTATGTTTTTGCACTTTCAGTAACAACTTACTTTATTGGTTTTATCTCGTTTGGTTTTAGTTTTCCATCAATAAAAGCAATAATTGCTAACAAAGACAATCTAGACGCAAAAAGTGCAATCATTTCGAGTGTTTTTACTGCAAAATTGTATTTGGCAATAGTGTCTTTAGTTATTTTTCTGGTTTTGCTGTTCACAATACCTATAATGCGGGAAAATAAATTGATTTTTTCTATTGTATTTTCTCAGATTATTGGTGAAATACTTTTCCCTGTCTGGTATTTTCAGGGCATGCAGAAAATGAAACTAGTAACATTCATTCAATTAACTTTTCGTATTGTATCCTTACCATTTATTTTTTTATTCATAAAATCACCTGCGGATAACTGTATTTATGCAGCAATAACTTCTTTAACTGTAGTTTTAGGTGGCATATCAGCATTAATATTACTTCAGTCGAAAGAAAAAATTAGCTTTCAGTTTGTTTCAATGAGAAAATTAAAAAGCTATTTTCAGGATGCATTACCTTTCTTTTGGTCATCCATTACTGGTATTCTCAAGCAAGAAAGTGTAACCGTTATTATTGGTTCATTTTTTGGTATGCGCGACGTTGCCTTGTATGATTTGGCAAATAAAATAATCATCTTACCTCGTTTATTAACTACAAGCATTAATGGAGCACTTTTCCCCAGAGTAATGGAAAACATCCAAAAATCTGTTGTCAAAAAAATTATCCGATACGAAACCTACATTGGATTAGCAGTAATAGCAGGTGTAGTTATTTTTGGTTATTGGATAATCTTATTTTTAGGTGGTAAACAAATGATTGATACCTATCCGCTGTCAATAATCCTAAGTGCCACTGTTTTAGTCTGGTTGGTAGTAGGCTGTTATATAAGCTTTATTTTTGTTCCTGAAAACAAATACTACTTTGTTACTCGTAATCAATTGGTGGCTTTAATAATATTTTTTGTTTTTTGCATACCTGGTGTTCTTATATTTCACAATATACTGGTTGTAGTAGCATCACTTACATTTTCCGGATTAGGTGAAATAGTTTATTGTAATTATCTTATTAAAAAACATAAACTCTTATGAACCCGAAAGTATCTATTCTTGTACCAATTTATTCGGTATCACAATATATTGAAAAATGCGCTATAAGCTTATTTGAACAAACATTTCATGATATTGAATTTATATTTGTCAATGATGCTACTCCGGATGACAGTATGGAAAAACTTCAAAAGGTTATTGAAAACTTTCCTGATCTTAGAAATCAAATACGGATTATCCATCAAAAAATAAATAAAGGTCTTGCAGCAACCAGAAATATAGCATTAGATGCTTCCCAAGGAGATTATATAGCCGTAATTGATAGCGACGATTATATTGACCGGGATATGATTGAAATACTTTACGCCAAAGCAATTGAGTCAAATTCGGATATTGTTGTTTCGGATATAATATTTGAATATAATGATCACGAAACAGTTATACATGAAAAGGTACCCGAATATCAGAAAGATTATTTTTCTGATATGATTTTAAATGACCATTTTCACGGGTTTCTTTGCAATAAACTAATTCGCCGAAATTTGTACATCCTACCCGAATGTCGTGTGCCGGAAGGGTTGAATTATTTTGAAGACAGGTACGTTATGACCAGACTTTGTTATTTCGCAGAGAAAATTTCTAAAGTTGATAAAGCTTTTTATCATTATGTGCAATATAATTCTAATGCAATTACTAAAACCAAAAATCGTATGCATTTCGAAAATGTTATTCGTTTTTGGAACGATTTGGACAATTTTCTAAAAGTAAGAGATGAATTTATTAAATACAAGTCAGTCATGGAACTTCCAAAAGTTCAGAGCAAAATTAACCTATTTATTGATACACATTCTTCGCAGTTACGAAAAGACTATAGAGATCTATTTTTTGAAGAAGAAACGAATTGTATCCAATATTTCAAACGAGGCGAAAAACTAATGTTATTACTTGTAAGATACAGAATGTTCGCAATAGCTCAATTATTTCATATTTATCTGATTTTCAGACATAAAAAATTATTGAATAAACAATAAAAATTAATTTCATGATAAACCAATCACTCACTCAAACAATCCAGGTACAAGAAAATCAAACTGCATCAAACTTTGGTTCCGGTCTTTTAGAAGTTTTTGCAACTCCAGCTCTTATTGCCCTAATGGAAAACACGTCTATGAAACTTATTGATCTCCCCGAAGGCAGTTCCAGCGTAGGAATTTCAATTTGTATGAAGCATTTAAAGGCAAGTCAAATTGGTGAAAAAGTTGAATGTACAGCTAAAGTCGTAGCTATTGATGGACGCAAATACACTTTCGAAATTAAAGCTACGGATTCTACCGGCGATATTATTGGCGAAGGAACTCATGAAAGGGTAATAGTAAACATAGAAAAATTCATGAGCAAGGTTAAGTAATTAACTTATTTATATATTTTTAGGCAATTTATCCCGGTTTTTGAAACAAGAAACAAGTTAAAATTATTTTCACAGCAAGAGTAGATAAGAAAATATGTTTACCTTTGCGCCGTAATTTAAAAAAACATCCACAATGGACGACGACCCTGCGATACGAAATTTAGTAAAAATCATCCTGATTTAAAAGGTCGTCTGTTTGCATCTATCCTACAGTCTACCTTCTATGTCTACAAAAAAAGGAGGTGACAATGACATCACAAATCACATTTTACTTAAGCCAGGTTGCTGGCTCTAAGATTTATGACATAAACGGAACACGTTTAGGAAAAGTCATAGACATTATTGTAAATACTACCCAACATGGGCAACCACACGAAGAGGCATTCAGACCTGTAATTGTTGGGCTTAAAACCAAAATTAAAGGCGAAATCCGGTTTCTCAATTTTGAATTTATTAAAATTGAGAGTTCTAAAAGAGGCTTCTCTTTTCATTGCTATCAGGTAGATTTTCTTCCCGAGTCAATTATCGAAAATTGCTTACCACTCGTAAAAAACATCCTCGATCGCCAAATAGTTGATATTAATGGCCGTAAACTGGTACGTGTTAATGATATACGTTTAGTTTCAATTGCTTCAGGAACATTTGCTATTGCAGTAGATATAGGCACGGAAGGTTTATTCAGAAGAATGGGCATTGCTGACATTGTCAATGATATATTAAGTATCGCTAAGATTCATCTGCCTTCACGTTATATTTTATGGGATGACGTAGAAGCATTTGACACCACCAATTTCAATATTAAGCTTTCACAAACAGGCAATAAACTTCAACGTTTGCATCCGTCCGATTTGGCTGATATAATTGAAGAAATGGGCTCACAGTCGCGAACCAAGGTATTTGAATCCCTCGACGAAGAGAAAGCTGCCGATGTATTGGAAGAAATGGAGCCATATGCACAAGCTCAGATTATTGAAAGTTTATCGATAGGGAAAGCCGCTGATTTATTGGAAAAAATGCCTGCTGATGAAGTCGCTGACTTGCTGGATGAACTGGAAGATGAAAAAGTAGAGTTACTTCTGAACGAGATGGAAAGAAAGTCGTCAGAAGAAGTCCGTGAATTACTTGAATATGAGGACAAAGAAGTAGGTAGTCTTATGACAACCGATTATTTATCGTTCAGGGAAACAACCACTGTTGAAGAAACATTGAATGAATTGCGCATTCAGAAACCTGAAGCTGATATGATTTATTCATTGTTTATAACCGATTCTGAAGAGAAACTCATTGCTACAGTTTCACTTAGGGATTTGGTAATTTCATTGCCAACAATGGCACTCTCGGACATAATGAATAAAGAAATTATCAGCGTAACAGACGAAGATAAAGTAAACACACTGGCGGAAATTATTTCTAAATATGACTTATTGGCAATACCTGTAACCGATGCTCAAAATACACTGATGGGAATGGTAGTTATTGATGATATTGTGGATGATTTAATGTTAAAAGGAAGAACCAAGAAAGGAGGTCGGTCGTGGCGTTAATTAAATACACCGAATTCACCAAAAGAAGAAAAAATATCTGGAGAAATCTGATATTGTTTTTAGCGGTGTTGGGTCCGGGAATTATTACCGGCAGTGTTGATAACGATGCCGGTGGTATCACTACTTATTCTATTGCAGGAGCACTATATGGCTATAACTTGCTTTGGACCATGATTCCAGCTTTCATTGTATTAGTAGTTGTTCAGGAAATGAATGCCCGCATGGGGATTGTTTCGGGTAAAGGTTTGGCGGATATGATTCGCGAAAATGCAGGGGTTAAAATCACCTTCTTCATCTTCGTTGGACTTCTAATTGCCGACATTGGAAATACAACAACCGAATTTGCCGGAGTAGCAGGTAGTATGCAGGTTTTCGATATCAGCAAATACATTAGTGTACCTATTTCAGCTTTATTAGTCTGGTGGCTGGTAGTAAAAGGTACATACAAATTTAGCGAACGTGTATTTTTAATCTTCAGTGCGTTTTTGTTGGTTTATGTTGTCTCGGCCATTATGGGCAAACCACATTGGCACGATATTGGGCAAGCAATGATAAAACCCGATATTCAATATACAAAAGAATATCTGACTGTAGTAATCGGGATTATTGGTACAACCATTGCTCCCTGGATGCAATTTTACATGCAATCTGCTGTAATTGAAAAAGGCCTAAAAATAACCGATTATAAATATACCCTTTGGGATGTAGTGATTGGAAGTGTTATTACGGTAGTGGTTGCTTTCTTTATCATTATTGCCTGTGCTTCTACCCTACATGTAAATGGTGTCAGAATTGAGGAAGCAAAAGATGCTGCAATGGCATTAAAACCTATAGCGGGAGATTTAGCATCAATTACTTTTGCCTTTGGATTATTTATTGCTTCCATTTTCTCGGCAACCATACTACCTGTAGCTACCGCATTTTATGTGTGCGAAGCATTTGGATTTGAAGCTGGAATTGATAAAAAATGGAAAGAAGCCCCACAATTTTATTGGTTATTCACCTTTATAATTATAATTGGCGCTGCCATTATTTTAATCCCAAATGCGCCACTAATTTTAATTACATTATGGTCGCAAGTTGCAAATGGTATATTACTACCGGTTGTGTTACTTTGCATGATCTTGATTGTAAACAATAAAGAAGTAATGGGTGAATATGTAAACAATACCATTCAAAATATTATTGGTTGGGGAACTATCATTATTCTTATTGGCTTATCAGCAACTCTTTTAGTTTCTTCCTTCTTTTAAAGTTTATACATTACAAAACATATCAACAAAGAAAGAGATTCTAACCAAAGTTAGAATCTCTTTCTTTATGTACAAATAATTGATGAAAATTGAATAGAATTACTGTTAACTTTAAATATCGGATAATCACTTTTTTAAATATTAAATAAGTATAGCATAAGATAAACGGATTAAATCAAAAAGTTAGGGGAACGATTAGTTTCATATATTATTGTTTGTATAATATTGTGCAGCTCATGCTATACTGATAACATATTCAGGATTATTTGTATAGTATTGAGTAACGATATTATCACCTACCTCTCCAACTCTCTTTTATTACGAAACTGTTGTTGCCAAAATGTATTAACAGTTTATATTTTATATAATTTCGGTTTTTTCGAAATGTTTATAACTTTTTAGCAAGTTGGGTTAAGTGAATAAATATTTTTTGTATTTTTGGGGTGTGAAATTGGGAAAAGTTTTGAGCTTTGAATATTTTTGAATGAAGTACCTTTTAAATCAATTAGCTAAATATTAATTGTACGAATTACATTTAATTCTCAGTATAGTGACACTATTTCAAAATTTTGTATCCATTAGAATATTGAAATCGTGATATAGAAAGGAATATTGCCCCTAAACCTTTCCGAAAATTGGAATAAATGGCTGGTAACAAGTGTAATATCGGATTGAAATACGTTAGAAGTGGGACAGTGTGTGTTTTAATACATATTAATGTGCACTGCATTTGAAGTTTCAGGGGTTGTAAAGATTTCTACAAAGATTTAGTGATGCTGTCCCATTTAAATAACCTTAAATTAATTGCTTAATATACAGTTTACCATAACTATTTGTAACTAATAAATCCAAGAGGCAAAGCACCGTAATATATTATTTCATTTTGTATAAATGCATTTAAATACTTATTATATTTAATCAGAAAGGTCTCAACCTATCTGAATGTGTGAATTATAAAAAAATAAAAATAAAATGAAAGATAACACCCAAATAAAATGTCCTAACTGCGGCACTACCATAGATGTTCAGGATATACTGGCTCATCAGTTGGAAAACGAGATACAACAGAAATATCAGCAACAGTTAGCTGAAGAAAAGAAGAAACAGGCTGTTGTGCTTGATAGTCTGAATAAAGCCAAAGAAGAGTTCGAGCAAAAGAAAAAGCAGGAAAACGAGATGTTTCAGGAACGGTTGGACCGGCAACTGAAAGAAGATAGGAAGTTGATGGAAGAAAAGCTGAAACAAAAGTTTCGCGAAGAACAGGCGGAACAATTCACTGCTTTGCAAAAGGAACTGAATGAAAAGTCGGAACAGGTAAAAGAACTTGGTTTAGCCAGAATAGAAGTTGAAAAGCTCAAACGGGAAAAATCCGAACAAAAAGAGATAGCCGAAGCCGAAGCACAAAAGAACCTGAATGAAACACTGATAGCCGAAAAGGAAAAGATCAGAAAACAGGAAGAGGATAAGAACGAATTGCGTTTCAAAGAACTTCAGAAACAACTGGAAGACCAACGCAGGCTTACCGAAGAGATGAAACGTAAGCAAGAACAGGGTTCTATGCAGTTGCAGGGTGAAGTTCAGGAACTGGCCATTGAAGAATGGCTGGCAAGCCAATTCCCGCTCGACTCCATCGAGGAAATAAAGAAAGGTGCCAGAGGTGGTGATTGCATTCAGGTGGTAAATACCCGTACCCTTCAGAACTGTGGAACCATCTATTACGAAAGTAAACGTACCAAAGACTTTCAACCAAGTTGGATAGAGAAATTCAAAGCAGACATACGTGTGAAAAGTGCTAACATTGGCGTGTTGGTTACAGAGGTGATGCCTGCTGATTTGGCCCGAATGGGATTAAAAGAAGGTATTTGGATTTGTAACTATGAAGAATTCAAAGGACTATGTTCTGTGTTGAGAGATTCCATCATTCAGGTAAGTGTGGCAGTCAGTTCGCAAGAGAACAAAGGCGATAAAATGCATATGCTGTATGACTATCTGACCGGGAATACATTCCGTTTGCAGGTAGAAGCTATTGTGGAAGGTTTCACACAAATGAGATCGGACTTAGAAAGCGAAAAAAGAGCCATGCAAAGCATTTGGAAGAAACGGGAAAAGCAAATTGAGAAAGTGACTATCAATACCATTGATATGCATTCGTCTATAAAAGGCATTGCCGGTAATGCCATTCAATCCGTAAAATTACTGGAACTGCCGGAATTGGAAATTGACAATGAAGAGTTGGAATAAAAAAGTAAATACTACTGCTAACCCCAATGAAATTATAACAGGCTTATTTTTCCTCATACTTATTTAATTCAAAAAAACTAAATTGTTATGACTAAAGAGATTTTCACAGAAATCATCCAATTACAGGAAGAGATCATTAAAAAGTTAGAGCAACAAAAAAATGGTTCAGAACTTTCGAGAGAGAATTATGAAAGATTGTATTTACGAACAAAAAAAATCAGTACATTAACAAAACAGTTGACCTCCGTGAATAGATATAATGCTTTGCATAATAAAAGACTGTCTAAAATATCTTCAGATGCTATGAACGAGTTACTTACAGTGAAGGAATATCAGATTGGGTCGAGCACAGTGAATACTCAAAATAAAACGTTGACAGTGCGTGATAAGACTATAAAACTAACACGAATTGAATTACAGTTACTTACATTTTTAGCTGCAAATAAAAACAATTTTATTACACGTATTGAAATTATGACAACTGTTTGGAATGAAAACAATTATCAAAATGGAAGAAGTATGGATGTGTATATGTGTAAGATACGAAAATATTTAAAAGACGATACATCCTTCACCCTGATAAATATACATAGTAAAGGGTATAGGATTGTCAATTATTAGTAAATAGATTATTTATCAACATTTGCAAACTTTAAATTATAATACTTATGAATACAACTCATGAAAATGCTTTACTAAATGAATTGGATGTAAAACTGAAAGAATATCTGAAGAATGCTCCGTTTTACAAAATTGGATTATACACCCTGGATATAAAACAGAGGATTCTTACTTTTAAAGACGAACAAATACCTCTGACACGTAAGGAAATGTATGTAATTGTTTATTTTGCAGCTAATTTAAATAAATTGGTGCTTCGAAGTGATTTACTTAAATCAGTATGGAAAGAAGACACCTATTTCAATGGAAGGAGTATGGATGTTTATCTCTGCAAGATTCGCAAACTACTGAGCAAAGATCCTGATATTTATATTGTGAACGTTCATGGTAAGGGCTTTAGAATTGTTGCTGATTAAATACCACATTTGATTTTATCATCGCTCCTACTCGCTTTTGCAAAAAATCGTAGTGACCTTATAATTATAACAATTCATATTTTCATTTGATTTCAGATTGTTTATAACTTTTTTATTATTTACATTAACACATCGTTGTTTTTTTGTAATTTTGTAGTGCAAAGTAGCATATTTAATAACTGTGCGTAAGATACAAAAACAACATAAATTAGCTATAAGGAATTGAGGTATATATCATCAGCTAAAACAAAAAGATTGAAATATACTGAATAGTTTAATTTGATAGAACCGTTGCTTGCAAAATATTTTATTCAAGTTATATTGAATTATACATACAAAAAATAATATGAAAATTTTAAAATTATCCAAGCTCCTAAGTTTCTTATTGTTTATATTAGTTTGTTCATGCACCGATGATTCTGCAAAAATATATGCTGATTGGAAAACCGATAATGAAACTTATTATACAAATATGAAAGATAGCATTGGCTATTCTTTATCCATAGTTCCTACAGTTAATGGAGCTAGTAGTTTTTATTATAAAATTACTAAACCCGGAATTCAAAATTCCGATAGCCCTTTAGCTACTGATATTGTGACAGTCAATTACAGAGGGAAACTGATAAATGGTAAAATTTTCAGTCAAACATTCAGCGGAGATATTATTGGGAATGATACTACCACTACGGTCACATTTAATATGAGTCCGTTATTAAAAGGTTGGATACTGAATTTGATTACTATGAAAACAGGTGAAGTAAGAAAGATTGTGCTTCCACAAGAGCTTGCTTATGGAACAATACAAACTGATCACACTATTTTGCCGTATTCTACTACGCTATGGGAAATTCAGTTAGTACGCTTTTCTCATATTCAAGCGAATTCGGTAAGTAAATTTAAAAAGTAAAATTATTAGATCAGATTTAAAAGTTGGAAGGATTCATATAATAAAGAAACATTTTATATTAATCCACTACTAATCAATGATATCCTTAAACAACACTATCAGTTTTTCATTGTTTTAAATAGACAAGCATTAGAATTTATAAAAAAATTAGTAGCATGGAAACTGAACTCAACATTACACTACCGGAATGGGCATTCCTTGATGGTAATTCACACCTGGGTGATACCCTGGAGAATCGTATCATATTACAACATATTCAGAGTTATACCATAATGGAAATGTTAGTGGTAGTTGATGATAATAATATTATTTTAAACCCTGAAATGAAAACAAAGGAGTTTATTCATACAAGCATTTTTGAGGAATTGGAGAAACACTTGTTAGTAGTTCATTTCAGTCTGGCATCTGCCATTGAGTTAGACTGGATAATAGATAGAGCCATAGAGTTTTATAAGCTTTATCTGGATTGGGATGATGCAAGTCTTATTATTGAAGAAACTTCAAAAGACAATTAAAACGACAGACACCTGTCTGTTAAGTTATATTATTGAAACGAATTAAATAGAACTAAAAAAAGACAATCGTGAAAAAGCTAATAATTCCTTTATTACTGATAATTTCCTTTTTACATTCAGTAAAAGTTCAGGCACAGCCCATTGTAGGTGAAACTGCACCTGAAATTACAGGATTAAAAATGATAAACAATGATTTTCCTGATTTGGCAAATAAATTTGTATTTCTGGATTTCTGGGCAACCTGGAGTACATCAGAAGTACATTCTTTAGCCCATCTCAATACGTTGGCAAAAAGATTTAAAGATAAAATTGTATTTCTTGCTGTGAGTGAAGAAAACGAGGAGCATGTTCGTAGTTTTCTTCAGCCTAAACAATGGGATAATATTTACTTTGGTCTTGATATCGATCAGGCCTTACAAAAAAACTTCGCTGTAGAAGATGTTCCGGTTTATTATTTAATTTCTCCCGATAATATTATTCTGTCATCTGGCGTTTCCAATGAAATTGAAGATGCGAAGCTGGATTCTCTTGTAACTAAAAATGATTCAATAAATGCGATGAATAGGTCCAATATTGTCATTCCCAGGGATAAATCAAGAATGATTAGCTCTTTATCAAAAAGACTTACTAAATAATAACTGGAATATAAATAAGGAGGACAACCATGAATCAGCTTCTCAAAAGATTTAAATACCGACAACAGATTGACTACAGATAACGTACAAATATAGAAACTTACATGAAGAATTTAGAAATGATTCATAAATTGTCTGTATTGCATTGTGTTTATCAATTGATAGCATCTGCCGATGGAAGTATAGACGATGAAAGAGATAAAGCGGCAATTGATCTTACATTATCAGAACTGGGACTAACTGCAAGTTATACCTGGGAATCTTCCTTACAACTCAATCCGCACGATTGCTTTTTTCATGTTTCTGGTTTTAGCAAACAGGATAAGCAATTGTTGCATTCGTTGTTATTTAAAATTGCTGAAATGGGTGGAAGTTATAAGTACAGAATGACATGCGCCAAGCATATATTACAACTTTGTGATGCTTATTAGATACCTTATTATTTATTCTTAGCGTGCAATAATAAATTCCATTTTCTTTGAATTAAAATTCAAAATAAGCATGTTTTTTGCTGTTTTTTTTACTCGAAAAATACGATGTCCAATAATTTCTGTTAATCAATTTTTATACTGCTGTAATACAGCTATTTAAAAAATACGATGTCCAATAATATTTTGCCTTAAATTTGCTTATTATACATCTTATGTTTAACTTAGCACGATTTTTTGTTGATAAGTTTAAACATCCTTGAAGGAAATTTAAAGTCATACGTTCATAGGATGAAATTCTTATTAAAATAAGATTGAACGGGACAATAGTTAGTCTGTTTTAAAATATGCTATATCAACTCAGCAAAAAAAAATAACACAGAAAAATACATTAATAACCAAACAAGAAAAATTTCATTATGAACGCAAAAGCTAAGAAAGTAAAATTAAGAAAATCCAGAATTGTATTCTGGCTCAACTTACCAATTTGTTTATTATCGATGATTCTGGGAATAGAATCTATAAATGAAATGGTTTTCTGGAAAATGATAGTTTTCTTCATCATTTTCTTAATTTCTCTAAATATTTCGATTTTGATTTTTAAACATATGACCAGATTACGGGAAGTAGAGTAATCTGTTTTTAATTAGGGAAAAAAAGAGTCTTTCTTTTAATATATACAATACCTTTGAAGAATGACTACAGAATCAAAAGATCCATTACACGGTATAACATTAAAAGCTATTTTAGAATTCTTAGTTGAAACTTATGGTTGGGCTAAACTCTCTGAGCTTATTAGGATCAATTGCTTTTACGAGAATCCAAGTATAAATTCAAGTTTGAAGTTTTTACGGAAAACACCCTGGGCACGAACTAAAGTAGAAGAATTGTACAAAGAAACTGTAAAGCTAAAATAGTGTAAGTATATCAAAAAGAATCTCCTATCCTGTTTTCATCGGATAGGAGATTTTTAATTTGAATAAAGTCAGAACCGGATTATTTTTCTTTTTCCTTTGGTTTACGTTCCAACGGTAGTATTCCTCCGGCCATTTCACCGATAATATTGACCAATTCGCTTCCTTTCGGAATAACTATTTTGGCATTGTTAGAGAGTGATGTTTCAACGGCTTGTAATTTACGCAATAACTGGGCATTACCTACAAAATACCTATCGGCAGCTTCATTAACTAAACGAATAGCCTCTGCTTCTCCTTCTGCATGTAATATCTTCGATTGTTTGTATCCTTCAGCTTCTTTAATTTTTGCTCGTTTTATTCCATCGGCAACTGTTTCGGCTGCTGTGGCCGAATCAATAGCTGCAATCTTTTCATTCTCGGCTTTAACAACCTTATTCATTGTTTCCTGCACATCCTTGGGTGGATCTATTTCTTTCAGTTCAGTACGAACGATTTCAATTCCCCAACTTTTAGTTTCCATGTGCAAGGTATTATACAATTCAGCATTTATTTTACCTCGCTCGCTGTTAGCCGATTTAAGAGTTAATGTACCAATAATGTTACGAAGCGTTGTACGTGCCAGATTTACTATTTGCCATTTATAGTTATTGACATTGTAAATAGCACCTTTTACACTTTCTTCCTCAGCTTTTACCCGGAAATATACCTGAGCATCAACACTTGCATTTAAATTATCGTTGGTGATGATTTCCTGTGGATCGGCATTCACCATTTGCTCGGTCACATTTACAATATACATTTTATCAATCACAGGTATAATCCAGTGAAACCCGGGATTTGCAAACTTATAATACTTCCCAAGTCGTTCAATTAAGCCACGTTCAGTAGGACGCACAATTTTAATTCCAATAAGAAAAACAAGGACCAGAATAATTATTACATACCAATAGATCATTTTTAATTCCCTTTCTTTTTTAATAAATGAATATTTAAATCGTTTAAATCTGAAAATAAGTACTTCATTTTTAATAACAAACCTGAATATGAAATTGTTTTAACTTTTAGTAAAATAAATGATATATATCAATCAATACACTATAAAAGACTGTTTTCACATATGAATAGACTATTACGAACTTAAAACACATCGTCCCATGTTTTGCAACCGGGTCAGTAATGTGGTTTATTCACTGGCCGAAGTGGCACGCGAAAGACGTGAGGGTTATGATTAGTATAATTTAGAACCACAAATAGTACTTAAATTATAGCCTAAAAGGCAGCAAGAGTGGGCTCTTGAAAATAATGTATTGAAGAAATAACTACCTCTTGATAAATATGTGAAAGTCCCGGAATCAATAGCTGAATCCGGGACTTCCTTTGTCTTCTAAGAATTAAAACGATTGGGAGATAAGATTTAGAATTTAATCTGTTATTTCAATAATAAAAAACTTATAAATAGTTTTATCCGATTAATAAGTGTTCCTTTGTGAAAATCCTAATAATTAAGGAAATTATTTAAAACTAATTAAGTATGTGTTTTTCAGCAGGCGCAAGTTTCGCAGGAGGTGTCATTATCTCAACTATTGGTGTTGCCACCATTATCAAAGTTCATAAACCATCTCAGATAGTATTTGCCAGCATTCCATTATTTTTTGGTTTTCAGCAGTTTGTAGAAGGAACTTTATGGTTTATAATGCAACATCCTGGTTACGCACAATACCAAAGTTTGTTAACCTATATTTATTTAGTCATGGCACAAGTGTTTTGGCCCATGATGATTCCGCTTGCAGTGCTGCACATGGAAAGTAATAAAAAGAGGCGAAAATTTCTATGGGCATTATTGGCAATGGGTGTAAGTTTATCGTTGTATTATACCTTTTGTTTATTCAAATTCAATGTCACACCGGAGATAATGGGCTATCATATTGAATATAAAGATAACTTTCCGGAATCAATAAGACTGGTGGCATTTTCAGTTTATTTAATCGCTTCCATAACACCGCTCTTTATTTCGAGTATTAAAAAAACACATTTGTTAGGTATCCTCATGTCATTATCCTGTTTGATTACCATAATATTCTTCACACAATACCTCACTTCGGTTTGGTGCTTTTTTGCAGCATTAATAAGTGCTGTTATTTTTTGGATTGTCAGGGATGCAAAAAGAAAATACAAAACTTACAGATAATTGGAAAGAAAAATTCCAAACCTGCCAAAGCAAGTTTGGGATTTTTTTAGATTGACTTCTCTCCTACTCTACTCCATTATTAATCATGTGGTTGTGTTTTGCATTAACTCGATATATTCTTTCAGGATCGACAGCGAATAGTCACCTGCATGTTGGTTAACGAAGCCAATAGCAGAAATGTGAGCCTCTTCGTCGGCAGAATCTGAGATAACACGCACAACGATTAAAGGAACACCAAAGTCGTCGCAGACTTGCGCTACCGCTGCACCTTCCATCTCTGCACACACTACCGAAGGCAGGTTTTTTATGAGTGCATGTTTCATGGTAGTGCTCGAAATAAACAAATCACCACTGGCAATGTCACCACAAAGCATTTTAGGATTTGCAATATCTTGTTCAGCAAGTATCTTTCTGAATTCTTTATTGGTTTTCAGAAAGTTATGCACGGCATGAGCCATGGTATCTACATTTTGCTGTGGAGTTTCGTATGACGTTTTTCCGGTTAGGGGAATTTCAAAACGACGTAAAAGCGGACGTGCATCCATATCGTGCTGAAACAAGCGTTGCCCGATAACAATATCACCTACGTTTAATTCGGGCGAAATGGCACCTGCTACACCTGTAAAAATGATGCTATCTACTTTGAAATCCAATATCATGGTAGTGGCAGTAGTCGCTGCAGCTACTTTTCCCCAGCGTGAAAATACGGCCACAACTTCTTGTCCGTATAAATCTCCACGATAATATACACGGCTACCGCTTTCCACAATTTCTTTGTTGCTGATAGCAGCAATTATTTTATCCATTTCTTCGGGCATGGCACCCATTATTCCCAGGAGCATAACTTATTCAATTAATAATTAATAATTCACAATGTATAATTAAAAGACAGACAAATGAAGACTTTCTTATTCAATTCATAATGCACAATTCATAATTAAACGTGAGATCGGTAAAAGAATCTCTGAATTTCTAAAATGTTCAAGTCCGAAGGACTTGAACGTGAATAACCGCGGGTAAAACCCGTGGATACAGCTGGAACATAAATACGAACCCCTAATGGGGTTAATAAATATAATCTCTATTATTTAAACACATAAATTCAAAATTAGAAGATAAAGAATTCAAGACTTATATATTAAATTCTTAATTATGCATTATGAATTATACATTATGAATTGTGCATTAAACATTACATATTCAGCATTGTGATGCGTTGATACAGTGTTGGATGTGAGTAGTGAAAAAACACATACAACGGATGTGGCATCAGGTTTCCCAATGAAGTCGCTGTAAGTTTCTTCAGTCCCGATTCCAATTGTGGTGCATATCCGTGAGATGCTGCATAGGCATCGGCCTGATATTCAAACTTACGCGAAAGCACATTAGTAGCAATATCCAATAACAACGAGAATGGCGAATACAAGATGCTAAATGCTATAGCGTTGAGATGAAATGAAGCTACGCTCCCACCCAAAGCCTGTGCAAATGCGTCACTCCGAAGTATATAACCAAATGCAAAGAAAAGCAACAGCGTTGAAGGAATGGAGATCATGAAGTTTATGAGTGTATGCTTGTGCTTATAATGTCCCACTTCGTGCGCCAATACAGCCACTATTTCATCTGTTGTCATTTTGTCCATCAGCGTGTCGTACAATACTATACGTTTCTTAGAACCCAATCCACTGAAATAAGCATTGGCTTTGGTAGAACGTTTTGATCCGTCAATCACGAAGATATTATCGAGGTTAAAGCCAGTTTTCAAGGCAAACTTCTCTATTTCGGCACGCAGTTCACCTTTACCCAGCGGGGTTTGTTTGTTGAATAGCGGAACAATGATTTGAGAGTAAAACATGGTCATAAACAGACTGAATGCCGTTACCACCGCCCAGGCGTATAACCAGAAATAAGTAGGTGTAAGCGTATAAATCCAGATAATGACAAATAAAATGCCTCCACCCAGTACCAGCGTCATGCCATACTCTTTCAGTTTGTCGAGGATAAAGATTTTAGGTGTTACTTTATTGAACCCGAATTTCTGCTCTATCACAAACGTGTCGTACAGGTCGAAGGGAATACTAATTATATCGTTGGCAAAGAATAATACGCCGAAGAAGATGATGGGTGTCCAGATTGGATTCACCACGTATTGTTGCACCAGTCCATCTACCCAAGCGAAACCGCCAAATGCAAACATTATCAATATGATAACAAAGCTGAAACTGCTTGTGAGCATACCAAAACGGGAGTTGGTGCGGAAATAGTCCTGTTGCTTGGCATATTTTTCAGGATCGTAAATGTCCCGTAAGATGGCAGGAAGTTCTTTGCCGGATTGTTTGATATTTAATAATGCCAGAAAACGTTCTAACCCAAAATCGAGTACGAGAATAACTAAAATAACGATAAAAAGAACTTGTGCCATATTGATTTAATGCGAATTGTATGCTTTATTTAAAGTGCAAATATAGTTATTTTGATTGTTAGTATTGCAATATAAGGATTTGTGGAGTATCAGACCCTGTGCCAAATCCACAATCTGTCCTTGTTTCATCTTGTTATCAATTGGTGTACTAAGACGGATATCCTTACCTCTTTAAGGAACAACTTCCCCTATTATCTTTATAATTTCAATATTATATAGCCTTTTCGGGTTTGAGTCAGGAGGTTCTTATCTAAATAATTAACTACATAAAAATAGGTGTCATTTCCTGCTTTAATGCCTTTATATTTTCCATCCCAGCCAGAAGTACCTTTGTATATAAGTATTCCATTCCGATCGAATATATGCAAATCGTATCCGGCCATAAATACATCATTCACACCATCTTCATTTGGGGAAAAAATATTAGGAAAAAAAGGAGTCACTTCAAATTTCTTCGAAATCGTATCCGTACAACCTTGCTGATTAATAGCTTTAAGCACAATGCTATTAAATCCCAACATGTCTACGGTGTTATCGTAAATATGATGAATAGTTGATCCTGTTTCGGTCAAGCCATCACCCATATCCCAACTGTACTGCACACCACTTTCGAATGGAACAGTACAAATCATCTCATTATGCCGGCTATTAATGGTATTAGTAGACATCGAAAAATTCACATCAGGTTTTGGATATTCCACTACATTAAAGGTTCTGGATTTTTCGCATCCCCTGAGATTGGAAGCTATTACGGTATATTCACCGGGAGTTCTTACTGTAATTGAACTTGTTTTTGCACCTGTATTCCATCTGTAATAAGCCCCCCCGCTGACAAAAAGAACTGTGTAATCGCCCTGACAAAAAGACTCTTTTCCATCGGTTGCAAAAGACCAGTCTGGTTCTTTTTTTACCTTAAACCGAATGGTATCCGATGAACATCCTGTGCTGGAATAGCCAATCATCCAAACTGTCGTATCTTTTCCTACCTGAATAGAATCGGCTGTAGAGCCATTGCTCCATTTATACCTTTGGGCTCCATATCCCTTAAGCATTGTGGAATAGCCCGAACAATAAGTGGAGTCGCCCGAGATGCCAACATAAAGTGCATTAAAAGTTTCTACCGTTTTGCTAACCGTAGTACTACACAAAGTAGGAGTAGCAATCACCGTCAAATTAACCTGATGAATCCCTGAACTATGATAAATGTGAGAAGGATTTTCCTCAGTGGAAGTAGCACCATCACCAAAATTCCAAAGATATTTAAACCAGCGGTGCTTATCCTTTTGTATGTTTGTAAAATATACTGTATCAGTCAGATGCTTACAATCTATAAGTTGATGAGTGAAATCTGCAGTTATCGGTTCATTATTAGGTATAACCGCATCTAAATATTCTTGACATGGCCCAACTGCTGGATTTGTCCATGAATTCACTACGCAAACATATCTTGTCCCAACCACCGGATTATTTATAACAATTGCCTGACCATTACCTACTACTGTGTTGCCCAAATACCATGTGTATTGTCTGAAACCTTCTGGAGCTGTAAGTGTTGCATATTTGTCGTTGGCACAATACTTTACAGTGATGATCATAGGATGTGTTTCTGCGATGAAATATATATAGCCGAATGAGTAGTTATTAAAAGGAGAATCAGATGACATGAAATCTAAAGTAACAGTTTGCCCTATAAAATCCGATAAACTAAATCCTGCCGTTGTCCAGTCACACCATTGGATGTTCGCACCATAATCAATATGCCAGGGTTTATCATTTTTTTTTAATTGTTCAAATATAATAGTGCTACCACATACAGTATTATCACCAAAACTAAAATTTTGCAACCCAGGATCAGGAATAGGGTATTTGATTGGTGAAAAGCGAAATACTCCAGCAAATTTTACTACTAAGTGCGTATTGAATGAATCTACTTTCAGGGTGTATTGTAGATGTTGAGTCCAATAACTGGCATAAGTATCCCCCAGTCGGGCAGAATATTTGTAACCCGCAGGAATTACTTTCAAAACACCTCCCGAATAAGGATCATAAGCCGTCGTATCGTTCATAATTTGCATACGAGGATTTGGAAACGGAAATTCTTGATTAATTATACGATACGAACTGTTATTCGGATTAAAATAATTGAGAATACTGGTCCAACCTGTAAAACTTCCTGACTCAAAACCAATATTTTTGGTGTATAGATCGGCAGCATAAACTCTTGAAGATGTAAATAAAACAATAAAACTGAAAAGAATAAAAATCAAACGTTTTGTCATAGTACCTGTAGCGTTTTTATGTTAAGCAAAATTACTTTTTTAATTCATATTTCAGTACAATAAATCAATATTATTTTTATATGTACTGAAAATAAATAATGCGGTATTTAGTGTATCATTTTCCGGAATGCAATAGATTCCGGTTTATCGGAATTGGGCGGACAGATGAACAGAATATATATTGGCTATAGCCAACCAGTATTTATAGTTTGGCTAAAGCCAAGTGAATATTATTCATTTATACCATCCCAAAAATGAAACGGCAATTGAAAAAAAGCATTTTCCCAGGTAAGATAAAAAAACGACGGTATATCCGGACTATTACTTCTGTTTTGATTCGCCATATTTCCCTGTTTTTTATCCCACGACAGTCAAAGATGCCGGATTTGGGGTTCAATAGCCCGAATTGAGTACCACAATAGAATGTTTCTGCTGTCCTATTAATTCAAAATGCCGCCAACTATGAGTTATTTCACGATATTTCCTGTCGGATACCTTAAATTTAATTAATTATGTAAATTTATATACACTTGACATTCAGCTGTATAAAATTTTACATGTTATATAACAGTTAAATATTCTAATTGCAACAAAGATTTAATACGAAAGATGCAATTTATATGTTTTAAAACATGTATTTTTGTGCCGTCAATAAGATGTAAGTTGATTTGACAAAATCTAATACAAAGAATACCCTAAAAAATCGCTTGGGAATTCTTTGTTTTTTTGTTTTAAAATAGGTATTAGTTTTATACAATTTAATTTTTAAGGTTATGAAAAAGCTTATTATTTTAGTTATGGTGCTTGTCGCATATGGAGCCAGCGTTTCTGCAGCTTCTCCACAAGAGTACAGTGTATTTTACAAATTGAATAATGGTGCTACTTTTAATTCATTAGCACGTTACTTGAATGTTGATTTTACACAAGTTGATCAGTTGAAAGAAGTGTTTACAATAACAGAAACCAAATTGAGTTCAGCATTAAAAGCTGAAAATTTCAATGGAGTTGAAAAAGCATTACTTTTCAATCTCGGTAATACAAAAGCAATTTTATCGGAAGATCAATACAAGAAGTATTTAACTGTACTTAATGTTACAATTAATAACGATAAGCAAGGCTCACTTGTTGCAGATTTGTAAGTTTGTCATATTATTTAGTACAAAGGGGTGTTCCAATAATTTTGGAATGCCCTTTTTTATGGTTTTTTTTTCAGATTTTAGTAAGTATTTTTATTTTATGTAAATTGGAGATAAGCTATGTGATATAAATCAATAAATACCTTAGAGCCCAGCAAGGAATTAATTCACATGAAAGTCCTTCGGACTTGAAAATATTGCTAACCATTCATATCTCCCGAACACGGTTTAATAACGTTAATATTACCTGGATATTATCTCCTAATAAGGTAGTTATATAAGCCTTCTAAAAAGCACCGAAACCTTATTTATCTATTTTTTTTACTTTAGCAGAAATTTGTGACAGAGTTATTTTAACTTTATTTCCCGATTATTGGTCGAATTCGGAATAATTTACCATTAAATAGAGCTTCTTTGACTATTAAATTTATGCTTTTAGTGCACGACATCGACTTCATAGTTAAATTTCAGTCTGTTTTTACTCACACTACCTTTAAAATTTTAATTTTACAGTTACCTGATATTCAGAAATATATAAATAAACATGTTTTATAACAGTTAAACATTGCAGTTGTAACAAAGATTTAATACGAAAGATGCTATTTATATGTTTTAAAACATGTATTTTTGTATCGTCAATTAGATGCAATCTGAATTGACAAGAACAATACAAAGAATGACCTAAAAATACGTATGGAAATTCTTCAGTATTTTCAAATAGAATTTAGGTATTAAAAAAGATTGTTTATTTAAAAATTTTAAGTTATGAAAAAGATTTTAGTTTTAGTTCTGGTATTGGTTGCAACAACCGCCTCTACATTCGCAATTAATCCAAGTGATTATGGTGTATTTTACAGACTAAATGATAAAACTACTTTTACCAGTGTGATTAATTATTTAGGGGCCGACAAAGCGCAGGCTGATTATATGAAACTTGTAGTAAATGAAACAGCGGCAAGTTTACAAAGTGCATCAAAAACAGGTAACGATAAGCTTGCTGAAAATGCAATGAATTATAATTTGTACAATGCTAAGTGTATTCTGTCAACAGATCAATACAAAAAGTATTTGGTGCTTATTAATTTATCGATAAATAACAGCGCGCATGATGCTACTGTCAATGATGCAATAATGTTGGCGAACAAGTAATAAGGTTCTAACCCTTATAAACATACAATGTGGTGCTTCAGCAATGAAGCGCCTTTTTTTATGCATCGCCATATCGGCTTTCCACACCACCTTAAGGCATTGCCTTTTTGAGTACGAATATAACTTTATTGAGTTATCCTTGGAAGTATGCTGACACATCAGGTACGTTTATTTTTCATTTCGTTGTACATAAATTTCCCTTTGAACGGTCTATTTGCTCATAATTGATCCGAAATTCAAGCCTCTTTGGCTGTTGTATTTCTGCTTTTATCACTTTCTTCAGGTTTTTGGGACTAATTCATATCTTATTGCCATATTTATAAGTTAATTTTACGGTTTTATATATGGCTAACATTCAGTAACATACAAATAAATATGTTTTATAACAGTTAAACATTGCAGTTGTAACAAAGATTTAATACGAAAGATGCTATTTATATGTTTTAAAACATGTATTTTTGTATCGTCAATTAGATGCAATCTGAATTGACAAGAACAATAC